>OFSD01000030.1_pt1 | contig 121635 bp, 83 predicted proteins | sample 1543191 | NCBI WGS metagenome assembly OFSD01 (sample SAMN04209221, study PRJEB22552) | human gut metagenome | biome: gut; material: feces | host: Homo sapiens | place: USA: Oklahoma
CAACGTACAGCTCCCGCTCGCAAAATACGAAATTTATCTCACTTTCTCGAAGTCTGACAGCGTGTAGAAATTTGTAATTGGATTTTTTCTACACGCTGACCACCTGTATTCGATTGATACAGGTGGTTAATTTTTTGCAATTATCAATCAACGCCGTTGAGCTGCTTCCAATGGATTTTGCAATAATTTTTGCCGTCAATAGGCGGATAATCTTTATCGTCAACTCTTGCCTCGTTGTAGCAATCGTATTCGCCGTTGTATGCGCATCTGATTGCCTTGTCGCCGCCCTCCGTAAGGCTTGGAATAAATGCATAAAGGAAGATGCAAACTACTACAAGAACGATTGCAACCGGTGCGGCTTTGCCGTTTGTTTTGTCAGTTATCTTTTTAAGAACTTTGCCCAAATCAATATTATCAAGCTTTGTCTTTTCAAAAATAAATTTAACGATAAACTTAGCAATGAGATAGCCAAGCACGCCTGCAACAATACCTACCACAAGACCTGCAAGCACGTCTGTTGCATAATGCACCATAAGGTAAACACGGCTGCCCATTGTGCAAAGTGCAATTACAGGGAAAAGATAAGCAATTTTCTTTTTCTCGCTCTTGAAGCAGAGGAAAAGTGCCGTTGCGATTTCAAATGCGCCTGTTGTGTGACCCGACGGGAATGAATAGTCGCTCTCGCTGAGTGCGCCGGCGCCGATATACCATTTCCAATAATCTGCGTTGCCCTGAAGCGTATTGTAAGGCCTTACTCTAAGCGCCATAGGTTTAACCACAATGTTTGTAACAAGTGTGCCGATGACTACTGCGAAAATAAGAGATAAGCCGAATTTTCTCGTTCTTTTAAATAAGCAAAGAACTGCGCCCACAACAACAAGCGGAATTATAAAACCCTCGTCGCCAAAGGTTGTGAAAAATTTTGCAACGTATGTTAAAAATGTGCATTGCATTGAGCCGAAAAAGTGGAAAACCCACAAATCAAAGGATGAAAAAACTTTGTCGATATTTTCACCCAGAGTAAGCAAAATAGGATACATAATGCTTAAAACCTCCGTTGTTATTTATTACTATATTATACTACCAAAATAAGTTAAAAATTTCAATAAAAATGTTTAAACTATTGTTTATCTCTTGTACGTTATTTGTTAATAACGTCTTAAAAATTGCGTGGTAACATTTGATAAAATCAATTATTGAGGAATATATATGATAACTAATCCTTATAAGGTTTTGGGAGTGCCGGACGGGGCAAGCGTTGAAGAATGCACAAAGGCATATAAAAAGCTTGCTAAAAAGTATCATCCCGACCTTAATCCAAACGATAAAGAAGCCGAGGAGAAAATGTCGCAAATCAATGCGGCTTATGACCAAATTAAAAACGGCACGGCTAATCAAAGTGAATATTATTCTCCGTTTAGCGGCACGAGGGCTAAAGCGAATGCAAACAGTGCACCCGATTATTTAAAATCTGTTGCGCAGTTTATAAATACGGGGCAATACACTCAGGCTATTAATTTGCTCAATACTATTGAGGACAGAAATGCCCGCTGGTATTATCTTTCAGCGCTTGCTAATGCGGCAGTCGGCAAGTGGAATGTTGCGCAGGACCATATCCGTACCGCTTATGCAAAGGAGCCTGATAATATGACGTATCATCAGGCATACAGCGATATTACAAACGGCATTAATCCGCTTAAAAAGGACCCGTTTTCAAGCTTTTTCGATTTCGGCGATATGGGCGGTGCGCATACCTACACTTATACCAGTCCTAATCAAAACACACGCACATATACCGCAAGGCGTGGCGGTTGTGTTTCAAGAATTTTAAAAATTATCCTTATTATAATTATAATCAGGATTGTTGTTAGTCTTATCAGCGGCTTGTTCGCGTCAAGAACTTACTACTATACACCGCATTTTAATAACGGAAACTCGTACTCTCAGTCGCAGGATTTCGGCAATTCGAGCGACGGCTCAAATGACAGTTCAAACGGCAGTTCAAATGACAGTTCAAATGCGTCGGATTATTTCGGCAGTCCCAACGGCGGTGCATATAATCAATAAAGGTGAAAATTATGAAAGAATTTTTTAGAAAACAGGCATATAAATTTCAGCAATTTATGATAGGCAGATACGGCATTGATAAGCTTTGGAGCGTGCTTTTAATCTTTTTCTTTGTCATAATTCTTTTGGCAAACGCTTTTTACAAGGTGTCAAAAATAACATATTATGCGATTGAGATTATGGCTTTTGTGCTTGTTGTTTTCGCAATTTTCAGAGTTTTTTCAAAAAATATCGAGGCTCGCAGAGCGGAAAATGCAAAGTGGCTTAAGTTTGAAAACAGCGTTAAGGGCTTTTTCAAATTTCAAAACGATAAATTCAAGCAACGCAAAACTCATAAGTTCGTTAAGTGCAAGGGTTGTAAAAAAACGCTTCGCCTCCCTCGCCATAAGGGCAAAATCAACGTGACCTGCCCTCATTGCCACGCTCAATTTGTCGTAAATACGGGCAAGAAAGCGACGAACAATCAATAAAATATCGTATAAAATCTAAAAAAAGGAAGAACAAATTTTGTTCTTCCTTTTTCCTTTTGTCGCTTATTTGGTTTTAACGGTTCTTACTTTGCTCCATGCGCCGTAAACCTTTTTGCCCGATACGCTTTTGTAAGCACGAACTCTAACGTAATATTTTTTCTTCTTCTTTAATTTGTTGATTTTAACCTTTGTTTTGCTTTTCTTTACGGTAACGGTTTTCTTGTTTTTCTTGAATTTCTTGTCGGTCGCAACCTGAATTTGATATCTGCTTGCACCGCTTACCTTTGCATATCTTACCTCTAACGCCTTTTTATAGCCTTTAACCTTTTTGATTTTTACTTTTTTAGGTTTTGAGGTCTTTTTAGTGGTGGTAGCCGAAATGCCGTTGAATTTATTGAAGTTTTGTGTAAGATAAAAACTGTATGCACCTGCCCAATTATCAATCGAAATAAAATATTCGCCTGCTTTTAAATTTTTGTAAAGCAAGGTTTCGTTGTTGTATGTAGAATATTGGACGCTTTTTCCGTCACCGTCATACAAATGAAACGAATTGTAAGCAGCCCAAAAAGGAGCAAATTTATTTTTTCTTTCTCCGTCAAATCCTGCATACAAATTGCCGCCGGTGAATTTAAATTTGTATGAAAATGAGGTGGGAACATGTGTAAGCTCACTATACGTACTTGATTCTTGAATGCAGGCAGGAAATACCCCATAATACATCTTATCAAGTGATATTTCATTTCCGTGAGCGATTACATTTGTAACGGTATTGTTATCTGCATAAAAGCTTTGAGCTTTTGGTGTGAATGAGGTCGAAATTTCACAATTTACAGGTGAATCATTTCCCCAAGTACATAACTCAAAAGTATATGTGCCGGGTAATATTTCATATTCAACGTGGTCATTAACATAGCCTTTATATCCACTGCTCATATCTGAAATAAAATATTTTTTTGAAAATTCGGTTCTGAATTGCACGGAAAATTGACCGTCGCTGTCATATCCGGTGAGGCTTGCATTCACGTTTATTCTTAATGTGCCGGGGCTTTGAATAACATATGTATAACGTGTTCTTAATTCATCTTTTGCGTAGTAATCTTCACTGTTGGCAGGACGCACATTGTTAATTGTACCGGATATAGGCAAAACAGAATTTTCATCCGCTTGCGCCATTGTCGGAATCACAAAAATTGATGTAATTATCATTACTAATGACAGCATTGAAGATAAACCTTTTTTCATTTGAATTTCTCCTTTTGTATGTTAATGCGCCGTGATATGCTCTCATTGTATCATTATATGATTTTTTTGTAAAGAAAATTTAAAAATATGCAAAAAGAGCAAGGACGTAAAATCCTTGCTCTTTGTTATGTAATAATAATTTTTTATTATTCGCCCTTCATTTCAAGAAGCTTAACCTTGCCGTCGTATGATGCCTGAGAAACACGGATTGAATCAGTGATTGCTGCTTCAATATCGTCTTCCTGAACGCCGAGCTCCTTAGTATACTGGTTGTTAATAAAGAGGTCGAGATTCATAATATCAGGAAGGTTGAATGGGTCCATACCTGACTCAATGCCTCTCTTTTTGTAATCCTTGGCAATGCCAATCATACCAAGTTTCATCATCCAAGGCTGAACGCCGACAATCTTTCTGTCAGGACCCATACCTCTTGCTTCGTAAACGATTTTAAGGAACTTATCCCATTTCATATTATACATAGCAACAGGGATTGCTTCAAAGCCTGCCTTTTCCCTAACAGCAGCACCTGCGATAGCCTGACCTACCTGACGGCAAGTAAGCATTGCAGTACCTCCCTTTGGATAAAGGGTGAACGGAAGTTTGTCCATCATCTTAAGCTGCTCAATAAGGATAGTCCATACAGGCTTTCTGCCCGGCTGTGTGCCGAAAATGTAAGGAAGTTCAAGTACGCAAGTTGAGAAGTTGTCGTCAACAGCATTCTTGCAGATATCCTCTTGCATCATTCTTGCCTTGAAATACGGGTTTCTCTGCTGAAGTCCCATATCAGGTCTGCTCTTTGTAAGATAAGCAAAGTATGAGCCGAGAACTACTGCTCTCTTAACGCCGACCTTTTTGCAAAGAGGGAAGATTCTTCTAAGAGGAGCGTTGTTGAACTTGTCATAATAATCCATAACAGGATGAGGGAATTCAACTCTCTCATCAACACCTGCGGCATAGATGAATACATCGTTGCCCTTGAGCATTTCTTCAATTTCTTCGTCGCTCTTTTTGTTAATATCGCCGAAAACGATTTTCATTTCTTCAGGAATAGGAGCACCCTGAGGAAGAGGTGGCAAAGCAACGCTTGTTACTTTGTGACCCATTTTGATAAGCTGGGTTGCAGCTTCACAGCCAAGAAGGCCTGTGCCGCCAATCATAAAAATATTCATAATTTTTCCTCCGTTACGCAAAGCGTAATTTTTTGATTTAATTTCCTAAAAACGTACAAATACAATTATAGCACTATTACAAATTTTGTCAATAAAATAACAAAATCTGTATCAAAAAAAGAAAAGAAAAACCTGCCGAGTATAATTACTCAATTCGGCAGGTTTATTGAAAGATTAATTACTTTCTGTTATTGTCACGTCTGTGATTATCTCTGCGTGGCTTTCTTGGTGTTTCGTCAATTTCGTTTTCAGGTTTCATTCCCTCAAGTTCGATTAAAGCATCTCTTCTTGAAAGATTGATTCTGCCCTGGTCGTCAATTTCAATACATTTAACGATAACGGAATCGCCGACGTTTACAACGTCCTCAACCTTTTCCGTTCTCTTAACGTCAAGGCGAGAGATATGAACAAGACCTTCCTTGCCCGGTGCAATTTCAACGAATGCGCCGAAGTTCATAATTCTTGTTACAACACCGTTGTAGAATGAACCAACCTCAGGGTCGGTAGCAATAAGCTTAACAATTTCAACAGCACCCTTGCACTTGTCTGCGTCAATGCCGCTGATATATACTCTGCCGTCCTCTTCAATGTTAATCTTAACATCGTAGTCAGCCTGAATTTCCTGAATTACCTTGCCGCCCTTGCCGATAACATCGCCAATCTTGTCAGGGTTGATGGAAAGTGTATACATCTTAGGAGCATATTTTGAAAGCTCTTTTCTCGGCTCGCTGATGCATGGAAGCATAATTTCATCAAGAATGTAATTTCTTGCCTTATGAGTCTTAGCAAAAGCTTCCTTGATGATTTCAGGAGTAAGACCGTGAACTTTAAGGTCCATCTGAATTGCAGTGATACCCTTCTTAGTACCTGCAACCTTGAAGTCCATATCGCCGTAGAAATCTTCAAGACCCTGAATGTCAACCATTGTCATAAAGTCGCCGTATACGCCGTCGTCGCCTGTGATAAGACCGCAGCTGATACCTGCAACGGGAGCCTTGATAGGAACGCCTGCAGCCATAAGTGAAAGAGTAGAGCCGCAGATTGAACCTTGCGAAGTTGAGCCGTTTGATGAAAGAACTTCAGATACAACTCTGATTGCATAAGGAAATTCATCAACTGACGGAAGAACAGGAACAAGTGCTTTTTCAGCAAGTGCACCGTGACCGATTTCACGTCTGCCCGGTCCTCTTGAAGGCTTTGTTTCGCCTACAGAGTATGACGGGAAGTTGTAGTGATGGATATATCTCTTTTCAGTCTGCTCGTCAAGACCGTCAAGAAGCTGAGCGTCTGACATCGGACCGAGAGTAGTAACTGAAAGTACCTGTGTTTGACCTCTTGTGAAAAGACCTGAGCCGTGTGCTCTTGAAAGAAGGTCAATCTCTGCGTTAAGAGGACGGATTTCGTCAATGCCTCTGCCGTCAACTCTCTTGTGCTCGTCCTTAAGCCAAGCACGAACAACGTGCTTTTGAACAAGATACATAATTTCTTCAATCTTGCCCTCGTTGCCCTCAAATCTTTCGTCAAACTTCTCGTGAACTGCATTATAAATAGGAAGAAGAGCCTCGTCACGAACAAGCTTGTCATCTGTGTCAAGAGCTTTCTTTACGTCCTCAATACAGAAGTCCTCAATTTCCTTCATAATTTCAGGATCAGGGTCTGATGATTCATATTCAAACTTAGGCTTGCCGACTTCGTCAACGATGCCTTGAATAAACTTAACAATCTTCTTGTTTTCTTCGTGACCTGCCATAATAGCATTAAACATTGTTTCGTCATCAATTTCGTTGCCGCCTGCTTCAATCATAGCAACAAGGTCAGCTGTTGATGCAACTGTAAGTGTAAGGTCAGTCTTTGCTCTTTGCTCAAGAGTTGGGTTGATAACGATTTCGCCGTCAACAAGGCCGACGTTTACCGAAGATATAGGACCTGCCCAAGGGATATCCGAAATAGCGATAGCGGCAGATACACCGATAGCGGCAGTAATCTCAGGTGAGCAGTCAGGGTCAACTGACATAACTGTTGCAACAACTGAGCAATCGTTTCTTAAATCTTTTGGGAAAAGCGGACGAATAGGACGGTCGATACAACGGGATGTAAGAATTGCCTTTTCTCCTGCTCTGCCTTCTCTGCGAAGGAATGAACCCGGAATTTTGCCTACCGCATACATTTTTTCCTCATAGTCAACCGAAAGAGGGAAGAAGTCAACGCCCTCACGTGGCTTTGCAGACGCTGTTACTGTGCAAAGAACTTCTGTTTCGCCGTAGCGAGCCATAATTGAAGCATTTGCAAGGCCTGCCATTTTGCCTGTTTCAAGTGTAAGCTTTCTGCCTGCAAGCTCGGTTTCCCAAACTTTAAAATTCTTGAAAAACATTTTAGTACCTCATTTCTTTAAATTTTATTTATTTAATCAAGGAGGTGCAATAGTAATAAACCCAATATACAAATTATAATTTACATACTCGGTTTACTACTATTGTCTGCGCCTCCTTAAATTACAAAAAAGTAAACAAGGCAAGCATTGACCGTCAGCCATGCTTGCCTAAGTGACAAATTATCTGTCGAGTGTATCACGGATGCCAAGCTTTTTGATAAGAGCACGGTATCTTTCGATATCCTTATTGTAAAGGTATACGAGAAGGTTTCTTCTGTGACCAACCATCTTTAAAAGACCACGTCTTGAGTGATGGTCCTTCTTATGAACCTTAAGATGCTCTGTAAGCTCGTTGATTCTTGTTGTAAGAACTGCAACCTGAACTTCCGGTGAACCTGTGTCACCCTCGTGAGTAGCATACTCCTTGATAATTGCTTGCTTTTCAGCCTGTGTCATAATTTTCACCTCATTTATATTATTTGCCGTATCACGCAAAACTCAGTAACGGGCAGGTGAATACTGCAAGGCAGTTAAACCCCGAAACCGTGTAATTCGTTTACAGCGAAAAGATTATAGCATATTATACCCGAATTGTAAAGCGAATTTTAAAAATAGTCGTTTATTGTATATTATATACAATATATAGTATGTTATATAGTCATTCCTTTATTTTTCGATATTTCTTACTTGAGTAGGCGTTTGGTTGAAAATTTTTTTAAACTCATTTGTAAAATGATACGGTGAGCTGAAACACAGTAATTCGCTTATTTTGTTAATCGGCATAGAGGTTTGAACAAGCAGCCTGTAACCCTCTTCCATTTTCTTTTTGGTTATATATTTTTTTGGTGAAATATTAAGTTCTTTGATAAAGATTTGATGAAGTCTGCGAGGGGTAATATTGAAAAATGCCGACACGGCATCAACCGTTATTTTTGTAAATAATTTTTGCGATATAAATGAGCAAATATCGTCAATCAGCCTGCGGTGTGAGGTGTCAAGATTAAGAATTTCGCTTATTTCTTCTTTTCTGCAAACGTTAAAGTAATATGCAAGAAAAATGAAACTGACATAGTTTGAAATTTCAGCGTTTTGACCTATTCCTATAAGCTTTTCAAAATATTTTTCCTCGTCGTCGCTGACCTCACTTTTGCCTATCTTGCCGAGGACAAAATCTTTGCAGCCGTGATATGTAAAGTTAGTCCAACGGTATCCCCAAAATTGCCCCATAGCCTTGTATTTGATAATATCGTGGAAATTTAAAAAGATATAATCGTTTTCGCTTAATTCAAATTCACCGTGTTTTGTATAGATTTTGCCGTTGCCTGCCGTGCAGCGAATAAAAGCTACTGTGCCTTTGGGATACAAATTGTGTTCTTCTTCATCCATAAAATAAAAATAATTTTCATCTACAAGAATTTTAAAAGCGCTTATTACATTCGGTAAAAATAAATTGTTTTCGCTTTGATATCCTAAATAAAAAGATTTATTATGATACATTTCTATTCCACCATTTCCGAAATATGTATCTATTATACTGTATTTTATATTTAATTACAAGTGAATATGTTATATAATATTTAGTTAGAACGGCTTTGAAGCATTTAAGATACTTATAATGAAAAAAGTATGTACTTCTAAAGCTCAAAAAGAAAAAGGGGTTAATTTTTATGGAAATAGGAAAGATTAAACAAACTCTTTCTGACGCAAAGGTATATTGGAAAAGACCTATGCCCGGCAGATATATGCCGTTTAAGGAGATATTTGCTTATTCCTTCGGCGGAATAGGAATTTATTTCCTGATTTATTGTGTTCAGCAGTTAACGTTGAGCACTACAAATGTAATTATAGGTAATGCTATCGGCATTTCTCCAACTAAGGTTTATATTATTTATGCAATCAGTATTGCTGTTTCTTTTCCTGCCACTGCAATAAGGGCTAATATTATTGATAATGCCCGAAGTAAGCAGGGAAAGTATCGACCTTATTTGCTTTCAATGGCGCTTCCGGCATGCTTGCTTGTGGTGGGTATGGTAATGGTGCCGTATGAAAAAATTGAAAGCCAAAACATTAAGGCTCTTATCGTTCTTTTGTTTAATATCGGTTTTCAATTTTTCTATATGTTCTTTTATGAATCGTATGAAAACCTTATTATGGTGCTTTCGCCGGATACTCAGGAAAGAGCAAATGTTTTAACAATTAAGTCTGTTGTTTATTCTATGGCTCCGTCTATTGCAACTGCTGTTTTGCCGCTTGTTGCAAAGGTTGCAACTAACAATGACCTTTATGATATGAAATTATACAGAATTCTTTATCCGCCTTTCGCAATTCTCGGTGTAATCTGTTCTGTATATATTTTTGCAAATACTCAGGAAAAGATTGTTCAGGCAAGAAGCCACGTTGTGCAAATCAAATTTCTTGATGCCGTTCGTGCAGTTGCAAAGAATAAGCTTTTCTGGGTTATATCTCTTGCAGGTTGGATAGGATTTCTTGAATCTACATACGGTAATATGCTCCAGTGGTGCTATCAGTACCATAACACAAAAGAAGACGGTGTCGGCGCCGGACTTTATACAATAATCACAATGGTTGTTGCAAACGCTAACCTTTGGGGAATGCTTGCCGCTCCGTTTTGTATTAAAAAGTGGGGCAAAAAAGCGGTGCTTATTTTCACCAATGCGCTCAATGCCGTAATTCTATTTTTGCTTTATCCCGTTGTTCAGGCAGAACCACCTAAAATGATTGTATATATTGCAATTATTCTTTTCGGTAACTATCTTATGAGCTCATTCGGCGTTATTTTGACTCCCGCAGTAAATGCCGATATTCGTGATTATCAGCAATATTTGACCGGAGAAAGAATTGACGGTATGTTTTCAACCGTCGGTCTTATAGGAACTGTTATTACTCTTTTGACAAGCGGTCTTGTGCCGGCTGTATACGAAAAGGTCGGTATTAATGAAAACACACTTTCATCTCGTGCAAGCGAAATATCGGCAATAACAGGCAAATCAATCAGCGAAGTAATGAACTCGCCTTATAACGTTCTTTATATTAACGATATTTTCAAAAAAGCATTTGTCGTTATTGTTGTATTATCGGTTATAGGTGCAACGCTCAACTTTATTCCGTATTTCTTCTATGATATGACGGAACTTCGCCAGCGTGCAATTGTTAAGGTGCTTAAACTTCGTGCAATGTTTGAAGATTATGGCAACGGCGTGCTTAACGATAAAGATATTGTTGATGCAATAGATGTTATTGAAGAGGCGCAAAGTATGAAAAATGCCGAGCCGAAAGATATTGATTCGTTCAAAAAAGCAGTTAAAAGTGCCAAAGGCAAGGCTGCCAAAAAGCAAGCTAAAAAGGCACTTAAAGATGCAATAGCATATAACGAAAATATTGAAATTTCAAAAATGGTAAACGAAGAAGTCGAAAAGTTTGACCGTGAGGAATGGAAGCTTAGGCTTGAAGAGGCGAAAAGAATTTATGCAAACGGAATTGACGGTTTGTCAGATGTAAGCGACGAAGAACTTGAACGTGCAATGGCAAATGCAAAGGCTATGCCGAAGGATACCAAGAAGCACAGAGAGGAAAGAAGCGCTGCAATCGAAACCGCAAGAAACAGAAAGTACAGCAAGAAAGCCATTGCAAAAGCAGGCGGAAAAATTGTTCCTTTTGATAATGCGGTATTTGAACAGCTTTTTGCAAAAGAGGACGCCAATCTTGCCGCTTTGGCAGAACTTGAAACTGAAATTTCTAAAGCCCAAAAGGCTAAGGATAAGAATACAGAATCAAAACTTAAAGCAAAAAAAGCTAAGCTTAAGGCTGAAAGAAAGGAAATTGAGGCTTTAATTAAAAAGGCGACGGATGAAAATTCGTATTACAACCGTCTTGCAAAGCCGTATATTGACGCAGGCAAGCTCATTGTTCAGGCTGAGAATTACAAGCATTATGAGGATATTAAGGCTATGTATGACGATGCAAAGGCACGTGATGAGGAAAACAGACGCCTTGAGGAGCAAAAGGCTAAGGAGCTTGAGGCTAAGCAAAAAGAAATGAAGCAACAGCTTAAAAATGAAAAAGCCAAGAAAAAAAGAGAACAAAAAAATAAGTAAATTTTAAAAAACTCCCGTATCTGAAAAATTGATACGGGAGTTTTATTATCTGTATATTTTTATCAGTACGGCTGAGTGAGGTTCAACCTCGGCAGTAAATGAATTTTTGAACTTGCCGAGTTCTTTTTTTGCCCAAATGTCAAAAATGTTGTATTTTTCATCAGGCATTAAAACATCGCTTAAATTGAATTTGATTTTAGCTTTTTTATCTTTAGTGTTAAAAAGTGCTGCATATTTACACTTCTTTCCGTTCGCCACCCAAATAACGGTACCTTTGCCGTTTGTTTCTTTTCTGTAATGCTGGTGTGCGCCGTTTGAATCTTTGTGCATTTTAAGATATTCTTCGTTTGTTAAAAGCGAGAGTGTCCATTCATCGTTTTCAGGCATATTGCCGCCGAAGAAAAGAGGACTTTTAAAAATTCCCCAAAGGCTCATCATTGTGATTTGTTCAGACCTTGTGAATTGGGTGTATCTGTCTTTAGGACCGTGATATGAACAGTTTTTGCAAAGCTTGCCGAGCGGTAGCATATCGCAGTCCGGATAATTTCCGCTTTTAACTTCGTTTTGCCACAAAAGGCATTTGTCAAACATATCGTGAAGTTTGTCCCACATGTCCCAAAAATCACCTGTCATTCGCCACATATTTGCGTTTTCTGCAAGGTGCTTTGCATTTTCGATTTTAGCAGGACCTGGAGAGAGCGAAAGCACCATATTTCTGCCACAGTTGTCAATAGCTTTTCTAATCATTTCAATTTCATAATATGCGCTGTACGGCGTATCCCATTGGCGAAATTCCGTTACCGCAATGTCGTCGCACTTTATAAAATCAACGCCCCACTTAGCATAAAGTTCAAATATGCTGTTATAATAATCCTGTGCACCCTCACAGTTTTTCATTCCGTACATATCGGTGTTCCACGAGCATACGCTGAAATGGTGCGCAACCTCACGGGCAGTAAATTTACTGCCTTTTATTTTTGTGTTTTTGTGCACTGCCTGACGTGGAATACCACGCATAATATGAATTCCGAATTTTAAGCCGAGGGAGTGAACATAGTCGGCAATAGGCTTAAAGCCCTGACCGCCCTTAGCACTCGGAAAACGGTTTTCGGCAGGGATAAGTCTGCCGTATTCGTCCATATCAAGCTCGGTAAAATTGTTATAATCGTTATCTTTTGCCTTTGGTTCATACCATTGAATATCGCAAACAATATATTCCCAGCCGTATTTCTTTAAATTTTTTGCCATATAGTCGGCATTTTCCTTGAGCTGCTTTTCATTTACAGCTGCACCGAAGCAGTCCCAACTGTTCCACCCCATAGGCGCATTTTTTGCAAAATCTCTGTGTGTCATACCATATCTCCAAAACTTTTTTGTTTTACGGTTTTATATTATAATTAAAAAAACGGCGTGTCAATAACTTTTTGAAGATTTATACGATTGAATGTTTATGATATAAATATATTTAAAATTTCTTGCTATAAGATTATGTTTGTGATATCCTAAAATTTATGGAAAATAAATTATATAAATATGAGCTCCATTGCCACACGGGTTGTGTTTCACGTTGCGGCAGGGTTGAGCCTGAGGAAATTGTAAAATTATATATTGAAAAAGGATATGACGGAATAGTCGTTACCGACCACTACAGCCCTATGACCTTTGAGCCTAATTGGTGTCCGCAAAAGCAGATTGATTTTTACCTTTCGGGTTACAGGCGAATGAAAGCGGAGGCTGAAAAATCGGGCAAAGATTTCACGGTATTACTCGGAATGGAACTTCGCCATTATGGCACGGCTAACGATTATCTTATTTACGGCATTGACGAGGAATTTCTTTACAGCGCAGGCAATTTGATGAAACCGTGGGAAAAGAAAATATATTCTCTCTGTCATTCAAAAGGTTTTCTTGTGTTTCAGGCGCACCCGTTTAGAACGGGCATAAGAAGATGCGACGAGCGTTATATTGACGGTATTGAAATTTATAACGGAAAAACGAATGAGAAGCTTAACAAAAAGGCAGAGGTTTGGGCAAGGGAAAGCGGCAAACTGATGTGTTCAGGCTCTGATTTTCATACCAAGGCTCACACGGCACGAGGCGGTATTATTACAAAAGATAAAATTAATAATAATTGCGATTTATTAAGAATTCTTAAAAGTCAAAATTTTGAAATGATTAAAACATATTAACGCACTTGTTATTTTATTGACAATGCTTGTTGACGATTTGCTTGTTATAATATATAATATATTATAAGCTGTATTTAAAGAGGAGGCGCAAGTATGTGGCTTGATAAAAGTAATATTGAAACTCTTTATGCTCCGAAAAAGCGAAATTATAAAAAAGAACTTTTTGAGGCTATTAAGAAATTTGCAATTAATATTGCAAAAAAACAGTCGGGTTTTCGTAAAGAGTCACGTAAAATTCTCCTTGAAAGCAGAAAGAAATCTTATGATGAAATAAGAGACAGGATTAAAACCGACCCTAAGGTTATTTTGTTTTCGACTTTTGACGGCAGAAGCTACGGTGACAGTCCAAAGGCAATTTATGAATATATGCTCACTCAGGAAAAATTTGAGGATTATACTTTCGTGTGGGCTTTTCGCAATCCTAAGCAGTTTACCTTTATTTTGGACAACCCTAATACTTATATAGTCACGGTTAATACAAAGGATTATGAAATTGCGGCGGCAACGGCTAAGTATTGGGTTTATAACTATCGAATGAGCGACCATATTTATCCTAAGGACGACCAAGTTTACATTCAGCTTTGGCACGGCACGCCGCTTAAACGTCTTGGTTATGATATTAATATTTCCGACAACGCTATGAATTCAAAAAGCGAAATCCGTGAAAAATATAAGGTTGATGCAAGTAAGTTTAAATATATTCTTGCCCCGTCGCACTTTGCGGCAGAAAAATTTATTTCCGCTTGGAATTTGGAGGCTATCGGCAGAACGGATACTGTTTTGGAGCTTGGCTATCCGAGAAATGACTTTTTGGCAAATTATACGCAAAAGGACATTGAAGATATAGTAAGTGAATTACAGCTTCCGAGGGACAAAAAATATATTCTTTATGCACCTACTTGGCGTGACAATCAGCATCAGGCAGGCATAGGCTACACATATAAAACCGAGGTTGATTTTGACAAGCTGAAAGCTAATCTCGGCGATGAATATATTATCCTTTTCAGGGCGCATTATCTTGTTGCAAATTCCTTTGATTTTGATAAATACAAGGGCTTTGTTTATGATGTGTCAAAGGTGAATGATATCAATCATCTTTATGTCATTTCCGACTTGCTTGTAACGGACTATTCATCGGTATTTTTCGATTATGCAAACCTTAAAAGACCGGAAATTTTCTATATGTATGACCTTGAGGCATACGGCAATGAAATCCGTGGCTTTTATATTGACCTTGATGAGCTTCCCGGCCCGATTGTTCAAACCGAGGACGAGCTGATTAAGGCTATCAAGAATGCCGAGACGGACAGAAGCTATGACGAAAAATATAAGGCGTTTAATGATAAGTTTAATTATCTTGACGACGGCAAGGCTGCTCAAAGAGTTACCGAAGCAATTATAGAAGAATAATGCAGACGGGCGATTGATAATCGCCCCTACAATGATAAAAGAAAATCTACCGTAGGGGCGAACATTGTTCGCCTCTTATTTTTTGTAATTCTTTTGTGCAATTCGTACATAAAAGCCCCGAATTTTTATGAATTATGGCAAATTGAAAAATAGACCTTTTTCTATTATAATTGTTACAGGTGATTTTATGAAAACGATATTTAAAAATTGCACTCTTCTTGACGGCACGAAGGATATGGCGGCAAGGGAAAATATTGACGTTGCGATTGAAAACGGAAAAATTGTTGAAATCGGCAGTATTACTCCGAGTGTAAGCGATGAAGTTATTGATTTAAGCGGCAAATATTTAATGCCGGGGCTTATCAATTTGCACGTTCATCTTCCTGCAGGCGGCAAGCCGCAAAACAAGCCGATGAAAACCACTCTTTTAACCAAAATTGCGCTTTCCTCAGCCATTTCAAGAGAGCTTGTGCTTAAAATGTGCCATGCCTATGCAATGCAGGGCTTGATGGCAGGTGTTACCACTGTTCGTGCAGTCGGCGGACTTGATAATCTCGATACCCGCCTGCGTGATAAGATTAATTCCGGAAAGCTTGACGGACCGAGGATTTTGGCGGCAAATTTTGCTATCGGCGTGCCGAACGGACATATGGTAGGCTCTGTTACACGTCCTGCCCAAACCGTGGCGGACGCAGTCAAAATGGTTGACGAATTAAAGGGTCAAAACGTAGATTTAATTAAATTGATGATTACGGGCGGAGTTATGGACGCTAAGGTTAAGGGCGAGCCGGGTAAGCTTATGATGAAGGCAGATATGATTAAGGCTTGCTGTGACAGGGCGCACGGCTACGGTCTTAAAGTTGCTGCTCACGTTCAAAGTCCTGAGGGTGTAAGGTGTGCCGTTGAAAACGGAGTTGACTCAATCGAGCACGGCTCTACTCTTACCCAAAGGGAAATTGATGCTTTCAAAAAGCACAATGCCGTTTTGGTTTGCACAATTTCGCCTGCGCTTCCTATGGCAAAATTTGAACGTGAAACCTTGGGTATCAGCGAGGCGGTGCAATATAATTCAAATATTGTTTATAACAATATGATTTTAGGCTCAAAAACAGCGCTTGAAAACGGAATTACCGTCGGGCTGGGAACAGATACGGGCTGCCCATATACCACCCATTATAATATGTGGCGTGAACTTCATTATTTTGAAAAGAACGTCGGCGTATCGCCTGCTTTTGCGCTTTATACCGCCACTCTCAATAATGCGAAAATTTTGGGAATTGATGATATTACAGGCAGTATCGAGGTCGGCAAGTGCGCCGATATCCTCGTGTCAAATTCAAATCCGCTTGATGATTTTCGTGCGCTGTCTCAGCCGTATATGGTTGTTTGCCGAGGTAAAATTTATAAAGAGCCAAAGATTGAAAAATACGAAAAATGCGAATACGAGCTTGATAAATATTATGATTAAAAAAAGCCTACTAATCTAACGTTAGATTAGTAGGCTTTTGCTTATTTATAATAGCTTTCCTTTACTTCAAGAAGCTCCTGCTCGGTGCAAGATGAACTTAAGCAACCAACGCTGGTAACGCATTTTCCGCCTGTAATATTGCCGAATTTGATTGAATCCTCAAAACTTTTTTCGTGGTACAAGCCGTAAATAAAGCCTGCAAGGAATGCGTCGCCTGCACCTGTTGAGTCAACGTGCTTGAAATCGTCAACTTGACTGACATAAAATTTCTTTCCGTTTTCCATTCCGAGGCAGCCGCCTTTATCAAGCTTAACGATAACCTTTTCAAAATAATTTGATAAAACGTCAGCCGCTTTTTCCGGAGTGTCGGTATCTGTTATTTTAAGCGCTTCCTTTTGGTTTGGGGTATAATAATCAGCAAGCTCAAGATGCTCCTTGTAGTTTTCAAGGCTCAAATTGTCGTCCCAGCCGCAGTCGAAAACAAGCATTGTGCCCTCGCTTTTAAGTTTTTTGTATACAGGCAAAAAGCCGCCTGTGTGCATAATCACTATCTTTGCGCCGGTGCACATTTTGTAAGCCGCATCAAGTGCGTCGGGCGTTGCCTCAACGCTTCCGTGACCGTAGGACATAAACGTTCTGTCCCTGCTTGTAATCATAGCGCTTGTAACATTAAGCGGAATATCGTCATCGCCTTTATAAAGATTAATAGGGGATACACCGCATTTTTCAAATTCCTGCCTTGCATAGTTTGAAAAAATATCATCTCCAAGCTCTGTCGCAATTTTAGTTTTAATACCGAGCCTGCCGAGATTTATAAGCGTTGCGGGAACACCGCCGCCGAGCTGAAGCGAAAAATGCTTTGCATATATTTCTTCGCCCTCGTTCGGCAATCTGTCGATTCCCGAATAAAGAATGTCAACGTTGGTACAGCCTATTCCGGCAATAAAATTTTTATCTCCCATATTTATCTCCTAAATTAATATATCTGTTTTGTTTTAATTATATATTATAATTGTATCAATATCAAGAAACAAGCCGTTTAAAATAAAAATTCCCCTTAATAAAATCAAGCCAATGCATAAAGGACGTTTATTCCCATGCATTGGCTTATTTTTGTATATTTATTAAGTTATGCTTAATTTGTCATTTGCAAAATAAATATAACTTTTTCCTTTATTTCTTTTCCCAACCCGAATAAAGAGTCAGGCTGTCGCTTACAGTGTCTTTATTAATATCAAATTGCTTAGTGCAATCCTTGTCTAAATACCAACCCGTAAAGGTGTAGCCCTCTTTAACAGGATTTTCTTCAATATCAACAAGCTGACCGTACATAACCTTTTGATTATCTATTTGCGAGCCGCCGTCTGTATTGAATGTGACAGTAAATCCTGCATGACTTACCGCAAAAATCATACAGGCGATAAGAACGATAATTCCGACAAGGATGAGCTTGTCTGCCGTTTTTACAGACATTTTTATGTTTCGGTAAAGTCCTCCGGGTTTCCTTTCGGTGTTAAGATTTATTGTGTTGTTTTCGTTCATATTTTTCACTGCCTTTCAAAAACGGTGGTTAATTATTATCTTCTTGCGAGATACTTTCTCATATCAATTGCGCAAGCAACAAGAATGATTACACCTTTGATAATGTAAAGCATATTTGCGGATACGGAAAGGAAGTTAAGACCGGCAAAAATAATCTGCAAAAGAAGTACGCCGATAACGATACCGCTGATTTTACCTGTACCGCCTACAAATGATACACCGCCGATTACGCAAGCCGCAATAGCGTCACATTCGTAGTTAAGACCTGTGTTTGCAGAGCAAGAAGCAATACGAGCGCCCTCAATAAAGCCTGTGATACCGTACATAACACCTGCAAGCACAAATACCATTAAGATTGTCATAAATACATTTACGCCCGATACTCTTGCTGCTTCTTCGTTTGAACCTACGGCAAACATATTTTTACCAAACTTTGTTTTATTCCAAATAACCCACATAATTGCTGTTAAAACTGCGGAATAAAGAACATATTTAGGAATTGCAACACCGCCGACATTGAAAAGCGTACCGGTGATAAAGCTTGTGTAAGACGAGTCAAGACCTGAAAGAGTTTGACCGTTGTTGCCGCCAATCATAAGATACATAAGAACAGTACCAAAAACAATAAGCTGGGTTGAAAGAGTAACTATAAACGGATGAAGCTTAAACTTAGCAACAAAAAATCCGTTTACAAGGCCAACAACTGCGCCGATTGCAATTACTGCAAGAAATACAATCCAAAGCGGCATTGTATTAAGATTTGGGAACATTTTGTTGGCATAGCCTGTCATTTGCAAAAGCGAAGCCGCAACGCAGGCGGTAAGACCTACACATCGACCTGCCGAAATATCCGTACCTGTTAATACGATACATCCTGCAATACCCAAAGCAATCGGAAGCTTTGCGGCGGTGAGCGAAACAATATTAACTATTGACGATACACTCAAAAATGCCGGAACCTTGATTGCAATAAAAATCACCGCTATTGCAATGATGATATACATTGCGTTGTTAAATAATAAATCTGTAATTAATCTTTTTTTGTCGTCCTTGTCTGCCGCTTTGAATTTTTCAACCCAAAGGGAGATACGTGAACGCTTAACCTTTTTTATACTTGTGTCAGCCATAATGAAATCCTCCTTATACATATTTTGCCGCAAGTGTCATAATCTCTTCCTGATTAGTAGTCTTTGCGTCAACCTCACCTGAGAGCCTTCCGCCCGACATAACAAGAATTTTATCGCATACGCCTAAAAGCTCTGCCATTTCGGAAGAAACCATAATGACTGTTTTGCCTTTTTTGGCAAGGTCAAGAATAAGCTGATAAATTTCGTATTTTGCGCCTACGTCGATACCTCTTGTCGGTTCGTCAAGAAGAAGCACGGTAGGGTCAGTCAAAAGCCACCTTGCAAGGATAACCTTTTGCTGATTACCGCCTGAAAGCGAGCTGATTTTTGTTTCCTGATTAGGAGTTTTAACTCTAAGGGATTTTATATATTCGTCAGTCGTGTCCTTCATTTTCTTTTTGTTAAGAAACGGACCGGTCTGATATTTTTTTAAGCTTGAAATTGTAGTATTTTCTCTGATATTCAAAATTCCGAAAATACCTGTTGCACGTCTTTCCTCAGTCAAAAGGGCAAAGCCGTTTTTGATTGATTCGTGCGGATTCCTGTTTTTAACCTCTTTGCCGTCAAGTGTGATTTTTCCGCTTTTTTTGGTGGTTATTCCAAATATTTGCTCTAAAAGCTCTGTTCTTCCTGAGCCGTCAAGCCCTGCCACACCAAGGATTTCTCCTCTTCTTGCCTGAAATGAAACATTATTAAGGTTTGTATATTCGCCGCTTAAATTTTCGACATTAAGAAGAACGTCTCCGATTTTATTGTCTTTTTCAGGATAACGGTTTGTAAGTTCACGGCCAACCATAAGCTTAATGATTTCGTCCATAGTAAGCTCACTTGCTGCCTTTGTGGCAATCCATTTGCCGTCACGCATAATTGTAACGTCGTCGCTTATGCGCAAAATTTCCTCCATTTTGTGAGAAATATAAATAATGCCGCAGCCTCTGTCCCTGAGCATATTAATAATACGGAAAAGATGTTCAACCTCTTCCTCGGTAAGCGATGAGGTTGGCTCATCAAAAACAATTATTTTTGAATTGTAGGAAACGGCTTTGGCAATTTCAACCATTTGCCTTTGCGAAACCGACATTGTGCTCATAACGGCTTTCGGGTCAACGTTAATTTCGAGGTCTTTAAAAACCTTCATTGTTTCGTCATACATTTTCTTTTCACTTGTGAAAGGAAGATATTTTGAAACCTTTGGAAATCTGCCGAGCCACATATTGTCCATAACATTACGCTTGAGCGCTTGGTTGAGCTCCTGATGTACCATTGCAACACCGTTTTCAAGGGCTTCCTTACTGTTTTTGTAATTAACCTCTTTTCCATCGACATAAATGTGACCGTTGTCTTTGCTGTAAACACCGAAAAGACATTTCATAAGTGTTGATTTACCGGCGCCGTTTTCACCCATAAGTGCATGAACTGTTCCTTTTTTGACCGTCAACTGTGCATGGTCAAGCGCTTTGACACCCGGAAAAGTCTTTTCTATATCAACCATTTTTAACAATATATCTTTGTCAGTCGCAGAAACGGATTTATTTATATTGTTTTGCATATGTATCTCTCCTATCTGCTTTGAATAGTACGGTTGAGGCAAAAAGCCCCAACCGTATTTTGTGAAGTTAATTTATATTATTTTTCTGAATCTGCTGTGTAAGCCGAATAAGGAATATTTACTCTCCAAGTGCCTACTACGTTTGCAGTGTCAATACTGTCAAGTGCGTTTGCACCGTTGAGGTAATTACCCATAATTGTTGTGATTGCTGTAGCCATACCCTGTGCGTCTTGCTTGATTGTACCAATCATTGAGCCTGACTTGATAGCTGATTTAGCTGCGTCTGTTGCATCAACACCGAATACAGGAATAACCTTTTTGCCATCCTTGTTGTAGCCTGCTGTTTGAAGAGCAGATACTGCGCCGAGTGCCATTTCGTCGTTGTTGGCAATTACAAGTTCAATCATATTTTTGTTTGATTCTGTGTACTGAGCAAGAGCTGTGCTCATATAGTTTGTAGCTGCTGCTGATGACCATAAGCCGTCCTGGTCAACAAGATATTTGTTCTTGTTAGCTGCATCATAGAACTCGAGGTCAGGCTTTCCTGCTTTTTCAAGAACCTTGTTAGCGTCCTCAACGCCGTACTTTGTACGTGCGATTGCTTCCATATTGCCCTCTTGACCCTTGAACATTACATAGCTGATTTTGCCGTCGCCGTTAAGGTCGAGCTTGTCATAGTTGTTTACAAGGTATTCGCCAATCATCTGACCCTGCATATGACCTGCCTGCTCGTAGTCTGTTCCTACGAATACACACTTTTCATAGCTTTCAATAACCGACTGGTCAACAGAACGGTTAAAGAAGATTACAGGAACGTTTTTAGCCTTTGCAAGATTAATAATGTTTTGAGCCGCATCATTTGAGCCTGTGTCAACTACATTGACGATGAGCATTGATGAGCCTTTTGCAAGTGCTGTTTGAACCTGCTCGGTCTGTGTTGTCTGGTTGCCGTTTGCGTCGTAATCGTTATAGGTATAGCCGCCGTCTTTCAAAATTTTATCCATTGATGAACGAACGGTTGAAATGTATGCATCGCTGAAGGTGTAATAGAATACCGATATCTCACCTTTGGCAGACGAAGCCGCCTTTGTTGTGCCGCCGTCATCCTTTTTTGAAGAACAAGCTGCAAAACCTACTACCATTACTACTGCTAATAATAATGCCAATAACTTTTTCATCTTTTTCATAAAGATTACCTCCTTAAAATTTTTCGTTAAGTCATTGTGTGTCTTTATTATATCTTTGACAGATTTAAAATTGAATGTGATTTTTTATTCAAAGTGTATAAAAAATTACGATATTTATGATTTATTATGTTAAAATTACTACCCAAAAGCATAAAAAACGGCTTTGACAAGCCAAAATTGACCGTCAAAGCCGTTTTGAATATTTGTTAATTACTGCTTTCGCTAAAGCTGAAAAGTATTTTTTGAATATCAGGTGAAAACATATTTTTTCGAGTTACAACATAGGTGTCGGTTTCAATTGTGCTTGTTTGCGATTTTTTGCCCGACAGTATTTCAGACGCTTTTGAAACCGAGGTGTAACCCATAGAAAAAGGATTTTGAACAATCAGTGTATCTATCTCTCCGCTTTCAAGCATATTTACGCAGTTGACATTGCTGTCAAAGCCTATGCCGAAAACCTTGTTATTCAAATTTAATTCCTTTATTGCATATGCCACCCCGATGGTTGACCATTCGTTGAAGCCTATCAGCACATTGATTTGCTTGTGCTTTTTTAGTAGCTTTTTTGCACCGGCGGTTGCACTTTCTTTGTTTGATTCAACATTAACTGTATCAACAATTTTTGCATTATCTATTTTGTTTATATAATCGGTAAATCCTTTTAATCGCCCTTTGCCGTTTTCGGTATTTGCGCCATAATTTACTATACCTATATTAATAGACTTTTGCTCCTTGCACAAATCGACTGCCTGCTTTGCCGCTTTTTTTCCGGCTTCAATATTGTTTGTACCCACAAAAAGCTCCTTGCCGTTTACATCAACGTCGCTGTCAACCGTGATTACCTTAATTCCGCTGTTAATGGCTTTTTGAACGGCATCGGCATTTTTTTCAAAATCTATCGCTGAAAGAATTATGACGCCTACATTGTTTGAAACTGCGTTTTCAATCATTTTGTTTTGGGCGTTGTAATCCTCTTCGTTTTCAGGACCTTCAAATGTAACGTTTACATTGTATTCGGTTGCCGCAGACAGCGCTCCGTTTTTCATATCGTTCCAAAAAGTTGAGTCGCTGCCTTTTGTTATTATTGCAATATTGTTGCTTTTGTTGTCAAATTCTGCGCCTTTTGCACAGCCAAACAGGACTGCAATAAGAAAAAAAGTAAGAGTGAGCAAGGCAGTCGCTTTTTTAATATTCATGTTCTTGTCCTTTCTCAATTTTTGGAATTTTAATCGTTACGGTTGTGCCGACGTCAAGCTCGCTATCAATCGTAATTCCGTATTCCTCTCCGAAATATATTTTCAGTCGGTCATTTACATTCTTAACACCGATACCTTTTGAGTCGCTTCGGTCCTTTTGAAGAATGGTTTGGCATTGCTCCTGCGTCATTCCCAGTCCGTTATCCTTAACGATTATCACAATATCCTTGCCTTGGCGACGGACAATAATTTTAATTTCGCCCTCGTCAACCATTCGGTCAAGCCCGTGATAAATTGCATTTTCAATAAACGGTTGAATTGTAATTTTGTTGCACATATAGCCCAAAACGCTTTTGTCAACATCAAATGAATAGGTAAATTGGTTTTTGTATCTGTAGCTTTGAATAATAAGATAGCTTTCGGCGTGCTTGAGTTCGTCGCTTATTGTTATAAATTCATTGCCGTGGCTTATGCTTATTCTGAAAAGCTTTGCAAGCGCACCCACCATTTTGACTGCGTCCTTGCTGTTGTCCTGCTCACACATCCATTGAATTGAATCAAGCGTATTATAAAGAAAATGAGGATTGATTTGAGCCTGCAAGGCTTTCAGTTCCGTCTTTCTGAGAACAATTTCTTCATTGTGAACCTTTTCCATAAGCGACTGAATCATAAGCACCATATGTTCAAACGATGACGAAAGCGTTTTGAATTCCACAACGTTACTCATATCTGCCTTGTATTCAAATGATTCCGCCTGCTTTTCAAATTTTTGCATTGAATCAACAAGCCTTCTGACAGGTCTTGTAACAGTTCTTGAAAGAATAAAATAAACCAAAACCGATATAAAAAGGCTGAATAAAATCGCAAATGCAGAGCCGATGATTATTTGGCTTTTTACTGCCTGTGTTATTTCGTCATTAAAGCTTACGCCTACTATTTTCCAATTACACGAGGCAAGGGAGGATATGTTATAAATATTATTTCTTTTCCTGTGTATTCCGTCTGCAAGGTCAAAAATCTCATCGGTATTTTCCTTTTTCAATCCCGAAAAAAGAATTTGCTGTTGTGGGTGATAAATAATTTCGCCTTTTGAATTGATAATGTAGCAATAACCCCTTTGACCGATGCTCACTTTATCAATATATTTTGCAATTGACGAGAATTTGAAATCAATCACAACAAAAACCTGGCGGGCATAAAGATTTGAATATTCTTTTTTTGCAATTGTTACAACCCACGGATATTTGTTTTCATAAATCGTATTTACGTGGGGTTGAGTAATTGCGTATCCGTCAGTAAGTCCTGAAAAAGCGGCTTTGTCAAACGATAAATTAGTAGGATTGCTTTTTACTTTGTCGTTGTTGTCGTTTCCGTCTAAAAGCAAATTGCCCTGCATATCATAAAGCATAACGCAATATATATCTTCTTCAAGTCTGGATGCTGTTGATATTGCATTTTGAAGCGACGAGGTATCGGTACAACTGTTCATTTCATCGCAAAGGTTATCAAGCTTGTTTTTTATTGACGAAACATAATTAGAAACGGTCTCGTTAGCCTGCGACACAGCTTGCCTGCTCGATACATAAGCCGAATCAAACATTGAATTTTTGTAAAATATGCCAAAAAATAATGTAGAAGCAAGAGTTGAAAATATAACGCCGAAAACAACGATTGCTATAATCAATACAGACAATTTTATTTTGTTACGCTTAAACATCGTTTTTTCCTAAATGCTCCTCTCTGTATTTGTTAGGTGACATACCGTAATATTTTTTAAAGCAATAACTGAAATAGTGTTGGTCACTGTATCCGCATTTTTGTGATATTTCAAAAATTTTCATTGACGTACACAACAGTAAATCGCTTGCCGCTTTCATTCTGCGTTCTGTAACAAGGGCAATAAAATTTTGCGACTTCGTTTTCTTTATAAGCGCACTTAAATAGTTTGGGCTTACACCCAGCTTGTCGCTTGCGTCGGTCAATGATAAATCCTCATTCATATATTCGTCGTTTATAATTTGAAGTGCTCTGTCGCAAATCGTTTCGCTTTCGTGCCTTTGCGAGCGTGAAATGATATCTCTTGCGTCAAGGCAAAGCGATATTAGTTCTTTTTTATACTGCTCGTTAAAATCGAATGACAGGCGAGAGGTGAAAGGATTATTTGATGAGAAAAGCTCAGATAATGCGTCATTGTCAGATAAAACGCTTACGCATCTGTGCGCCGTTGCAAGTATTTGAATAATCAAATAATTTATTTCGTCACGATTTTTATTTGACAACATATCATTAAGAAATTCACTTATTTCTTCCTTGTTGCCTATTTTTAAAAGCTGCTCAAGCTTATGGACGGACTTTTCTATGTCCTCAAGTTCATATATGCTTTTGTGTTCCTGATCGTTAATAAATCTGATATCGCCTGCACCGTCAGAGGTGTATCGCCTTGCCGTGATAGCCTGAGCGCAAGCAAGCGACAAAAGCACCGGGCTTTCAACTGTTTGGCTGATACCGATTGTGCATTTTTGGTCGAAAAGCTTTTTTGCGCTTTGCACAAGCTCAATTACAGGAAGTCTTAATTTTGTTGACATTTCTTCTGCTTCACTCGTCACAAGCGTAACAATTCTGCCGTTTACAAAAAAACTTTCGCAATTTGCATATTTTCCTACAATGCTGTTTACAAAATCAATATGATGTGCCTTGGTACAGTTTTCACCGCTGAATGTTTTGAATTTTGACACAACAACGCTGTAGCAGTCATTATCGCTTTTAATAAGTCCTAACCTTTTGGCACTGTCTTTCAACTCTTGAGGTGTATAAATATCCTCTCCTGTTCCTAAAAGCAATGGCAAAAGAAATTCCGTTTTTTTAAGTCTTAACTCGGTTTCTTCGTTTGATGTTCCTGTTTTAAGCCTTTCAAATTCTTCGTCCATTTCCGCTTTGATTTTTACGAATTCTTCGCTGATTTCGCTTGCGGAAATAGGTTTTAAAAGATAACGGATAACATTATACTTAAACGCTTCCTGTGCATATTCAAAATCATCGTATCCGCTTAAAATAACAAGCTTTGTGGCAGGTCTTATTTCTCTTGCCTTTCTTGCAAGTTCAAGTCCTGTCATAAGCGGCATTTTGATATCAGTCAAAATTAAATCGGGTTCCAGTTTTTCAAGAAGTTCAAGTGCTTCAATTCCGTTTTCAGCGTCGCCTACAACTTTAAATCCGGCTTTTTCCCAATTTACGCTTTTAATAACTGCTTCTCTTTGGCGTATCTCGTCATCAACTACAAGCACACTATACATAATTTTCCCTCTCAATAAAATCACTTATTTTGCGTATACTTATCTAAATTTATTATATATAAAGTTAATCTATTTATCAAGTATGTTTGAGGGATAAAAATATGTGTACTAAAATATCCGATAATTAATGTTTTTTACTGAATTACTGTTCAAATCAAGACAGTGAAAACGCAAAAACATCTCTATTGTCCTGTCTTCACAAATAAAAACCAATCACTTTAGTGGTTGGTTTTTATTTGTGTATTCGATAATACTCAAGGCGGATTCGAACCGCAAAACTATCAATGCGACGACTTGGCGAATTCACTAGTCTACTGTAAATTACAGTATTCGTTGACATAATTAAATAAATAAGATACAATTATATCGGAAGCAGTAAGACCCAGGTCATTATTTGACTGAAAGTTTGGCTCGATAAGAACGGCTGCTTCTTATCCATTTAGTAAAAGCACAACATACAACTAAAATATATACGAAAACTGCAAGGAGTTTGAATATGAAATTATTTTCAAAGCCGAAATATCCGAAAAATTATCCGATAAAACAAGTGCCCTCAACCGAGCCAAACGAATACCAACTCGAGCAGATTAACAGAAAATTCGGTATGTTTATCCACTTTGGAATAAATACATTCAACAACGTGGAATGGTCGAACGGCAAACTGCCGATTGAAAGTTATTGCCCCACGGATATTGATGCAGACGGCTGGGTGAAAGCGGCATATGAAGCCGGAATGAATTATGTAATAATCATAGCAAAACACCACGACGGCTTTTGCCTTTGGAACACATACACAACCACATACGGCGTGAGAAATTCGCCCGACAAAACCGATGTAATCTCCGAGGTTGCAAAGGCATGCGACAAATACGGCATTAAACTCGGAATTTATTATTCGCTTTGGGACAGGCACGAGCACTGCTACAAAAATGACGAGGCATACATTAAATATATGGAAAAGCAACTCGTTGAACTCTTGGACGGAAGATACGGAGAAGTGGTCGAACTGTGGCTTGACGGCGGCTGGGACAAGCCGTGCCGCAAATGGCAACTTGACAGAATATACAACACGGTAAAAAAGTTACAGCCTAAATGCCAAATCGGAGTCAATCTCACAATAGGAAAATTCACCGACAAAAAGGGAGTTCCAAAGAAAAGATATCAGCCGAAAAATTATCAATACGGTGACCCTATCGCAATGTTCCCGTCAGATTTCAGGCTTTGGGACCCGCATATGTGCAGAGAGGACGACCCGAAAATTTACACCTTCAACGGCGAAAAATACTATTTACCGTTTGAGCAGACCATATGCTCACGAAAAGAGGGTGTCTGGTTTTATTCCGACGAATACGAAAACAAGACATTGCAAGACGCAGACGAAACAGCAAAAAATTATCGCATACTCGAAAAGGCACATAATCTGATGGTGATTAATCTTCCGCCTGACAAGAACGGAAAACTCAGCAAAAACGATGTTGATAATTTAATGCTTATCGCAGAAAAACTCGGTATAAGAAGATAAAAAAAGCGAAGTAGATAAATATCTACTTCGCTATTTTGGTACGCTGGAAGGGACTCTCGTCGAAACACACTCCGTGTTTAAACAATTTTGCAAAGCAAAATCGTAACAAACACTTCGTATGTTTCTCCTCTCCCCACAAAGTCTTTGACTTTGTGGGGACCCCGAAATAAAGAGTATTCTCGCACACTTTCACAACATAATAAAAACGAGGAACATTCTAAAGAACATTCCTCGTTTTTGGTACGCTGGAAGGGACTCGAACCCCCGACCTACTGGTTCGTAGCCAGTCACTCTATCCAGCTGAGCTACCAGCGCATTTATGTGTTGCACGTTTTTGTGCTTAGATAATATAACACAAATAAAACAAAAATGCAACACTTTTTTTATTTTTTATAAGGATTATTTGAAATATATTTTTCAAGAATACCTGCGGCAAGCTCCACAAGCTCCGGACACGGGCGCTTTTTATAGTATTCTTTTGTGCGAGGCTCGGCAAGCGGCGAATCGGGACCGGGCTTTGAAAGACCGAGAAGCTCACGGCATACTATTGAGCCGTTTTCCTCTCTAAATTCATTTGCTACAGCTTGAACTCGCTTATAAATTCCTGACTTATCGTCATCATAAAGTGCAGAGATAACGAAGGTCATACCGGAAACAGCTCCGCAAACCTCTCTCATTCTGCCCATTCCGCCGCCGAAGCCGACGGTTAATTTTTCAACAAGCGATTTTGGCATATTCATTTCTTCCGCAAAAGCAGCAGCAACCGCTTGCGAGCAGTTAAGGCCGCTCATAAAATTTTCTTTAGCTGATTCGCCCTTTGTCATTTTTATCTCTTTTCTTTTTTAATATATTTATACCTATATTATTTGATTACTTGTATTACTCGCCGAAAACAAAGTCGCTGCCTGAATTTGAAGCGGTTGTTTCAGGCGCTTGAGTTTCAACAGGTGAGAATTGTGCTGAAAAGCTTGCGTTTTGGTTAGCAGTGAAGGTGTATTCTTCCTTGCTGCTTACTTTGACTCCGTTTGAATACCAGCCGTCGAACTTGTATCCGTCGTCAGCTCTTGCAACAAGAGTAACCTTTTTGCCGTTTTCATACTTGCCGTCGCCCTCTGCTTCGCCGCCTCCGCTTGAGCTTGTGTTGATTATCCAAAGGGAAGCAGTAGTTTGCTTGGTGGTTTTTTCGGTAGTTGATTCGGTTGTGCTTTCTGTAGTCTTTTTCTCTGTGGTGCTGTATTTGTCGCTTGTAGAATCAGACTGTGTAGAAATTTTAGTAAGGTTTGAAGATGTGGTATTGTCTTTGTTCTTGTTATGAGCAATTGCTGCAACAGAAGCAATGATTGCAATAAGAATAACCGCAAGAACAGCAATAATTATGATGCTTTTCTTTTCGGCACCTTTATTTTTCTTTTCGCTTTCGTTATTTTTTTGATTATTATATTGATTATTATATTGATTTTCTTTATCATAATCATTATAGTTATCATTTCGGTTTTGAACTTGATTATTCGGCTCGTTTACTGCTTTAAAAGTTTGAGTTCTGTCGTCGTCAATACCGTTTGCATTGTCAAAATCGCTTTCGTCATAAAGAGGAGAGCCGCAAACCTCACATATGTATCTGTTGTCATCGTTGTCTGCGCCGCAGTTTTTACATCTCATTATTTATCACTCCTTGAAAAATATATTAAAAATACTGTACTATAGTCTGTTTTCATCAAAATAGTATACCATAATAATGTATAAATCTCAATGTAAAAATTAATTTTTTAAAAATTATGACTTAATTTTAAATTTTCTATTGACATTTTGTGAGATTTAATATAAATTTAATATGTAGCGTTTTATAAAACGGATTCGTATAATTCTGAAAGGGGAACCCTGAAAATGAACAAATATGTGAAAAAAGGCTTGTGCCTTGTACTTGCTACAGGATTAATCGCAAGCTCATTTGCAGGATGTGCAAAAGTAAATTACGTAACTGAAGGTGCCATTAAGGCTATTCACCAAATTAAGGACGGCAGTTGGAAGAAACAAGCAGAGGGCGAAAAAGCCGGTTCTTCAGAAGATACTTCTGTTCTTGAAAAGTCATTTGAGGCAGGCAAGTACGGCGGAGTTGAGTTTAAGTCACTCGAAGATGTTGCTAACTATTATAAAGAGGCTTATGATTACACTAAGACTCTTACTGCCGAGTATGTCAATGATAAGGGTCAGACTGAGACTTTCTACAAGCTCCTCGGTGATGAGAAAATTAATGTAGGTAAGGTTATGATTGACGGCAAGGAAAATGCTGTTATTAACAAGCTCGTTCCGGGTATTGTTGACGGCTTGTTCAAGCCAAACATTTACGGTCTTGTTCCTTGTAACAACCGTAACCCTAAGCTTGATAACTACAATTGTAATGAGAAAGATCCGGGCAAAAAAGACTTTAGAAAGTCTTATGTTAAGGGTGAGGACGTTCTTGACGCTAACATTACAGATAACGGCGACGGAACTATCACAATGGTAATTCAGCCAAAGGCTGCTGAAATGAGTATGAGAGGCGAGGATTCACAGGGTGACTTCTTCGAGGTTCTCGGTGATATCAGTGCAACTGTTGCACAAATCGACGTTATTTCATTCGCTCAGGGTACTGCAGAGGATAACATTAAGGTTACATATAAGGGCGGTACCGTTACTTGCACAATCAATACTAAGACTAAGGAAATCACTAAGGCTGAGTATGATATGGTTGCAGAGGTAGCTGTAAACCATGCAAATGTAGCAGTTATCAAGGATAAGAGCGCATCTCTTTTAATCAAGTATAAGAACACATTCCCTGCTTCTGACGAAGTAACAATGAAGGCAAGGCAGTTTAAGAGAAAGTAATTAAGACTTTCTATGTTTAGAGAATTTAAGAGCATCTCGATTGAGGTGCTCTTTTTCTATACAATTTTGGTTTATTTATCGTTATTTGTTAATAATATGTTTGTTGAATTAAATATAATAATGATTTATAATTTATATATAATAATTTACTGAGAGGGGTATATTATGCGCAAGGTTATTAATATTGACAAGGACTGGAAATTTTCAAAAGAGGCTTCCTCCGTTCCAAGCACGTTTCCGAGCGATTGGGAGAGCATTGATTTGCCATACACTTTCAATGGCGATGACGGACAGGACGGCGGCAACGATTATTATCGTGGCAAGGGATATTTTGCAAAAAGCTTGGCTAAAAGCGATATGCCTGACGGCGAAGAAGTTTATCTTCAGCTTGACGGTGTAAATTCAACAGGTACTGTTTATTTTAACGGAAAAGAAATTTGCGTTCACAACGGCGGATATTCTACCTTTAGGGTTAAGCTTGATGATATTAAGGACGAAAATTTGCTTGTTGTTGTTGCCGATAACTCGCCTAACGATTACGTTTATCCTCAGGTTGCGGATTTTACATTTTACGGCGGTATTTACAGGGATGTAAGCCTTATCGGAGTAGGCAAAAATCATTTTGACCTTGATTTTTACGGTGCTCCTGGCATTGCGGTTACACCTGAAATCAGCGGCGATGACGCAAAAATTACTGTTGACGCTTATTGCGACGGCGAGGTTGAATTTGAAATAAGCGACGGCAATGAGGTTGTTGCAAGGGCTAAGGCAAGCGGTAAAAATCCGAGTGCTAAGCTTGAAATTAAAGACGTTCATCTTTGGGACGGTGTTGACGACCCGTTTCTTTATACCGCTGTCGCTAAGCTTATTGTTGACGGCGAGGCACTTGACGAGGTTAAAACACGTTTTGGTTGCCGCACATTTGAGATTGATGCGCAAAAGGGATTTATTTTAAACGGCAGAGAGTATCCTTTAAGAGGTGTTTCAAGGCATCAGGACAGGCCTCATATCGGCAATGCGCTCTTGCCTGAGCATCACAAAGAGGATATGGATTTGATTTGCGAAATGGGTGCTAACACTATCCGTCTTGCCCATTATCAGCACGCTCAGTATTTTTATGATTTGTGCGACGAGAGAGGTATTGTTGTTTGGGCGGAAATTCCGTATATTTCAAAGCATCTTGAAAAAGGTGTTGAAAATACAAAGTCACAAATGAAAGAACTTGTTTATCAAAATTACAATCACCCGTCAATCGTGGTGTGGGGACTTTCAAATGAGATTACAATGGGCGGCGCAACTTCTCCTATTGTTGAAAATCATAAGATGCTCAATGACCTTGTTCATTCGCTTGATAAAACAAGGCTTACTACCGAAGCGGTGCTTACTGCCTGCAATATCAATGAGGAATATGTGCATATTTCGGATGTTCTTTCATATAACCATTATTTCGGCTGGTACGGCGGCGATGTGTCAATGTACGGCAATTGGTTTGATACATTCCACAAGAAATATCCAAACAAGGCAATCGGTATGAGCGAGTACGGTTGCGAGGCACTCAATTGGCACACAAGTCACCCTGAACAGGGAGATTATACTGAGGAATATCAGGCATATTATCACGAGGAAGTAATCAAGCAAATTGCAAAACGTCCTTATCTTTGGGCTACTCACGTTTGGAATATGTTTGACTTTGCCGCAGACGCACGTGCCGAAGGCGGCGAAAACGGTATGAACCACAAGGGACTTGTCACATTTGACAGAAAGTATAAAAAAGACAGCTTTTATGCTTATCAGGCTTGGCTTTCCAAAAAGCCGATGCTCCATATCTGCGCAAAGAGGTATGTTGACAGGGTTGAGGACGTGACCAAGGTTACTGTTTATACAAATCTTGACGAGGTTGAGCTTTTTGCAAACGGTGAGAGTGTCGGCAAAAAGAAAAAGGGTGAATTTCCGTTCTTCCACTTTGAAGTTAAAAATGAGGGTGAAACCACCCTTGTTGCAAAAGCAGGCGATTTAACAGACGAGGCTCAAATCAGAAAAGTTGACAAGTTTAACGAAGATTACAGGCTTAAAGAAGAGGGTGCGGTAATCAATTGGTTTGAGATTGAAACTCCTGCCGGTTATTACAGTGTAAACGATACTTTGGGTGATATTCTTTCAACCTTTAGAGGAAAAATTTGTGCAGTAAAGCTTCTTCTTAAAATGAAAAAGGCGCTTACACCCGACGGTCCTAAGGAAAAGGGCAAGAAAAAGGGCGCCGAGGTTATGGGCTTTAAGCTTAGTGATATCAACAAAACTATGATTGATATGCTCAAGGGCTTTACAGTTAAGCGTGGACTTATGATGCTCGGCGGCAAATTCACCAAGGAGCAAATTCTTGAGATAAACGCAATGCTTAATAAGATAAAAAAGAAATAATATATGTTGAAAAAGCGCAAATACTATTATCGGTGATAATGAGTGTTTTACGTTTTTGATGATGAGGTGAAAAGCATTGATGTTGATGAAATCGGCAAAAATATGCTTACACTCGGATTTATAACGGTTGGCGAGCTTGAAAGGCTTGCCGCCGTTTTTTCTTTGCCTAAAAATATTATTGAACTTTGCAGAAAAAAATCAGACAGCAGCTTTTTAACAAAATTTATTAACGATGATTTTAGTTTTATTCGCATAAATATAATATGTAATAAAACAGAGAGCAACAACGAATTGGCAATTATAATTTCTAAAAATATGATGATAATTGTTAATATTTGCGATGATTTTTCGTTTAATCAAAAGTGCTTTTTAAACGTTCTTTCAAATACCGCCTGCGAAAGCGCAACGCTTGAAAAGCTTATTTGTTCGTTTCTTGAAACGATTGCAAAACAGTGTTCGGCTCAGTTTGATGTGCAAGAAGAGATAGCTATGCTTGAAAAAGAGGTTATTGATAAAAATGTTTGCAAAAATTTTGCCGAGCTGCTGATTGAAAAGAAAAGAGAACTTTTGCGCCTTCGTGCTTTTTATGAACAGCTTATTGATGCAACTGAGATATATATTGAAAATGAAAACGAACTTTTGGATGAAAAATCATATAAGCTTTTCAGGCTCTTTAGGGATAAGGCTGTGAGATATAAAGAAAATACGGATATTTTGAGAGAAAGCGTAACTCATCTTTGGGATGCATATCAAACAAGCATTGACGCAAGGCAAAATGAAATAATGAAGCTTTTTACCGTTGTGACTTCTGTTTTTTTGCCTATGACCGTTATAGTCGGCTGGTACGGAATGAATTTTAAATATATGCCTGAGCTTTCCTCACGCTTTGGATATCCATATGTAATTTTTTTAAATGTTGCAGTCGTTTTTTCACTTATTTATATTTTTAAACGAAAAAGGTGGATTTGAAATTATAAGCGATTTTTAATAGTTTCAAAATGATGTATCGTGAATGTGTGCTCAAGGCAAATTTCTATGACTCGTGCAGGGAAATTAATTCAGGCTTTATCGGCGCATATTACAACGAAATCGTAATTTGCGAAAAAATTTGATATTTTTTTATCCGTCAAAATTGCCTGTTTTGGCGGATTTTTTAATAATTGTAACCTGATGTTTACAAAAGAGTAACAAAAAAATCTTGATTTATCTTATAAGTTGATATATTATATTATTAATAATAATGAATAAGTGCGCTAAGGCGTAAATTTATAATGAAATACAAGGGGAAAAAATCGTGATAGAATTCAGAAATGTATCAAAGGTTTACGACAGCAACGGTACCCACGCCCTTTCAAATGTTAATATCAAAATTGAGGACGGAGAGTTTGTTTTCGTTGTAGGCTCTTCGGGTGCAGGTAAAAGTACATTTTTAAAACTCATTATGCATGAGGAAAAGCCAACTGAGGGTGAAATTATTTTTAACGAATATTCATCTGCCACTCTTAAGAAAAAGCAGGTTCCTTATTACAGAAGAGAAATGGGCATAGTGTTCCAGGACTTCCGCCTTATTCCTAAAATGTCGGTTTATGACAATGTTGCGTTTGCAATGCGTGTTATCGGCGCTAAGGAAAAGGAAATCCGTAAGAGAGTGCCATATATTCTTCAGCTTGTAGGTCTTTCTCAAAAGGCACGTTCGATGCCTAATGAGCTTTCGGGCGGTGAGCAACAGAGAGTTTCTCTTGCAAGGGCGCTTGTTAATAATCCTAAGGTTATTATTGCGGACGAGCCTACGGGTAACGTTGACCCTGAAATGAGCCACGAGATTGTAGGTCTTTTGACTAAGATTAACAATGCCGGCACAACTGTTATTATGGTTACTCACGAGCACGATTTGGTGCGTTCGTTCCAAAGACGTGTTATTGTTATTAAAAACGGCGAGGTTGTATCCGATACTCCCGACCCTACCCATGCTCAGTTTACAGGCGAAAACCCTAAAGCGGACACCGATATGTTCTTTTTTGACGAGGACGTTGAGATTGATAATGTTGACGTTTTGCCTAAGGACGAAAACGAAGAGGATATTTTTGATAACCTTGAAAGCGTTGTAAGCGACGAGAGCGCAGAGGAAGAACAGGGAGGTGAGCAGTAATGACAGGTGCAAGTTTAAAATATTTAATAAAAGAGGGCTTTAGGAATACTTGGACAAACAGAATGATGTCTATTGCATCAATTTGCGTTCTTATGAGTTGCCTTGTTCTTATCGGCTCTGCTTCAATGATATTCCTTAATATTGATTCTCTTCTCGGCAAAATTGAAGAGGAAAATGTAATTATGGTTTATATCACGGATGATGCAACACCCGATGATATTACAAATATGCAAAACGAGATTACTGCTTGCGGAAATATTAAAAGCGTTGAATTTATTTCAAAGGAAAGCGCTTGGCAGGAACAGCTCAACACCATGGAGAAGGCTCAAGCAGAATTCTTTACTCAGATAAGCTCCGATATTCCGCTTCCGAATGCCTATAAGGTAACGGTTGAAAATCTTGATAAATTTGACGAAACGGTTAATAAGCTTAAAAAAATACAGCACGTTGATACTATCAGAGAAAACAAAAATCTTGCTAAAAAGCTTGTTGCGTTAAGGCAGGGAATTACGGTTATTTCCTTTGTTATTATCGCAGTATTGTTTGTTATTTCTCTTTTCATTATTTCAAACACAATTAAACTTACGGTTTACAGCCGCCGTTTAGAGATAAGCATTATGAAATCAGTCGGGGCAACGAATTCGTTTGTCCGTTTACCGTTTGTGGTTGAAGGTATAATCCTCGGTATCACATCGGGCGTTATCAGTTTAGGCTTTGTGTGGGGACTTTATGAACTTGCGGTTAAAGAATTTTCTGATATCCTCAGTTCGTTTAACGGCTTAGGCTTCCTTAAATTTACCGATTATGCACTTCCGATGCTCGGAATATTTGTTGCTATCGGCGTGTTGACCGGTGTCGGAGGTTCAATTATTACAATGAGTAAATATTTAAATAAGGAAGGCAGTGAAATAAGTGGCATTTAGTATGAAACGAACATTGTCATTGATTTTAAGCTTTGCATTTTTTATATCAAGCTTTGGCAGTGCTTTTTCGGCTCAGGCTAAGTCAACATCACAGCTTAGAAGTGAAAAGCAAAAAATTCAACAGCAGATAGACAGCGCTCAAAGCAAGCTGAATAAGCTTTCTGCCCAAAAGCAAAAAAATGAGGAATATCTTGCAACGCTCAGGTCAAAAATAAACTTGATGCAAGACAAGATTGATTCTCTTGAAGATGATAAAGCTGCATTGCAAGCGGAAATTGATGCAATTCAGGTAAAAATCACGCAAACAGAACAGGATATTGCAGACGCTCAGGCAAAAATTGACCAAAAGCAGGCTGAATTTGACCAGACCTATCAGGTTTATTGCCAAAGGCTTCGTGCAATGTATATATCAGGCTCTGCATCTACTCTTGAGGTGCTTTTAACTTGCAAGGATGTAAGCTCAATGCTTACACGTGCGCAAATGGTTAAGTCGGTATCTCAGCAAGACAGCGCAATTCTTGACGAGCTTATGACAAAGATGCAGGAAATCGAGAAAGAAAAGAAAAAGCTTGAAGAAAAACGAAACGAATTAACTAACGATAAGCAGCAGCTTGAATCTAACAAGAAGGAGCTTCAGTCAAGTATTGATGAAATTGATTCATCAAAAAGCGAACTTGATGCCGAGGTTGCAGAGTGTAACGAGGTTATGAAAAGCCTTTCAAGCCAGTCGAGCGAGTATAAGGAGCTTATTGAAACCAATCAGGCGCAGCTTGAGCAGGTTGAAAGCGAAATTCGTGCGGCAATTGCTTCCGCTTCAAGGGGAAGCGGCTCAATTTCAGGCTCAACGGGTAACGGCTCAGGCGAGCTTGGTTATCCGACGGATTCGAGAAGAATATCGGCAGGTTATCCTAACTATTCATCGGGCGGATACCACGGCGGTATTGACTTCCCGGTAGGAACAGGCTCAAACGTATATGCTGCGGCTTCGGGTAAAGTTATTCTTGTTAAATATCTTAATTACAGCTACGGCAGATACATAATTATTGACCACGGCAACGGACTTTCAACGCTTTATGCTCATAATTCAAGCATTGAAGTAAGTGTAGGACAAAAGGTGTCAAGAGGTCAGGTTATTGCTCACAGCGGTTCAACAGGTAATTCAACAGGTCCGCACTGCCATTTTGAAGTTCGTGTAAACGGTAGCAGAGTTAATCCTAACAACTATTTATAATTTTAATATTTTTTATACTAAGGGGTGTAGCCAATGAAACAGAAGAGTTTTTTAACTAAAATTTTAGCTGTTTTGTTGGCTACTGCCTTTTTTACGGCTTCCCCTGCTCATATTGTTGCGCTTGCAACAGGCAATTCTCAATCCGATGAATATGCCGGTATGACGGCAGAGGAAAAACAGGCGGCAATCGAGCAAAAAATCAAGGAACTTGATTCAAAGCTTTCTTCTCTCGGTAAGGAATCAAAGGAAACCGAGGAATATATTAATGCGCTTGACGAAAAAATTTCTTATTTGAAAAAACAGCTTGAATATTCTGAAAATAAGATTGATTCCTCAAAGAAAAAAATTAATGATTTGCAGCAGCAGTATAAGGATAACGAGGCGCAGATTGCCGAACTTACAACGGATGTTGCAAATTTAGAGGTAAAAAATGCACAGCTTGAGCAAACGTTCAGCCAAAGCTTAACACTTTATTATCAGCGTATTCGTGCAATTTATGTCAGCGGCGAAACAAGCACAATAGCAATGCTTCTCACCTCACCCGATATTTCAACTCTTCTTACAAGATATGAAATGATTAAACGTGTGTCAAAGTGTGATAAGGAGCTTTTGCAGTCTGTTCAGTCGCAGGCAAGTGAGCTTTCAAAAACGAAACTTGAAATGCAGGATAAGCAATCTACGCTTCAAAATGACCAAGTTGTGCTTAAAACAACACAGCAGAATTTAACGACTTCTATTTCAACTCTTGAAACTCAGCAGCAGGATTATTCCCAAAAGCAGGATGCTTATCAAAGTCAAAAAAGTGAGTCGGACAAGCTTTTGAAACAGCTTGACGAGCAAAAGCAGACTTTCAGCGAATACAGAAATCAGGATCAGGCGGAGCTTAACGCAGTTAATGCAGAGATTGCAAAGGCGGCAGAAGCTTATAAAAAGAAGCTTGAGGCTGAAAAGAAAAAGACAACAACCACAAAGCCGACCGTAACCAAAAAGGACGAAAGCGAAAACGGCGGTGAAACTTCTACTACGAAGCATACGACAACTGCACAAGAAGAGAACAGCGGCAGGCTTAGGATGACATATCCTGTTCCGAGCCAAACAAGAATTACGTGCGGTTATCACGGCTATGCAGGGCATACGGGCGTTGATTTCTCCTGTGCGGCAAATTCAAAAGTTGTTGCGGCTGAATCGGGAATTGTTATTATTTCAAAAGACTTGACCAATTCCGACGGAACATACAGAAGCTACGGCAGATATATCGTAATTATGCATGATAAAACCGATTCTGCCGGAAATTATGTTTACACTTTGTATGCTCATAATAATTCAAGGCTTGTAAGCGCAGGGCAAAAGGTTAAAAAGGGACAGCAAATAGCTTGGAGTGGCTCGACGGGCAATTCAACAGGTCCGCATTGCCACTTTGAGGTAAGAACACCGAGCGCAAATTATGATGATTGTGTAAATCCAACCTTTTATTTACCGTGATAATGGTATATAATAGATATATATTTATTTTAAGGGAATGTGAAACGTGAATAAAAAAATATTATCATTAGCTTTGGCAGGTGTAATGCTTGTTTGCAATATGTCTGGTACAACGGCATTTGCTGCACAGGCAACTACACAGGCTGTGCAAGCGCAGGCGCAGACAACGGCGGCTCATAATGAAAATTCAACCTCCACAAGCGGCACAACAATGAGTGCCAAGGAGGCTGAAAAAAAGCTTAAAGAGCAGCAGGCAGAGCTTGAAAAAAATCTTAAAAAAACAGATGCTAAGCTTAAGGAACTTGAAAAAAGTTCTAAGGTTACAGAGGAGTATATTGACACCCTTGACCAAAAAATAGGCTACATAAATGAGCAGCTTACTCTTCTTGAAAACAAAAATCAAAAAATTCAGGAAGAAAAAAATGCACTTGAAAAGAAGATAAAATCAAATCAAAAGCAGGTTGATGCTCTTCAGGCGGAAGTTGACAAGGCACAGGCTGAATATGATGCGCTTTACAGCGAATTTCAAACGGTTTATAATGCGTATTGCTTTAGGCTTAAGGCTATGTATATGAGCGGAAGCTGCAATATTTTCACTGCACTTTTGACTTGTAAGGATATTTCGAGCTTTTTGACAAGATATGAAATGATTAAAACCGTTTCAAAAAGCGATTCTGCCTTGCTTAAAGAGGTAAACTCCAAAATGGCGGAGGTTACCAATAAAAAGAACGGCCTTGCAGATAAAAAAGCGGCGTATGATAAGAAAAAGTCTGAGCTTGATTCTCAGAAAAAACAGCTTTCATCAAAGCAAAAGAGTATTGAACAAAACAGTAATTCAATAGCAAATAAAAAGGCTTCTCTTGCAACTGACAGGGCTGAAAGTGATAAACTTTTGGCTGAACTTACGGCGCAAAATAAGCAGTATACCGAGTTTAGAAATGAGGACAGCTCTTTAATTGAACAGGTTGAAAATGAAATTCAGGCTGTCATTTCAGGTGTTAAGCCGCCGGAAGAGGCAACAACTGCTGTTGCAGGCAAAAATTCATCTAAAATTGACAAGATTGACCAAAAAGGCAGTGATGTTTATTCAAAAAGCAACGCCGTTTTGAATATGACGTATCCCGTTCCCGGTCATCACGGTGTATCGGCAGGCTTTCCGAATTATTCATCGGGCAAGTATCACGGCGGTATTGATTTTCCTTGCTCAACAGGCTCAAAGGTTGTTGCGGCGCAAAAGGGTATTGTTATCACCGTTAAAAGGCTTAATTACAGCTACGGCTACTATGTTATGATTTATCACGGAACAGACGCTCAGGGCAGAAGTGTTGTTACCCTTTATGCTCATAATTCAAGAATACTTGTATCTCCCGGTCAAACGGTTAAAAAAGGCGAAGCTATTGCAAAGAGCGGCTCAACAGGCAATTCAACAGGTCCTCACAGTCATTTTGAGGTTCGACTTAACGGTTCACGTGTAAACCCTAAAAATTATTTAAGCTAATGAATAAGATTAATTATCAAAAAGAATTAGACAAAATAATAGAGCAAAATGTAAGAGAGGACCGAGTGCCCTCTCTTTTGCTACATAGCTGTTGCGCTCCTTGTTCAAGCTATACTATTGAATATTTGTCGCAGTATTTTAAAATAACTGTTTTATACTATAATCCGAATATTTCTCCAAAATCGGAATATGAAAAGCGCAAAAGCGAACAGCTTAGGCTTATTGACGAGATGAAAACAAAATATCCCGTATCTTTTCTTGACTGCGATTATGATTATGATGAATTTTTGAATATTGCAAAAGGATATGAAACTTGCAAGGAGGGCGGTGAGCGTTGCTTTAGGTGCTACCGCTTAAGGCTTGAAAGAACGGCAATTCTTGCTAAGAATAACGCTTTCGACTTTTTTTGCACCACTCTTTCAATCAGTCCGCTTAAAAATTCGCAAAAGATTAATGAGATAGGTTTTGAACTTGAAAAAAAATACGGCATTAAATGGCTGCCGTCAGATTTTAAGAAAAAAGAGGGCTACAAGCGCTCGATTGTGCTTTCCAAGGAATATAATCTTTATCGCCAAAATTTTTGCGGCTGTGCATTTTCTAAGGCGGAAAGTATTGAAAATAAAGAGTGAATTAATTATAATAAACACATTAATAAATGATTTTTTGGAGTAGATATGAATAAACCTCTTGCAGACCGTATCCGTCCTACTGAACTCGACGAGGTTGTCGGTCAAAGGCACTTGCTTGAAAAGGGTAAGGCACTCAGAAGCCTTATTGATTCGGGCGATATTCCAAATTTAATATTTTACGGACCGAGCGGAGTAGGTAAAACCACGGTTGCTTCTATTATTGCAAGTAAAACAAACAGAAGCCTGCGCAGATTAAACGGTACTACCGCTTCGACTCAGGATATCAAGGATATTGTCAGCGAACTTGATACTTTTTCTGCGCCTAACGGGATTTTGCTTTATCTTGATGAAATTCAGTATTTTAATAAAAGGCAACAGCAATCGCTTCTTGAATTTATCGAAAACGGAAAGATAACGCTTATTGCGTCTACTACGGAAAATCCGTATTTTTACATTTATCCCGCTATTCTTTCCCGTTCAACCGTGTTTGAATTTAAGGCGGTTGAAAGCGAGGATATTATCCCTGCTGTAAAACGTGGATTTAATATTTTAAGCGAAGAATATCAGGTTGAACTTGACATTGACGAAGAAGTGTTAAAGCGCATTTCAGTCGGCTGCGGCGGTGATGTGAGAAAGTCGCTCAACAGCGTTGAAAACTGCTTTTTTGCAGCACCTACCGTTGACGGTAAAAAGCATATTGAACTTGACCTTGCAAAGCAGCTTGTTCAAAAAAGTGCAGTTCGTTATGATAAAGAGGGCGACGAGCATTATGATATAGTTTCCGCTTATCAAAAGAGTATGCGTGGTTCAGACCCCGACGCTGCGCTTCACTATCTTGCAAGGCTTCTTGAAGCCGGGGATTTGCCGTCGGCTTGCAGACGTCTTATGGTTTGTGCCTGCGAGGATGTCGGGCTTGCTTATCCGCAGATTATCCCGATAGTTAAATCGGCGGTTGATATTGCAATGGCAGTCGGTATGCCTGAGGCTCGTATACCGCTTGCCGATGCGGTTATCCTTGTTGCGACAGCGCCTAAGAGTAATTCGGGATATGCGGCTATAAATAAAGCGATGGCTGACGTTAAAAACGGTAATTACGGTCCTATTCCACGTCAACTTCAAAACAAGCATTATGACGGTGAGGACGCAGAAGTTAAGGGGCAGTTTTATATCTATCCCCATGACTATCCGAATCATTGGACTTATCAGCAATATTTGCCGGATAAGATTAAAAATAAGAAATATTACGAATTTGGCTCTAATAAAAATGAACAGGCGTTCAAATCTTATTGGGATAAGGTAAAAAATAAAAAATGACGAAAAAGCAGAGAGTATTAAACGTTATAGAACTACTTAAAAAAGAATATCCAAACGCAATTTGCTCTCTTAATTCGTCAAATGCGTTTGAGCTTTTGGTGGCTGTCAGGCTGTCAGCTCAGTGTACGGACGCAAGGGTTAATCTTGTAACGCCGTCGCTTTTTGAAAGGTATAAAACGCTTGACGATTATGCAAATGCCGATGTTAATGACATTGAAAATTATATTAAGTCCTGCGGTTTTTATAAAAATAAGGCAACGTCAATTATCGGTATGGCAAAAATGATACGAGATGATTTTGACGGCAGAGTGCCTGATAATATTGATGATTTAATCAAACTTCCCGGTGTCGGCAGAAAGACGGCTAATTTGATAGTAGGCGATGTCTACGGCAAGGAAAGCATTGTTGTTGACACTCATATGATTAGAATTTCAAATCGTTTGGGGCTTGTTGATACAAAGGACCCGAAGAAGATAGAATTTGAACTGAAAAAGCTTGTTCCAAGTGATGAAGGCTCTGATTTTTGCCACAGAATAGTTCTTTTCGGTCGTGATACCTGTTCGGCAAGAAAGCCGCTTTGTTCTTCTTGCCCGTTGGCAGATTATTGTAAAAAAGTAGGAGTAAAAGCTAAATGAATTCAAATATTATACTTATCGGAATGCCCGGCAGCGGAAAATCAACCTGCGGTGTTGTTTCGGCAAAAATGTTACTTAAAAATTTTTATGACACCGATTTGCTTATCCAAAATCTTGAGGGGAAAAGTCTACAGGAAATTATAGATAAAAACGGTGTTGAATATTTTGCAAAGGCTGAGGAAAGGGCTATTTTGTCCTTGGATATTAAGGGTACCGTTATTGCGACGGGCGGCTCGGTGGTTTATTCCGATAAGGCGATGGAGCATTTAAAAAGCCTCGGCAAAATAATTTATCTTCATTTAAGCTATGAGGATATGTGCAAAAGAATAAGTAATCTTGAAACTCGTGGCATAGTTTTTCAAAACGGCGAAACGCTTGAGGATATGTATAACGAGAGGCTTCCGCTTTATAACAAATGGGCACAGGCGGTAATCAATTGCGGTCAAAATACGGTTGAGCAAACGGCAAGGGCAATTGTAAGAGCGAGCAAGTGACAAATAAGGCATTATCATTTTTTTATAATTTGTGCAATTTGAATACTTGAACATATTATAAAAAAGTGATATTATAGTAAAAATATTTTTATATATTTAAGAATATAATTTAATACTTGTAAACGGAGGGAATTTTAATGAGCGAATACGGCGCAAAATTTGTAAAAGAGGGCTTGACCTTTGATGACGTGCTTCTCATTCCGGCTGAGAGTGACGTAACACCCGACAAGGTAGACCTCAAAACCAAGCTTACAAAGGATATTACACTTAATATTCCTGTTATGACTGCTGCAATGGATACCGTTACGGAATCAAGAATGGCAATTGCCATTGCGAGAGAGGGCGGCATCGGCGTTATTCATAAGAATATGACTATCGAGGAGCAGGCTGACGAGGTTGATAAGGTAAAAAGAAGCGAAAACGGTGTTATTACCAATCCTTTCTTCCTTTCACCAAACCATCTTGCAAGCGATGCTGAGGAGCTTATGAATAAGTATCGTATCAGCGGTGTGCCTATCTGTGAAGAAGACGGCACTCTTGTAGGCATTCTCACTAACCGTGATATGCGCTTTATGACAGATTATAACGTTAAAATTTCCGAAGTTATGACCCCGAAGTCACAACTTGTTACAGCACCAAAGGGTACTACTCTTGAAGAGGCTAAAAAAGTTCTTATGGGCTCAAAGGTTGAAAAGCTTCCTCTTATTGATGAAAACGGCAAGCTTTCGGGTCTTGTTACAATTAAAGATATTGAAAAAAGTGTTAAGTATCCAAACACTGCAAGGGATAAGGACGGCAGGCTTCTTTGCGCAGCCGCTTTAGGTGTAACAGATGATGTTCTCGTCCGTGCAAAGGCTCTTGCCGATGCAGGTGTTGACGCATTCGTTCTTGACTCTGCTCACGGTCACAGCCACAATATTATGAAGAGTGTTGAAATAGTTAAGAATGCTTTTCCACAAATTTCTCTTATTGCAGGTAATGTTGCTACCGCAGATGCAACAGAAGCACTTATTAAAGCAGGTGCAGATGCAGTTAAGGTCGGTATCGGCCCCGGTTCAATCTGTACTACCCGTGTTGTTGCAGGTATCGGTGTTCCGCAAATTACCGCTATATACGATTCTGCCGAGCGTGCAGATAAGTACGGCGTTCCTGTTATTGCAGACGGTGGTATTAAGTACAGCGGTGAAATCGTTAAGGCTATTGCAGCAGGCGGCTCTTGCGTAATGATGGGTTCGCTTGTTGCCGGATGTGAGGAATCACCGGGTGAAACTGAAATTTATCAGGGCAGGCAGTTTAAGGTTTATCGTGGTATGGGCTCACTCGGCGCTATGAACCACGGCAGTGCAGACAGATATTTCCAAAAGGGTTCAAAGAAATTTGTTCCTGAAGGTGTTGAGGGTCGTGTGCCTTATAAGGGAGCTTTGGGCGATACGATTTATCAGATGATGGGCGGCCTTCGTTCGGGTATGGGTTACTGCGGTTGTCATACTATTGAAGAGCTTAGAAATAACGCTAAGTTTATCAAGATTACAAGCGCTGGTCTTATTGAATCTCACCCTCATGATATTTCTATCACTAAGGAAGCGCCTAACTACTCAGGCTCAATCAGATAATTAAATCTATTAACTTTACGGGCGGATTTCGGCATTTTTGCTTTTCCGCCCATACTGTTTTATATCAATTTTAAGCAGGTAATCATATGGCTAAAAAAATCTCTAAATGGAAGAAGTTTAAAAGATTTTTAAAACGAAATATGACACCCACTTGGGCAAGGCATTTTTCCTATCAGGTTTTTGCTTTTCTTACAAGTGTTGCAATGATAGTCGGTGTTGCTGATTATGCCGTCACCAAGTCTTATGACGAAAGGAAGCTTTCTTTTATGGATGATTTTACTATTACTGCGCACACGGGCGCTTATGATACCGAAATGAATACTTTAGAGGCAGTCAAAGCAGCTATTAAGAATAATGCTGAGATTATTGAACTTGATATTCGCCAGCGCCCCGATAAAACGCTTGTTATGAGCCACGATATAGTTGTAACAAATAATGACGGCGCACCGCTTGAGGATGCCCTTGCGCTTATTAAGGACACACCCGATATGCAGATTAATTTTGATATCAAGGAAACCCGTGTTCTTAATTCTCTTCATGCGCTTTTGGTTGATTATAATTTGCTTGACCGTTCGTTCTTGACCGGAATTGAGGTTATTAACGTAAAGGCGGTTAAGGATTCTAATTGCGCAAATATGGATTATTATCTTAATTATAAGCCGTCAAAATTTAAAGCTTTTTCCGATGATTACAGGCAAAAAATTATTAAACTTTTGGAAGATACGGGCGCAATCGGCATTAACTGTAACTATAAATTTGCCGGCTCTCAGCTTTCAAATCTTCTTCATAAAAAGGGATATAAACTTTCTGTTTGGACTGTTGATACCGAGCGTAACGCAAAAAAAATGCTTGTCATTAAGCCTGATAATATTACGACCAAAGACCCCGAAATGATTAAGAAAGTTATAGCAGATTGGGGTAAATAATTTTTTTCAAAAAAAGCAAAAAAGGTCTTGACTATTGTTCTGACTTATGATATATTAATTAGGCGTTGGAGATACGCTGGTGTAGCTCAGTTGGTAGAGCAGCTGATTTGTAATCAGCAGGTCAGGGGTTCGAGTCCGTTCACCAGCTCCAATATGGAAGAGTTCCCGAGCGGCCAAAGGGAACAGACTGTAAATCTGTCGCTATTCAGCTTCGGTGGTTCGAATCCACCCTCTTCCACCAAATAAAAACCAATCACTTTTGTGATTGGTTTTTATTTTTGTATAATTAAAGTGGATTCGGACCACTAATGGGAGCGAACGCCGAAGCCTGCGAGGCAAGGAGCGACAGAGAAACAGTCCGGTGGACTGTTTCGACATTAGTCCAAAGGTGCGAAGCACCTGAGATAAAATCCACCCTCTTCCACCACGTCGTCACAAGCTATATATCGCTTGTGGCGATTTTTTTATATCATTTTTAAAAATCGCCACGGCACTCATACCGCTGCTCCTCCTTTTTCCCGAATTAAATAAACCTTTTTGCCTCCTTTAAAAGGGAGGTTTTTTTCTGTTTTTTCGCAATTTTGTCCATAAACATTGTTAAAAAATAAACAATCTTGTGTATATTGCCAAAATGGTAATAAAATCTTGCATTATAAGTCAAAATAATATATAATTATTATCGGTTAAAAATATTTATAATCATAATTAATATATGAGAGGTAAAAACAATGGACGCATTAAACAAAAAAACTATTGAAGACATTGATGTAAAAGGCAAAAAAGTTCTTGCTCGTTGCGACTTTAACGTTCCGCTTAAAGACGGCGAAATCACTAATGACAAGAGAATTGTTGCCGCTCTTCCTACTATCAAGTATTTGATGGAGCACGGTGCAAAGGTTATACTTTGCTCACACCTCGGCAGACCTAAGGGAGAATATAAGCCTGAATTCAGCCTTGCTCCCGTTGCAAAAAGACTTTCGGAGTATCTCGGTGTTGAGGTTAAGCTTGCCGAAGATGCTGAGGTTGTAGGCCCTAATGCCAAGGCTATGGCAGCAGAGCTTAAGGACGGCGAGGTTATGCTCCTTGAAAACGTTAGATACAGGGCAGAAGAAACAAAGAACGAGGAGAATTTCTCTAAGGAACTTGCTTCTCTTGCTGATATTTTCGTAAACGACGCATTCGGTACTGCTCATAGAGCACATTGCTCAACAACAGGTGTTGCTGCTTATTTACCTGCTGTTTGCGGTTACCTTATCCAAAAGGAAATCAAGTTTATGGGTGGCGCTCTCGCTAATCCAAAGAGACCTCTTGTTGCAATTCTCGGCGGTGCTAAGGTTTCAGATAAGATTGGTGTAATTGAAAACCTTATTGATAAGTGTGACACAATCATTATCGGCGGCGGTATGGCTTATACCTTTATGAAGTATCTCGGCCATAACATCGGTACTTCTCTTCTTGAGGCTGACTGGGTTGAAAAAGCAGGCGAAATGATGAAGAAGGCTGAGGATAAGGGCGTTAAGTTCCTTATTCCTGTTGATAACAAGGTTGGTAAGGAATATGACGAGCATACTGAGGCTAAGGTAGTAAGCAGTGACGATATTCCTGACGGCTGGATGGGTCTTGATATCGGCCCTAAGACTCAGGAAGTTTTTGCAGACGCTATTAAGGGCGCAGGCACAGTAATTTGGAACGGTCCTATGGGCGTTTCAGAATGGGATAACTTTGCAGCAGGCACAATCTGCGTTGCTAAGGCAGTTGCTGATTCAGGCGCTATTTCAATCATCGGCGGCGGTGACTCGGTTGCAGCTGTAACAAAGCTTGGCTTTGCAGATAAGATGAGCCACATTTCAACCGGTGGCGGTGCATCACTTGAATTCCTTGAGGGTAAAGACCTTCCGGGTATCTGCGCACTCCAAGACAAATAATTTATCAATAATCGTAGGGGCGACCATTGGTCGCCTTATACCAAAAATATTTTAAAGAGGTAACTATTATGAATAAGACTCTTCGTAAGGCAATTATTGCCGGTAACTGGAAAATGAACAATACTCCTTCACAGACAACTGCTCTCATCAATGAGATGAAGCCGCTTGTTGCCGATGCTGATTGCGAGGTTGTTCTTTGCGTTCCTTTCGTAGATGTTCCTGCCGCAGTTGAAGCTGCTAAAGGCTCTAATATTAAAATCGGTGCAGAGAATGTTCACTTTAAGGACAGCGGCGCTTTCACAGGCGAGGTTTCAGCTGATATGCTCGTTGAGCTTGGCGTTGAATACGTTGTAATCGGTCACAGCGAGAGAAGAACATACTTCGGCGAAACAGACCAAACAGTAAATCTCAGAACTCTTAAGGCTCTTGAAAAAGGCTTGAAGCCAATCATCTGCGTTGGTGAAACTCTTGAGCAGAGAGAGCTTGGTTATACAGAAACACTTCTTAAGTATCAAACAAAGATGGCACTTACAAATGTAACAGCTGACCAGCTTAAAAATGTTGTAATCGCTTACGAGCCAATCTGGGCAATCGGTACAGGCAAGACTGCTACTGCTGACCAGGCTGACGAGGGTAACGGATATGTTCGTGCAGCTATTGCAGAGGCTTACGGTGCTGATGTTGCAGAAACAGTAACAATTCAGTACGGCGGCTCAATGAACGCTAAGAATGCTGATGAGCTTACTTCAAAAGTAAACGTTGACGGCGGACTTATCGGCGGCGCTTCACTTAAGGCTGAGGACTTCTCAATTATCGTTAAGGCTGCAAGCAAATAATTAAACAAATTTTGGGTGGGTGTGTTTCGGCATACCCACTTTTTGTGAAAAACAATATGGAGGAATACTAATGAAAAAACCTGTTGTATTATGTATAATGGACGGTTACGGCAAGAATGACAGCGATTACGGCAATGCAATCGCTATGGCAAAAAAGCCTAACCTTGATAAGCTTATGGCTGAATATCCAATGACTTATATCGGAGCAAGCGGACTTGATGTAGGTCTTCCTGACGGTCAGATGGGCAACTCTGAAGTAGGCCACACAAATATCGGTGCCGGCAGAGTTGTATATCAGCCGCTCACAAGAATTACAAAGGCATTTGAGGACGGCGATGCTGAAAAAAATCCTGCTCTTAAGGGCGCTATGGATAATGCTAAGGGCAAGGCTCTTCACCTTATCGGTCTTGTTTCACCAGGTGGTGTTCATTCTCATTCGGAGCATCTTTATCATCTTCTTCAAATGGCTAAAAATAACGGTGTAGAGAATGTTTACGTTCACGCTCTTCTTGACGGCCGTGACGTCCCACCTTCATCTGCTGTTGAATATCTCAATGAACTTGAGGATAAAATGAAGGAAATAGGCGTAGGTAAAATCGCTTCCGTAATGGGCAGATTTTACGCTATGGACCGTGACAATATTTGGGACAGAGTTGAAAAGGCTTATGCCGCTATCGTTTATGGCGAGGGCATTCAGGCTGACAATGCAGTTGAGGCGGTTAAGGCTTCTTATGAAACTGTTGACGAGGACGGCAAGCACCTTACAGATGAATTTGTGCTTCCTACCGTTATCGGCGGCAGCGAGGGCAGAGTTAAGGCTGACGACAGCGTTATCTTCTTTAACTTCCGCCCTGACCGTGCAAGAGAGATTACACGTACATTTGTTGACCCTGATTTTGACGGCTTTGAGAGAAAGAACGGCTTTTTCAAGCTTTACTATGTATGTATGACTCAGTATGATGCCGAGATGCCAAACGTCGAGGTTGCATTCGGCCCTGAAACTCTTGTTAATACCTTTGGTGAATATATTTCAAAGCACGGTATGACTCAGCTTCGTATTGCAGAAACTCAAAAGTATGCTCACGTAACTTTCTTCTTCAACGGCGGCGAGGAAAAGCAGTATGAGGGTGAGGACAGAATCCTTGTTGCTTCTCCTAAGATTTCCACATTTGACCTTATGCCTGAAATGAGCGCTCCTGAGGTATCGGAAAAGCTTAATGCGGCAGTAAGAAGCGGCAAATATGACGCTATTATCGTAAACTTTGCTAACTGCGATATGGTTGGCCATACAGGTATTATCCCTGCGGCAATCAAGGCTGTTGAAACTGTTGACGCTTGTGTTGGCTCACTTGCAAAGGCTGTTATAGAAATGAACGGTAATCTCTTTATCACTGCCGACCACGGCAATGCTGATAAGATGCTTGACGAAAACGGCGAGCCGTTCACAGCTCACACAACTAACCCTGTTCCGTTTGTTGCAGTAAACTGCGGCGAGGGCGTTGAACTTCGTGACGGCGGCAAGCTTTGCGACATCGCTCCTACAATGCTTCAAATGCTCGGACTTGACAAGCCTGCTGAAATGACAGGTGTATCACTTATTAAATAAGTAAATACAATAATAAAAGGATTAGATATTCGTATTAATTTACGCATATCTAATCCTTATTTTTTATCTTATATTTATGTTTATATTGTTATATTGTCGGCTTAACTCTGTATACTACAGTCGAATGTTTAGGAATTGTTGCATTAATGGTAGTTCCTGTTGAGCGTTCATCTGTCCACAAATCGTGAAGTTCATAACCCGACGGAGATTCCTCAATACCTAAGTATGGGTCTTTAGTAAGGTCATCAAGCTTGAAATTGACGCTTTTTGTGGAAGAAGCAGTATTGAATAAACAAAGCGCAACATCGCCGTTTGAAAGCGGACGGGCAATAATATCAATACCGCTTTCCTTTTTGATTCTCTTAGCACTCTTGCCGAGTGAATCCTGGTCAACTGCAATCATATGTTTGTTAGTAACAATTTTAAGCGTTTCATTATCCTTATCGGGCATACCGTTTGATACAAAGCTTCTGATATCGTTGCCAAGCATAAGCGGAGCGGCAAGCATACACCAAAGCGAGAAATGCGCTCTGTTTTCGTTATCGTCAAGCTTTCCGTTGCCGACCTCAAGCATATCAGGGTCGTTCCAATGGCCCGGTCCTGAGTGCTTATAAAGCTTCAAGGTGCGGTTATATATCATAGTTATGCTTCTCCAATTTGGAGCTATATCGGGCGTTGTGCGCCACATTGAGCCTGCTTTAGCACCCCAAAGATAAGGGCGAGCCATGCCCCATTCGCAAATGGAATATGTGATTGGCTTTTCTTCTGAATGTGTAACCTTGGCCCACATTGAGCTTGCTTCCTTAAGAGCGTCACCCATACGCTTATACTGAATATATGACGAGTCAATCGCAGTTGCTACAGGGTTTTTGATTGTCATATTGTTGGTGCCCTCTTTAAGCTCAACAATAATTTGTTGCCTGCCTAAAGGACTGAAGCCCTTAGTTTCAGGGAAGAAAATTTCATACATTTTGCCGTTAATATGAATTTGCATATACTGCTTCTTTTTAGCCATTGACTTGTGAAAAACAAAGGTTAATACGTATTCACCCTTTTCGTCTGCGTCAAAATTAAAGCTTGCAGAGCCTGAGCCGTGGCTGATAAATCCGATTGCTTTTTTGCTCGGCACGTCAGACATTTTGATAATCTTTGCTCTTCCGGTAAACTCTGCGTCTTCCGGCCTTAAATCAATTTCAAAAGCGCTTTTTGGCTTGGTAATTACAATATGCTCAATTGCAGGGCAGTCACCGCTGATTCTGTTATGATGGCAAAAATCGTATTTAAAAAATTCACAGCCCCAAGACGCAATTGTTTTAGCGTCAAGCCTTTCGTTGCCGAGAGAGGCAGGGAGGTCCTCACAGGTGAGAGTACCGTTAGAAGAATAAAGACCAACCTTTAAGTCGAGTGCGTTAATATCCTTAATAAGCTTAGGGATACCACGGCTGAATGTGCCGAGATCGCCCTGAAGCTTTCCGTCACTGTCACGAAGGGAGCTTTGCCAGCAATCGTCAAGGTTAATAAATTCATATCCTGCATTTGCAAGTCCGCTGTCTTTCATAGCATGGGCAGTTTGCATAATAATATCCTGGTCAATATTGTTCCTAAAGGTATTCCAGCTTGACCAGCCCATAGGCGGAGTTTGAGCAACCTTATTTTCAGAATATTCTTCGTCCTCGCTTATATCAATTGTAAGCTTAGTCGGGATAAATATTTTTTTCAAGGCGCAAAGCGGACATTTGCCGTTTGCTTTCATATTTAAAAACCAAGAAATGAACACAACAATCAATATTGCCAAAACGGCAACTAAAATTATAGCAAGATATTTCATTATAAACCAATCTCCTTAAAAAGCTCCAACTCCTTTTGAGCCAAAGCCTGCGTATTTTCATCATCAAGTGAATTTACTGCATTTAACGTAAATTCTTTTCTGTTTTTAAAATTGTAAATTATTCGATAAATCCAAGCATATAAAATAAGCCAAGGTCTTCCGTCGATAAATTTGATATAATCAATTTCTTTAAGCTTTTTATAAGGCGGAAAGAGAAGCCTGAGTTTCGCCATAAAGGGCGAATATTTTTTCCCTTCTTCAAGCTCTCTCCTTGCAACGGTAACGCCCTTGTTTTCATTCTCATTGCCGAATGCACCGCAGGCGCAAAGGTATTTTTCAACATTTTTCGTATCAATTGCGTAGTCATAACCTTCGCCGAAAAAGTTGTGGCAAACGGACAAAACGGTTTTACCGAATTTTTCAAGTTCAACTGCGCTTAAATATTCAAACACCTTTTGAATATCAATACTTGCAGTTTTTAGCATTACGGCTAAATCAAGAATAAGCTTAATTCCTGCTCCGTAGAATTTGAAATGGTGCGCCATGTGGGCAATCAAATATGCAAAATGAAAGCTGTCGTCAAATTTTCCGTCAAAGCCGTCAAATTTTGCATAATCAAAAGCGCTGCAAAACGGCTCGGTATCATAACAGCTTATAAGCTTTGTGTGCACCTCAAACAGAACACCGTTTTTAACATAGTTATAAACCGGCCCGTTTTCCTTAACACAGTCAAAACCGTTAGATATAAGCAATTTTTTAATCTTGTCCCTGTCCTCAGCCTTGATTAGAACGTCTATATCGCCCATAGCACGGCTTTCAGGCACGGGATAGTATTCTCTAAGTATTGCGCCTTTAAACGTGATATACGGGCACTGAGCCGACGCAAAAAGCGTTTTAACCTCTTCCAGCATATTAATCTGAGCGTTTGAAAGGAAAATTAAATCAAAAAATTTATTTTCAAGCGCATTTAAGAAGCTTTCGGGTAAATCGCTTTTATTCTTTGCATTTAAAAGTGCACAGTGCAATATACCTAAAAGGTTATGCCCCTTTGCATATAAAAACAATTTTTTATAATTAACGTCTGTATCGAAAATAAATTTGTCGCCGTTTAAATAGTGGCGGCAAAGGTCAATTAAAACCTCATATTCCTTATCCATATCAGTTGAAAACTGCGTTGCCGACAACAAGACTTAAAACAGTCATAATAAGTCCGGCAATAAATACACCGAGCGAAATCACAAAAAAGCTCTTTTTCTTATCAAGATGGAGAAGAGATGCAAGAAGTGCACCTGTCCAGCCACCTGTACCCGGAAGCGGTATGGCAACGAAAATCAAAAGCCCCCAAATTCCGTATTTATCAATTTTATCTCGCTTTTTAAGCGTTTTGTCCTCAAGCCAATAAACAAACTTGTTTATTCCGGGAACTTTTTTTAATAAATCGAAAATCCAATTGATTAATAAAAGTATAAAAGGTATAGGTAAAATGTTACCTAAAAAGCTGATAATAAATCCTACAAAAGGATTCATTTGCAAAAGCACAATGGCTGTAAACATTCCGAGCCTGCATTCCAAGATAGGGCAGACTGAAATAATAAACACAACAAGCCAATCGGGTATTCCGTGCGCTGTTAAAAACTCTTGTAAGTTTCTGCAAAGTTCCTGTACCATATATCAGTTCTCCTTTTTGTCGGTTGTTATATTTTGCTTTTTATCTGCATTTGATTGCGACTCATTATTTTTGTTTTGAGCATTAATGTTATTGTTTGCCGCATTTTGAAGTCGCTTTTTTTCCTGATTTCTTTTTCTCTTTTTTATTATTTTTTGGCGCACAATTTCCTCTTTGTGTTTTTCATAATAGCGTTGAGCCCTGAGTTTGTTTTGCTGTTCAATCCATTTTTGGCGCCTGTACTCGGCTATTCTTTCCTTGCGCTCTTGCTCTTTAAGTTCGATTTCTCTGTCAATAGCTTGCGCAGTGGGAGTGTTTTTATTTACAATAAGCTTTTGCTTAATGAGAAAATCAACGGCTTCTCTCAGTATTTTTTTATCATTTTCAAATGAGAGGTGGCCCATAGCCTGGTCATACGCAAGCCATCTGTAATCGTCAATTTCCTCCTCTTGCATTGTCGTTTTTAAATCGTCTGTCGTTGCAACGAATATAGAAACTTTTTTGTCAACATTATTGCGAAGCGTATATTTTGATATACCCTCGTAGCCGAGATGAATTTTAATGTGAAGCCCCGTTTCTTCAAGAACTTCTCTTCTTGCTGCGTCGTATTTTGTTTCACCCATTTCGAGGTGACCTTTCGGAAAGCCCCAATTCGCCGAGCGCTTATTTTTTATAAGCAAAAAGCGAAGCTTGCCTTTTATACTCCTGTATACTACTGCGCCTGCGCTTGATTCGTAGTAGCAGACAAGTTCATATTCAGGAAAATCGTTTTTAACATCAATGTATTGATAAATGTCTTGATTAATGTAGCGTGAACTTCTTGACGCCATAATCCAAATAGTTTTTAAATCCGTGTTCTCCGGGTCTTTAGGAACGAGTGCCGCTATAATTCGTCCGTCGAAATTGCAAACCGTGTGAGTCACTCCCATAACAAAAGCGTAACGGTTTTTGTATCCCTTGATTTGAACTAAGTTTAAAGGATATACATAACCGTTCTCATCGACAGAATTAATAGTTTTAACAACTCTTCCTTGGGCTGTTTTGCCGAGAAACATAACATCACCACCAAGTAAAAGATATAATTCGTATTTATTATATCTTATTTTATATTGTAATACAAGAATTTTATTATAAAAACGTGAAAAATGATATTTAATATAAAGCAAAACGGACAACTCCGAAGAGTTGCCCGTTTTTATTTTTTATTCGGTTTGCAGATTTAGGTTTATGACATTGTCTGAAGTAAATCAACAAGTGAAGCAATAACCGTATCGGTATCACCCTTAAGAACAGGAAGTACCTGGTCTACAACACCTGAAACTGTTTCGTTGCCGCCAACAAGACCGGTTACAAGTGAACTAATCTTCTTGAAGTTGTCGCCTGCGTTTACAGTTTCGATTAAGTAGCTGAGAACTGCGATGAGAGTTTCTGAAGAGTTACCCTTAACGTAAATTCTTGTGCCGTAGGTAGCAGCCTGTGATGCGTCGGTAATTACCTTACCGTGGCTTGCAAGCTGTAACCAATTAATGTCGTTAAGCTTAATTCCAAGCGGTGTGCCCTTAATCTTAATCATTCCAAGAATGTTATTAAGAAGAGGAACGATAGCGTCAGCACCGAGGAGCGGCTTAAGTGTTGCGTTAATATCATAGATATCAAGCTTGAAGTTTGATACGCCAATCTTGCCGAGGAGAGAGTTAAGGTCAACCTTAAGTGCCTTAAGAAGGGCAGGTAAGAGAGTGTTGAGGTCAACTACAGGCTTGACAGCGTCTATAAGTGCAGAGATAGGAGTGAGGAGATTGTCAAGAATCTGGCAAAGTCCGTTATTACCGATGAAGAGTGCAAGGTTTGGAAGCATTTCAAATAATGTTTCGAGAGGAGCATTGAGAATATCCTCAACCTTATCCCAGATAGGATTGATAATGTCAAGAAGAACATTATCATAAGCTTTCTTCATATCTTCTCTGTACTGATACTGAGTCTTAACGTTATACATTGAGAATGCTTCCATAAGAGGAACGATTGATGATGTATAACCGTTAGAACCAGGGATTCTTACGATATCGAAAAGACCGAGGTATGCGTCATTAAGAAGTACATCAAGTACGCCGAATACAGGACGAAGAACTGCAACGAGTGCATGGAAGAATGTATCTCTGTCCTTAACGCCCCACTTAAGAGCTGATGTATTAACCTTTGACCAAGAACCAGCCTTAGCGATTACGCTTGCATTAGCTGCATAAGTTTTGCCGTAAGTTTCGTCTGTAAGGAGCTTAGCAACATTGCTTGTTGAGAAGTCGATACCTGTTTGTGCAAGGAGGGAAACGAGTGAGCCGTCGCCAACCTTAACCTTTTCAACTGCACCGTAAAGACCGGTGAGAAGTGAGTTAACAATGTCATCCTTGAAGAGGAGGCCACTGATTAAGTTGTTAAGACCGCCTTTAACTAAACTGCCAACAAGTCCGTCAAGCATAGGAGGAAGATTCTTAAGGAAGTCAACGTCTACGCCCTTAGGATATGAGAAGTCGAATGAGCCTGTCTTATATGCGGTGTAATCCCAGAATGCATTAGTAGGTTCGCCTGTTAAGAAGTAGAATACTGCACGAACGATATCATCTTTTTCAGCCATGCTGATTGTAGTGAATACACTTGAGATGATTGACTTGAGCATACTGTTCTTCTTAATAGCACCAATTGAAGAAACAAGTGATTTGATTGATTTAGCGTTCTTAATAAGAGTGTCTGCCACATAGCGGAGAACTGCAACGAGAACCTCGCCCTTGTCAGCAATTACTTCCTTATTAGTGAACTTGCCTTCGGCATTCTTAGCATGTGACTTAGAGGTTACAACCTTGCCGTGAGCAGCGATTGTTGACCACTTGAAATCAGGAAGCTTGATGCCTGTTTTCTTAAGTAAGCTGTTAATAAGCGGAACAACGATGTCCTGAATGTTGCAAGACTTGAGGTCTGCAAGCTTAATGTTAAGCTTAACGCCTCTAACCTTAAGCAAGCTTGTTAAATACTTGCCGAGGTCCTTGCCAAGAACCGCTGAAATAATCTTATCAACGTCTAAACCTGCTGACTTAGCAGGTTTAACAATGTTTGTAATCGGAGCAAGGAGATTATCAAGAAGCTGGCCGATACCGTTGTTATCAATGAAGTATGCAAGGTTAGGAAGAACTGATGTAATTGTTTCAAATGGCTTGTCGAGAACTTGGTCAACAAAGCTCATAAGAGGATTAAGAACATCAAGAAGTACGTTATCCTTAGCCTTCTTGCAATCCTTCTGATACTGTGCAAATGTCTTAATCTTGCTGTTGCTTACCTGAAGAACATCAAGAAGAGGAATGATTGCACCTTCATAGCCGTTAATGCCGTTTACGCCGACATTGAGTGCGTTAAGGTCAAGCTTAATTGTTGAAAGCTTAGAGTCGGCATTCATTGAATCCTTAGCTGTAAGAGTAAGAACACCGTTCTTAAGCTCATAGGTAAGAGCAATCTTGCTTGCTACCTTGCCGTCGCTTCCCTTAATATCAAGAGATGTTGAAGCCTTTGCAATTGTGATGTTGCTAAGGTCAATCTTTCCTTCATTAAGGAATACGTTGAGAACACTGTTGAGAGGACGAAGAATTGCAACGAGTGCATGTACGAAGCCCTGCTCAGCCTTTGCGGAGCCATCCTTGAAGCCCCAGTTGATTGTTTTAACTTTCTTCCAGCTCTTAACCTTCTTGAGGGTTTTAGCTGCTGAAGAATAAGTTTTACCGTAGCTCTTATCCATAAGTAAGCCTGCAACGCCCTTAGGTGAAACAGTAATGCCTGCCATATTGAGATAAGGTGAAATAGTCTTTTTGTCAAGTGCACCATAAAGTGCCTTAGCAAGTGAAGTGAGGTTAGCGTTTGTAAATACCAAACCGCTTACAACACCCTTAAGATTTGATGCGTCAACTACGCCAAAGTTAGTGAGAAGAGCCATAACTGCGTCAACTGCACTGTCAAGCTGGGTGATAGCTGATTCGGCATCGTAAGAAGAAATACCGTCAGGGTACTTGAACTTTAATGAAGTTCCCTTGTATTTGCTGTAAGCCCAATAAACTTCTGTAGGTGACTGTGTGAAGTCGAGAAGCTTGCCTACAATCTTAAGAAGTCCCATACCGTCAAGCTTACCTGTTTCGATATACTTGATGAGCTTCTTAACGCCTGAGCTTACCTTGTTGTTGCCCATAATCAAACCGATGATTGTGGAAAGGTTATTATTTGTCTTTACAAATTCAACAACATAATCGAGTACGTATACAAGTGTTTGAGCAGGAGTTGTTGTCTTGCCAAGCTTGTTCCAATTAATGTTGTTAAGTTTAATACCTGTCTTTGCAAGAAGGGTATTAATAATAGGAATAATGTTGTTGCCTGAAAGAGCATAGCCCTTAACCTTAAGTCCAAGCTCTTGCTTGTCGTTAACTGTGATTAAATCACCGAACGTCTTAGTAACGATACCTTCAAGCAGCGCTGCAAGTGACGGTGATGCGGCACCAAGCTTATCACTCTTAATCTTAAGAATGTTAGCTGCGCCGTTGAGCTCGTTTGCAATAGCCTTAACTGCGCTTGAAACAACAGATGCAAGTGTAGGAGTTGTTGTATCGTCTAATACAACGCCGATAGCCGACACAAGATTGAGCAATGTTGTTGCAGGCTTTTCAAGGAACTTGTCAAGAAGTGAAACTATTGGATTAACAATACCGGTGAATACTTCATCACGGTATGGATTACTCTTATCTGCAAACTTAGTAGGAGTATCAACTGTGATGCCTGTCTTTTGAGCTATTGTATTAAGAACAGGGTAGAGAGCATTTTCATAAATGCCTGTATCAATAAGAACTACGCCGAGGATAGAGGTGAGAAGTCTGAGTGAGGTTGAAAGACCTGTCATAAATTCATCTCTGTTGCCTGCTGTGATGCCCCAATTAATGCTTACGTTAAGAGTACCGTTGTCATTAACTGCGTCACTCCAACTGTCAAGCTTAGAAAGCTTCTTGCTTGCGTTCTTAATGCCTGTGTCCTTAATTCTTACAGATAATGAGTCAGGAGAAATAAGTCCGTTGACTGCTTCACTGATAAGATTGTATTTTGCTGTCACGTCGGCAGTACCATTATTATATGTATAAGAGTATGCATACTTGTCTGTAAGTCCTGCAACAAGTGTTTCGACGAGAGCATAGGTTCTTACTACTACTGTTGTAAGACCTTCGTTTGTGTAGATATCCTTAGGATTAACGTTACCATTTGAATCTGGAGTACGTGCATCCTCGCCATTAAGATAATATAAATAGGTATTAAGTAAATCAATTGTTGCGTTTGATGCATTTGCACCAATGTAATTTGAAAGTAATGAAATTACGCCGACAATAATGTTACTTGTCTTGTTGATTGAATAGCCGTTTACGCTTGAATCCGTAAGGAGAGATGACAATGTTTTATCAAGCTTAGCTATTGTGTTATCAACGTTCTTCATATCGCTGCTCTTATGTGCTGAAATATCAACTGAAGAGTTAGGAGTTGCAACTGCCTGTGTAGTGGCAGGTGATGAAGAATTATTGTTATTGTTATTATTGTTGTTATTGTTGTTATTTGACTTGAATGAATTGATAAGTGCCTTAACAACGTCAACAAGCTTGCTTACATTAGTAATAAGGAAGTAAGCGTTATCTCTGTCAAGACCTACAAATCCGCTTGATTGCGGTTCAAATGTGAAGCTGTACTTGCTGTCACGTGTAATCTGGAAGATACTGTTGAGAAGGTCTGTAAGAGCACTTGTTTCGGTGAAACCGCCTACTGAATTGAGAAGACCTGTGATAATTGGAAGGTTCTTTTCAAATTCACTGCCCTTAGAGCTTATTACATTGTTTACAAGACCGAGAATAGCGTCAAGCCAATCCTCTACGAATACACCTACAAAGCAGTCAAAAATCTTTGTTGGGTTTGGATTAGCGGCAAAATCCTTGAACTCTGTCATCTTAGAGTTACTTACTGCGCCGTTTGAATCCGTAACAATCTTGCCCTTGTAGCAATATGTCCATGCATCCTTGCGTACGCCGTATTTGTCAGCTGCAAGGTTTTCCATAATGTCAAAGAGCTGAGGAATTGCAACCATAAGGTTGTTAAGACCTGAGTTGATGACTTTTCCTCCGTCATCATGGCCCTTAACCTGGTCTCTGTACTTAGGAGTGCTAACGTATGTGTCAACTGCAGTAGTGAAGAGGCCTGCAATTTCTGTTACCAATTCATAAAGACCTGCGCCAACCTGTCCGTTCGAAGCTGTGATTGCTTTCTTAAGGATACCCTCAAGGTCGCTGAGCTTAGCATACTTGAGAGCCTTATCGGCAATGTAAATACCTGTAATCTTAGGTACGCCTGCTTCATATGTGTATTTAACATTAAACTTAGTAGTGCTTGAAACGTTAGCAAGTACATCTGCAAGAGAACCGCTTACGCCATTATAAGAATAGGTATAAGAACCGTCGCTGTTCTTTGTGTATGTGATTGCTTTACCGTAGCTGTCTACAACCTTGTCATACTTAAGTACGTAGTCAGGAGTTGCGATAATGTCGCCGGCTGAGAAGTTCTTGGTTACAAAGGTGTCGTCAGAAGATTCTGAAATGTAGCCTGTTTTCTCATTACCGCCGTTCCAATAAGTACCGCCGAATTCCTCAAACTTGCCATCTCTCTGGAGCCAATGCATAAGCTGAGGAAGCATAGCGTTGAGGTCCCAAGCAAGCTGACTGATACCGATATATGAGCCGGTGTCTGCAGTCATATTTTTGAGTGGCTCAATAAGGTCAATAACAGAATAGAGGAAGCCTTCTTGGTTATTTCTTTGCGAATTGCCGATTTCAGAGAAAAGAATAGGCTCAAGAAGCTCGTTAATTACTGCTGTAAGTAAAGGAAGAAGGTTTACGACTGTCTTAATCGGGTCGTTAACAAGATTCTTCCAAACATCGGTAAGAGCGTCCTTAAGATTTACGTTTGTCTTAAGAAGTGACTTAAGCACAGCGTCAACCGTTTTACCGATATCTGTACTTGGGTCAACGATATCGCCGATTGTGTTGTTGAGAATAAGGTTTGTAATCTCGGTACCTGCCGAACCTGTAAGGTCAACATTTTTACCGTTGAGAATTTCCTTTTGAGCGTCGGTAAGAACGATACCTGAAGTTTGAGAAGCTTTTTTCTTTACAATATCATCAAGTACGAGTTGAACGTTAAGAAGGAATTTGAAAGAATACTTATAGCTGTATGTATAAGTAGTGCTATCTGTGCCAAGGTCGTTTGTATCAACGCCGAGGTATTCAGATGCAATCTTAGTAACAATGTAGTCGTAAGAAGCTGCAACCCATTCGTTGATTAATGGCTTGCTGTAATTATTTGAATTAGTTACAGAGTCAGACTTAAGTGCGTTAATGCCGACACCCGGGTCTGAACGTGAAGCATCAACAAGTGAATTAACAGGCAAGTATTTTGTTTTGTCAATATGTGAACGGTTTTTAGCAAAGCCGCCAAATGAACCTAACAAATTATTGTAATTTGTTGAATTCTTTTTTTGGTTAGCTGCAATAAGAGACCAAAACTCTGAAGTGTAACTGCCTTTAAGTGAAGCAGGAACAATGACTGTCTTGTTCTTTTTGTCGGCATATTTATCGTTAAAGGTAACTTCGCCGTCCCTAAAGTAGTTTGTTACAACATTAGTGGTGGCGTTTGCACCGCCGACGCTGGAGAAGAATGCACGCAACTGAGTAAGTTCGTCATCGCTGATGAAGAAACTGTCACCCTCTTGCCAATTTGCATCATATCCTTTTGGAAGCTTAGCATTGATTTCGGAATTAAGCTTGTTGATGTCAACGCCGTTTCCGTTATTACCGAAACGTACAACCATACCCTTAAGTATATCAGTGTAATACGGAGAAGTGGTTGTGTCGACATTACCGTTCATAAGTGCTTTTTTGCACAAATCGGTCATAATAGTGTTGCCTACTACATATTCGGTATATGACTCAATTTGGTAATCTGTTGTCATGCCCTCTTTTTGTGCAAGAGTCTCGAAAGAAGCATCTTCGGCAACTCCTAATTTAGCGGCAACAGCTTTTCTTGCGATTTCCTTAACAGTGTCATAAACATTGTTTTCAGTGTCGCTTACTGTGAAGCCCTTAAATGTCATAGGAACCTGATAAAGTGATGTGCTGTCAACTGTTTGGTTAAATGTTGCACCGCCGTCGCTTATCAATCTGATAAATTCGCTTGCTGAGATGAAGCTCTGACCGAGACCGAAGTCGTAGTAAATAACGTCAGCCAAATCGTTAAGCTTAACGTTGATACCGTATGTTGCATACTTAATGTTAAGTGTGCCCATATAGTTGTTAACAACGGCTTGCTCATCAGCTGTGAGCTTAAAATCAAAGTTCTTCAACTGGTAAAGTGTGGCAGTATCATAAGTGTCACCGATAGCTTCGCCGTTAAGCTTAACTGTTTCAACAGCACCGCTTTTTACAGCTTCGGTATAACGCTTAGCAATTGCTTCTACCTTATCACTGTCTGTACCTTCCTTTATCTTTTGAGCATAAAGGTCGGCTAAATACCAAAGGCTGTTTGTTGAGAACTTGATAGTTTGACCTGCGGCATTGTAGCCTGAAACGGTACGTTCGCTTTCTTTACCGTATAACCATTCGTCAAGCTGATTTCTCGTGTCTTTAGATAAGTCTTTGTTGTCTTTGTACTTTAAGCAAAGGGCAGTAAGTGAAAAATAATCAATTGCGCCCGTTGAACCGCTTAAGTAGTTATAATCTTCAGGATTACCCATACCTGTCTGAATATAACTTGTTACAAAGTCTGACTGGCTTGTCTTTGCAAGTGCGCCGATAAGAGTCGGCTGCAATACGCCGAGTAAATCCTGAAGTGTTGTTTCACTTACGATTTGCTCTTTTTCTTTGGTGGTAAGTTCCGCTGCGGTCTTACCTAACTTTTTAGCACCCTTTTCATAAACAGGCTTGCTTATTGCCTCAATGCCCATGAGAAGGGAAGGCAGCTGGTCTGCCAATTTGTTAAGTGTGTCGAATGCCGAATCGGCGTCAACACTTGTCGTTTTCCAAAGCGGGTTGTCATTACTCTTGGCGAACGCAGTAAATCCAACCGAGCATGTGGTCACGACCATTACTACAGCTAAGAAAAAGCTGAGTATCTTTTTGCTCGTTCTCATATAAATCTCTCTCTCCTTTACATATGATTTACGAACTTGTCGTATGGTAACGCATTTTGGATAATGCGCCGAGCAGTATTTGTTCACAGTTTCTACACAAAAAACTGCTTTTTAGGCGCAGGATATCCACACGCGTATTAACAAATACAATATATTTATAACAAATAAAAACTTATAAGTCAATAATTTTATAACATATTTTGAATTTATTGTGAATTTTCACATATTTTAGCATTGATTTTTGACGATAGAGAGTTGCAAAATAGACATTACAACATAAAAAGTCTAACAAACATAATTCGACAGAAAATTGACTGTAAAACGTAATATAATCCATATAAAGTCGGGTAAAATTCTGTTCGATTTGTAAAGGCAAACATCTTTACAAATGTAAATTTTGTGTAAAGTATCACAGCTTTACTTGCGGAAAATCAAGCGTTTTTTGGCACCGAATTATAAACAAATTGTAAACTTTTAGTTAATAATTTGTGCAAGGTGTCAAAAATAAGTTTGCTTTTTTGGACATTGTTACAAAAATATCATTTGTCGTTTGTCTTTATTGACTTTTTTGTTGCCTTATGTAATAATTATAATGTGTTTAAAGCACATATTGCGCAGTTTTTGGTGCAACGGTTTGGCTTTGCCGACCTTCAGTCTAATTCAGATTGCCTGATGGTCAGAGATTGTGACAGGCTCCCCTGCAATATGTTAACACTTTATTATTCAATTATTTTAAATTTAATGGAGGTAAAAAATGAAAACGAAGGCAAAAAAGTTTTCACATAAGCTTCTGGCATTATTTATGGCAGTGCTTATGGCAGCTTCCTGCTTTACCGGTGCTTTAACTGCTTATGCTGATACTATGAGCAGTGAAAAGACATATGCCGACGATTCAATCGAATATAACGATTTGGCGTGGGCTATTCTTTCCGATGAACAGGTAGCTACAGCTTTACTTGACTATGCTGATTTGATGCTTGCCGAATACGGTCCGCAGATTGATAAGCTTCTTGAAAACCTTCCATCAAGTATTACCCAGTATATCACATGGGACAGCAACAGCCGTACACTTAAGCTTAATGCTTTTGGTCTTGTTAAAAAAGACATTCCGGTACGTACTCACAGTGTTGATGAAATCTTCTTTACACTTAGGGGTGTTGCTGATCTTCTTAATCAATACGGTAACTTACTCGGTGATGCCGGCAACCTTAACTTTAAGGCTGTTGCCACTAAGGATTGGAGTATTTCAAGAGAAACTGCATCTTCAACTGATATTTTAAGAAGCGTAATCGGTATTTTCCAAAACCTTTCTTGCGACTATAACGGCACTGATATTTTAGGCAAGGTGCTTAGAGGTGAATTTACTCTCGGTACTCTCGGTAACGTTGCAAACCTTGACGTATATAAGATTATAGGTAATCTTTTGGGCTTTACAGATACAAAGTATAAAACTAACTTAGTATACAATGTTGCTCAAAACCTTATTTTCCAATATACTAATTGGTATACAGAAGATGAAATTAACAATTTCAAGAACGGTACTGCAACATGGGTTTATGATGACCAGCTTATTAATAAACTTACAACAGAGCTTCTTGATAAGATTAGTGTACTTGTTACATATAATCAAGAATACACAGATGCTGATTCGCAAACAGCAATTCAGGATACATCGGCTACACGTTATTTGAAGATTAAAGCTGAAATGAAGGCAAGTGGTTCTGACTATGCTACTGCAGCTGCAAAGCTTGGTTATGACCCTAACCTTGTATATTCAGACGAATTTAAAGATGATGAGGGTAATCCTCTTAACGTTCTTCTCTTTGCTTACGGTGCTCCTGACAAAAACGGTTATGCAACAGAATCAACCACAAAGGTAACACTTAAGGCAACCGATAATCTTTTTGATTTCAGTTACAGAGCTCTTGACCTTGCTTGGGATACAGTTCTCAAGGGTACAGTCAAACTCCTTCACGTAAATGATGGATTTGATAAGGGTCACGGCGCTAACTTTGATAACAACTATTATTATTTCTTCGACCAAAAGGGCGAGTGGAATGATAATGATGTTGCTGCAAACTATACACCGGCTAAGCTCAATCAATGGGCAAATGCAGTATATAAGGATTATAAGTTTGACACAGCAGATGATTTCCTTGCTTATGTTAAGAAGACGGTAACTTATGATCGTACAGCTGCCGAGGACTCAACAGGTTCTTGGAAAGATATCGACGCAACGAGACTTTTCGCTAAGTTAAGATACAGCCCACTTGCTGATTACGGCTTTAACGTAACAACAGGTCCTATCAATCTTTACTTTGCAGAAACAGGTACTCCAAACCTCGATAAGTTCTTTAGCGAAAGCTATTCAAAGTACAGCTCAATGGTAGCAGGCTTTAATGACGCACTTGTTGCAGCAGTTAAGGACTTGTTCCCGCAGCGCGGCAACGTTATCGGCACACGTCCTGAAATGACAACAACCGGTGATTTTGCAACTATTGACGCAGCAGCAATTAAGACAATCGTTTCAACACTCGTTGGCAACGCTTGCAAGATGGTTCAGTACACAGCAAACGCTACAGACGCTAACATTCTTAAAGCTTTCTACGCAAAGAACGGCGCTAGCGCTGCTCTTACAGAGAAGAATCTTGAAGAAGCAATGATTCCTATGCTCGTTGCTTGTATCGGTCAGGTAAATCTTGGCGCAGGTAAGCTTGAGAAAATTATCCATCCTTCTGATTGGGACGGATGTAAGGATGCAGAAGCAGTAGCTTATGTATGCCTTAAGGAGTATTTATCATACTCAATGCCTGACAAGGATTATTCAAAGCTTGTAAAGATTGGCAGCGACGGAACAATCAATGCAACACTTGAAGGCACAATTCTTCCAATGGCTCGTGACGCAGTTGCTTATGTAATTGAGGCTTACGTTCCTCTTGAGGACGAAAACGGCAATACTTGGAAGACAGAGTCAGCAGCTGTTGATTCTAAAACAACACTCTTTGACCTTCTTAATTCTGTAGTTTGCTACTACGGTGGCGACCATGCAATGGAGAAGGCTGTAAATAAGGGCGAAAGAGCTATGGGCGTAGGTGCTCTCCTCGGTATTTGTGATGAAAACGGCAACAGCCTTATCACAACAAAGAATACTCTTTGGGAAAACATTAATGCAATAGCTAATAAGCTTATGCCTGTTCTCGGTACACTTCAGGGTACAGGTTATGCTAAATTCAATTCAGAGGAACTTATTTGGAACAACATTGTTCTTTCATTCCTTGATATTGGTAAAGAAAATTCAAAGACAGGTCTTTGCGGCGTATCTAACTTCCTTAACCAGTTATTTACAATCGTTTCTGCAGAGCCTATTCAAAAGACTTCATTCGTCGTAACAGTTTATGATTTACTTAAGGATCTCATTAACGGATTGTTTGGCGCACGTTATAGCGGACAGAGCTTTGAGACAATCGTTCCTGATGCTACAAGTGCTCATCCGTTTGATGATTTCTTCCAGGTTAAGGTACTCGCAGGTACAAGCAAGAGCTTGGGTGCATTCCAAAAGCTTATCTGTAACTTCGTAGAGTTCGGCGGATACGGTACAAACGGTCCTAAGACCTACTCTGATTCTATTATCAGAGGTATCTGTTTTGCAGTACAGGCAGTTAACAGCTTCCTTCCTAATGCATTGACTACACTTGGTCAGCATCAGCTCAAGATGGCTACTGCTTCATTCGGTTCTAACACCGTAACAGGTTGTATTTCAGGTGAACCTTATGATGATGTACTTACTGTTACAAACAACTCGGTAGGTATCAATGCATCGTACATCAAGGACGGCAAGCCTACTCAGCTTTCACGTTACTATGTACAGATTACAAGCGTGCTTCAATATGATGTTTATAATCCGGAAACTCCTGAGGAATTATCTTTCCCTGAAACTCCTATTGAGCCGGGTAAGAATGCTAAAATTGATATTTCAGTTCCATTCGAAGTTTCAGGTTCTGATACAACAAACACATGCCGTGTTGTTGTAAATTATGATATCGTTGATGATCAGGGCAATGTTCTTTATGGAGGCAATACTGTAACAGCTTATAAGCTTCTTACAAGTGAAGTAAGCTTCAGAAATGCTCTTTATGATGCTGATTATAACTTCAACACTACATTCCAGCAGACAGACGGCACTGACAGAGAAGAAAACGGTGTAACCGTTCATTCTCTTACAGGTATCGGCGGTAATATCTCTGCAAACTATCCTGATAAGATGGTTATCGCTTCTAACAAGCTTAACGAAATCGCTCAGTATTCATTCTTTATGAAGGGCGGCAGTAAGGAAAAGAGCATTGACGGTGTATTCTTCTTTGACAGAAAATCCGGCTATGAATCAAATAACCTTACTACTGCAGCTAAGGCATTCGATGATTCTAATTTAACAACAGTAGATATCGGCGAAAAAAACGCTATTGCTCGTTGGGATAAGTCAACAGGTGATCTTCTTAAGATTGGTATGTATGACTATCGTGTAGAAACATCTGCAGGCTCAGGCGAGTTCGGCGAATGGCAGCGTAACCGTACAAACGCTTCTACAGGTAGCGGCCTTGGTGCTGTTGACTACTACAGAGGTTATACTTCTGAGGAAATCGGTAACATTTCAAAGCAAAATGAGGGCAAGGAGATTGAAACAAGAACTCACGTTGCATTCACTCTTCAGGAAGCACTTGATGCTAAGATTATTGCCGGTTACCATATCAATGAAAGCGGTATTTATGATACAATGTATCTTAAGACCGGTGGCAAATATAACTATGATAACATCTTTAATATGGTTACACTCGGTACCGGTATTGATGCTATCTATATAAATACCTCAAAGCAAACATTTGGTTCAAATGCTGTTAATAACTACAGACCGTTTGGTTTCGACGGTGAGGCTACTGTTAAGACCGGCACTTATGATGTTAATGTTAACTTCTATAATTCAGGTTCTTATAAGACAGGCAGCTTCCAGCTTGTTATCGGTGAAAGCGGTTCAGCCGGCTCACTTGATAAGAACTATAAAGAACTTGCCAATATCATGGCTAACTATAAAACATCCGACTTCAAAGAGGATGCATCTATCGGTTCAGTTTATGATTTGGCTAAGGATGCTCTTATGAAGGTACTTAGCGTTCAGTCAGCTCCTTACACTGCTGAATCAGCTCTTACTCAGTCAGATAAAACAGAGTATGCAGTTACAACTTCAGTTACAACTTCCGCAACAGGCGATCGTGCATACGTTCCTTACTCAACCTCTAACGAAACAGTAACATTTACTGTAAAGGGTACTCAGGTAAGCTACACAATCCCTGAATCGGTTAAAGCAACTGCTTATGTCGGCGGCACAATAGACGCTACAACAGGTGCAACCAGTGGCGGCGTAAAGGGAATTTACTATTCCGATGAGAAATGTACAATGCCTATTTACTCACCAAAGCCGCTTACATCATCAGATGTTAAGAATGGCAAGGATGCTGCATTGGCTAATGTAACACTCGGTCAGGACGGTAACTATTACCTTACTAACTCAGTTAAGTATGCTACAAAATGGGATCTCGATACATATCCTGGCGGCCCATGGCAGAGACCGACAACTACTCAGGATACAAACAAAGATAACGAGCCTCTTTATAATCAGGTTCAATATGTATACAGAAATGCTGAAGGCAAAAAGTGCAACTCAGGCGATAATTGGGCATGTAAGTTCCCATCAGCTGAGTATCAGCTCATTCCTAACTCAGGCGAGATGGACTCAGTAGATAATCGTGGTATTGCTACTCAGGCTAATGACAGACTTGAATATGTTCTTAGCGTAGTTAAGTCTCACCTTATCAGCTCATCATCAACACTCTACAATGAGATTTCTGAGCTTAGAAATGGTCTTGAAGAAATTAACTTTGATATTCTTACATATAATAAGATGGTAGAATATGCAAAGAAGGCTGAACAGCAGTATACAGTTGACGTTGATTACGTTGACGCAACAACAGGCAAGACTGTTGAAAGAAACGGTATGTCTTATGTTGACGCTGCTAAGCTTATGAATGACCTCAAGAATGCAGGTACTAAGTTTACTTATACCACAGCTTCTGAAGTATCTTCTGTTCAGGCAAAAGAATACGTTAAACTCTTTAACATATTCGCTTCTGCAGTTATTGAACGTGGTTACCAGGGCAAGCAGCTTGAAAATGAAATCAAGTGTGCATCGGGTAATGCTTACTCAATGCTCAAGGCAACACCTGCTACATACAATGATGACGGTACAGTCGCTACTGAAGCAACCGTATCTAAGAATGGCGTAGCAGCTAACCCACGCTTTGGTTCATTTGATGCATCAGGTAAGCTTGTTAACGAAGGCACAACAAAGTACTCATCAGCATCTTGGAACAGATACGTGAGAGCTCTTGCTGCCGCAGTTGACCTTGCTAACTATGGTAACGGTTCTTATAAGTATAAGAATTCCGGCACATTCAATATCAATGACCGTAAGAACTATGACGCTCAGCTTGCTAAGATTTACAATGTTGATACTGAACTTCAGGCAGCTGAAATCGGTCTTACCGAGTTTGAGAGCTGTGAGCTTACTGTAACTCCTGTTGCAGGTGCTAAAGTAACAATCGACGGTGTTGCTTACTCAGGTCCTGTAGCTGTAGAAAAGGGTCAGGTTGTTTCAATCAATGTAACAGCAGAGGAAGGTTATACTCTTAAACCTGAACTTACTGTTAACGGCGACAAACTTACATTTGACGATACAGCAACAGCATTCCCGTATGAGCTTACTGTTACAGGCAATACTACAATCGTTCCTTCGGTTGAGTCATTGGCTCCGTCAACTCATAGTGTTACTGCTTCACTTGTTGTAGCAACATCTTCAAAGGGCACTACTAACAATAAGGGCGTAAACGGAACATATAAAGTAACTGTTTATGACAGTGCAAACGCTCCTGTTATTGAAAAGTCATTTGACCTTACAACTGCTGCAAACAAGATTAGTCTTGACCTTGCACCTGGCACATATACAGCAACAATTACTTCTGATTTTGCTCTTGCACGTACAGTAAGCATTGTTGTTGGTGACGCTGATATTGCAGGTCCTGCAATTGCAATGATTGTATGCGATTATAATAAAGACGGTAATATTACCGGTACAGATGCAACGTCGGTTTATGCAGCCGCTTCTAAGGCTGCCGATCTTCGTTATGACCTTAATGGTGATGGCTCGGTAACCGGTACAGATGCTACAAACATCTTTGCTATTGCATCTTCAACTATTGCACTTCCTGATGTTACTATTAAGTAATATTAGTTTCTATACTTCTTAGGGGCGAAAGTCCCTAAGAAGTTTTACTTGAAAATTACGATAACTTGTGTTATCATTTAATTAAGCAGAGCTATGGCTTTGCTTTGTCTTGATATATTCGGCTTTTGCCGTTTATATACTATGCCCGCTTTGGGCGGGGAGGCTATGGGCAGTTTCGTTTAGTAAATGTTTAATGTTTCACGGTGTTTGGCTTTTGCCAAAGTTGCTTGGTTTCATATTTTTATGTTTTCTGACCGATTTTGTCTTTGCCCTTCACGGCGATTCTGCTTCTCCCCAAATTAAGCAATTTTTTTAACAAGGAGGTAACACCAATGAATACAATTGCAAAAAAACAAGTAGGTGTTATTTTCGGTACACTTGCGTTTTTGGTTTTTGTTGCGCTTGTTGTGTGCCTTCCTCGTACTTCGTATGCTGCTGCGCTCGGAACGGAGAGCCCGAACGTTTATTGCACATACACAGATTCTAACGGCAAACAATACGACGGTGATAAGTTACCTGCCGGTACATATGACGTCAGCTTTTATTTAGAGGGCGTTACCGAGTTATCGGTTGTGCAGGTTACATCAACCTATTCTTCGGATGTATCGGTGAAAAGTGAGCCTAAGGCTCTTCTTTCTGATGAGGTTGCCGGCGTATCTTCGATGGGAACTGTAACGAATGATTCTAATTTGGTATTCGGCTTTGTTTCAGATGCTGACACTTGTTCATCTGTAACAAAGGACGGCACGTTGCTTGCAACCTTCTCGGTTGCTTTTGCAAAGGATTGTGACGCCGCTGATGTTATTTCGGTTTCAACAGACCCAAATAAGACTTTCGTTTTGGCTAATTATAATGATGGATTTGACGATGAGTATGCTCTTGTTACCAAATCTGCCGATTATCCCGGTTCTCTATATTTAATGACCTGTGACGTTTCACCGTCAACCGGTCATAGCGTAAACGGCTCGCTTGCTATTATGACAAATGCGAAAGGCGATACTGCCAACAGTCCTGTTTACGGCGAATATACGGTTAACGTATATTCCGATTCAGCTCGTACCGAGCTTGTCGGTACAACCACATCATCACTTAAAGATGGTGTAAACGCTTTCTCTATTGATTCGTTAAAGGACGGAACATACTATCTTTCAATCTCGTCTGATTATGCAATAACTCGTAATGACGTTACCGTTATCGTAAACGGTGCCGATATTACTAATGCGGTTATTCCTATGATGGCATGTGATTTTAATAAGGATGGTATAATTACAGCCACCGATGCAACAAGTGTATATCTTTTTGCTTCAAAGCAAACAGATTTATACTATGACCTTAACGGCGACAGTTTAGTAACCGGTACAGATGCTACAACTGTTTATGCTTGTGCATCCGGCTCCAGTTATTATAACGGATTAGAGATAAAGTGATTTTTTTCAAAATAAATAAAGGGGATTTCTAAGTGAAAAAGACATTTAGAAAAGCAATAGCTGTTCTTCTTGCAGTTCTTATGGTTGCATTCTCCGTTCCGTTTTCTGCTTTAGCTGCCACTAATGGTGTAGCTGATATGTTCGGTTCAACAGATTATACTGTTACTCAGAACAGAAAATGGTGGGTTGATGATGGCGTAGATATAAGCCTTGAAAAGCTTCAGTCAACTCCTGAATATCGTGGCTATGCTAATGATGAAGTTAGTGCTGGTTCATTTGATTTCGGTGCTGAAATCGCAGATTATGCGAACAATGGACTCGAAGACCATCGTAATGACTATAAGCCTGTAGTTGCTGCAACAGTTTCCAACTTGGGTTCAAAACAAGAAGCTGAAGATGCCGTAGCGAACGGTACATTCGATAAATACAACAAGCAGTACGTTAACCAATATTATGGCGTAAATGCTGCACATACTTATGAGGCTGTTAAAGAAGCAGGTAATATTGTAAACCCTGCTCATGTTAAAGCAGGTCAGCGTATTGCTATTACAGTTGAAATCGGCGGATTTGATGTTATCCAATCAGGTCAGTTCAAAGGTAAATTCAACACTGAATATCTTCAGGCATCCACTCCGGGAAATGTTACTAAGGTACGTGATAATTGGAAAATTAATACAGCTGCCAAGGGCGCAATTAAAAACGGTGTTGCATTCTATGGAGATGGAATGCAGTTTAATAGTTCAACGTATAATAATGAAGAAGGCATTTTCTATGGTGCTATTACAGGTACAGCTGCCACAAACGGTCAGCAGACAACTTCCAACTACATTGGAGTTGGTTCTGATGGCGTAAAACCATTCGGTAAGTACGGTTTGGTTTGCTATACTTATGCATTCGAAGTAATTAAGGATTGCGACCTTTCTGAAGTATTTACATTTAATACCGATATTGCAGGTACAGAGTTTGAGCCTTATTTCAGATGGTCAATTGACGGTACAGGCGAACCTTCATGTAATGCTGTAAATCCTGAATTATACCTTGTTACACATGACGATACAAAAAGCACTTTTGCTAACTGGGCATTAATTTGGACAGATTATGCAAAGGAATCAACACCTGAAGCTAAGACTTATACTATTACATTTAATGACATCAACGGCAAGACTGTTGATACGCAGACAGTTAAAGAAGGCGATACTCCAACAGTTCCTTCAACAAATACTGCTGCAACTGTAAATTATAAGAACGATAATAAGCACGAAGTAACAACTTACTCATGGCCTGCAGTATCAGCTGCTACTGCAGATGCAACTTACACTGAGGTTGCTACTACAGCTGAGGAAAAATGTAACATTACTTATGCAGAGACAAGCAAGCATACACTTGTTTCAGGTACTGTTCTTACAGGAACATGTACTGTATGTAATCATGTAGATACTCAGACTAAGGACGATAAGCTTGACGGTACAGCTTACTATGCTGCACTTGATGCTGCAAAGGCTGTTGACGGTACTAAGTACACAGCTGAATCTTATGCTAAGGTAACAGCTGCTCTTGAGACTTATGCTCAGGCTAAGGTTGAAGCTTATACAGATCAGGCACAGGTAACTGCTGCTGCTACTGCTCTTGAAAATGCAGTTAAGGGTCTTGAGGCTCTTCCGACATCAGATGTTTATACTTACACATTCGTTGGCGGTAAAACTCAGACTGTAACAGCTGATAAGGGCGCTGCTCCTATAGCTCCTGCTAACACAGCTGCTACAACAGTTGATAACAACGACGGTACTCATACAGTAACATCTTACACTTGGGAAAAGACAGGCGAATTCACATTTGCTGAAAAGGCTAATGCTGATACTAAGGATTGTACTTACGGTGAGTACACAACTGTAACTGCTTCTACAATTGCTAAGGCAGGTACTGAAAAGGCTACATGCTCAGTATGCGGTCACGAAGATGTAAGAGACCTTGCTAAGCTTGACGGTACAGCTTACTATGCTGCACTTGCTAAGGCAGAGGCTGTAAAGGCTGACGATTACACAGCAGAATCTTATGCTAAGGTAACAGCTGCTCTTGAAGCTAACGCTAAGGCTACTGTTGAAGCTTATACAGATCAGGCACAGGTAACTGCTGCTGCTACTGCTCTTGAAGATGCAGTTAATGGTCTTGTTAAGGTTTATACAATCACATTTACAAACGCTGCAGGCACTGTAGTTGATACTCAGAAGCTTGCTGCAGGCGCTACTCCTGTAGCTCCAAAGACAAATACTGCTGATACAACTGCTACACCGGCAGGTAGTAAACAGCACAGCCATACAACTTATAGCTGGCCGGCAGTTTCTGCTGTAACAGCAAATGCTAACTATGACGAAGTTGCTAAGGTTGTAACAGAAGATTGCACAAAGGGTAAACCTGTTGTAACAGAGCCTACACTTGATAAGCCGGGTTCAGAAGTTACAAGCTGTACAATTTGCGGTCAGGTTCTTGAAACTAAGGTTCTTCCTCAGCTTAAGGGTTATGATATCACAGTTGCTAAGACTGCTTACGGTACAACAACTCTTAACAGCGAGGACGCAACAAACGGTAAGACTACTAAGGTTCCTGCTAACTCAACTGTAACTCTTACAGCTCAGGCTAATGAGGGTGCAGAGTTCGTAGGTTGGAAGGTTGCTAACAAGCTCGTTTCAACTAACGAAACATATTCATTCACAGCAGTTGCTGATACAGAGGTAACTCCTGTATTTACAGAAACAGCTGAATCAACATTCGTAGTTGTATTCATTGATATGTACGGCAACGTTGTATCAACTCAGGAAGTAGCAAGCGGTGCTGACATTAAGGTTCCTGCAACTGCTCCTATCTATCCTGGTTATACATTCAAGGGCTGGGCTCTTACAAACGATGAGATTACCGCTCTTACAGAAGGTAAGACCATCAGAGCTATCTATGAGAAGGATGCTACTCAGACTTACACAGTTAAGGCTGCAGGCGCAACAATCACAGTTAACGGCACTGACTACACTGACAAGGCTGAAAATGTTGCATATGACGCTAAGGTAACAGTTACTAAGGCAGGCGCAACATCATGGACAGTAAACGGCGCAACAGTTGGTTACGGTGAATCATACTCATTCTTCTGTGCTTCGGATATCGAACTCACAGCAGTTACAAAGGCTGATGACACTTCTAAGACTCAGGTTGCTATCGTTTCAACAACTCGTCCTTCAGCTACAGATTGCGACGTTCTCTTTGTTGCAACACGTACTGTTGCTGATAATGAGACAGTAGTTAGCCAGGGCTTCGTATATGGTAAGAATGTAACAGCTTCTGACCTTACACTTGAAAACGTTGGCAAGACTGCATCAGGTACAAATCCTGGTAAGGTTAGAGTTATTTATAACAACACCAACGCTTCACAGATTGGTTTGAACTACGGTCTTACTGCAAAGACAGGCGTTGCCGGCGCAAGAGCATTCGTAGTTACTAAGGATGCAGATGGTAATGTTCATACTTACTATTCAGAAGCATCACTTTACGACTATAATGCTTAATTAACACAATTTAGCAAAGCTTTCACCTCTGCCTTAAGGGGTGGAGGCGAGCTTTGATAAATTAAGGAGGACACACCTAATGAAAGAGCTTTATACAAAGCCGGTGTCAGAGGTTAATGAATTTTCTCAGACAGCTGATGTTATTACTACATCCGGTGGTACTGACTGGGGCTTCGGTGGAAATGACTAATCTGACACTTTGATTAAAGCATTTGGAGACGGCAGAAATGCCGTCTCTTTTTGCGTTTTTAAAACCTTGAATAAAAAAATAAACTAAATATTAATCATTCCCGAATATGACATTTTACCTTTAACTGTATATTGACAAATAATTAACAAACATATAAAATGAAATTGTAATTTATGACATAAGATGTATATTTTAGAGGGAGAATACTATGTCAAATAAGGAGTATGAATACAAATTTGATATTGTCAAGCCGCCTGAGGATAGGGTGTACGATGACAGAGTGATGCATTATTATGAAAATCATTCAAACGAGCCTGCACGTCCTTTGATTTTGGCACTCGGCAAGCATATTACAGACAGAGTTTTGTATAAATTGCCGTGGCTTCCAAAGGTAGGTAAAGAGCTTACCGTTAACGACCCTGAGTATTGGGGTCTTGCTTCAATTGTAACCGACGAGATGGCAGAGGTTGCCCTTAAGATGAAGGTGCACAAGGGTATGAAGCTTAAAGAAATTATGAAAGCTACGGACAAAAGTGCCGCTTACCTTGAGCCGCTTCTTAAGGAAATGGCAAATGTAGGTCTTGTTGAATTTAATTGGGAAAATCCGGAGCATGAAAAGCAATATATGCTTCCTATGTTCGTTCCCGGAAGCGCAGAATTTTTTAATATGAAATGGGATAATATTTGTGAGCATCCGCAGGTCGCAAATTTCTTTGAGCGTATGACTCAGCTTCCGCTTGAAGCAATTACGCCGATGGTGCCTCCGGGAGGCGCCGGAATAGGTATGCACGTTATCCCTGTTGAAAAGGCAATTTCAATGGAAAATCAGTCTGCTGATGTGGAACATATTTCTCATTGGCTTGATAAATATGACGGCAAATATGCGGCAGGTCCGTGTTCGTGCCGTTATAGCCGTGCAATGTGCGGCGAAGGCTGTGCCGATGACCCTGAGGATTGGTGTATCGGTGTAGGCGATATGGCGGATTACCTTGTTGAAACAAATAAGGGTCACTATATCACACGTGAAAAGGTTATGGAAATTCTTCAGCGTGCCGAGGATAACGGTTTTGTTCACCAAATTACCAATATCGACGGTGAAAATAAAATTTTTGCTATCTGTAATTGCCAGGTAAAGGTATGCAATGCGCTTCGTACCTCTCAACTTTTTAATACGCCTAATATGTCACGCTCGGCGTATGTGGCTAAGGTTGAGGCTAAGGATTGCGTAGCCTGCGGCAAGTGTGTTGAATTTTGCCCTGCCGGTGCCGTTAAGCTCGGTCAAAAACTTTGCAAAAAAGACGGCTCTGCTGTTACATATCCTAAGCAAGAACTTCCCGACGCAGTTAAATGGGGCAAGGAAAAATGGTCGCCTGATTATAGAGATAAAAACAGAATTAATTGCTACGATACAGGTACGGCGCCTTGCAAGACTGCCTGCCCCGCTCATATCGCAGTTCAAGGCTATCTTAAAATGGCGGCTCAGGGTAGATATACCGATGCTTTGGCTCTTATTAAAAAGGATAACCCTTTCCCGGCAGTTTGCGGCAGAGTTTGTAATAAGAGATGCGAGGAGGCTTGCACAAGAGCAACTCTTGATGAAGCAGTTGCTATTGATGACGTTAAGCGCTTTATCGCTCAAAAGGATCTTGACAGTAAAACAAGATATATTCCTAAAAAAGTAATACCTTCAAATAGGGGCGAGTTTAAAAATAAAATTGCCATTATCGGCGGCGGACCGGCAGGCCTTTCGTGCGCATATTATCTTGCACTTACGGGATACAGACCTATAGTGTTTGAAAAGAATGAAAAACCCGGCGGTATGCTTACTTACGGTATCCCGTCATATAAGCTAGAAAAGGATGTTGTTGAGGCGGAGATTGACATTATTCGTGCGCTTGGTGTTGAGATTAAATGCGGCGTAGAGGTAGGTAAGGATATCACTCTTGACGAACTTCGCAAGGACGGATATGAGGCATTTTATATTGCTATCGGCTGTCAAGGCTCAAGAAAATCGGGCGTTGACGGCGAAGACGCAGACGGTGTTAAGAGCGCTGTTGATATTCTCCACGAGATTGCCGAAAATCACGACCTTGACCTTAAAGGCAATAAAACCGTTGTTATCGGCGGTGGTAATGTTGCCGTTGATGTTGCACGCTCAACTAAGCGTTGCGGCGCTGATATTTTGGGTATGTTCTGCCTTGAAAGCAGAGAGGAAATGCCTGCGAGCGAAGAGGAAATTTTTGAAACCGAGGACGAGGGTATTCAAATAAACAACGGCTGGGGCGTTAAGGAAATTCTTGCAGAGAACGGCAAGGTGACAGGCGTTGTGCTTAAAAAATGCACAAGTGTTAAGGATGCAGACGGCAAATTTAACCCTCAGTATGACGAAAATGATACTAAAACAATTGAATGTGACCGTATTTATCTTTCAATCGGTCAGTCAATTGAATGGGGTAATCTTATCGACGGTGAGGCAGTAAAACTTGGCAGAGGTAACGCTCCTCAGGCTGACAGTCTTACTTATCAAACAGAGCAAAAGGATATTTTCGTCGGCGGTGACGTTTACACAGGCCCTCGCTTTGCTATTGACGCTATTGCTGCCGGCAGAGAGGGTGCAGAGTCAATCCATAGGTTTGTTCATTTCAACGCAAGCCTTACAGTCGGCAGAAACAGACGTGATTTCATAATGCTTGATAAAAACGATATCCTTGTTGACAGTTACGATAATTCCTCACGTCAAATCCCAAATATTAATAAGAAAATTGACGCTAAATCTTCGTTTAAGGATGCTCATCTTCCCCTTACAGAGGAGCAGGTTAAAAAAGAAACTGCACGATGTCTTGGCTGCGGCGCATCCGTTGTTGACGAAAATAAATGCATAGGCTGCGGAATTTGTACTACCAAGTGCGAATTTGATGCAATTCATCTTTTTAGAGATAATCCCGAATGTAGCACAATGGTTAATTCAGATGATAAGATGAAAGCAATTTTGCCTTATATGATTAAGCGTAATTTCAAGATTAAAAAAGCTCAAAAGGCTAAAAAGGATTAATTATGCACGAACTTGGTATAGTTTTTCATATCATTAACGAAATTGAAGATGTAGGCGAGGAAAATGAGCTTAAAACGGTATCGTCTGTTACGGTTGAAATAGGCGAGGTTTCGGGTGTGCTCCACGATTATCTTGAGGATTGTTGGAAATGGGCTTGCTCAAAGAGTGAGCTTATGAATGGGGCAGAACTTAAGGTAGAAGTTATCCCGGCAGTAACGTATTGCGAAAGCTGCAAGGGCAAATACAAAACCGTAGAGTACGGTAAAATTTGTCCTTACTGTCAAAGCGAAAACACCTATCTTCTTTCGGGTAATGAAATTATGATAAAGGAAATTGAGGCACGGTAGCATATTAATGCGCTCTGTCTTGACGATATGATTTTTATTTAACTTTTTTAGAGGAGGGGGAATGACAATGTTATTCCAAATTTACGGCGATATGGCCGGCTGGCAACTTCTCGGCTGGGTAATGGTCTTTGTCGGTCTCGTCGTTATGAATGAAATTGCAAGGCGAACAAAAGCAGGCGGAATTTTTTGCTTCTTTGTTTTACCGGCAGCACTGACGGTATATTTCATTGCAATTTATATCGGTGCGGCTAAGGGAGCTGATTGGGCACTTCAAAATGATACCTATGTTCATATGAACAGCTGGTTCCATTATGCAAAGCTTTATGCGGCAACAGCAGGTTGTATCGGCTTTATGATGCTTAAGTATAAATGGGGCATCGGCAAAAAAGATTGGTTTAAGGTGTTCCCGTTTGCAATCGTCGCTATCAACATTCTTATCGCAGTCGGTTCTGACTTTGAGTCGGCAATTAAGGGCGGAATTTCAGGCGGCTGGTGGCTTTCGTCTGAAAATGTATGGCTCTATGGCGGCTGGTGGAACTGGGTAAACGGTATCGCCGGTATTATAAATATTTTCTGTATGACAGGTTGGTGGGGTATCTATTCCTCAAAGAATAAGCAGGATATGCTGTGGCCTGATATGACATGGTGCTACATTTTGGCTTATGACCTTTGGAACTTTGAATATACTTATAATAATCTCCCTACTCACTCTTGGTATTGCGGCCTTGCACTTCTTCTTGCTCCTACATTTGCAAATGCATTTTGGAATAAGGGCGGTTGGATTCAAAACAGAGCTAACACACTTGCACTTTGGTGTATGTTTGCTCAGGTATTTCCGCTTTTCCAAGACAAGAGCCGCTTCTCGGTTCTTACATCCGTTTATGCAGACGGATATATGGACCCTACAGTTCCGCCAACAAACGCAGACCCTACAATGCAAGGCGTAATTGCCATTATTGCTCTTGTGGCTGATGTTTGTGTATTTGCTTCTATTATTAAGCGTGCAAAGGAACAAAAGAAAAATCCTTATAAAAACGAAATATTTACTGACCAAAAAGATTATAAGCTTGCACTTGAAAGAGCAGCCGAAAAGGCTCGCAAAGCAGCTTAATCTTTATAAAAATTCAAAAAACAACGCCGTCGATTATTCGACGGCGTTTTAAATTATTGATGAAGTGGATAAACCGTGCCTAGTCGTCGCTGACTCCGTATCATACAAAATCTGCCGTACAGTTGTGTGTCAGATTTTGAAATAAACCGTAGGGGCGACCATCGGTCGCCCGTTTTACAAACACGAAATTTCAATCGGGGTCCCCGAAAAGCAAAAGCTTTTTGACGAGTCACAGGTTCGAGCCAAAATATCCGATTGACACAAGAAAATAATATGACGGGCTCTCATAAGAAACAAAGATACTACGAAACAGTCCACCGGACTGTTTCTCCCAAATATGTTGCTCGCTTCGTTCGCCAAATTTGGAGTATCTTGTCACAGCTTTGAGCCCTAAATGCATTTCTATAAAATAAAAAAGACATCCGTATGGATGTCTTTTTTATTTGGTGGGAACAACAGGGCTCGAACCTGTGACCCTCTGCTTGTAAGGCAGATGCTCTCCCAGCTGAGCTATGCTCCCAAGTCCTGTACTGCTCCCGATGCACAGAGCCTTTCGCCAGCTCAGTGACCTTTGCACCACAGCCAAGTGGTGTCTGCGCGAGGTTCTTCGGTCGAACCGCGGCGACATGGATTATTATATCATCCTTTGGCGGCGCTGTCAAGAGGGAAAATGCAAAAAATTTGGGTTTTTCGCAAGCGAAACGCCGCCTCCGCAGTCAAAATGTAAATTCCGCCGTTTTTCGTGGACTTTCGCGCGTGGGTATGGTATGATAGGAAGTGCAAACCTGAAGGAGGTTGTTACAATGAAGCGAATCATTGCGCTGCTTCTTGCCGCGCTGCTGATGGTCTCCTGTGCGCTGGCAGATGTGGCCCTGCGCGGCTACGACGCCAAATCCGGCTATGTCTATGTCACGCTGGGGCAGTGCCCGCAGGATGCGGACGGCGGCGTCGAGCCGATTATCTGGCGCGTCCTGAGCGTTGAGGACGGCAGAGCGTATCTGCTGAGCGAATATGTGCTGGAGGCGCGCCCCATCCACAGCGATTATCAGGAGTACGCCAACAAGCCCACCAACAAGAAGAAGCCCGGCTTCAACGGTGACTTCACCCAAACCGAAATGAGCCGCTACCTCTGCGGTGATTTCGCCCAGAACTGCTTCACGGACGACGAGCGTGCCATGCTGACCCCGGATGACACGTTCGGGTTGTTTTTCCTCGCCAGCGATGCGGATTTGAAGAACAAGGCGTACGGCTTCACCAGCAATGAAAGCCGCAAGGCGTGGGGCACGCCCTACGCGCTGGCGAACGGGCTATTCAAGTACGGCAGCCAGCGCGGCGGTCACTCCCCCTACTGGACGCGCTCCCAGTCCTCCTCCGACGCCCGCCACGCACGGTGCATCAAGTCCAAGGGCGAATTGGGGCGCATCAACGTCATCACGCTGGACGAGGGAATGCGGCCTGCGTGCTATCTGTCTTTGAGCGCGAGCGAGATTTCCGGCGGCACGGGCACGCTGGATGATCCCTACACTTTCACCCTTATCCCGCCGACGGTGATGGAGGATTAACATGCGGAAGATAACCTGCCTGCTGCTGTTTCTCTGTCTTCTCCCCTCTTTCGCGCTGGCGGACAAGACCATCACCCTCACCTTCACCGGCGACATCACCCTTGGCGGCGAGGATTACCTGCGCACCGCCGAGGACAGCTTCTTTGCCGTCTATGACCGCGAAGGCGCGGGGTACTTTCTCAAAAACTTCGCGGATTTCTTTGCCGAGGATGACCTGACCGTCGTCAATTTGGAGGGCGTGCTGACCGACAACAACGCCCTTTACCCGCGTGACAAGGGCAAAGGCGACGATGGCTACTGGTTCCGTGGGCCGACGGAGTACGCCAAGGTGCTTTCCGCTGCGAGCGTGGAAGTCGCGTCGCTGGCAAACAACCATGCGTTTGACTACGGCGCACAGGGCTTCCGCGATACAATTGCCGCCGTCGAAGCAGAAGGTCTCGGCTGGTTTGGCACATACAACAAGAACCGCGACCCCAAAACGGAAAAGTTCTACTTCTACACCAAGGACGGCGTGACCATCTGCCTGATGAGCCTGCTCTGGGACGACTACAACCCGCAAGACCCCAATGGCAACGGCGCGTATCTCCGCCAGCAGATTACGGAAATCAAGCAGTCCGGTCAGGCGGACGCGGTCATTGCCATCCTCCACGGCGGGCAGGAGTACGGCCGCCACCGCACTAAACCGCAGACCATCTTCACCAAAATGGCGATTTCCGCCGGGGCGGATCTGGTCATCTGCCACCACGCGCACGTCGTCATGGGCATGGATGTCATCAACAACCGCAGCGCGTTCTACTCGCTGGGCAATTTCTGCTTCGGCGGCAACCGCAAGGCGTATCAGGAGAACAAGAACCGCACCCCCGCCGTGCAGGACGCCGCGCCCGCGCTGATGCTCCGCGCCGCGCTGACGTTTGATGATGACGGCACTTACAAGGGGCAGCAAATCACCCTCTATCCCGTACAGACCACCGGCATTGACCGCGCGGCGGGCGACACCGTGCAGGTGAACAACTATCAGCCGAAGTTCATCACCGGGTCTTTGGCGGCGCATGTGCTGCACCTGATGCAGATAGACATGAACTACGACGCCAGCAAAACGCCGAAGTACAGCAATGCCGAGTCCATCAACAAGACGCTGCGGGCGCTGGTGATGGCGCGGGAAGAGGAACTGGCGGCGATGGCCTCCTCCGAGGGCATGGAGGCGATGACGCTCCCGTTCCTGCCGGCGGAAGCGGAATAAAGCCGCTCAACCCGCGGTAGAGTTCCGTGAAATCGCGATTTCGGGCATATCTACCGCTGGTTCGTGTGCAAAGCCTCTTTTCCGTGATAGAATGACAGCCAGAAGGGAGATGCTTCCACATGAATCAGGAGAAAATCGGGAAGTTCATTGCATCCTGCCGAAAAGAGCAGGGTTTCACCCAAACTGTTCTTGCAGAAAAGTTAGGTATCACAGACCGCGCCAGCTGCATACGCCTTGGCGCATGCTTATCTGAAAATAGGATAAAGGCAACAGGGTGTCAAGCGCTTTTGCTTGACACCCTGGATTTTTTGTAATGCTTTTCACCCATTAGCCTGCGGCGGTCACTTCATGATCATCTCTTTGTCCGACGGCAGCGGTTTCAGCGGCGCGGACGGCAGCGTCTGATACCAGTATGCGCAGGAAGTATAGTCGTCGTACCGCGGTCCAGTCCATCCCATGTTGTCCAGCGTCATGCGAAATCCGGTTTCAAAGTGGATCGGGTCAGCGACGTGGAAGCGGTACAGCAGAAATCTCTGCTGACCGTTGTAAAATGCACGGTTATCACCGTAAATGGCGTACATTCCGCTGTAGAGACCGCTGTAAGTCTGATAGGATTTAATCTGCACATCATTTCCAAAGCCGTAGGAGCCGCAGAAATAATCCTCTGTGCCTGTATAGTGAATGGAAGGATATTTATCATCGTCTATGTACATTCTGGCTTCGCCTTCCACCCAGCAGGTGTTGTTTCCGTTCATTCCGGTGGCCAGGGTCACGCCCACGAACTGACCTTTTCCCTGAATGCCATCGATAATGGTGTAGGAACGCCCCTTCTGAACGGGATGCTCCTGACGGTAGGAAGCGTGGAAATATCCGATCTCGTCAGGCACCTCACAGTGACAGCCGGTGATGATATAATACAGGCTCTGATCCTTTTCGCCGCGGTTTTCCATGGTGATCCGGCAGTGCTTTTTGAAAGGCATCTCCCAGTAGCAGTTCAGTCCCCGTCCGGGAGCCACCAGGATCTGTGCGGAGTTGAGCACCGCGTATTTTCCATCCCTGTCCACAAAATTCTCATCGTATGCGGTTCCGAAAAATGCGGAAATGGGCGCTTCCACGGAAGGATATTCGCAGTTGTCCCAGTACATGCGGATCACGAAGCTGTGTCCAACGTAGCCGGTAAACCAAATGCTCTGGATCATTCCGGGACCGTCGGTGTCCACCAGCGTCACCGTCTCCCCTGCGCGAATCGCCACGGTCGGACTGAGCTTGGTGCAGTCTCCTCCTTTGGAACCGCCCGCTCTGGCTCCTGTGGGATTTTCTGCGGAGAAAGCGAAGGTCTTTGCATTGCTGATCATGCAATACGGTTTCATAGGTCTTGCCTCCCTTGTTTTAACGTATCCTTACTATTCATTTTGTGGTTCTTGACAGAACGACATTCGTTGCTGTCAGCGTTCCATCTGTCACAAAAGGATACGGAACTTCTTTCCCGTTCCAGTCTGCTTAATCACTGTGACAATATTATAGCATCTGTACAGTGATTGCGCAAGTCCCTGAAAAACGAACATAGAAAAGAAACAACACCTGATGCCATGCTTTACTGCTCTCTTGCATGTGCTTGACGCCGCTTCACTGTTGCGCGAAGCGGCGTCTTTGACAGTCTGAATTGTACATCTGACAAGGGATATCATAGTTCCTTGCAAAATGCAGTCATGATAAAGGAATCGCCCGATGCGTGCGGAGCATTTCCCGCGCATCGGGCGATTCTTCTATAATGGCAGCACCGCGCAACTCGGCAGCGCGTCGGGCGGTGTTGCCTAATACTATTTCCAGATGAAAATGCGCCAAGATGGCACAGTTGAATCTGGAAATAGTATAAATACCGTTATTCTTCCGGCAGCGGCGCAATCAGTTCGCGGTCGCACTTGCGGTAAAGCAGCAGGCAAATCGTCAGCGAGACGATTTCCGCAATCGGGAACGCCCACCAGATGGCGTTCGGGCCGATGAGGGACAGCGCCCACGCCGCGGGCAGCAGCACAATCAGCTGGCGGCACAGGCTCATAATCAGGCTGTATGTGCCGCGGCCGACCGCCTGGAAGACCGTGCTGAGCGTAATGCCCGCCGCCGCAATCAGGAAGTGCGAGCAGATAATCCGCAGGGCGACGCAGCCTTCCGCCGTCAGCGCCTTGTCCGCCGAGGAGTCGAACGGCATCATCAGCAGGTTCGGCACAGCAAGGAACAGCAGCGTGCCAACCGCCATAATCACCAGCGCATACACCAGACACACGCGGACGCACTCGTAGACGCGCTTTTTCTTCTGCGCGCCGAAGTTGTAGCCCACAATCGGCACCATGCCGTTGCACAGCCCGAACACCGGCATAAAGACAAACGACTGGAGCTTGAAATATACGCCCAGAACGTTCACATAAATATCGCCAAAGCCTGCCAGAATCATGTTCATCAGCGTTGTGCAGACGGAGGAAATCGCCTGCATGATGGTGGACGGAATGCCAACGACGAGGATATTCTGCACCGTCTTCCAGTCGAAACGGAAGCCCTCATGCGTCAGGCGCAGTTCCCGGTTTTTCCACTGATTCAGGACGAAACCGGCGGTGCAGCTCACAACCTGACCAATAACCGTCGCAACCGCCGCGCCGGCGATACCCATTTGGCAGCTGAAAATCAGAATCGGGTCAAGGATGATGTTCGTCACTGCGCCGGACAGCTGGGTAATCATCGACAGCGTTGTGTTGCCCGTCGCCTGCATCATGCGTTCAAAGCAAATGGACATGAACTGTCCCAAACTGAGCGTGCAGACGATGCGCAGGTACAGTGTGCCCATTTCCAGCACTTCCGCCTTCGGGTTCGTCATGCCGATATACGCGCGGGCGAAGAACAGCCCCACGATAACGAACAGCAGCCAGCCGACGACCTCAATCAGGATGCCGTGGCGGGCGGCGTCGCGCGCATCATGCGGGCGCTTTTCGCCAAGTCTGCGTGAAATCAAGCTGTTGATGCCCGTACCCATGCCGGTCGAAACGGCAATCATCAGCATCTGCATCGGCATAGCGAGGTTGACGGCCGTCAGCGCATCAGGCGAATACTGCCCGACGAAAATCCCATCGACGATATTATACAGTGCCTGCACCAGCATCGACACCATAATCGGCACGGACACCGTCGGCACGAGCTTGCGCATCTCCATCGTGCCCAGCATCCGGCTGCGTTCCGTGTTCTGCTGTTCCTGTTTTTCTGACATGTTGCTTTCCTTTCCGTATTCATACTATTTCCGGATGAAAAGGCGCAAGCAAATGGCGCAGGTGAATCCAGAAATAGTATCAGTCCCCTATGAAGCCGAGAGGAAAATGCCCCTCAGCCAAAGGTCTATTGTAGCAAAATTTGCCCTGTCCGTCAAGGGAAAATCCGCATTTTCCACCGCTTTTGCAAAAAAGAAAATTCCCTTTGCCCCCATCGTGATTTCGTGTTATAATCGCCGATGAAAGCAGTTGTTTTTCCGCTTGAAGGGAGGAATCCGCATGAGCGTCAAAATGCCCAAACCCGTCAGCAAAACAGAACTCTCGCGCCTATACACACGGCTTGCCATCGACACCCATCATCGACTTGACAACAGCACCGCAGAAGGGCAAGCGCGTCTTGACCTCCTCCACCGTTTCTTTGATGCCTGTGCCAATCTTTATGGGACGATGACACTCTGGCACGCATGGGAGCTTTTTCAGCATGTTGAGCCGGAATTGACTGCCAAGAAAAAGATTCTCCGCAAGGATTTCTTTTCCTTTGCGGAAATTGTGCGCGTTGAAAAGCATGCCTATGCCATCATGCTGCTGCCTGACCTGTACGAAGAGGAGACGTCCATCAGCATTCAGGATGCCGAGCTGGTTCATAGAATGCTGATTTACCCGAACATTTGGGGCTTGAATGAGTATTACAAGCTGCTGAGCTATCAGGACGATAAGCCCTGTGTCGTTCCCGCACACGATGTGTTCTATGCGTATGCCGACCCGAATTATTTCTGGGAAACGCCGGAAGCGCGTTCTCTCCGCTTCTTTCTGGCAAACCTCCATGTCGCTCCGGACGCCAAAACCACTGCGCCCGACGGCACGCCTCTGTGCGGCAAGGCGTTATCAGAGGTTGTATTCTGGACAAAAGATGACCACTGGGATTATGACGATTATAAGGCGGCGTGGCGCAAAAAAGCGGTTTCCGAAGAAGCAAACAAGCCATACTTGCAGCGCATCATGGAAAAAATCCAGCGCGGAATTCTGCTGTCGTTTGTCTGTGATCAATTTTCTTACTATGTGGAGTTGCTTGAAGAAGCCGGCATTCAGTTTACCAAGCCACAGTTTGAAACATTCACGAACCGCCTCTGTGAATTGAACAATCACAGCCATCTTTGGTCAAACTGCGGCGGTCAGCCTGTTGAAATGTACGATGGGCTGGACAATGCGGAACTGGATGCGGCGGCGATTATGAAAACCATGCAGCTTGACCCCGATGGTTATTATCGCAATCCAGTCTTATCGCGCATCACGCCGAAGAAAAATGAGGATGGACAGGACTGAACGATCCGGAAACAGTATGCGGTATCGGCGAATTTTCTCCATGACAAACGCAGGAAAGTATGCTACAATAGACGCGGTAAACACACCAATTCACTCGACAAAGGAGGTACGCCCCATGCCGCGTACCCTATCCCCTGCTGCACGCATCGAGCGCAGCATCCTCTCCGATTTCCGCAAACCGCTCTGGCGGCCGTTCGTCCGCGGCATCAAGCAGTACAAGATGATTGCTCCCGGCGACCACATTGCTGTGTGCATTTCCGGAGGCAAGGACTCCATGCTGCTGGCGAAAATGATGCAGCTGCTGCAGCGCCACACCGACATTCCCTTCGAGACGGAGTTTCTCGTCATGGATCCCGGCTACAATGCCGAAAACCGCCAGCGTATCATCGACAATGCCACCCTGATGGAAATCCCCATCCGCATTTTTGACAGCAGCATTTTCGAGACAACGAAAATCGCCGAGCGAAATCCCTGCTACCTCTGCGCCCGGATGCGCCGCGGTTTCCTTTACGACCGTGCGCAGGAAATGGGCTGCAACAAAATCGCACTCGGTCATCACTTCAACGATGTTGTGGAGACGACCGTCATGGGTATGTTCTACGGTGCCCAGCTGCAAGCCATGCTGCCGAAGCTGCACAGCCGCAATTTTCCCGGCATGGAGCTGATTCGCCCAATGTACTGCATCCACGAGGAAGACATCTGCGCTTGGCGCGATTTCAACGCCCTGCACTTTATCGCCTGCGCCTGCCGCCTGACCGAAGAGCGCGACAAAAGCGGCGATGGCATCGGCAACTCGAAGCGCGCGGAAATCAAGCAGCTGCTGAAAACACTTCGGGAGACGAACCCCGATGTAGAGAAGAACGTGTTCAGCGCGATTCACGCCGTCAGTCTGGACACCATGCCGGGCTGGAAAATCGGCGAAAAGGAATACAGTTTCCTGGATGACTATGACCATTGGGAAGCAACGCACCGTCCGGCGGATAAGTAAACGAATACGGGTCAAGGGAAGCACATTCCCCCGACCCGTTTTTATATAATACGACAAATGTACAAATTTCCGTTTTTAGACAAAAATTCAGCTCCCCAATGAAGCAGATTTTTGCTGCCATCAGGGAGCTGTTTGCTTATTCCGTTTCTTCCGATGGATTCGTTACTTCCGGCACATCCGTCGGCTTCGGCACATCCGTCGGCTTCGGCACATCCGTCGGCTTCGGCACGTCCGTTGCTTCCGGCACGTCCGTTGCTTCCGGCACGTCCGTCGGCTTCGGCACGTCCGTTGCTTCCGGCACATCCGTTGCTTCCGGCACGTCCGTCGCTTCTGGCACGTCCGTCGGCTTCGGTACGTCCGTTGCTTCCGGCACGTCCGTCGCTTCTGGCACGTCCGTCGGCTTCGGCACGTCCGTCGGCTTCGGCGCTTCCGTCGGCTTCGGCACGTCCGTTGGCTTCGGGGCTTCCGTCGGCTTCGGCGGATTCGTCGGCTTCGGGGCTTTCGTCACTGCCGGCGCTTTCGTCGTTTCCGGGAGCTTTGTCGCTTCGGGCGCATCGGTCGCTTCCGCATCGTCGGGCTTGTCCAGCACCAGCGGTTCAAGCCCCAGCAAATCAGAAACCGTCACGAACTCGAATCCCGCGTCGCGCAGCATGGGAATCAGCGTTTTCAGGCACTCATAGTCCGCCATTCGCGCGTGATAGAGCAAAATCGAGCCGTTCTGGGTGTCGCGGAACGCCTGATAAGGTTCGGTCTGCGCCACATCCCACAGGACGACTTTCTCCACGCCGTGCGCATAGAAAATCGGCAGGAAGTTCTTCTCGGAGTTCATGTAGTGCCCGAACGGCGGGCGCAGCAGCCGCAGCGGATAGTGGTAGCCCAGCACCTCATCCACGCGCTCCTGCGACAGACGCACCTGCGCATCCGCGCTGGACTCGGAGTATTCCAGCAATTGCGCGTGCTTCCATGTATGGCTGCCGAACTCATCGCCGTGTGCCAGCGCGTCTTCCCACAGTTCACGGTCTTCCGCGCAGAACAGCTTGCCGACGATAAACCACGTCACCGGAAAATCAAGTTCAATGCTCAATTCGTGGATTTTATACACAGCATCCATGTTCCAGCCGTCATCCACCGTGATCGCGATTTTTTTTGATTCGCGGTCGCCGTGGCGGACGACGTAATCCTCCGGAATCGCGGCAAACGCCGTCTGCTGCACCAGCATCAGGCACAGCGCCAGCGACAGCAGACGCATCATGCGTTTCATCAGCAGCCCCTCCTTATTGCGGGTCGACGTAATTCGGTTCTTGCCAGATATACCAGTCCGTGCCGTCGGTCAGCATCGTAACCGTGCCGTCGCCGGAGAAGTAGAGCGCCGCGCCCGGCATGTGGTTCTTCACCCAGCCCGCCGTCACCTTTGTGCTGAGGGCGGAGCGGTTCGGGACGAACAGCACCTGCGGCTGTGTCTGCTCCACGAAGCTGTCCGGAATCGTCGCCAACCCGTGATTAGGCGCTTTGAGAATATCGCAGCGGAGTTTTTCGCCATACGTCGTGGCGTACCACTGCATCGTCTCGTTGTCAATATCGCCGGTCAGGAACGCCCGCGAATCCCCGAACTGCACCATGCAGGCGGCACTGCGGTTGTTCTGCCCTGTCGGCAGAGGGCAGCGGAAAATCGTCAGCTTTGCGTTGCCCAGCGTCAATTCGTCGCCGTCACCAATCTGCACATAGGGGATGTTCTTCGTCCCCGTCGCTTTGACCGCCTGCTGATGGTAGCCCTCTTCGTCCACATACGTCGTGGTGTTGGGCGACAGGAACGCATCCACCTGATACAAATCGGAGTACATGAGATAGATGAAGCCGTGCAGGTGGTCATCATCGCAGTGTGTATTGAGCAGATACTTCAGTTCCGTGATGCCATATCCATCCAGCGTCGCATACACGCGCCTGCGATAGCGTCCTTCGCCGCTGTCCACCATCATGGCTTCCCCGCCGGATTGCAGCACCATCGCGTCTGAGCGGTTCGTGTCAATGCAGGTCAGGCGCAGCGTATCCTTCTCCGCCCAATCCGCCGGCACATCCGTTTCGTTCTCCACCCGGTATACCTCCGCCTGCGCAGCGCCCAATCCCAGCGCCGCGCACAGCAGCATCAGCAGCAGTTTCCGTTTCATACGTTTTCCTTTCCACAAGGGAGTTCCTCCCTTGACCCTTCCGCGCGATTCGGTTGGTGACACACTCATGCTGTGTCCGCGTGTTTATCCAAGAAAAGTCACGAAAAAATCCAAGTAACATGGGTGGCGACCAGCGAAGGGGTCAAGGGGGCGACCGCAAAGCCCCCTTGTCGCCTCCGCAGAGGCGAAATTCCTGCGACAAAGCCAAATTGCCAATAAAATAAAGGGCGTTTGCTTCCGCACACAAAGGGGGGCGCAATCCAAGCGCAGCACCCTACTGCGCTTGCACCCACCCGCGGGCGACCGCAATCTCATACACCCCGTCCGCCATGCCTTCCGCCAGCCATTGCTGATACACCGGCGTCACCAGCAGATATTCCTCCGCCGGATTCGATAAATACCCCATCTCCACAAGGAAGCACATCATCTTCGCCCAGTTGTTGCCGACATAGTTGTCGTTCAGCCGCACCATGCCCGTGGAGTTCGCCAGCGTCATCCCGACACGCGTTTTCATCGCGTCCAGCAGCTTCTGCCCCATTTCGCGGTAGGTATCCGCATCCGCAACCGCTTTGGCATAGTCACTGTTCAGCGGGCCGTAAACCTGTATGCCGCGCTTGCTGTGGTTGCTGGAGTTGTTGCAGTGCAGTCGGAGCATAATCTGCGCGCCGCCCGCTTCCGCGATTTCACAGCGTTCGATGTTCGTGTGGAACGTCATTTGATCTTCGCGGGTCATGATGACGTTCGCGCCCTGCCGAAGCAGCTCGTCGCGCAGGAGCATCCCAATTTCCAGGCAGACGATGCTCTCGCGGCGATTCGTCTTGGTTCCCTGTGCCATGCCGCCCTTGCCGCTGGTCGAACCGGACAACCCCGGCCCAATCGGCTCATTGACGAAGCGCCCGTTTTCCTGATGTCCCGCGTCAATGCAGACGGTCACGCCGCTCAAGCGCCCCTCCTGCCGCTGCGGCGCTTCCGGCGCCTGGTAGCCCTTGCGCACGGTCGCTTCCTTCTTCATGCTGCCCGATCCGCTTTTCACCTGCACGGTAAACTGCGTCCGCGCGAAGGTCAAATCGCTGATAACGTCGCCCTCGTAATGCCCGTTTTCGTCCGGGTAAACCGGCTGGGTGACGGTCTGTTCCTTGCTTCGCCAGTAGAGGAGCATGTAATCCGTCCCGGCGGCGTTGAACGCGTAGTGGAAGCCCTCCGGCGTTTCCGTCAGCACGAAATCCGTCACTTTCGCGTTGCTCTTCCCGGTCGGCTTCTGATAATCCGCAGCCTTCGGAAGCGTCGTCGATGCTTTGCCGATGCTGCCCGTCGTGCGCGCCGAGGTCAGCGCAACGCTTGTTTTGCCGCCCGCGCCGGAGTAGGCAAGGGAAACATCGCCCTCAAAATGCCCGTCCGCGCTGTACAGCATCATCCAGCCTTTTTCGGCGGGCGTTGTGTATTCGAGGATGACGAACGGGTCTTGCGCGCCCGCATCAAAGGCATAATGCAGCGCGTATTCCGATGCCGTAAGTGTGATGGACACGCCGGCCGCCTGTGCGGTCGTCGCGCAGAACAGCGCCAGTACCGCGCAGAGCAGCAGCGACAGCAGCCTTTTCATCTTTTTTCCCCTCCGTGTTCCTTTTTCCAGCGGCGAATCAGCTTCTGAATGCGACCCCACGGTGTCCGCGACTTTTTCAGCGCCACCGCCGCGTCCAGCGCCCCCTGCCGGTACAGGTTGTTGTTCGGCTCGCGGCGAATCGCCTCGCGGTAGGACTGGTGTGCCGATTCGTACTGTTCCAGTGCCATGAGCACTTTGCCCTGCATGGCGTACCATGCGCTGTCGCGGGTAGATGCGCGCAGGAGCTGCCGCAGTGCCGCTTCAGGATTGTCCTGCCGGAGCATCTTTGCCGCCAGTGTCAGCGCATCCTGCTGGTCAAGTTCGCGGTTGAAAGCAGCGGATGCCGTCGTCCGGTTGACCGCGAGCTTCATCGCTTCCTCATACGCCAGATTCAGCGTAATCATTTTTTCCTGCGCGGCTTTTCGTTCCGTTTCGTCCTGAAATTTATCGGGATGGCAAGTTTTTACCAATTTGCGATACGCTGCGCGCACCTGATCCGCGTCGGCAGACGCTTCCAACCCCAATACGCCAAATGGATTCCGCATCGCCAACACCTCCTGTTTGCTCTGCGGCTGTTTTGCTATCCTATAGTGTGTTTCTAAAATGAGACCGGTGCAGTTTCGAGCAGATTTTCTTGCAATTCAAGGATGAAAACCGAAGGTTTACTGGCGGTAAATCGAGGTTTGAAGACGCAGAAGTGCAAGAAAAGATGCCGAAAATGCTGCCGGGTGAATTTAGAAACACACTCTAATTCACTCGAAGGCACGCAGGTTGTCCCACGGAATCAGCAGCCAGCGCATCCAACAGCAAGAGATGTGATGCTGCCTGGCATATATCAATATCCGAAGCCATGAATTTTGAACAGTTCATGGTCATCCTTCGGAACCCCGTCACTCGAACTTCTCGCGCCGGATTTCCGCGCCCAGCGAGCGCAGCTTGTCCTCCAGATGCTCGTAGCCGCGGTCGATGTACTCCGGCTCGTAGATTTCCGTCACGCCGCGCGCCATCAGGCCCGCAATCACCAGCGCCGCACCCGCGCGCAGGTCGGTAGCCGTTACCGGTGCACCGTACAGCTCCGGCACGCCCTCGATAATCGCCGTCGCGTTGTCCACGAATTGAACGTGTGCGCCCATATGCCCAATTTCGGTCAGATGTTTCAGCCGCGATTCAAAGATGGTTTCGCGGACGATGGACTGTCCCATCGCTGTCGTCAGCAGGGTACTCATCGGCTGCTGCAAGTCGGTCGGGAAGCCCGGATACACCTGCGTCTTGATGTTCACGCCGCGGTAGCCGCACAGCGTTCCGCGCACGCGCAGGGTATCGTCGGATTCCGTCACGCGCGCGCCCATTTCCAGCAGCTTCGCCGACAGCGCTTCCATATGCGTCGGAATGCAGCCGGTCAGTTCCACATCGCCGTGCGTCGCCGCCGCCGCAATCATCAGCGTGCCCGTCTCAATCTGGTCAGGGATGACGGTGTAGTTTGCGCCGTGGAGATAATCGCGCCCGAAGATGCGGATAACATCCGTGCCCGCGCCCTTGACGCGCGCGCCCATCGAGTTCAGGAAGTTCGCCAAATCCACGACATGCGGCTCCTTGGCGGCATTGTAGATAATGGTCGTGCCGTGTGCCTTGGCAGCGGCGAGCATCACGTTAATCGTCGCGCCGACAGATACGCAGTCAAAAACAACGTCCGTGCCCGTCAGCACGTCCGCTTTCGCCTTGATGCGCCCGCCCATCTGTTCTACATTTGCGCCCAGCATCCGGAAGCCCTTGAGGTGCTGGTCAATCGGGCGCGACCCGATTTCGCATCCGCCGGGCTGGTATACCTCCGCCTGACCACGCCGCCCCAGCAGCGCACCCAGCAGGTAGTAGCTTGCGCGCAGGCGCTGCGAATCGCGGTAGGAGACCTGCCAGCCTTCCGCCGGGCGCGGGTCAACGGTCATGAAGCGGTTCGGCTCGTAATCCACCTTTGCGCCAAGGCTGCAAAGAATATCCACCAGCGCATGAACATCCGAAATATCCGGCAGATTCTCAATGGTGCAGGGTTCGTCGCACAGCAGCGTCGCGGGAATGACCGCCACCGCCGTGTTTTTACCGCCGCTGATGTGTACCGTTCCCTGAAGCGCGTGACCGCCCGTGATGAGCATTCGTTCTTTCATGAACATGGTATCCGGCATAGTGCCGGCTCACCTCCTGCTGCAATGTTTCAAAACGGAGCAGCCTGCGCGCCCCGGTATATTCGCAAAGTGTCTGAACGCGGAATGTCCGCTAATGAACATTCCGTGGACATTTTAGGTAACACCGCACAAATGAGGTGGTCGGCTGGGGAATGGATTTTTCGTCAGATGCAAATGCAAATTTCGAAGGTTTACTGGAGGTAAATCGAGGAATTTGCATGCCGCAGATGGCGGAAAAGACATCGCCAGACGCGCCGCCGAATTGTGCGGTGGTGCCTTTATTATAGCATAGGAAGCGCATTTGTGCAACCTTCGCATTTTGAAAAAGTCCGGCAGCGCTTTTCCCCTTGACTTCACCGGCGTTTCGCGTTACAATTTCAGTGTAACGCAGGAGGTGTTTCCCTACATGGAACAAAGCATGGATTTGCCGCAGGGCTATCAGATACGACCGCTGACGACCGATGACCTTGACCAGTACAACGCCCTGCTTCGCTATGCCTTTCAGGTGACGGAGCAAGAACTGTTCGACACCGGCTGGAAGGACGAGGAAATCAAGCAGTCCAAGTGCCCCGTGCTCAAGCGCGCGGACGTGCTGGGCTGTTTTGACCGCGAAACCCTCATTTCACAGATTGCCGTCTACCCCTTGAAGGCGAATATCTACGACTCGGTGTACCCCATCGGGTTCGTCACCAGCGTCTGCACCTACCCGGAATACACCGGGCACGGCATCATGAAGCGCCTGATGTACCAAGCGCTGGTACACATGCGGGAGCGCAAACAGCCCTTCGGGATGCTGTTCCCTTACTCCATCCCGCTCTACCGCCGCTTCGGCTGGGAAATCATCTCCAACAAAATCTCCTTCACCGTCAAGGACAGGCAAATCCCATCCAAGGCGAAAGCGCCCGGCTATGTCCGCCGTGTCAACTGGGAGAACAAGGATTTTATGAACCTCCACACGCGCTTTGCCAGCAGCACCCACGGGTGCCTGTTCCGCAACTCGCTGGCGTGGGAGGAATACTGGCGCTGGGACGAGGATGACACCGTCGTCGCCGTCTACTACGACCAGCACGCTACCCCGATGGGCTACATGGTTTATCTCATCAAGGATGATATCATGCACATCAAGGAAATGATTTACATCAACCGTGAGGCGCATGAAGGCTTGTGGGAATATATTCGCGCGCACGACTCGATGATTGACGAGGTGCGCGGCAATTCCTACTTCAACGAGCCGATTGCCTTTGAGATGGATGACGGCGATATCCGCGAGATGATTCGCCCGTACATCATGGGGCGCATCGTCGATGTGGAAGAGTTTCTACATCTATATCACTGTTCGCCGGAGGAAAAAGGCGTCTGCTTCGATTTGGATATTGATGATGCCTTTCTGCCGTGGAACAACCGCCCGTTCCGCGTCTGGTTCGAGGGCGGGAACTGCACGCTGACCGACCGCGACCCGGATTACGAGCTGCGCATGAGCATCGCGACGCTCTCGACCCTGCTCATCGGCTACAAGACCGCCGCGAAGTTAGCGCGCATCGGGCGCATCACAGGCTCTGACGAAGCGATCGCCCGTCTTGACCACGCGCTGCTGCATGAAGCCCCCTATATTTCCGACTACATCTGACCAACGTATCATGCGGCTGCGCTGGCAGTCGCATTTTTTATGGGGAGGCGCCAGAGGCTCTGCCTCTGGACTCCGGCAGGGCTCTGCCCTGCACCCGCGAAGGGTCTTCGACCCTCTCGACACCCTTTTCGCGATTGAGTTAGTTGCGTCTATCATACAGTTTCCGCGTGTTTATTGGGAAACCAAAAATCAGTTACAATACCCCAAAAGTCGCTTAGAGGCGACCGGCGAAGGGGTCAAGGGGGCGCCCGCAGGCGCGAAACCCCTGCGATTTCATTGCATTAGGAGGGATTTACGATGTTCATTTTCCTGCTCATCCTGTTTGTCTGCATCCTGCTGCTGCCCTCGTGCGCCCGCGCCGACGAATCCCCCGCCGCGCATCAGCGACGCTCTTTGCAGTCCCTCCACGGCGCATTCGGCAGCGCCGCCAATTCCCAGTACGCCTATTCCATCGCGCACCGCCTCGCCACTGACCTCCATCTCCATAATAACGCCACCTACGGCGGTCGTCAGGCAGGCAGCGACGCGGAACACGCCGCGGCGGATTATCTCGCGGACGAAATGCGCCGCATTGGGCTGTCCGACGTCGAAAAGGCGGCGGCGAAGTGCGATAAGTGGCAGTTCAACGGCGCATCCTTCACCGTGAACGGCACGGAATACCCTGTTTATACCTACGCCACGGCATCCACCGTCCCCGAAGGCATCACCGCCCCGATTGTCTATGTCGGGCGCGGCACAATGTATGACTATGAGGGTGTGGATGTCAAGGGCAAAATTGTGCTGGTGGATATTGACCAGCGCGCAGACTGGTGGATTACCTACCCCATGCTGGAAGCGGAACATCAGGGCGCGGCTGCGATTCTCGCGGCGAACGTCGGCGGTTTCGGGCAGGTTGCGGACGACGCGCTGAACAGTCAGGATATCTGCGGCCCGACGAGCATCCCAACCTGCTCCATCGGCGTTCGCGCAAGCCGTGAAATCCGCGCGCAATTGCCGCACGGCACTGTACTGGGAACACTGAAGGTGGATAACACCGTTGAAATCGGCAAGGGGACAACCTACAACGTCACCGGGCGCATCCGCGGCAAGTCCTCCGAATTCCAGATTCTCCTCGGCGGTCACTATGACACGCACTTCTGGGGCTTTCAGGATGACTGCTGTGCCGTCGGGCTGGTGTTGGCCGCCGCAAAAGCCATGCTGGATATCGGTTTCGAGCCGGAAAATGACATCGTGTTCTGCCTGCACGGCGCGGAGGAATGGGGATCGAGCTACACGCAGTTCGACTGGACGGTCGGCGCGTGGGAAATGATTAACACCCTGCACCCGGAGTGGGTCGGCAAAACGCTGGCGTTCCTGAATTTCGAGCTGCCCGCGTATGAGTTCGCGACGTACACCACAACCTATTCCGCGCCGGAAATGTTCTCGCTCCTGCGCGACTTCACCACGCGTTATCCCTACGCGCCCAAACCGCAGGGCTGCTTCCCGGACGGCGTGCTGACCGAAGGCTATCAGACCTATACCTATTCCGATGATTTTTCCTACTACGCGGCAGGCGTTCCATCCACGGTCAACGGCTTCCTGCTGCAAAAGGACATGGAGCACGTTCACCCGTTCTACATCGACTATTACCATACGCAGTATGATACACCCGACACCTACAACGACGCGGTGATGGCGTTCAACCTGCGCTATTACGGCGCACTGGCGATTTACATCGACCAGATGCCCGCCTTGCAGCTGGATTTCACCGCGCAGTATACACGCCTGAAAGATGCGCTGGATGCGGACATTTTTGCGCAGTCCGGCGCGGATGCTGCTTTGTACCGCGGCGTTGTCGAATCCCTTCTGCCGCCCGCACAGGCATTGAAAGCGCGCATCGACACCCTGAACGCGCGCTATCTTGCCGCGGATGAAGCCGGTGATATTGCCGAAATGACTCGCCTGCGTCAGGCGGGCCGCCCGCTGATTCGCAAGGTGCTGAACGCCTTCCGTTACTGCCAGAAGTACCTCTTAGGCTTGATGTACGAGCGCCCGATTGTGCCGCATCAGGCCCCGCAGGAGACCATTGCCCTGTGCCAGCACATCATTGACTGCTTGGTACGCCACGACCCGGCAACGGCTGTTGACCAATATGTTGCGACGGTTAATAACTGCCTGGAAAGCTACTCCATTTATTTCTCGCCCGCGGTGATTGATACGCTGAATGATATGAACTGGGGCGCGGGAAATCAGGATAATTTGTACTTTGGGACGAATATCAACTTTGATAAGGCGGAAGTTGAAGAAGCATCAAGGAGCGTATATCAGCGGCGCGCGGAGATTGGCGGGGATTTTGCGAAGGAAATTCGGGTGTATCGGGATGCAATTGACATGGAGAAGAAGAAACTGCGCGCGGATGTGCACAAGGAAACCGAGGCAATCGGCTGGTTAAAGGACTTGCTGGGGTAAAAGGCGCCCAAGGGCTTTCCGATTTCTTTAAGCACTCCTATGTTCCTGCTCTTTTTATGCAGTCTGGCATTTATGGAAGTAGAAAAACAGCAAGCCGAGCCTTTTCGCTCAGCTTGCTGTTTTATATTGTTTCCGCAAGAAAAAAAGCCGCCGATAAATTCGAGTGTTAGCCTTCCGAACTCCTTCCTGCATGGAAGTCTCCATGAGCAGTATACACCTTCAGGCGGTTTTTTCTGCGCAGTGCAAAATCACTTTTTTTCCGGTAGACGCTCAAACGCCATTCGCGCCCCATTCCGGCACTGAATCACGCCGCAGTACCGAAACCCGAACCGCTCAATCTGCCGCTGCATCGGAAGATTGAGCGCATGGGTGTCAATTCGCAAGTGCGGCTGCATCGCCATCGCAAACGCCATCACCTCGGCAAACACGCCCCGATGTGTCCCGTCCGACGCAACGCGATGAATCGTCGCATATGGGCGGTCAGACAGCCACGCGCCGTCAATCTCCGCATACGTCGGGTCATCCCCAGTCAGGACCGCGAACGCACCGTAAATCCCCGTATCATCCGCCAGCGCATGCAGCCCGCCGCGCGCCATATCGCCGCGAAGCACCTCGTCCGTCGGATACCCCGGCTCCCACTGGTTCGGATTGCCCTGCGCTGCCATATACGCGCGCGCGGCATCAAACACGCGCCGCATTTCCGGCAAATCCGCCTCCGTCGCCCGTCGAATCATGGGTTGACCTCCTGCAAGATGGTTTCGGAGATGATTATAGCGCATTGAAGGGGGCGTGTCAAATCGAGAGGAATGCAAGTACAGCGCATCTTGCCATTCCCGCGCGGATTGCGAAAAAACCGAATGTTCCGGGATACAAGAACCTTGACGAGCTTTTTGCGGCATTAAGGTAACACCGCACAAATGAGGTGGTCGGCTGGCGAATGGATTTTTCGTCAGATGCAAATGCAAATTTCGAAGGTTTACTGGATGTAAATCGAGGAATTTGCATGCCGCAGATGGCGGAAAAGACATCGTCAGACGCGCCGCCGAATTGTGTGGTGTTGCCTTAAGCCACCCCCTATCAAAAACTTCTGATTATCACCACTATGGCTTAAAGTGCCGAAGGGAGCAAGCAGAAAGCCCCTTTGTCACCTCCACAGAGGCGAAATCCCCTGCATGATCATGCGATTCTATCAGAAAATGAAAACCGCAAAAAAGAGGTGCGAGAATGAAGGAATGGGCGGTCTGGATGGCGAACAAGATGGAGGAGCAATTGCTGCGGATGGAGCAGCTGCGGCTCAGTGAATTTGTTGCATATGAGAAGAACTGGAAGAAGCGTCTTCTGATGCAGTTTGTAGGCGGGATTGCAAGAGGATTAGGGACAGCGGTTGGGTTTACGCTTCTGGGCGCGCTGGTGGTGTGGCTGCTGCAAGGACTGGTGCAAAGGAATCTGCCGATTATCGGGGATTTCCTCACCCAGCTGCTGAACCTCGTGGAAGGCAAGGGCAGCGGCAGCTAAAGCGCAGGCGACGAAGCGCCCCTGCCCGTAACTTCGCGCTTCCGCAGAAGCGCCCCAAGCTGCTCTATCCGCCATTTCCACATTGTCGCGTCAATGGGCGCGACCTGATTCCGCCGCTTTCCAAATCATCATCACCAGAAAGGGCTATCATCACCATGCGCAAACCCGTTTCCCAAAGGCTGCTGCCTCTCCTGCTCATCCTCCTGACCCTCGCGCTTGACCGCTTCACCAAAGCCCTCGCCGTCGCGCTGCCGGATGAGCGCACCCTCATTCCCGGCATTCTTCGTTGGATTTATGTTGAAAATACGGGCATGGCGTTCAGCCTGTTCAGCGGACAGTCGTGGATGCTGGGCGTGGTGTCCGTCATCGCGGTTATCGCCGGATGGCTCGTCCTCCGCCGCTATCAGCTCAGCGGATGGAGCAGAACCGCGGCGGCGCTGATGATTGGCGGCGCGCTTGGCAACGCCTACGACCGCTTGGCGCTGGGCTATGTCGTCGATATGCTGGATATCACCCTGTTCCCCTTCGCAGTGTTCAATATTGCGGACGCGGTGCTCGTCGTCGGCACGGTGCTGATGGCGTACTGCATCGTGTTCCGCACGGAAGATTGGAGGAAAATCAATCATGACGCAAATGATGCCTGACGCACTCGAATCGCGCACTATCTCCATCACCGGCGACGGGCGGCGGCTGGATGTTGCCCTGTCCGAAGCCGCTGGGCTGACTCGCTCGCGGGTGGCGGCGCTGATGGCGGACGGAAACGTCACGGTGGACGGGAAAGTCGAGACGAAATCCGGCGCAAAGGCAAAGCAGGGTCAGATTGTTATCCTGACGATTCCCGCGCCGAAGCCCGCCGTGCCCGTCGCGCAGGAAATTCCGCTCACAATTCTCTATCAGGATGACGACCTCGCCGTCGTCCTGAAGCCCTGCGGCATGGTCGTTCACCCCGCCGCCGGCAATGAGGACGGCACGCTCGTCAACGCGCTCCTGCACCACCTTGACCACTTGAGCGGCATCGGCGGCGAACTGCGCCCCGGCATCGTCCACCGGCTGGACAAGGACACCAGCGGTCTGCTGCTGGTGGCGAAGAACGACCAGAGCCAACTCGCCCTCAGCCGCCAGTTGCAGGAGCGGCAGATGGAGAAGCACTACCGCGCGCTGGTTGAAGGGAATCTGCGGGAGGACAGCGGGCGCATCGACCAGCCCATCGCGCGGAGCAAGAAAGACCGCAAGAAAATGGCAATTGACCCCGAAGGCCGCCCGTCGATTACGGACTGGACGGTGCTTGCGCGCGGGCGGAACGTGACGCTGCTGGACGTCCACATTCTGACCGGGCGGACGCACCAAATCCGCGTGCACATGAAGTCCATCGGGCATCCGGTCTGCGGCGACCCGATTTACGGGTCAGGAAGAGGCGCGAAAGTCCCCCGCTTGATGCTCCACGCGCACACGCTTTCGTTCACGCACCCACGGACGGGGGAAAGGATGACGTTCACCGCGCCGCTGCCGGAGGAGTTTGTGCAGGGGCTGCGGGGGAACGGGGTGGAATGGGAGAAATAACGTTTCCTCACGGAAAGCCGGGGACGTTACATCGTGCGGTGATACTATTTCCATCATGAGAATGCGCCAGAATGGAAAAGTGCGGACAGATGGCACGGATGAATTTAGAAAGAGCACAACTGGATAATTGCATAGAAAAGCGCCCTGCTCCGGAGATGTTCCAGAGCAGGGCGCGGTTTTTTGATTCATCACGAAAATCCGGGGAGCGTAATACTATTTCCAAATAAGAACGCGCCAAGATGTGAAGCGAATTTTTTATTCTGGCGAACGGGCGTGAAACGCGGCGCCGCAGCACTACGCTCAGTAGAACGACCGAAAGTCAGAAGGGAAAAGGCGCAAGCAGCTGGCGCAGGTGAATTTGGAAGTCGTATTATTCCACAACCTTCGCGCCGGCAGCGATCGCGTCTTCCTTGGTTCTGAAGAACTGCCAAGTGCTTTCCACGGTGGGGGTGATTTCCTTCTGGTCGCGGATGTACTGCGCCAGAATGTTACGCACCTGACCGTTATCGTTGCCCAGCGTATCGCCGGTGTACATATCCGTGAGGCTGTAATCCTCAGGGGTCAGACCAGCCGCCTGCATGAAGCCGGCGCCGCCGGTGAAGCGGTAGTTGTTCATCACCACGGAGAACACCTGATCAGGCGCCACGGGCTGACCCTGATACTGCATGTTCTGGATGCGCTTTCCTTCAGGCGCATAGTAGTGGATTTCGTAGTACAAACCGTAGATTTCATCGGTGTAGTAGCCACCGCCAAGGTAATCGGGGTTCGACGCACTGGTGTAGTTGGTGGTAGCATGCTCCAGCCACAGCCGCAGCTGTTCGCCGGTCATGTTCACGCGATAGAGCCAGTTTTCAAACACGTACAGCTGATACAGCAAACGCATCGGAACGTCGCCCGCAGGAATCAGGTCGCGAACCTCGGCGCCGCTGGTCAGAGGCGCGCAGATGGACAGCTGCGCAGGAACCGCAGACAGCTGCGCCTTGTTCAGCAGATCCATCAGCGCGGTGGGCTGCAGGGAGATGTTCTTATTGGAGAAAGCGCCGGTAGCAGTGCCCAGAGGCTGATCCAGATAAGCCTGCAGCTCCTCGTTGTAGGGAGCCAGCGCCGTGGCAACCTTCTGATTTTCCACCAGGCCTTCCTGATCCGCCAGGAAACGGTAGCCGTTTTCAGCCGTCACAGGGGTCACGGTCTTGGTCGCCGGGTCGTAGGCGAGCTTCATGAAGCCCAGGCCTTCACCGCCGCCACCTGCCAGCACGGGCACAACCTTGCCCTCGGCATTGAGGATGTCTTCACGGTAGTCGGTGTTATGGAAGTGACCATACACAACCGCGTCAATCCCGGTAGTCAGGTTAATCATTGCGCGAACCTGGTTTTCGTAGTCCGCGGGGTTGTTGCCATCGGTAGAAACAGCGTCTTCCACGCCGGAGTGTGCCACGACAATCACCACGTCGCAGCCCTCCTGCTCGCGCAGGATCGGCACGAAGTGCTCAACCGTGGGAACCAGATTGCGGAAGTCGATGCCCTCATAGTGGGACTCAACCTCCCAAGCGGGGATGTTGGGCGTATCCATGCCGATGACGCCGACCTTCACGCCCTCAAATTCCTTGACGATGTAGGGGACACCCATCCAGGAATCCCATTCGGTGCCCTGCGCCACAAAGTTGGCGGCGGACATGGGCACGGAATGCTCCTCGCCGTTGTCGGGGCTCATCACATACTCAATCTGACGCTTGAGAATCGGCAGATCGTTGTTGAACTCGTGATTGCCCAGGCACCACATGTCGTAGTCCATCAGGCGCAGAGCCTTCATCATGGGATCGTCCTTTTCAGGCGCGAAGTAGGAGTAGTAATAGGTCATGGCAGAGCCCTGCACGGTATCGCCGCCATCCACCAGAATGACGTTCTTTTCCGTAGCACGAACCTGCTCGATCATGGAAGCGATCATGGACAGACCCACGTTCGGGGAAGGTTCGCCAGTGGCGTAGTTGATGGGCAGCACTTTGCCGTGCACGTCGCTGGTCGCGATGACGGTAATCATGATGGGATCCGCATTCTCTGCGAACGCCACGCAGCCCACCAGGGGGAGAATCATGGTCAGCGCCAACAGAAGGGATAGGAGCTTCTTCATGATGGGCACCTCTTTTTTCTTATTTCCCGCTCGAAGCAGGATTAAAACAATTATATTCCATATTCTTTCGTTTGTAAACAGTGCCGCCAGATGCAGACTTCGCCGCGCCAAGGGGTTAGTTTGTTGACGAATGAATTCTCCGTCGAATCCAATTGCAAATACGGCGGAGGAAGCGATTGAAAGTCAAGTTTTTTGCAAGCCGCAAACAGTACGAACGCCATTGTAGGCAGCGAGGCAAATTGCGCCGGTGTGGTGACAATAATATATTTTGTATTCTGTAATTTGTAGGTGGCGGACAGAAATCAAGGGTTGTCTCGGAAGCTTCTTCTGCGAAATAGGGGGACGGCGGGGAAACGCGATGGAAGCATCATTCACATATAAAAAACACCGGTGCATTTGACTTTGTTACGCCGTTGTCTTCTGTTTTTACAGGAATCAATAAGCAAAAACGCCCACCCAAAACAAAAAACCAATAATCAATGAAATAACCGTCAGTGTGGTGAAAAACACACAACATTTCTTTATCGTTCGCAACTGTTGCAGCATACCATAGAAAGTATATTCCAGCCTCTCGTTTTCAGTAAGTCCGGCATCATAAATTCTGAAAAATTCGCCCGTTACAACTCCGTTCACATCTTGATATTCTCGAATGCCGTCGGGAAGCGCTTCACCATTTTTCTTCAATTGCCGAAACTGTTTGTTTTCTTCTTTTGAGCAAGCAATATCCTGCAGGAAGTGCATGTCGAGCCAAATGTTTTGCAAGTTTTTCTTCATATCTATTGGTTCTTTTGCCATAATCCTTTTTCCGCCTTTCGATTGTTATAAAAAACAGTCCTGCCCTTCTTAAACCAGAAAGGCAGGACTGCGGGATTTGAATTACTTCAGTTCCGCGAAGTACTTGATGGTGCGAACCATCTGAGAGGTGTAGGAGTTCTCGTTGTCGTACCAAGACACGACCTGCACCTGATAGGTGTCGTCGTCGATCTTCGCGACCATGGTCTGGGTAGCGTCGAACAGGGAGCCATAGCGCATACCGATGACGTCGGAAGACACGATCGGCTCGGTGTTGTAGCCGAAGGACTCGGAGGACTGCGCCTTCATGGCGGCGTTCACGGAGTCAACGGTCACGTCGCTGCCCTTGACAACAGCAACCAGAATGGTGGTGGAGCCGGTGCAGACCGGGACGCGCTGAGCAGAGCCGATCAGCTTCTTGTTCAGTTCCGGGATAACCAGACCGATCGCCTTCGCAGCGCCGGTGGAGTTCGGAACGATGTTCTGCGCGCCAGCGCGGGCACGACGCAGGTCGCCCTTGCGATGCGGGCCGTCCAGAATCATCTGGTCGCCGGTGTACGCATGAACGGTGGTCATGATGCCGGACACGATCGGATACTTGTCGTTCAGAGCCTTCGCCATGGGCGCGAGGCAGTTGGTGGTGCAGGAAGCAGCAGAGATGATCTGGTCTTCCGCGGTCAGGGTATCGTTGTTGACGTTGTAGACGATGGTCTTCAGGTCATTGCCAGCGGGGGCAGAGATGACGACCTTCTTTGCGCCAGCCGCGATGTGCGCCATGGACTTTTCCTTGGAGCAGTAGAAGCCGGTGCACTCCAGCACGACGTCCACGCCCAGCTTGCCCCACGGAGCATCCGCCGCGTTCTTTTCGGCATAGATCTTGATTTCCTTGCCGTCCACGATGATGGAGTCTTCGGTCGCTTCCACGGTGTGCAGGTTTTCACCGATCTTGCCGCAGTAGGAACCCTGAGCGGTGTCATACTTGAGCAGGTGAGCCAGCATCGCGGGAGAGGTCAGGTCGTTAATCGCGACCACCTCGTAGCCCTCAGCGCCGAACATCTGACGGAACGCCAGACGGCCAATACGGCCAAAGCCATTGATAGCAACTTTCACTGCCATTGGAATATACCTCCTTTAGTCGTTCAAACGGGGTTATACTATTTCCAGATAAGAATGTGCCAAGATGCGCCGCGAATTTTTCACTCTGGCTAACGGGAGTGCAACGCAGCGTAGCAGCGCTACGCTAAGTGGAACGACCGGACGCCAGAGGGGAAAAGACGCAAGCAGCTGGCACAGGCGAATCTGGAAAGAGTATCATTTCCCACCTCATATTCTACCCAATTTGCCGCCATTTTGCAAGAGGTTGCGCAGGATTTCCATCACTTTTGACACTTTTTTGACGCTTTTTTTTGAGAATTTCTCATCCGTTCCCCTCTTCTTCCCAATATGCGCCCCAATTCAGCTCGTTCGTCACATTGAGTTCCTTCAAAATCAGCTTGCCGTTCTCGTCCGTGATGATGCCGCCGCCTTCGCCATATACCCCATAGGAGACATACCCCGTGCCGCCCTCGCAGGTGATGAGGCTCATGCTGCGGCAATAGTCACCCTCTGTTACCTCGTAATCAGCGGATTCCGACACGCCGACGCCGTAGCGGTACACTGTGCCGTTGACACAGCGGAAGACGATTGTCGGAATGTCGCCCCTCCAGTAGAGGTTGCTGTCCGCGGGTGTCTGCACAACGCTCCATGTGCCGTGATACGGCTGCGCGCCGTCGCAGTCCGAGCCGTAAAATTTCCCGTCCGCGTCCAGCCGGAGATAATTGTCCCAGAACTCGCCGCCCGCCTCCATCTGCCAGCTGCCGACTAACTTCGCCTCTTCATCTGGCAATTCCACATCATCAAACACCACGTCACGCTGTGGCACGAAGCCGCGGGTGATTTTGCCGTCTACCGTCGCTTCGACGTACACATACGCCCACTGGTTATCCGGATGGGACAGTGCCGTCAGCTTCGTCCCGGCAGGCAGTTCCACCTGATGATATTCGCTGACGTTCGGGTCGTCGGTCAGATAGGTGCCAAACGCTGTCAGCATCGGCACATGCACGATTTCGTTCGTCGTCTCATCGCCGTGCTTGCCTAACTGCGCCCAGCCGAATCGGCTCGTCCGCAGGCTGACGCGGTACTCAATCAGCGACCAGTCGCCCACGGTGAGGTACAGCTTATAATCGTCGCCCGTGCTGACGGACGCTTTGCCCTTCGCCGCGCGGTAGGAGGACGTGTCCGGCGCGGAATACACGGCATAGGACTTCTTGCCGCTCTTCTGCCCCGAAACCACCTCCGGATACAAACAAGCGAAGTATTGCAGTCCTTCGCTCGCTTCGTTGATTCGGCGCACGTCGTCCGGCCCGCGTTTCGGCATGTTGTGGATGTTGAAGTCTTCCAGCGTGATTTTGGTCATCCACATGGCGCTGTCCTCGCCCAGCGTCACCCGATAGCCGTAAGATGCTATCCGCTCCACCTTCACATCGCCCATCTGCGCTTCCATCAGCGTGTAAAAGGTTCTCCCCTCATTGTTGTGCTGCAGCTCAAAATAGTACCTTTCGTCAATATCCGGGTACGCCAATTCAAAGCCGTTCTTCGTGCGTGTGATTTTGGGATAACCCGTCTCGTCCAGTTCCGACGGCTGATAGACCGCGGTCGTCGAGAAAATAGCGTCCTTCCAGCCGTCTTTCACCTCATCCACCGCGACCAGCTGATTGTGATAGCGACTGCCCAAAATGACGCGGGTTGCGTTGGTTTGGGACTTGTAGTCATCCGCCACGCAGGAATATTCGTCGTAATCATGCGTGTGTTCCACGATGTTCAGCGCCTGCCCTCGCAGTCCCCATTGGTTCGCGGACGCGGCATTCATCATCAGCGCCATCATCAGTGGCAAAATCAGCAGAATCCACCGTTTCTTCATCGCTCTCAGCTCCTTTGCATTATTGAATCGGCAGCGTCATTTGGCGCACGCTTCCGTCCGCCGTTGCCACCCAATTGCCGTATCTGTCCACCGCGCCATAGGGGACGTAGGTGCATCCGCCCTCCCCGTAGGCGAGATTCACCAGCGGCAGGGTCAACCCTTCGCCGTCCTCCTCTGTCGTGGACACGATATAGTCCACGCCGAAGCGCATCGTCATGCTGTCGCTGTAATTCAGCACAAGGATGCTTTCCGCCGAAATCCAGAAGTTGTCCTCCCCAGCCATCGGATTCTGCACCACGCACCATGTGCCGCCGTAGGGCTGCGCGCCGTCGGTGTCTGAGCAGTAGAAGCGCCCGTCCGCGTCCAGCCGAAGGTACAGATAGCCGATTTCACTGCCGGAATACAGATACCAGCTGCCGACATATTTCGCTGCTTCGTCCGGCTGTTCCACATCGTCAATCACCACGTCGCGCCGCGGCACGAACCCGCACATCGGCTTGCCGTCCACCGTCGCTTCGACGTAGGCATACGCCCAGTCGTCGCACACGCCCAGCAAGTACCACATCGTCAGCTTCGTCCCGGCGGGCAGCTCCGCCTGATGGTATTCGCTGACGTGCGGGTCGTCGGTCAGGTAAGTGTCATACGCCGTCAGCATCGGGATATGCAAGCGCAGGCTCTGGGGCGGCTGCCCAATCTGCGCCCACCCGAAGCGGCTCGTCCGCTGGCTGATGCGGTATTCAATCAGCGACCAGTCCCCCTCGGTGCAGTAGATGCGGTAATCATCCCCCGTGCTGAACGACGCTTTGCCCTTCGCCGCGCGGGATGCCTCCGTACTCGGCGCGGTATAGACCGGGTACGACTGCTTGCCGCTTTTCTGCCCCGGAACGGTCTGTGCGCCAATCCATCCCACGTTGTCGTAACTGTAATACAGCGCTATGCTGCTGTATACATTGCGCATCCGGCGCACGTCGCCAACGCCGCGTCGGGGCATATTGTGAATGTTGAAGTTCTCCAGCGTGACCTCCTCCGGCCACATGGCGCTGTCTGTGCCCTGCGTCACCAGATAGCGATAGGATTCTTTCCGCTCTATCTCCACGCTGCCCATCTTCGCATACATCAGCGTATACGCCATTTCACCCCAGTCATTGCTGATGTACTCAAAGCGGTACAGTTCCTTCACCTTCGGATACGCCAGCTCGAAGCCATTTTTGATGCGCGTGAGTTTCGGCTTCCCGGATGTGCTCTGCTCCGACGGCTGATAAACGGCGGTCGTCGAATAAATCACGCCCACCCAACCGTCTGCGCCCTTTTCCGCCGCAATCAGCTGATTGTGATAGCGGCTCTGCATGATGATGCGCGCGCTATTCTCCTTCCGCGCATAATCATCCGCCAAATGATAATAGTCGTCATAATCATTCGTGTTCGACACAAGCGGCACCAAGGCCTCGGGCAAGCCCCAGCCGTTCGCGGAGGCAACAGGCATTACCATCATCATCAAGGGCAAAATCAGCAGAATCCACCGTTTCTTCATCGCTCTCAACTCCTTTGGAGGTATTTTCCTACCTAAATAAACGCATCAAGGCGCAGTTTCCCTGCGAAGTGCCAAAAATCTTGAAAAATGTTCTGCCAGTTCATTCTGAATCCATCTTTCTATGGTATGATGGCGGACGCAAACAGAAAAGGAGGGATTGAAACCCATGCTACGGATTTTGAAACACCTCAGGTGGAAAGAGTGGCTGCTCGTCGCCGCCTGTGTAGTGCTGATTGTGGGGCAGGTGCAGCTTGACTTAGCCCTGCCTGATTATATGTCGGAAATCACCCGTCTGGTGCAGACGGAAGGCAGCCAGATGAGCGATATCCTGCTCGCAGGGGGCAAGATGCTGCTGTGCGCGCTGGGGTCAATGCTGCTGACGGTCTGCACGACATTCTTTACCGCACAGATTGCATCACGCTTCTCCGCTCGGCTGCGCGGCGAAATGTACCGCAAGGTGGTCGGCTTCTCAAACGAGGAAATCAACCGTTTCTCCACAGCCAGCTTGATTACCCGCACGACCAACGACATTTCGCAATTGCAGATGTTCTTTTCCTTCGGGATGCAGTCGCTGATTAAAGCGCCGATTATGGCGTTCATTGCCGTGGGCAAAATTAGCACGAAGAGCTGGGAATGGTCGCTGCTGACAGGCGGCGTGATTGCGTTCGTGTGCGTACTGCTGGTGTTCATCATGCTCTACGCCGTGCCGCGCATGAAGAAAATGCAGACGCTGACGGACAACCTAAACCGCATCACGCGTGAGAACCTGACGGGCTTGCAGGTCGTGCGCGCCTACAACGCGGAAAGCTATCAGGAGGGCAAATTCGCCAAGGCGAACGAGGAAATGACCCGCAACAGCCAGCAGGCGAACATCGCCATGTCCGTCATGAATCCGGGCATGAATCTGGCGATGAACGGCTTGACGCTGGGCATCTACTGGATCGGTGCGGCGCTCATCAGCGCGATTGCGGTCACGTCGCCCGCCGCGATGATGGAACGCATTGGGTTGTTCTCGGACATGGTGGTCTTTATGCAGTACGCGATGCAGGTCATCATGGCATTCCTGATGCTGGTGATGATTTTCGTCATGCTGCCGCGCGTGACCGTTTCCGCGGGCCGCGTCAATGAGGTGCTGGACACGAAGGCGCGCATTGTGGACGGCAAGGAAACGCAGGGCAAGCCCGGAATGAAGGGCGAAATTGAGTTCCGCGACGTCTCCTTCCGCTATCCCGATGCCGACGGCGACACCATCCACCACATCTCCTTCACCGCGCATCACGGACAGACGGTTGCCCTCATCGGCGCAACGGGCTGCGGCAAGAGCAGCATCATCAACCTGATTCCGCGCCTATATGACGCAACAAGCGGGCAGGTGCTGGTAGACGGCGTGGACGTGCGTGACTACACGCAGGACGCCCTGCGCAGCAAGATCGGCTTTGTGCCGCAGAAGGCGTTCCTGTTCGCCGGCACGGTCAGCAGCAACGTCGGCTACGGCGAGGACAATGCGTCGGGCGCTGCCATCTGCAAGGCGGTTGCTGTCGCGCAGGCGGCGGAATTTGTCGAATCCCCGGAGGTCGGGTATTCCGGCACAGTCGCGCAGGGCGGCTCGAACTTCTCCGGCGGGCAGAAGCAGCGTTTGTCCATTGCCCGCGCAGTGGCGCGCGACCCGGAAATCCTCGTCTTTGACGACTCCTTCTCCGCGCTGGACTACAAGACCGACCATGCATTGCGTCAGGCGCTCCGCGAACAGACCAGCGGCACGACGAACATCATCGTCGCACAGCGCATCGGCACGATTCGCGATGCGGACTGCATCCTCGTCATTGAGGACGGCGCGATTGTCGGCAAGGGCACGCACCGCGAGCTGATGGAAAGCTGCAAGGTATATCAGGAAATCGCGTATTCTCAGCTGTCGAAGGAGGAACTTGCGTCATGAGTGAAATGAAACGCCGTCCGGGCGGTCATCCCGGAATGCGCGGGCCGGGCGTACCGGGCGAAAAGGCGAAGGACTTCCGCGGTTCACTTGGGAAGCTCGTCCGCCACTGCAAGCCCTTCTATCCGGTCATTTGCATCGCGATTCTGGGCGACTTGGCGGGCGTCATTATCCGCCTGATCGGCCCGAACAAAATCAGCGAAATCACCAACCTGATTACCGCCGGGCTGCGCGGCGAGATTGACATGCCCGCCATCCAGAAAATCTGCATCACGCTGATAATTCTCTATGTCGTCGGCGCGCTGCTGAGTTTCATGACGGGGCTGGTGATGACCGTCGTCACGCAGAAGGTCAACCGGGGCTTGCGTGACGGCATATCCCACAAAATCAACTGCCTGCCGGTCAGCTACTTCCAGTCCACCTCCACCGGCGACGTGCTCTCCCGCGTTACCAACGATGTGGACACCATCGGGCAGACGCTGCAAAACAGCCTGACCAGCCTTGTCTCCGCCGTGACGATGTTCATCGGCAGTGTCGTGATGATGCTCTCGACGAACTGGGTCATGGCGCTGACGGCGATTGTGTCGTCGATGCTGGGCTTCGGGCTGATGCTTGGCATCATGAGCCGCTCGCAGAAGTACTTCGTCGCGCGCCAGCGGTGGCTGGGCGATCTGAACGGCCATATTGAAGAAATCTACACAGGGCACAATGTCGTCCGCCTCTTCGGCGCGGAGCAGCGCGAACAGCAGGCGTTCGACCGCATCAACGGCAAGATGCAGGAGACGGACTGGAAGAGCCAGTTCATGTCCGGCCTGATGATGCCGCTGATGGGCTTCATCGGCAATTTCGCGTATGTGGCGGTGTGCGTCGTCGGCGCGGTGCTGGCGATGAACGGCTCGATTACCTTCGGCGTGATTGTCGCCTTCATGATGTATGTGCGCCTGTTCACCTCGCCCCTGAGCCAGTTAGCACAGGCGGCGACGAACCTGCAATCCGCGGCGGCGGCGGCAGAGCGCGTCTTTGAATTCCTTGAAGCGAAGGAAATGCCCGACGAATCCCACCTGCCCGCACAGACCACAGCCGTTCGCGGCGAGGTGACGTTCGACCACGTCCGCTTCGGCTACACGCCGGACAAAATCATCATTCACGACTTCTCCGAGCATGTCCAGCCGGGTCAGAAGGTCGCCATCGTCGGCCCGACCGGCGCGGGCAAAACCACGATGGTCAATCTGCTGATGAAGTTCTATCCGCTGGGCGGCGGCGAAATCCGCATTGACGGCGTACCGCTGTCGCAGATGACGCGCGAGCATGTCCACGACCTCTTCGGCATGGTCTTGCAGGACACTTGGCTCTTCGAGGGCAGCATCCGCGACAACCTCTGCTACGGCAAGGAGGGCATCACGGACGAGCAGCTTGACCAAGTGACCCGCGCGACGGGGCTGTACCACCTCATCTACACCCTGCCGGAGGGTTACGATACCCTGCTTTCCGACAAACTGAACCTCTCCGCCGGACAGAAGCAGCTGATGACGATTGCCCGCGCGATGATTGAAAACGCGCCGATGCTGATTCTCGACGAAGCGACGTCCTCCGTCGATACACGCACAGAAATGCTGATTCAGCAGGCGATGGACACGCTGACAAAGGGGCGTACCTCGTTCGTCATTGCGCACCGCCTCTCCACCATCAAGAATGCGGACAAGATTCTGGTCATGCGCCACGGCGACATCATCGAATCCGGCACGCACGAAGAACTGCTGCAAAAAGGCGGCTTCTACGCGGAACTGTATAATTCGCAGTTCGAGCAGGCGTAACACATTTTCCAACTGCATAACAACCCCGGCAGCACACAAGGACGATTGTCCAGCGGCTGCCGGGGCTTTTCTATTGCGGTAGGATACGCTCTCCGTTTTTCCCCTGCTCCGTTTTTCCCCTGCAATGAAAAAGACCAGCATCGAGAGAAAACCTTCTCCCATGTTGGTCGGTCGCGCCCATTTGGCGCGACAATGTTGAGTTGGTCAAAAGAGCAGCTTGGGGGCGCGTCTGCGGACGCGCAAAGTTACTGGCAGGGACGCTTCGCTGCCTGCGCCTTTGTTGAGCGCGTTTGGCATACTGGTCGCCCGTGGAACAATTGGGGCGTTGCCCCAAACCCCAGCAGGGGCGCCGCCCCTGCACCCTGCAAGGTGGAATTTCCCCCTTGACCCCTTTCGCGCGATTGAGTTGGTCGCTTTTCCCATACTCCTTCCGCGTGCTTATTCTTCTTTTGCCGCCTGCTCCATGTTTTTCCGTGCGGCGGAAAGCATCAGCTTCACGCGATTGAGCTGATTTACCTCACTCGCGCCGGGGTCAAAGTCCACCGCGCAGATATTCGCCTGCGGATACTTCTTCCGCAGCTGCTTGATGACCCCCTTGCCCACCACATGGTTCGGCAGGCACGCAAACGGCTGAATGCACACGATATTCGGCACGCCCGTCAGCAGCAGTTCCGCCATTTCGCCCGTCAGGAACCACCCTTCGCCGTACTGATTGCCCTGCGAAAGGAATGGGTCGGACAGCTCCGCAATCTGCTCAATATGCATCGGCGGTTCAAAGCGCTTGGACTTTTCCAAAGCCTTCAACGCGGGGCGCCGCAGCGCGCGAATGCCCTTCACGCCCAGTACCGCGCTCGCCTCGCTTGTCCAGCCCTTGCCCAGATACTCGTGTTTGAACTTGCCGTTGTAGACGGAGTAGTTCATGAAGTCCATCAGGTCGGGCACAACGGCTTCCGCGCCCTCTTCTTCCAGCAGATCCACCAAGTGGTTGTTCGCCACGGGCATATACTTCACCAGAATTTCGCCGACGATGCCCACGCGCGGCTTCTTCATGTCCTCGTGAATCGGCAGATGGTCAAAGTCGTCCACTAACTGCTGGCAGAGGTCGCCGTAGCGTCCCGTGCCGTTCACCAGATGGTCGATGATCTTCTGCGACCATGTTTCCGCCAGCCGGTTGGCGCTTCCCGCCTCGATTTCGTAGGGGCGCACCCGATACAGGCAGCGCATCAGCAAATCGCCGAAAACAATCGCCTGCGCCGCGCCGATGAGCATCGGCAGGGTGAAGTGGAAGCCCTCGTTCGTTTCCATGCCGTTGGCGTTAATGGAGATAACCGGGATATGCCCCAGTCCGGCTTTCGCCAGCGCGCGGCGGATGAAACCGACGTAGTTGCTTGCGCGGCAGCAGCCGCCCGTCTGCGTCATAGCAAGGGCAAGGCGATCGGTGTCGTACTTGCCGGACAGCACGGCTTCCATCATCTGCCCGACGGTGATGATGGACGGATAGCAGGCGTCGTTGTTGACGAATTTGAGGCCCGTATCAATCGCGGAGCGTGTATCGTTTTCCAGCATGACGATGTGATACCCGTGCTTCTCCAGCACCGGCTGAAGCAGACGGAAATGAATCGGTGACATGTTCGGCGCAAGAATGGTGTAGCCCTTCTTCTGCATGTCGCGGGTATATTCCACGCGATGATACGTCGCGGGCACAGGATGCGCCACGATGCCGCGCTTTTCGCGCTGCGCCATCGCCGCCAGCAGCGACCGCACGCGGATGCGCGCCGCGCCCAGCGAGTTCACCTCGTCAATCTTGATGAGCGTATAGAGCTTGCCGCAGCGTTCCAGAATTTCCGCCACCTGATCGGTCGTCACGGCGTCCAGCCCGCAGCCGAAGGAGTTGAGCTGAATCAGCTCCAAATCATCCCGCTGGCTGACAAACTGCGCCGCCACATACAGGCGGGAATGGTACACCCACTGGTCGCTCACGCGCAGGGGATGCTCGCCATGGAAGGACGCGGGGATGCTGTCCTCAGTCAGCACCGCCAGCCCATAGGAGGCAATCAGCTCCGGCATACCGTGGTTAATTTCCGGGTCAACGTGGTACGGGCGACCCGCCAGCACGATGCCCTTCCGATGGTTTTCCTCCATCCATTGCAGCACCTTCAGACCCTCGGCGCGCACGTCGGTCTTGGCACACTGCTGCTCGTCCCAGCCCGCGTGAACCGCGTCGCGCACCTCCTGCTCCGGAATATTGAAGGTCTTGCGGAAGAAGCGCACGAGCGCATCCGCCGCCGTCTTTTCGCTGGTCAGCGCGAGGAACGGTTTAAGCATCCGCACGCGCCCTTCGGTCACATCCTCGACGTTGTTGGCGATATTCTCCGGATTCGCCACGACCATCGGGCAGTTGAAGTGATTCTGGGTCTTCATATCCTCCTGCCGCTCGTAAAACACGCTCGGATAGAAGATTGTCCCGACGCCCTGATCAATCAGCCACTGCACATGCCCGTGCGCCATCTTCGCCGGATAGCACTCGCTTTCCGACGGGATGGACTCCATGCCCTTCTCGTAGATTGCGCGGCTGGACGCGGGAGACAGCACCACCCGGAAGCCCAGCTTCGTCAGCAGCGTCATCCAGAACGGGAAGTTCTCATACATGTTCAGCACGCGGGGAATGCCCAGTTCGCCGCGCGTGGCTTGTTCGGCGGTCAGCGGCTGATAGTCGAACATGCGCTTGAGCTTGTACGCCATCACGTTCGGGCCTTTTTCTCCCGCTGCGGTCTTGCCCAGCCCCTTTTCGCAGCGGTTGCCCGTGATGTGCCGCCGTCCGCCGGGGAAGAGGCTGACCGTCAGCATACAGTGGTTCGTGCAGCCCTGACAGCGCGCCGTCCGCGTCTGCCACTGCAAGCCCAGAATGTCTTGAATCGGCAGGGTAGAGGAGGGTGTAGCGCTGCCCGACGCCCGGTCGCGCGCAATCAGCGCCGCACCGAACGCGCCCATCATGCCGGAAATATCCGGGCAGACGGCCTCCACGCCCGCAAGCTGCTCGAACGCGCGCAGCACCGCCTTGTTGTGGAACGTGCCGCCCTGCACGACGATATGCTGCCCCAGTTCCTTCGGATCAGCGAGCTTGATGACCTTGAACAGCGCATTCTTGATGACCGAACACGCCAGACCCGCACTGATGTCCTGTATCGTCGCGCCCTGCTTCTGCGCCTGCTTGACGTTGGAGTTCATGAACACAGTGCAGCGCGTTCCCAAATCAACCGGGGCGGGCGCAAAGAGGGCTTCCGCCGCGAATCCTTCCGCTGTGTAGCCCATCGAGTTTGCGAAATTTTCCAAGAAGCTGCCGCAGCCGGACGAACACGCTTCATTCAGCAGAATCGTGTCCACCGAGCCGTTTTTCAGCTTGATGCACTTCATGTCCTGCCCGCCGATATCCAGCACACAGTCCACTTTCGGGTCAAAGAACGCCGCCGCGGTGCAGTGCGCAATCGTCTCCACCTCGCCGTCATCAAGCCGGAACGCTGATTTCAGCAGGCTTTCGCCGTAGCCGGTAGAGCAGGAGCGCGCAATCACCGCCGTGTCGGGCATCTTCTCCATCAGCTCGCGCATCGCCGTGCGCGCCGTCTCAATCGGGCTGCCGGAATTGCCCGCGTAGTAGCTGTACAGCAATTCACCCTTTTCGCCGATCAGCGCGACCTTTGTCGTCGTCGAACCCGCGTCAATGCCCAGATAGCACTTGCCGGAATACGTTGCCAAATCGCCGCGCTGCACCTTTGCTTGTGCGTGGCGGCGGTTGAACGCCGCGTATTCCTCCTGATTGCGGAACAGCGGCGGCAGATGCTTCAAGCCGAAGGTCAACATGACGCCGTGCTCAAGACGTTCGAGCAGGCTGTCCATCGGCACAGCTTCGTCCTCGCCGCCCGAAAGCGCCGCCATCGCCGCGCCCGTCGCCGCAAAGAGGTGCGAATTTTCCGGCACAATCGCGGTTTCCTCCGTCAGGTGCAGGGTGCGGACAAACGCCTGCCGCAGTTCGGACAGGAAGTGCAGCGGCCCGCCCAAGAACGCCACATGCCCGCGAATCGGCTTGCCGCACGCCAGCCCGGAAATCGTCTGGTTCACAACCGCCTGAAAAATCGACGCCGCCAGATCCTCACGCGCCGCGCCTTCGTTAATCAGCGGCTGAATGTCGCTCTTGGCAAACACGCCGCAGCGCGCCGCAATGGGATACAGCTCATGATAGTGCTTTGCCAGTTCGTTCAAGCCGGGCGCATCGGTTTTCAGCAGCGCCGCCATCTGGTCGATAAAAGACCCCGTGCCGCCCGCGCACACGCCGTTCATGCGCTCTTCCAATCCGCCGGTGAAATAGATAATTTTCGCGTCCTCGCCGCCCAATTCGATGGCGACGTCGGTCTGCGGCGCGGCCTTCTGCAGCGCTTCCGCCACCGCAACGACCTCCTGTACGAACCCGACGCGCAGCGCTTCCGCCAGCGAAATTGCGCCCGATCCGGTCATGCGCACCTTCACGCGGCACGCGCCGAGTTTCTTCCGCGCTTCCCGCATCATCTCCGCCAGTGTCTCCTGCGTGTGCGCGCAGTGGCGGCGATATTCGCCCCAGACCATTTCTCCCGCTTCGTTCAGCAGCACCAGCTTGACGGTGGTAGAACCGATGTCAATGCCCGCATAATAATAGGTGTTTGTTTCCATTCCAGTACCTCGTCCGTCGGGCTTTCCGCCGCCACCACCAGCGAAAACGCCCGGAAAATGATTGGTTTTCCGTTCTGCACGCTCTGCCGTTTTTTCCACAGCGAGGTGCAGTCCGAATCGTTTTAATTCGCCATCAACCGCGAAAAATCCTCTTGCTTTTGCAGGAAAAGTCGTGGGTTTTTGTTCAAATCGGATGCGATTGCTTAAAAACATGATTTTCATACTATTCCCAGTGCGGAAAAGGCATCGCCCGACGCACCGCCGAGTTGTGCGGTGTTGCTTATACTATTTCCAAATGAGAATGCGCCAAGATGCGCCGCGAATTTTTCGTTCTGGCTAACGGGAGTGAAATGCAGCGTAGCAGCGCTACGCTAAATGGAACGACCGGACGACAGAGCGGAAAAGGCGTAAGCAGATGGCGCAGGTGAATTTGAAAATAGTATTAGCCCTGTTCCTGCTCCTGCTTGTAGCGGTTCATCAAATTATGCACGCGGTCATACGGCGACAGCAGCTTCGACAGCGAACGGTCGTGGTTCAGTGTCGCAATGATGTAGGAAATGTACTTGCTCATATCGGCTTCAATGAACCACGGCGCTGCCTGCAATTCGGGCGTGCGGTAGGTCAGGTTCGTGGAAATCACGCCGTCAATCAGACCTTCGTCGTAGCTCTTCTGGTACAGATCCAAACCGTTGGTGAACAGCGGGAAGGTAACGGCGGAGAAGATGCGGTTCGCGCCGAGTTCCTTCAAGCGGTGCGCAACCTCAATCATGGATTCGCCGGAGGACAGAATATCGTCCGCAACGAACACGTCCTTGCCGTTGACTTCCTTGCCCATGTACTCGTGGGCAACAATGGGATTGCGGCCGTTGACGATGCGGGTGTAATCGCGGCGCTTGTAGAACATGCCCATATCCACGCCGAGGACGGAGGCATAGAAGATGTTGCGGTCAAGCGCACCCTCGTCGGGGGAGACAATCATCAAATGATCCTTGTCCAGCTTCAAGTCCTTGCGGCGCTTCAGCAGCGCCTTGAAAATCTGGTAGCTGGGCATAACGGACTCAAATCCGCCTTCGGGAATCGCGTTGACGACGCGCGGGTCATGCGCATCGAACGTGATAATGTTGTTCACGCCCATGCGGTTGAGTTCCTGCAGCATCAGCGCGCAGTCCAAGCTTTCGCGGGCGCTGCGGCGGTGCTGACGGCCGCCGTAGAGCAGCGGCATGATAACGGTGATGCGCTTCGCCTTGCCGCCGACAGCTGCAATGGTGCGCTTCAGATCCATGTAGTGGTCATCGGGGGACATCGGCACTTCATGCCCGTACATGTTGTAGGTGCAGTTGTACGCGCCGACATCGCAGAGGATGTAGAGATCCAGTCCGCGAACGGAGTCCTTAATCAGTCCCTTGCCTTCGCCGTTACCGAAGCGCGGGCAGGTTGCGCGCACGAGGAAGTCCTCGCGACCCATACCAGGCGTTGTGGACATATCGCCCGGCAGGGTTTCTTCCGTGTACTTGCGCCACTTCAGCAGCCACTTGTTCACCTTGTCGCCCATGTCCTCCGTGCCGCGCATGGCAATCAAGCCCAGCGGAGCAACAGGCGTCGTCAGAAAGGATTCCTCATTCCAGGTACTCACAAAGTCCGTCACAGACCATCAACCTCATTCCGTCATGTGTCATTTCGGGGCGTATGTGTGGAGCCGCCAAGGGGGGCAAGCCACTTTGCTCAAATTCCTTGGAACCGTCCGTTCCACTCCTTATTATACAGCATTTTTTCGCATTATGCAAAGGGATTTTACAAAAAAAACGAACGAAATCTTGCATCTTGATAAAATGGTTGCGAGTTTTCCGAAAGTGCCATCGTTTTGATTTCATCGCCTCTTTCTGCTGGATTTTTGCTCGTTTTCGCTTGACAAACCGCCCCAATTCAGGTACGATGGTATGTAACCATCTTCATATAAATAGGAAGGAAGGATATTTTGTCAACCGGTTTTTCCCGCAAGTCAGCCGCCATGATGATCTTGGGCAGTTCCATCCTTGCGATGGGCATGTGCAACATTCACGCGCATTCCGGCGTTACGGAGGGTGGCGTGCTGGGACTGACGCTGCTGCTGGAGCATCTGTTCGCCATCTCCCCCGCGCTCTCTGCGCTGATTCTGAACGTCCTGTGCTACGCACTGGGCTGGCGGACGCTCGGCCGCGGATTCCTGCTGAACTCCGCCGTTGCGTGTCTGTGCTATTCCGCGGTGTATGCGCTGCTGGAGCCGTTTGCGCCTATGTTCCCACTGCTGATTTCCTCCCAGCTTATCGCGTCGCTTATCGGCTCGCTGTTCGTGGGCTTCGGCGCGGGAATCTGCGTCCGCTATGGCGGCGCGCCCGGCGGAGATGATGCGCTTTCGATGTCCCTGAGCCGCATCACGCGTCTGCCAATTCAGTGGGTCTACCTGCTCTCTGACTTGATTGTTCTGGGTTTGTCGCTGTGCTACATTCCGCTGGGAAAGATAGCGTACTCGCTGCTGACGGTGATTCTCTCCGGTCAGCTGATTGGCATCGTCGAACGTTTTGACTTCCGCCTGATGAAGCGGGAGGGGCTGCGTCCGGCGCTGGTGAATGCGGCGAAGGGGAAATAAAGGAAGTCATTCACATACGCAAAAAATCGGCAGACCGCCTATTCACGGTCTGCCGATTTCTCAATTTGCCAAGGCTTCCACCACTGTCAGGCTGCGGATGTGCCACTTGCCGCTTTCCTTGACGAGAATGGCGTTGTACTTCATGCTCTGCCACGCGGGCGGATACAGCGCGGATGCCCCCTGCTCGGCAACGTACTGATCAGCATACGCGCCCTTGACACGCCCGTCGATGCGCGGAATCCGCTCCACAATCGTCACACGCGCCACCGTGTCCCACGGCCACACCCAGAAGAACGACATTTCCAGCCGGTGATCCATGCCGCGGATGTTGTAGTCCTTATACGCGGAGTACCCCGCAATGGCGTTCTGCACCTGCGGGTCGCGCTGAATAAAGCTTTCCTGAAAATACTTCGTCAGCTCGGAGGAATCCTCGGTCATCATGATGACCTGCGCGCGGCGCGCCATGCCATCCTTCAGGACGACGTTGATGTTCGTCACGTTCATAGCGTAGTAGAACCCCGTGACCATCAGCCCCAGCACGAGCGTAATCACGAGCAGGCGCGACGCGATATACCAGACAAGTCGGCGCAGATACTGCATGTTGTATTCCTCCTTCCCTGATGCAACGATTCAGGGCGCGTTTTTCATGCCTGCAAAAGCAAATTCAGCTCTTCCGCGACGGTGCTTTCGGTGTCTGCCATCGCATGCAGCGTCTTTTCAAGCAGCTCATCGAGCGTCCAGCCAAGGCGTTCCGCACCCGTGCGGATGATGTCGCGCGAGCATCCTGCCGCGAATTTCTTGTCCTTGAACTTCTTTTTCAGCGACGACAACTCCATATCCGTGCAAGACTTCGACGGGCGCATTTTCGCCGCTGCGCCAATCAGCCCGGTCAGTTCATCCGCTGCGAAGAGGATTTTCTCCATTGGCAGCGTCGGCTCGACGTCGGTGCAGATACCGTAGCCATGGCAGCAGACGGCGTGGATGAGTTCGGGCGTCGCGTGGGCGCTTTGGAGAAGTTCGATGCACTTTACGCAATGCTGTTCAGGCCACTGCTCAAAGTCAATGTCATGCAGCAGCCCCGCCATGCGCCAGAAGTCGCTTTCCGCCTCGAAGCCCTCTTCCTTGGCGAACCAACCCATGACATCCTCGACGATCAGCGCGTGCTGGAGGTGGAAGGGTTCGTGGTTATACGTTTGAAGTGCTTGCAGCGCCTCCTCGCGGGTCAATCCGGTTTCCATCATTCATTCTTCTTTCATGAAATTATTGTTGATTTAAGTACACAAACTAATTTTAGCTGCGGTCAAAACCAAGCACGGAACCCTCACCAAAGTGGCGGCGCCGAAGGGGGAAAGGGAGCGATTGGAAATCCCCCTTGTCGCGCCTGCAGGCGCGATTCTCCCTGCTTCGATAAAAGTCAATAAACATGGGTGTGCGCCCCGAAGGTTTCCAAAGGGCGATCGCAGACTTCGTCTGTTTTCATTGCCCTTTGGT
>OFSD01000033.1_pt1 | contig 116182 bp, 110 predicted proteins | sample 1543191 | NCBI WGS metagenome assembly OFSD01 (sample SAMN04209221, study PRJEB22552) | human gut metagenome | biome: gut; material: feces | host: Homo sapiens | place: USA: Oklahoma
ATTTACAAAGAGGGACTCTTGCGTTACAAACGGGACTCTCATTCTACATTTCACCGTTTTATTTCTTAACCTTTCTACACCTTACACGATTCATTATTGAATGTCAATATATTTTTATTGTTTTTCGATAACTTTTTATTGTTTATCAACCAAATGAGGAATTGTGCATAAAAAAAGAGACATTATGATCACTCATAATGTCTCTTCCAATCTTCTGTTATGTATTCCGATTAATGCACATATGCTGCTGCACCCGGTGCTGCCGGCAATGGGTTTGGAGCATGCTCACCCTTTGGAATAATCACGATCTGAATTGCTTCCAGTCTCTTTGCTAAACCGGATGTACCTGCAATTGAGCCATTTTTTGCCCAGCCGAGCCAGCCATAAGTCTGTGCGTGTACACGATAATATACATCATAGTACTGTGCCAGCTGGCCTGTTAACTGAATACGGATTGCCTCCAAACGCTTTCCTTCTCCTCTTGTTCCAGATGCTGCTCCATTATACTTCCAGCCCTGTGACCAGCCATAAGTCTGTACATGCGTTGTATATGCAATACCACCGCTGATATTATTCAACTGTGCATTGTTTACCTTGATCGAGATTGCTTCGAGTCTCTTTCCCTCTCCGCTTGTTCCGGAGATAGAACCATCACTTACCCATTTCTGGTTACCATATGACTGTACATGTGTCATGTAAGAAACTGCACCTGAACCATCGGTTGTCGGGTTCTTACCCATATCTACGAATCCACCACCGATCGTTCCATCAAAGCCCTCGTAATCCGTTGGATAATCTGTCTTTGGCATAATGATAATCTGGATTGCTTCCAGTCTCTTTGCCTGTCCTGCAGTTCCTGCATAAGCACCATTCTTTACCCAGCCAAGCCAGCCATAAGTCTGTGCCTGTACACGATAATAAATGTCATACTTGTTCTTGTTTGTACCAGTCAGGCGGATCTGAATTGCCTCCAGACGTTTTGCCTCTCCACTTGTACCAGATGTTTCACCATCTTTTTTCCATGTTTTCTCCCAGCCCTTTGACTGAATATGTGTACGGTACTCAACGCCAACGCCATACCCTGGCTCTACAATGATCTGGATTGCTTCCAGACGTTTTCCTGCTCCGACTGTTCCGGATGTTCTTCCGTTCAAAGTCAATTTTCTCTCCCAGCCTTTTGACTGTACATGGGTTCTATACCCAACATTCGGATAACGCTCACCCTCGCTGTTATACCAGTATGCTTCCGATGTAATGCCATTTGTCATTACTAGTCCGACCAGCATCATGAATGCCATCAGGACGGCTGTCACCCTTTTCCAACATTTTTTGCCTCTCATCCCTTTAAATCCTCCTTTTTTATCCTGCGTTTCCATGGTTATTAAAACTATATAGCCAGAAACTATATTTAGTATAACACATGATAATAAATTTGCAATAACTTTGTTATTTTTTACATTCTATTTACAAAACAAAAGAAGGAGCACAAGCAATACCTGTGCTCCTTATCGTCAAAAACAACGTTCTTTATTTCACTGTTAAATTTGGATATCCCTCTTTAATCATCGCTTTCAACATTGATTTCATATTATCCTTCGACCCGTTGTATCCATTCTCATATCCATCAATAACTGTATACAGATATCCATCAATTACCGAATCGTACTGTGTTGCCTTTGATCCATCAACCTTGACTGCTACATTATACCATGTCTGCAATGGATTTGCGCCTCCCAAAATCGGAGTTGCACCCTTTCCATTCGCAATCATCTTCTGAACGGCTGCCTTGTTGTTTACAAAATCCAAGGTCTCGTCCTGAATCTTATACATCACATCGGTATCACAGCAAAGTGTCTTTAATACAAGCGCTGCAAGCTCTTTGTTTGGACACTTATCCGTTACAGAAAGATATGTACCACCCCAATTATAAGCGGAAGGGCCTGCACAGATATTTCTCTTTCCTGCTGTAGCGGAACCACTTTCCTCATCGTTGATTGTCCAGTATACAAACCAAGGGCATCCGAAATAGCCAAATACATCACCTGTGAAATCACTTACCCAGCCATCGGTCCAAGGATCATTCTTGTTTGTATAACCATTGTCGATCAATTGCATTGCCAGCTCTAAATATTTGTCAACAGCCGGATCGATCGTAACAGTACCATCATTTACCCATGCACTCTTTCGATCTGCCAATGCCGCATTCTGGATTTCCTTTGGTCCGGATACCATCTTATAGCCTGCCTGCTTCATCTTTTCTGCAGTCTGCATAAAGGCATCCCAATCCTTTACATATGTCTGTACCTTTGCCGGATCAGAAGTTCCAAGCACCTTCTGTGCAATATCTGTACGATAGACAAAACATCCCGGTGTTGCCTGCCAGCAAAGTCCTTTTAACTTGCCATTTACGGTTGCATAATCAATGGTGTACTGGAATGCATTGCTATAATCCTTCTTTGTAATACCAATGCTGTCCATACTCACAAACATATCCGAAGACATAAAATGTTTTGACACATCCTCGTCAATGGCTACTATCGAAGGAACCTTCTGACCGCCCTTCTGATATGCAGCTTCGATTTCTTTCTTGTATTCGTCGCTTGTTCCGCCAAGTCCCAGATTTTCATATTTTACTTTGTCTGCATACTGTGGGTATTTGTCCTTAAAATACTGCAACCGGTCTCCCAGCTCTGTGTTCCATGAATATACATAAATGATACTATTATCTACTGGCTCCGGTGTTCCCTGATAAGCCTTGGCATTGGAAGCTGCCGGCAATGCATTTGGAGCATCGCTGCCCTTTTCTACCAGACAGATCTGGATTGCTTCTAATCGTTTTCCAAGTCCTGCTGTACCTGCAGTCTCTCCGTTCTTTGCCCAGCCCATCCAGCCGTATGACTGCGCGTGGACACGATAATATACATCATAATAAGAAGAAATCGTGCCGGTCAACTCAATTCGAATGGCTTCCAGACGTTTTGCCTTTCCACTCGTTCCAGACATCTGACCATCCTTTTTCCATTCTTTCTCCCAGCCAAATGACTGCACGTGTGTCTTATAACGGATACCTCCGGTATAGCCAAGCTTCGATGCATTTAACTTGATATAGATGGCTTCCAGACGCTTCGCCTCTCCGCTTGTTCCGGCAATGCTGCCATCGCTTACCCAGTTCTGGTTTCCATAACTCTGCACATGCGTTTTGTATGTTACCACACCATTTGCATCGGATGTATTTGTCTTTGCTGTTCCGACAAATCCACAGCTTTCAGAGCCCTTTAATGACTCTCCGCTTGCATTGTACATGTAGACTGGAGATTCCCATTTCTGAACTATAATAATCTGGATTGCCTCCAGACGCTTCGCCTGTCCTGCTGTACCTGCTGGCTCTCCATTTTTTACCCAGCCCATCCAGCCATAGGTCTGTGCATGTACACGATAATATACATCATATAAATCTGCATTATTACCAGTCAGACGAATCTGAATTGCCTCCAGACGTTTTGACTGTCCACTTGTGCCGGATAACTGTCCATCATGCTTCCAGCCCTGCCAGCCAATGCTCTGCACGTGCGTACGGTATTCAATTCCAATACCATAACCACCGTCTACATGAATCTGAATGGCTTCCAGACGTTTTGCCTTTCCAAACGTACCGGAAGATTGTCCGTCCTTCTTCCAGCTTTTCTCCCATCCAAATGACTGCACATGTGTCTTGTACATAACACTTGGAACAGTTACTTCGATTTCCCCGTCTTCTGTCCATGCAGTTTCTTTCCTCGCTGCTTCGGAGGTGATTCCATTTGTCAGAACCAATCCAAGCACCATGACGAATGACAACAAAAATGCAGTCAGCCGTTTCCAACATTTCATTGCTCTCATATAAAGCCCCCTTTGTTATTTTTTATTGACAAAGCAAAAAAGTCTGCAATTACGCAGACTTTTCCGATATGTGCAAGGAGTTTATATAATCATTGTCACAAACACGTATTACATTCTCCCCTTTTCTCCGTCTACCTTGCCAATACAGTTCCAATTATAAGAAAAAAATATGCATTTTCAATATGTGACAAAAAATGTGACGGTTTTTGTAATTTTTAGCGATAGCATTTTATATAGTTGTGTTTTAAAATATACATAGCATTAAAGTATAGTGAGGAAAATTATGGATACAATACAGGCTTTGATCAAGCACTACATCGAATCAAACGGATATACGGTATATTCTATCTCTCAGCAAAGCGGCCTCAATCGTACAACACTTCAGAAAATCTTATCCGGGCAAAGAAAAATCACAAAAGAAATCTACGAAAAGCTTCTTCCGTTTTTCGCACTTTCGCCGATTGACAAGGAAGAATTAGAACAGGCTTTTTTGATCAATCAGATTGGACCCGAGCGTTTCCAGACACATATGGAAATCAAGCGTATTTTGGAAATGTCCACATCGACGCTCTACCAGACAGACGATTCCCCTTATGATTTGATTGTATCAAATGTCGATACCTGGTCGAACTGTATGTTGATTCAAGGCACCTATCAGATTGTAAACGCAATCTATTCTGTCGCCCTGAAAAATGTGACAACCGAAGATCATCCATTTATATATACATTTGCTGATATGAGTCACCCATACGCGTCTATCTTCTTCAAACCACTGTATCATCCAACCTTTCAGCCGTTGCATGTGAAGCACTTAATCGAATATCAGAAAACGCAGATGGACGGCGAAAACTATGATAATATACACAACATTCAGATTTTGAAGAATCTGCTGCCATCATTTGCCGCATTTCCTGGCACATTTGAAGTGCACTATTATTACTCTGCGCGAAATCGTTTTAAACAACAGGCAACCGCGTTCCCATATTATGTCATCACGAATACACACGTCATCCTGCTGTCCCCAACCTATGAGACAGCCTTGATATTGAGCGACAAAGCAATTCACGAGTATTATCTGCACAACTACGAGCAGCTTCTTGCCCGGTCAAATATCCTGACCTCTGGTGCGCAGACACCACTTGACCTGTTAAATGTATTAAATGGAGTAGATCCGGCATTAAACTATCCAATCTGCCTGAATATCCAGCCCACCATCGAGAAATATCTCACGCCGGAAATGATTGACAAATACATGTTGGAATCCCCTTACAAGGATGTCATCCGCGCCAAATTATTAGAACGGATCGGTCAGCTTACGAAGGAAAGCCATGCGATTCTCTTCACGCTGGAAGGCTTAAAATTATTTACCGCGGAAGGAAAAAATGTGAATTTCCCGGATACGCTCGCTGCCCGCTTTGATATCGAAGACCGTATTTATATTCTCCGCAAATTTATAGAGGCAAACCAAAATGATACAGACTATCATTTTCTGCTATTAGATCCTTCCAAAATACATACGTCTCTGAATATTTCCATCGCGTTTACACCGCCATCCATGACGTTCCTGATGCTGGTACGAAACGATGGGAATTCCATGATTCTTCCACTGGAAGAGCACACACTTTGCAGCAGTATCATGGACTTCATCCAGACGCTGCCAGAATACGGATATGTGTGCAGCGTAGAACAGACGAACCGATTTCTTCAGGAAGAAATCGAGCAATTAAAAAAGCAGCTATAAGCGGCTGCAAGTCAGATATCAAAAAAGAGGGTAAGCTGCCCTCTTTTTTCATCTACCACAAATCTTCCCGATTTCGAATGGAATCTGCCTCCGTGATCTGCCGGATTACCTTACACGGATTTCCAACCGCCAGGGAATGTGGCGGAATATCCTTTGTCACCACACTGCCTGCACCGATCACACAGCCTTCGCCGATCGTCACACCACCGGTCACAACGACATTGCTTGCAAGCCAGCAGTTATCTCCGATCGTAATTGGCTTTGCGTACTCATCATCGTATGCCGTGCCATCCTGCCTGAACTTGATGTTACGCTCCTGATAGCGAAACGGATGCATCGGTGTCACAAGCGATACATTCGGTCCGATGAAGACGTTATTGCCGATATGCACCGGACAGGTATCTAACACCGTGAAATTAAAGTTCGCAAACGTATTTTCTCCAATCGTCGTAAATTCCCCATAATCAAAATAGATCGGTCCCTGCAGATACACGCCCTTCGCGCAATCAGGGATCAGGTCACGCATTATCTGCTCCCGCGCTTTCTCCTCGGTGTCTGCAGTCTGGTTATAGGTCTGACACAGCTTATGTGCCTTTGTACGGATGGCAAGTAACGTCTCGTCCGATGAATCGTAGATCTTGCCTGCCAGCATCTTTTCCTGTTCTGTCATGTCTTGCACCTCTTTCTTAGTTCATAGTACATTCCTTATCTTTTCTTAAACGATGTTTTACGAATCCAACCAGATACATATTTCCTATTGCCAAAGCAAACGTACCAAGCCAAAAGCCAAGCACCTTTGTCAACATATCAACATCAGGGAAGAATCTCTCAATTACTCTCAACACTGCTATATGCCATACATATAACGGCATACTAAGCCTGCCCAGGCATGAGAAAAATCGACAGGACATATCCGGCACCATGCTCTGACCGGAAAATATAATCGTCACACTTACCACAAAGCACAACAGATTTCCACGCAGAAACTTAAAATGCGGGTAACAGGTCACAATTGGAAACACATATGTGATTACTTCCAGCACTGACAGCCACACCCTGCATGTTCGATTTAATGAAATCCCTCTTAACCAATCCGCCAACAACGCTATAGTCGCGCCCAGACACAGACCCGCAAATGTTCGTACCAATCGATTTGGAAACTCATGTGCACCATAATCATATGTATGAAGATAATAAAAAAGTGCTACATAAAAACAAATCATGCCAGATAACCGGCGATTCCGCATCATCAACAACAGGCAGAAAAACGGGAATACCAGACACATCGCTGATAAAAACCACATTGTAAACAACAACGATCCCTCCGGTGCAGCCTCAGACAGATATAGCATCTCAAACGGCATATTTTCAAATGACCGTATGAAGTTTCCAAATGCACCTTCTCCTATATAATGCCAATTCATAGCAATATATGTAATCAATATCGCTCCCGTAGTATACGGGAGAAACTGTACAAACTTCTTTCCCGTATACTCAACCGCTATTTTCACAGCTTCAAAGTGTTCCTGTGGTTCCTGTTTCTCGAAATGTCTCATTGTAAAATATCCGGTTATTATTAAAAGAACTCTACAAAAAACCAGCTTAGTTGAAATGGTCGGTCCTGATAGCCAAAATGTGCATTCATGATCAGCACAGCCCCCAGAAAACGCATAAGCTCTATTTTCCCGATTCTCATATTTATCTCCCATCAAAAAAACATTTTAATTTATTATGTATATTAGTATAGAATCCGTCAAAAAACAACCGCCTTTCCGTGCGTTTTTTATTATTCATTTTACATTTTGGCAGTTATACTGTATAGTAGATTTTAGATTTTTCATTTTCTGCATAGTTCGTGCGGAATAATTTTCAAAATATTCAGAGAGAGAGAAATTATATGAGCAAACGTGAATCTTTTACTAACCGTCTCGGTTTCATCCTCGCCTGCATCGGCTCTGCCGTCGGCATGGGCAATATCTGGATGTTCCCGACACGTGTATCCCTCTATGGTGGCGGATCGTATCTGATCCCATACTTTATCTTTGTCGTTTTGATTGCATCGACCGGTGTCATCGGGGAAATGAGCTTCGGACGAGGCACACGATCCGGTCCGATCGATGCCTTTGGTGCCGCCTGTGAATCCCGCGACAGACGTAAGGTCGGCGAAACACTTGGTTTTATCCCGGTGCTTGGTTCTCTTGCGATGGCGATTGGGTATACCGTTGTCATGGGATGGATTCTGAAATACATGATCGGAACATTTACCGGAAGCACACTTGCCCCGAATAGTATCGATTCCTTCGCCGCATCGTTTGGTGGAATGGCTTCTGCCTTCGGCAACAATCTGTGGCAGATCATCGCACTTGTAGTTGCTGTTATAATCCTGATGTTCGGTGTCGGAAATGGTATCGAGAAGGCAAATAAGATCATGATGCCGGTGTTCTTCCTGTTGTTTTTGATCCTTGCAATCTACACCGCATGCCAGCCGGGCGCCATCGACGGCTATAAGTATATCTTCCGCGTCGAGCCTTCTGCTCTGGCAAAGCCGGAGACATGGATCTTCGCTTTGGGGCAGGCATTTTTCTCCCTGTCTGTTGCCGGAAACGGAACGTTAATCTATGGTTCGTATCTGCCGGACAACGAGGATATTCCTGCTTCCGCTGGTCGTGTTGCCTTATTCGATACCATCGCCGCGATGCTTGCAGCACTTGTTATTATCCCGGCGATGGCGACAACCGGTGCACAGCTTGACCAGGGAGGTCCCGGACTGATGTTTATCTTCCTTCCTAGCTTATTTAAGTCTATGCCAGGCGGACACATCGTGGCGATCATCTTCTTCGTGGCAGTCTTCTTCGCAGGACTTTCGTCTCTGCTTAACTTATACGAAGCACCAATCGCAACGGTACAGGAGAAGCTTCATTTAAACCGCAAACTTTCCTGTCTAGTCATCGGTATGATCGGTGTGATCGTGTCCATCTGTATTCAGGGAATCGTATCCGACTGGATGGATGTTCTGTCCATCTACATCTGCCCGCTTGGTGCAGGTCTCGCCGGTATCATGTTCTTCTGGGTATACGGTAAGAACTATGTCGAAGAGCAGGTCAACCTTGGCCGCGACAAAAAATTTACAGACAAGTATGTACCTGTCTGTAAATATCTGTACTGCCCGATCTGTATCCTTGTGCTGATCCTTGGTATCGCACTGGGTGGGATTGGGTAATGATTCGTAGATTCACTATTCTGCTTCCATCGCAAGCTCGGTCTGTCGTGTGAGTTCTGCATCACTGATAATTGTAATTCGTCCCTCGTCGTACTGCTCCTGTACCCAGTCGTACACACGGCGCACGAGGGGCGATTTTTTATCGACTGGCGACATGCCCTTCTTCTTGCGGTACTGGTTGATCCAGTAGCCGACACCGGCGATGCCGGATGTGGAGTTTACTGATACCTTTGGTGGGCGGTCGAGCAGCGTGTCGGTGTCGAAGATATTGTAAATCTCATGATTTTTGAGCATACCATCGGCATGGATACCCGCTCTTGTCAGGTTGAAGTTCTCGCCGACAAACGGTGTCATCGGCGGAATCTCATAACCGGTTTCTTTGCTGATATAGTCCGCAATCTCTGTGATCACTTTCGTATTCATCCCATTTAAGTGTCCGCGCAGGGATGCATATTCAAATACCATCGCTTCGAGCGGTACATTTCCGGTACGTTCCCCGATGCCGAGCAACGAACAGTTGACAGCACTTGCACCATACATCCAGGCAGTCGTCGCATTTACAACACCTTTGTAAAAATCGTTATGACCATGCCACTCCAGCATCTCGGATGGCACACCGGAATAATGCTGCAATCCATAGATGATACCGGACACGCTTCGTGGTAAAGATGCGCCCGGATACGGCACGCCAAATCCCATCGTGTCACAGGCGCGGATCTTGATCGGCACGCCGCTTTGCTCGGACATTTCCATCAGACGGTTTGCAAACGGAACGACAAATCCATAGAAATCCGCACGTGTAATATCCTCAAAATGGCATCTTGGACGGAGTCCTGCTTCGATACAGTCTGACACGATTCCAAGGTATTTGTCTAATGCCTGCTTCCTTGTCAGTCCCATCTTGTGAAAGATATGGTAGTCCGAACAGCTCACAAGCACGCCCGTCTCCTTGACACCAATGGATTTTACCATCTCAAAATCCTTCTTGTTCGCACGAATCCATGTCGTAATCTCCGGGAACTCATAACCTAACTCCATGCATTTCTCAAGTGCCTTGCGGTCCTTCTCCGAATACACAAAGAACTCGGTCTGACGGATCATGCCGTTTGGTCCGCCGAGCTCATGCAGGAGTTTATATATGTGTACCATCTGCTCCATCGTGTACGGCGCGCGCGACTGCTGTCCGTCACGAAATGTCGTATCCGTGATGAAGATATCCTCCGGCATATTCTCAGGCACCCGGCGATAGTTAAACGCAATCTTCGGTGTCTCCGTATACGGGAACATCTCTCGGAAAAGCTCCGGGGATTCCACGTCCTGTAACTGATAGCTGTATGGATCCAGTTCCAATTTGTTTGTCTTGTTGCTTAGTCTGATTTCCTGCATATGCCGTCCTCCATCCTTCGGATGTTTCATCCAATTTTGTTGCACTCATTATAAACACATGCTATATTATATGTAAAATGGATAATTTTGATAGTAATAATCGAATTTACGAATAATAGGAGATTTTTATGGATATCGAAGCATTGAATACATTTCTGACACTTGCCAATACGAAGAACTATACGCGCACCGCCGCGCAGCTTTTTGTCGCCCAGTCCACCGTGACAAACCGTATTCACGAACTGGAAAAAGAGTTGAATATCGCACTCTTCACGCGCAACAACCGCAGCGTCGAGCTGACAGCGGAAGGGGAACAGTTCAAGGACTATGCGGAGAAAGTCATCACACTGACAAATGCATCACTCTCCGAAATCAGTTCCTTACACAAATACGCAAACCACTTGCGCATCGGTTGCTCTGATTCGATCTACGAAGGACATCTGGCGCCGATCATCTTAGAGCATCAAAGACAGTTTCCAAACGACGCCCTGAAGATCACGATTGGTCTTTCCAACCTACTGATGGAACAACTGCAGAACGATATCTTCGATGTGATCTTCACCTATCTTCCTATGAAAAAATCATCCTATCACTGCGAGGTTTACAAGCAGGATAAGATGATTTTAGTGACCGATTATTATAATACGATGTATGCGCGCGGTATCACGAAGCAGGCGTTGATTGCCGAGAATTATCTGATGTGCAATTTCGCCCTGCAGGATGTCGGACAGTTCATCCGAAACTTATTTCCGCGCTATCACCAGTTTTCATTGGAAATTGATGACTGTTCCAAGATCATTCCTTTTTTGCTCGGCTCGGAAAGCTATACGTTCCTGCCCGCAGATACGGCACGTCCATTCTTAGAGACAGGCAAGCTCCGCGTCATTCCACTGCTGGACTTAGAAACACCGATTATCAACAGCTACATGATCTGCAAGAACAGTAAGCGGGAACTGTGCCAGTCGATTTTTATGTAATTTCATGTCACCACGCGGCAGCGTGCCTCATTTATTGGAGAGTTTTCCCCTTTCCGCTACTTTCTCCCCAACCTGCTTGCTTCTCAAAAGCTTCCGGTTGGGGAGTTTTTCCCTTTCCACCACTTTCTACCCAATCTTCCCTGCATATGCATTTTCCCTTTAGGGAGTTTTGTGCTATTTCGCATTTTCTCCCCAACGTACATTGATTGATTATAAGCTTTTATGGTAAAATAGATAGAATACAAACTAAATTAGACAGGTATGGTACATTTATGAAAAAAGAACAAACTAGAACATCGTTCAAAAGCCGCTGGGGATTTATTCTTGCATCGGTCGGTTCCGCAGTCGGCATGGCAAATGTCTGGGGATTTCCAAATAAAATGGGAAGCAATGGCGGTGGCGCCTTCCTTCTTATCTATTTATTGTTTATATTTTTGTTTAGCTACGTCGGACTTCCGGCGGAATTTGCGATTGGACGCTGGTCACACACAGGAACACTCGGGTCCTATGAAAATGCATGGCGTTCGCGAAACGAAAAACTCGCGCCTGCCGGGCGTGCACTTGGCTGGCTGCCACTCGCAGGTTCCCTATGCATCGCAATCGGCTATTCAATCATCGTTGCCTATGTATTAAAAGCATTTGTTGACTCTGCCTCCGGACTTTTAATGCAGGTCAATACTTCCGAATGGTTCGAATCGTTCTCGATGACGGATTTCTCGGTTGTACCATTCCATATTATTATCATCATCGGCACTCTGCTTACTTTATTACTCGGTGCCAGTAGTATCGAAAAAAGCAACAAAATCATGATGCCGCTCTTTTTCCTGATTTTCGTTGTACTCGCAGCCCGCGTAGCTCTGCTGCCCGGTTCAGCAAGCGGGTATGAATTCATGTTTATCCCAAGATGGGAAGCATTGAAAGATCCGACTGTCTGGATCACTGCCATGGGGCAGGCGTTCTTCTCCCTGTCCGTAACCGGAAGTGGTATGATTGCGTATGGATCCTACTTAGACCGGAAAGAAGACGTCATCGCAGTATCGAGACATACCGCGATTTTCGATACGATTGCAGCTTTGGTTGCCGCGCTTGTGATCATCCCGGCATGCTTCTCTTATGATGTCAGTGTGGACGCAGGGCCGAGCCTGCTCTTTATCACATTGCCATCGATCCTGCAGGATATTCCGCTTGGACAGGTCTTTGCGATCATCCTGTATGCGGCAATGATCTTCGCCGGTGTAAGTTCCCTGCAGAACATGTTTGAAGCGGTTGCCGAATCCCTTCTGCATCGCTTCCCGAAGCTGCGCCGTACTGTTGCACTCGGCATTATCTGCGTGATCTGCCTTGGTGCCGGAATCGGTATGGAAGCCATCACCCGCTGGGGAATCTGGATGGACCTCGTCTCTATCTACATCATCCCGATCGGCGCAACACTTGGTGCAATTTCCTGGTTCTGGATTATGAAGAAAAATGATTTATTTGCAGCGATCAATGAAGGTGGCAGGAAGCCACGCGGAAAGCTGTGGTATTTCCTTGGGCGATACCTGTACGTGCCAATTTCAATTATTCTGTGCGTGATTGCACTCGCAATGAAAGTGGCGTTTTAAATGAACCGAACGGGCTGACACCTATTTGATATACACACATTGTCATCCCGCCTATCAGCTTGATGAACACTGGTCCTCTTATAGAAATTTGTGCAAGCACAATTTCTGCATGACAGCGTATTACACAGAAAACGGATGATTGCACAATGTCAACGATCCGTTTTCTGTTTTATAACAACTTATGCCATACCATTTGCAGTCTTATACTTGTAGATCATTTCTGCATGGTTCTGCTCTTCGATCTGGATATCTGCTAGCAGCTTCCGCAGTGCTGTATTCGCAAATGCAAACACATCCGTGTTATATTCACTAGACACCAGCTTCTCTGTTCCGATACAATCCGTCGCAAGAAATGCATCATGCTGCTTGTCCTCGGAATTATCCAATGTACCATACGTCACCTTTGGCTCGTAGTCTTTGCCCTGCGTGTCGTTGCAATCGCATGCCGGAACAGAACCATCTAACACCTGCTGCAACGTATCGTAATGCTTCTGCTCTTCCTTCTGAATCGTCTCAAACAGACTTTTCAGCTCTGGATCTTTCGCCTGTGCTGCGTATTTCCCATACTTTTCCACGCAGCTCTGCTCCTGTGTCTGCAAATCCTGAATCAGGGTACGTTCTTTTTCTTTTAATTCCATTGCTTTGACTCCTTTGATTTCGTCTTATTTTTATCGCAATGGTATTATTGACAGATATGTTCTGTTTTATGCTTTTCTCTACATCATACTATAAAACAAGCTGAAATCCATAACAATTTTTAGCAAATCCATAATGTTCATAAAAGCCATGTGCCTCCACACGTGGCAGCCCGGAATCCAATATCAATGCTTTACAATCTTTCTCTTTTGATTTTTCTTTTACATAATCCAACAAAAACTTTCCATACCCTTTTCCACGATCTTCTTTATTCGTGATCAGACTTGCAACATAACAGGTACATCCCGTCATCCAAAATGTTTCAATATAGCTTCCATGACACAATCCATGATAATTTCCTGCGTCATCTAATGCAAAAAACACAAAACTATTTGCATCTGCAAGCACTTTCTCATAGACCTTTTTCGTTTCTTCATAGTCATATGTGTTAAATGTCCAAAGCTTCTCAAAATAATCAAATGCAATATTATAATCTTCCATTGTTGCAGCTTTTATCTGCATAAGCAATCACACTCCTCTTTTACTGATATTTTCCCTAACTTATATCATCTTCCAAGGATATGCAACAGACATTCTACAGAATCTTTCAAATAAAAATATAAAGGCACTTTCGTTTTTATATTTAATCAAAAGTGCCTTTATTCGTTCTTTTGTAATTAGAAATTGACGCCGTTCCAGCCCCAGTTTGCAACTGCCTGATACTTCACATACACATGATCCGGTGCAATTCCAAGCACATCCTCAAATATCTTGCAGATCTCGCCAGTCAGCTTGGAGAACGCGGACGGATTCTCGCTTCCATACACACTTACCTCCACCATCGCCATCGGCTGATCCTTTGATCCCCGGAAATACAACTTATACTCTGGCTCAAAGCCAACCATAAGCCAGCTCTCTGACTTTCCCGGAATGGCTGTAATCGCCTGTCCCAGTCTTGACTTGATTTCCTGCTCCTGCGCCTCATTCAGTGCTACGCTGATTTTTGAATTGATAAATGGCATTTGTTTGTCCTCCTCTTATTCGTCCTCATCCGGTATACCCGTATGAAGAAATTCGCTCCACTTCTTATTGATTTCTTCCAGTTCCTTCTTCTCCATGATTCGGTTCCGATCATCCAGAATCGCCAGCATCTCATCCGCCACATCCTCCAATCTTGGATTCGAATACCGATACAGATATCCCATCATCCGTGTCGCCGTAAAGTCCGTATTCAGATTCTTCGTCACAATGTCTGCAAATTCCTCTGGATATCCAAGGCGAAGCATGATGTTATAAAGTTGTATGCTTTGTGGAGATTTTGGTTTCATTGTATGTTATAGTCCTTTCCGTACTTTGTCAATTAGTTTGTTGCTATATTAACTTTTCCTTCCACTCCGCTTCCTTAAATCCAACCAGCACCTTATCTTCATCCACAACCAATGGTCGTTTCACCAGCATACCATTCGTCGCAAGCAGCTTGATCTGTTCTTCCTCACTCATCTCCGGAAGCTTATCCTTCAACTTCATTTCCTTATAAAGCATACCACTTGTGTTGAAGAACTTCTTGAGCGGTAATCCGCTTCTCTCATACCACATTCTTAACTCATCCTCCAAAGGATTTTCCTCGACGATATGGCGTTCAGTATACTCAATCTTGTTTTCATCTAACCACTTCTTTGCCTTCTGGCAGGTGGAACATTTGGGGTAACATATAAACTCCATTGTGCATCTCCTTTTCTATGTACATACCCATAACTTCTCAGTCCCTAACATCTTTTCACACTTCATTCTATCAACTTTATACTATTTCACAAACCGCAGCTTTCCTTTACTTTCCCAGATAACCTCATTCACCTGGTATGGCGTCTCACCATCCATATGTATCCACTGCGGTGTCTCCGTCACCAGACGCATCTTCTTACACCTGTGATTCGTAATGTCCTTAAACAACAAATGTTTTTTGAAATAAACAAGCACAACTGCAAGAAGAAGCTTCAGCCTTGACATGCCTTTCACAAGGCAGACATCCAATCTTCCATCTGTCGGATCTGCGTTTGGGCAAAATGGGATTCCACCACCTTCATACATATGATTCATCCCAACGACGAAGAACAGCTCCGGAAGCTTCATCACAGGCGCATCGTCCATGTATAATTTTGCGCGTACCGTTTTCTTTGCAAATATCTGCTTAACGCCGATCATCACATACACCAATTTACCAAGATGAATCTTATTTAACACCGTTTTCAGTCGGCTCCGGCTGACCTCTTCGCAGATATTTGCATCATAGCCAACCCCAGAACTAATTAAAAATCGTTTTGCACTGCTTCCCTGATGATTCGTTGTCACTTCTCCATAATCAAGCGCAATTTCCTCCGGATTTTCAAGCAGATGCGTAATTGCACGTTCCACATTCTTTTCCAAATGCATATTTCTAGCGAAATCATTTCCGGATCCTGTCTGAATACACGATAACGTCGTATGATCAAATTCCTGAATCCCATTTAGGACTTCATTTAATGTTCCGTCGCCGCCAATCACTAAAATATTGATATCTTCCTCATTTTCCCGAACCACTTCCTTGCTTTGATCCATAACAGCCGTTTCGTTTAAAGCCATGTTCCTTCCTGCTGTAAGTTTCCCTGCAACCATCGTTGCTTCTCCCGGCTTCCGCAGTACATACACCTTATACGCCACGTTTTTTCGGTCTAATATGTCTTTTATCTCCCTCCATGCATCCATTCCTTTTCCAGAAGATGAGGTCGGATTTACGATTATATGGTACATTCTTGTTATCCTTTCCACACGCCGCTATCTCTCGATAGCAGGCGTATCTTCATACAGCTGATACTGCAGCTTCGTGCGTGCTCCACGGTAGTCGTTTTGCACAACCAATGTGTAACGGGCTCCCTGGAAGGCAACATAGTTCCTGCCGTCCCTCGCAAAGAACGATACCAGCACCCGCTCCTGCCAGATCTCCTCTGGCAGTTGCTTCTGCAAAACCCGCTCCACAAAACGGATTGCAATATCCTCAAAGCTGTACTGGCGCTCCCGCTTATTCTCCACATAGTAGAGATACAGCTTCTGGACATAACACTCGGACACAGCTTCCATCTGCTTGAAGTAGCTGCCGAGCATCATATAAACTGCATAATTAAATGCATTCTGGTTATTTGTTGCCTTATCGATTGTAGTTGTTGTATTCATCATACATACCTCCTTGAATAAAAACAATAGATTTTTTGATAAAAATAGGCAGACTTGTAGAACTGTCTATCTTCGTCCACAATCTGCCTTCTTCGTTCTATTTAGTTTCATTCAAGAAAATACTCTGATTTTCCGAAGCTGTTGTTAGTATAACGCATTCCGTTTAGATATACAAGACTTATTTCACCATTACAGTTAAACTCATAGTTCAATTACCTATACCTAATAGGTTTTATTTGCGCCAACCAACGTCATGATACCATTTATTACCAACAGCACACCCGTTGCAATAAATGCCCACGCAATCGTTCCACTCTGATTAAAGAGCAGACATGCTCCGGCAACAACCATCAGTCCCGGTTTAAAATACTCCTGAAACCGTTCTCCCACAGTCAGATTTACAGGCATCGTTTTCTTGATTGACGATATCTGTAACAGTCCCATCAGAATGATTCCTGCTGCCAGAATATAGAATGCAAGACTTGCAAATACCCAGCCAAATACCAAAATACAGATTCCGGCAACCGACTTCATAATTCCATAATTTACGAGCCCTGCCACAAAATCCATAATGGCTCCAACAATTACAAATACTGCCAGAAGCGTAATGGCTGCGGTAATAATTTTTCCTTTCATAACAATCAGCAAAATTCCAAGCAATATAGATCCCAAAGCTGACGCTACGTTTCCTTTCTGGTTCATATGTTGTTCCTCCTTATCAATTATCTCCTATAATAACTCATCCAACAGCTTACTTCATATCTGCCTCAAATGCAACGGACAATTATGAATCTCTGTATGATATAAGCCATTCAACCAGATCTTCATACCCGATTGCCCGGCTGTAATAAGCGCCCTGGAATACATCACACCCCAATGCTTTCAGCTTCTCTAACTGTTCTTTTGACTCCACCCATTCTGCAATCGTTGTAAAATGAATCGACTCCCCAAGCTTGGTGATCGAACCGATAATTTCCGCATTGGTTTCGTTTTCAAGCACATTCCGCGTCAAAGATCCATCCAGTTTCACGACTGCAAAAAAACCCGTCTGCAAGTAGAGCAGGGAGGTATGCCCCATCCCAAAATCATCAATCAAAAACCGGTGTCCGTGTGCTTTCAATTCTTCTATTTTATGTACCACATCCTCTGTCGAAGATATCGCGTCCTGCTCAGTGATTTCAAGACACAACTGGCTACAGGAAATTCCATGTGTCTTCACGCTGTTTTCCACCGCTTCCACCAATCCATCCCACTGCAGTGACGCATTGGTCAGATTGACAGAGATATCAAAGCTTTCGTCTACATAATCAGTCAGTCTGGCTCTCGCCGCTGCCGCTTCATCTAAGATTGCTGCATCAAGCGCATGCATAATTCCAAGTTCTTTTGCAAGCTGAATGATAAGTGGTGGGTAAATATTTCCAAACACGGGATGATTCCACCGAATCAAAGCCTCCGCACCAGAACAATGCCCATTCTTGTCCACCTGTGGCTGATACATCAGAAACAGACTGTGATTTTCAATTGCCTCCTTCAATTCGCCGGCCAGCAGCCGTGCCGTATTTCCACATACATCTTCCCGTTTTGTAAATGCGAACAGAACTCCACTTTCTTCCTGCTTTTTGTATTCTTCTACCAATTGGTTCACATTCTGTATCATCTGCTGCCGGCGCTGCATTTCAAACATCCGGATAAACGGACGATATACAAACACGCCGGTCACAATGCATATAAGCTGAAGCACTACTCCTTTCCACGAACCAGTTGCCTGATATCCACTCAGAAGAACTGGCGTTGTCCACTCCACCGATGCTACCACATGTGGAACAATGTCAAAATACATTGCCGCATATGTAATCAGGAAATTCAGGATCGGAACTACCAAAAATGGTACAATAAAGATCGGATTCAAAATGACCGGAACTCCAAACAACGCAATCTCACTGATATTAAACAAAACTGCCGGTGCCGCCATACCCGCAACATTCCGCAGACTCTTCGTCTTCGCAAACAGCAAAACCGCGATTACAAGGCAGATCATCACGCCGGTTCCCCCCATGATTACGAACACATCCTGAAAAGACTTGCTGAATATACCAACAGATACATCTGAAAAATTCTGTTTGATCACAACATCCAATACATTGTTTCCATGCACCCCCAAAAACCAAAATATATGTGTCTCGACAATGATTAAGATTCCAGACCAGAAATTATTATCAATCGAACCAAACAGACGATTTACTCCAAGCTCAAACAATTCCTGTACTCCATTTACCCCGCTCGTCACATATAGTACCTGATGAAACAAGTTAAACACGAATAATATCCCCAAAGTACAGCCAATTCCATTGATTGCATGCATATAACCACTGTCAGTATCTATTTCCTTGTTTCTCACTGACATAAAATTTATATCCTTTAATTTGAAATACAAAAATCCTGCACCAAGGGATACAAACAGTGCAGTGAATGTATTCATATTGCTAAATGCCTTTATCGAAAAACTCCCATATTGGATTCCTGCACATCCGGCAAAACTGGCAAGCGTAACAGCCGCCAGTACAATCGCATCCCCCGTCTCCACAAATCCACTTTTCTTTCTGGATTTGATCAGCGCATAGCTGACACTCGTCGTCACTGCAAGCAAAACCGCAAAAATATCATTTACACCATGATATATAAATTGCAGCATATCCATAACATGACCTGACCAGATATGTGCAATAAAATCCTGATAGCCTGCTATCGGCAGACTCATGATCATCAATGCGCCATAGCCAACAACAAGCAGGGGAATAAGCATAATCATCCCCTGGCGGATCGCACCAAAGGCACAGCTTTTTTCTATCTTATTCGTTGCTTTTAATACTCTGTTTTCCATTTTTTTCATTCGTATATTTCCTCAATTCATAATACTCTATTATAACATGGATACAGCACAAGCTCAACCACATCTGTACTTTCCTATTTACCAATTCTTTCACATTCACCCCAGAAGGAAATACATTTTCTGTAATTACATTTATAACAATACTATGCTATAATAAAGTTTACGACAGATGTATTTACATACACCTTATAAAAACGAATGAAACTGATGAGCAACAGATTGCCACGGATATATATTCCACGAAGGAGAAAAATCATGAATTACGACGAATCTGTTTTCAAGGAAAAGGCGAACCGGAGAGCCAGACGGATCTGGATCATCTTCGCCGCATTGCTTTCTGCAAACTATGGTGCCGATGTGGCGAACCATCTACGTGGCACTACCTATTATATTATCTTTTTAGCGCTCTGCTGGCTGCCAGTCATTGCCGGCGAGATTGTGCTTCGTGTAAAGGGTTTTGACACAGAGCAATACAAGTTCAATCTTGTGATTGGCTATGACATTTTCTATACATTTGTATTATGCACGACAGAATCACCGATTGCATTCACGTATATCCTGCCCGTGACCAGTCTTCTGGTCCTCTATAAGAGTATCCGATTCATGGTAAGCTGCGGAATCGCAAACTCCCTGATTATCGTCGGAGGTGCTGCCTATCGTATCTCACAGGGATTCAACTCCGCCTCCGATATGAAGAATTATCAGCTCGAGCTCGCCTGTATCATACTCTGCTATATCTGCTATGTCATGTCCATCAAGCACCTGATTGAGTCTGACGGTGCCATGACAGACAGCATCAAGGCAGACCTTCATCGTGTTGTCACGACTGTGGAACAGGTAAAGCAGGCATGTAACACGATCACAAACGGCATTACCGTTGTCCGTGAGCTTGCATCCGAGAATACACATGGTGCCACGATTGTTGTAGACAGCCTGAACCGGCTCAGCGATCATAACTCTGACTTGCAGAGCAGTACAACCTCGTCGAACGAAATGACATCCGACATACACGCACAGGTCAACCATGTGGCAGAGATGATTGAGCAGATGGTCTCACTTACGAGCACTTCGGTGCAGCACGCGAAGGTAAGCTCCGAGGATCTGGCAGATCTTGTAACTACGACGAACACGATGGCTTCGCTCTCCGGGGAGATTGAGCAGACATTGCAGAATTTCAAGTCTGAATTCGCCATGGTGAAGAACGAAACCGGTGTCATCGAGAATATCACATCCCAGACGAATCTTCTTGCATTAAATGCATCGATTGAAGCTGCCCGCGTCGGCGAATCCGGAAAGGGATTTGCAGTCGTAGCCGAGCAGATCCGTACATTAAGCGAGGAGACCAAGTCCTCTTCCAATCAGATTCGGCAGGCTCTCGAGCATCTCGAAGAGACTTCTGAGCGGATGACCGCTTCGATGGAAGAAACCCTGAAGCTGATCCAGCTCACATCGACCAAGGTCACGCAGACCGGTAAGAGTATGACGGAAATCGCTTCCGATACGAATAAGATCGGTGAGAATATTCAGGTCATCGACCACGCCATGAAGGAAGTCGAGGCTTCCAACATCCATCTTGTGGACAATCTGAATCAGGTAACGGATATCGTCGGCGACATGACAACCTGCATCAGCGACTCCAACGAGATCAACAACCGCATGCTCAGCAAATACGATGAATCAGCCAACAACATCAACTCCATTGAGACCGTCATCGAATCTCTCATGTGCGAGCTTGGAATCGGTGGTTTCATGGGAACCGAAGATGTACAGCCCGGCATGAAACTGAGTGTGGCACTGAAGGACGGAAAGAACTATTACGGTGAGGTACTGACACGTGAGAACAATACGTTATCAATCACCCTTGCAAATGCACCGAAGCTTACGGAGGTGACAGAATGTAAGCTGCAAGTAACTGTCGGCAACGTGCTTTACTGCTGGGATCCGGCTAAGATTGTCCATACCGCGCAAGAAGCGGCTTCCCACTTCACGATTCAGATTGAATCCCGTCCGAAGATTAACAACCGCCGGAAATACCCTCGTCTGGATATCTCCAATGCCTGCACGATCACTCTGGCAGATGGCACAACAACCATGGAAGGCAAGCTCGATAACTTAAGTGCAAACGGCTTTGCATTCCTGACACATGACAACTACTTTGCTACCCATAAGGGCGTCGACATCCGTGTGAAAATTCACAACTTTGACCTGCCTCAACACGACGTACTGGAAGGACGTGTTATCCGCTGCTCTGATAATGAGGGGCTTTACATCGTCGGCTGCCAGATGCCGGGAGATGATTTCTTTATTCGGGATTATGTGAAGAGTCGGTTGTAATTGGAAAGCCTGCATACATTGCATGAATACGATGAATATTGTTGTACTGTTGCAAAGCAGGGTGCTAAACAAGCTGTAAAAAATGGTCATAAAAAACGCATGTCAAGTTGATTGACATGCGTTTTTCGTTCGTATTCTGTTAAGTTAAGTCTGCAAAATCCAGATTCAGACTGTAATCACGTTCCGTGGTTGCATGGACGATGCCAATACGCGGATCCAATGCAGTCTTCCAGATCGCCTTCAACACCGCATTGTAAAGCAATGTATTCCCGAAACTGATCATGGAGTTCAGTGCATCTAACGGCGGACGTTTACTCCGTCTCTCAAAGCGGAATCCTGTACCATGCAGAATAACATTCATTGCCTGATAATACATCTGTCTTGCTTCCGTTTCTAGTATCATCAACCGCTGGACACATCCCGCCTGTTCCATATCACCCATCCGGAATTATCTTTTTATCAATCACATGCTCCAGATACAATCTCTCTTTTATGATTGGCAATATAGACTGGAACATCTGAGAGTATAGGTCATTACTCTTGTTTATCGTGAATTCATCTATCTTTTCTACCAGTTCCCGCACGGTATCATCCAGTTTTTCCAGATTGCACACATTTATCATCTCGGAATATTTTTTCATCAGTTCGGCAATCTCCTTAACCGGATTTGCCTCTGTATCCGCATCTTCTCCACACGTAGTGTCTAAAGACTTGAAGAAATCATCCAACCGCTTTGCGCTTCCCGTATTCATGAATTCATTCGTTGCGTTGATCAACTGGAACATCTGATATTGGATATCCATGTCCATCAAAAACCGTTGCTTATTATTGATATTATTTCACACAACAATATCCTTCAGCAAATCCTGCTTCTTCATCTCCATGAATTTCGGCAGATCCACCGGTCGGTCATGGAACAGCATCAGCATCTGCTTGCCATCGTTCCACGGATATAACCGATCCGCATGAAAATGCCCCCACGCCCAGCGTTTGTAACCGAGATCATACTCGATCTCACCCAGATAACGCTCCATCGTATGGTCAACCAGACTCTGATCGAGCCCCGCTATAAAGCGGTCTCCCGGCTGATAAATCGAAGGGCACGTATGCGATATCACCAGATCAAAATGCTTTTCCCGCGCCTTTATCTGCCGTCCAAGCTCCATCTCCTCTTCGGAGAGCTGTTCATCCGCGAACCACGCCAGATCATGCACGATCCGATACCATTTGTCGACGCTATACGCCCCCGGAATCGAAAATGTCTTGTACCCGCAGAATTCATACACCGCCGGTCCATCCTCCAGATATTCAATCTGCGGAAAATCCTCTTCGACGTATATCTTCCCGCCATATTTCTCCATGATCTGCCACTGATCCGGGCACATATCCATGACATTTTGCACGCGTGATTCATGATTCCCCCGGAGACAGATATAGGTGAACGGATATCGCGAAAGTGCTCTCTTGAATTTGAAATCCCGATCGCCCTCCAGCGCATAATTCACCCCTACATCGCCGAGCAGAATAATATGATTCTTGCTCGCATCCGCGGTCAGATGATCCCGATTCTTCCAATAGAAATGGTCAATCGGCTCTATCTCTCCATGAATATCTCCCATGAGGAACCACCGTTCTCCTGTATCTTTGTTCATCTATCTTACCTACTTCTACATATTTTCCCGGAAATACTTCGTTCCTGCTATAAGCTGGCTCGTGCTATGCGCATCAATTCCATATAGGATGTTATCATGGCTCTTGTACTTCCAGAATTCCTCATGCCACGCGCTGTTCACCGAAGAATAGTTATATTCTATCGTATCCGTTTCCGTCCAGATACTCTTCGCTGCAGCTTCCTGTTTCGTGCCCCATGCGACACAATTCCGGAACATGCGCTCTGGATGAAATACCCCTGCAAAATAATGCTTCTGCACCGCCTGCATGACAGAATCCGTCAGCCACTGAAACTCCTCCGACTTGTCCATATATTCAAAATTAAACTTCCCCTTATATTTGCACACATGCTGTCCAAGAAAAAGCTTCATATCATACGTGTCCAAAAGGAATCGGTAGTAATCCTCGAACTCCGGCAGATACTCGATCTCCAGGCCGATCTTCACATCGATCCGGTCCGCATACGCTTCCTTCAGTTTCGTAAGGGTTCCATAATACTGCGGAAGCTCTTCCATATGCATGCGATTCCCTAATATATCGCCCGGAAACGGTGCATGATCCATGAAAAATATGGATTTTGCCCCAAGCGAAATTGCGGTTTCTATATAATCCGTATCCGTTTCCTCTCCTGCATGCCGACATCGCCTCGTATGTACATGGAATAAGTCATTGTATGTCATTCGCCGTCATCTCCTTATTGCTTACATTTTGGTTTGGCTCTATATTACATCCCGGATCAATCCGTAAATCTTCGTCCCCTGCTGTCGCTCAAAAGTATGAAGTGCCGACGTATAGACGCTTTTCTTGCTTCTATCCTGCGTATATTTCAGGAAATCATATACATTTCCCACTTCATTTCCGAAGCCGCCATCTTCCAGCGCCTGGGCAATCTTCCGCTTATATTCCTTATCTGCCTTTATGCGCAGGCACTCCGCCTTGATCGAGACTTTGTTCATCTTATATTGCAGTTTCTTTCTGCGTTCTGCCTCCAACGGAGAACTGAATTGCGTGAGAGCAATCTGCACATTCGGAGCAACCACCACCTGCACATCGTCCCATTTGCCTGCCACGTAATCCTTAATCGAATGAAATCCCTTATCCTTCGTGATCAGCGCGATTTCCTTCTCTCCATTTGCTATAAGTTCCCCCACATAGGTTGCCTGATAGAAATCAAGTGCGTTCGATCTCGGATTCTTCAACTGAACCACCTCGAAATCACACCCCGATTCCTGTATATAATCAACATGTTCCTGATTGATTGTATTACATGTCTGGCTGTAAAATATCGCGAGACTGTCCTTCTCGCAAAGTGCGTCCAACCCCAACAGTCCGGCATCCCTTACATTCTCATAATCTACAATAATTGTTGCCATAACAAATCCTCCTTCGCAATTACACATAGTTTTCCTAGTTTTCATTGTACCATGTGTATACTTCGATGTCATTGTACTGATAGTTCAATCGGAAGGGAGATAGACAGACAAACATTTGTTAAAAAAGAAAACCACTTACTGCTACGTTTTTCCTTCCTGTCTGTTCATACTATAAATATTTTTTCAGTCTAAACTCTGTCTGCTCGCCCTTTTTCTCACTCACAAGTTCAAACAAATTATCTTTTGTTGTAAATAGATTCTTAGGATTTCTTCCTATGATTAAATACTGATTCTTCCCATCCAACGAAATATACTTTCTTGTATCGTCATCCAACAACATATCTGCATTATCTATAACAATCAGCTTGCCATTTTCTTCTGCTATCATTTCCTTTATATCTTTTTGATAATCCTGATAATTTATGCACACAATATCGGGATTCACAGCCATGCATTCTCTTATGAATGAAAACGCAGCGGTTTTCCCTGTTGCTGATGAGCCGGTAAGAATCGTAATGTTATTTGTAAAATCAAAATTTACTATATACGAAGTATGAACTGTCGAGAAATGTTCCATAACTATTGGCTTACTCTTCATTATTCCACCACTCCTTCAATTCTTCATAATCTGAAATAACTCTGATTCCATTTTGATCAGACACCCTAACATCCTTCATATCAAATGGTATTATGGCATAATCGCTATATACCGTGCCTGCATCTAGCTCATACAATACTTCCAACGCATTATCACCACATTCCTTCAGGCAAAATGCTTTCTCAGGAAAATATAGAACATTCAACACTGTTTTACAGCCCGTCGATAAACAATCTATATCTAATGCAACACCATTAAATTTCGATTCTATCTTATATTTTCCTATCAGCTTGGAGGCATCTATTTTCTCAACAATGGCATTTGCTCTATCATCTAACTTAGAGACAGTATTCTGATTGAAGAACACATCGTTAAGTTCTACATAATCCATGTCACTCGGTATGTCGTTTTTATTCTTGAATATGGTAATCATGCCTGTACCTCCAATCCAAGATTTGCAAATGCACTATAGGTTGTTAACTCTTCTGCCACCAACTTATCATTAAATAATCTGAAAGTTTAAGTATTTCCTGAGTTTTTTCAATATTCTTTTTCCATAACATCCTGTGTAAAAATATATTCTCCCTGTTCAGCAGATAATGAATTAATCAAATGTACATTTTTTCCATCTTGATATATCCTCATAAATCAATTTTCACAATTTCATGACTATCTTTTCGTACGATTCGAATTATAAGAACTGGAAAATCCGCAGGATCACCTCTTCCTCCTACAAGCTTTCGTTTTTCCTTTCCTGCAAATACCCAAAATCCAGCATCATCAAGTTCTTTTATAGACTGAGTGATATTAAAGCCCACCATAATTCTATCGTATGGTTCATCTATTACATCATCAAAATCAATTATTTCTTTCACATATTGTATAAATTCGCCAACTTTCTTTACTTCTTCCAACGTCTGTGCTTCTTCGTCATAATTTAGCCCACAGACCCCATTAATATAAAATATTAACTGCCTTCCCTCATCAATTTTCTGTAATCTAATATTGGGGTATCCAGATTGGTGTAGCATTCTTACTGGTTCAATCTTTTCCTTTTTATAATTTTCTTCATTTACTCCTTGTTGAACCTTACGATACCACTCATCCCTATGCATAATCAGTTCTTTTTCTGTAAACTTTATTCCCTTTGGATGTTTGGGATCATATTGTCTAACTTCTGCATGGCAATCAAAACATAATGGAATTGCATTTTCATAAATATCTTGTCCTCCGTCTGCTCTAGCTTTAATATGGTGAACTTCCATATTATTACCGCAGAATTTATGACATATGCAACAACGCCTTCCGCATGCAATCATTGATTTAGTTTTAATATCTTCACTAAATGCCATTTTTCCCCTTCTTCCGAAATAGCTGATCTTCTATATCATAAACAAAAATATTATTTGTTTCAAACACTTATTTCAGTTCAAAATGTTTATATATTTTTTCAGTTTGTCTTTGTGCGTAAGTATTAACAATTTCCAGTAATTTCAGTTTTATTTTTATTTAAAAAATATGCTCCCATTTGACACATCACTGAGAGGTGTGGGAGCTCCTATTACCTATCTTATAATCAAATAGTCATGTTATAAAATATTTATATAATTATTTACAATTAAGGATCTCATTAATTTTATTTATGTACGCAATATTACTTGCTATCTGCTTAGTCTGCTCATCCATTAATCGTACATCACTCTCATCTATTACTTCAATCAACTCACATATTCGTTCATCGGATAACAGCTCAATGTAACACCGTGCTTGAAATTTGGGAGGCGACACTTGATGAGCTAATACATTACGCATATTTACCAATTTTTTAATGCACTCAAAAAAAGGATATACCTGCCTACTACTTTGTATTGATTGTACTTCAAATATCAATTTTTCTACCATTTTTTCAGCATTGTTTATCTTATTTATATCTGTGAGCGTAAATGTATTAAAATCGCAACTTTTATCAAAATTATTAGTTTTCAACTCAAAAGAACTTTCGTCATAATTTATCTCAACTCTATATGCCTTTAGGCCATAATAAAAATGCAATTTATTAATTTCAGAAAGATCCTTTTTTTTTACATTTTCAATAAACTCTTTTTTTATTCTTTTTTCAAGCTCATTAAATAATTCAAGAAAAACAAATACAACTTTTGCTTTAATTTGCAATTTATTTTTTTCATCTGCATTCATATTTTTATCCCATTATAATTTCTTTTACTCTCTTAATTCTATCATTAACATTATTTGTAGATGATTGAGACTTTTCTAAAGTTTGTTTAATTTTTTCATCTTTCTCAATTAATTTTGCTTTTTCTATAATAGTATCCATTTTCTCGTTAGAAAATGGAATACAGGCATCCACTAAATGTTCCGAATACTTATGCGTATTAAATAACTTCATAAGTTCAATAGTGTTGTTCAAAATATTCTCTACGGTTTCTCGTTCAATTGTAATTTTCTTATTTTGTAAATCTTGAAGCACTAAATTTATCATGTCTCTCGGTCTAGAATTATATCCCTCAACATAACATTCATCCTGATTAGTTTTCACAAAGAAAGCAACGCTTTTATAAAATCTTCCATAATCATAATATCGCTTAATTGTAGCCTCCGAAAAAACAGCAGCATACTCTTCTTTTAATTGAGGTTCCGCTGATTCGCCGACTCTTTGACTAATAAAATCATCTATGATCTTTGTAGTATCAGATTGATAAATGGCTCGTCTTATTTCATTAACCTTTAAAGGTTCGGCACCTTTGTTCAATCGAGCAAAAATATCATATTTCGTAAATACCGGAGACTCAGAGGTAATAACATATATATCTAAAATAGACGATAACATCTGCTCTGTTTTTGATTTAGAATCTTCTGCATTCTTTATTATGCTAAACGTTTTACCCCCAAAAACATCGCCATAATACTCTAGATATTTTTCTTTTAACTCTAATTCATTTCCAAAGAATTCTTTAATAGTAGACAATCTTTGTTTTCCATCAACGACCTCATATTTATTTGTATCTAGCAAGTCATCACTTGGTACCTCAACAACATATATTGGCGGAATCATTATTTCCATATATAATGACTCAATAAAAGCAACTTTTTTTTCGGTAGTCCAAACAACATTACGCTGGTAACGCGGATCTAAAATCAAATCATTATCTCTTATTTTTTTTAGAATTTCTCTAATAGACCAAGATTGCTTATTTATTTTTGTTTTCTCTAAAAAGGCTCTTTTTTCTTCATATTCAGATGTATCTCTCTTATCTGTCTCATCAATCTCAATATTCTCTGCCATCTGAAGATCTTCATCTTCAATTTTTTTTACTTCTCTTTGCATTTTTACACCTCTCCAATTCATATTCGATCACCAAACGGTAATTGTTTTATATATAGTTCCATAAATAAATAATCAGGTTGATTATCTCTTGTTACCGGAATTTTAATTACCTCTTTTAAATACTTATCTTGTGTTACTTTTCTACCATAAGTATATTTATATTTATTTGCCATAAGTACTGTTTTGAAGAACAGATATACATATTTATTCGCAAACGTTGTATTTTTTAATGTTAATATTTTCGCTGAATCCCCTACAACACATCCTTTTTCTTGATATGAAACATAACCCGCAGATCCGCTTCTAGCTACAGTAAGGCAAGGAATACTTGAGTAAATATATCCTGCTTTTTTGCAATACTCTTCGCTGATTAACCCCATTACTCCATTATCTATTTCTCCACTTTGCACCGCTTTCATTTGTCCCGGATTATTTTCTATTTCTTCTTGTGTAATTCCTTTTCCATTTCGAATATTAAAGAGATCTCCAACTCTAAATTCTTTCCAATTTTCAGGATTAATGACAATTCGATATGCTTTATTCTGCGTTGTTATATGTTTAAAATGTAATGTTTTAATATATGATTCCATATACTCCCAATCAGGGGTTCCCTCATCTGTTGCAGGAAGGTATATTTTCGATTTTACCATTCTTTCAGGTCTCCATTTTCGTCCATACGCCCACCGATATCTATCCATTTTTATTACCGACGCTACAAACAAAGCAATATATTCATTGAACTCACCATTTTTTATATATAGCGGATTAACATCATGACTACATGTAAAGATATCTTTTTGAAAAAATGCAAATCCTACCGAACCATTGTTTGTAACACAAAGCGCATTAGCAGGAAACAATTTTTCTTCAATTGGTGCATTATTGTCATCACCTGTTTTAGAAGCATTTTCTATATCTTCGATAGAATAATATTCGGTAACCCCATTATTTTTTTCTGTTGCTCCTAAAAATGGTATTTTACCATCAACTGTATGTTCTGGCTTTTTATTATAAAACCCTTTCTTTATATCAAATATTTCACTAAATTCAAACTCTTTCCATGTTTCAAATTTATTCTTCATAAGTATCTCCTTCCTTAACAAGATATGACAAATACTCATTTATTGTTTTCTGGAAATCATCTTCTGTTAGCTTTGTATAATCGGTTTTCATATATGCCTCACATAGCCATTCATCTTCTCCTGTTACTGATTGTGTAACTGATATCCCATCTTGAGATATTCTGTTATTATACAAGAATAACCATTGCTTTTCTATTTCTTCCCACTCGCTTTTTCCTGTATCTGAATTTATCTGTTCTATTCTTCCTAAATTTTTTTTCTTTTTAAATCCATCTTCTTTGAAATATCCAAAAAAAGTTTTACCACTATCGGAATTTTTTCTCCCTGTTTTTAAAACCATACAACAAGCGGATGCCGAAGCCCCTGGATAAAATATTTCATTAGGTAAAGTAAAAACTGCATCCAAAGTATTTTCAATGAGTAGATCTTTTTTTATACTTTCTATCTCTTTACTATTTCCAATCGCACATGCAACCGGAAGTAAAACAGCAATGGTTGCTTGAATTTTACATTCATTTAAAACGTCAGCAACATATTTTAAAAAATAAATGCCTTTTGAAGGATCTTCCTTTTGCTTTGCATTCCAAGTATCTGTGTAAGTTTTTGGCATATGTTTTTTTTGCGCATTATATGGCGGATTCATTAATACGACAGATGGTCTGGCTTGTACTATCCATGTTTTAAAATCAAAACAACTTCCTTGAATAATATTTGAATTCCCATCTCCGTGTATAAGCATATTAGTAGTGGCCAAACCATAAATGTTTTCGTCATACTCTATTCCAAAAATTTGATTCTTTTTTATTTTTGATTGTTCTTCCATAGTTGCACAATCATCAAGTGCCTGTGTCATTCCTCGAACTAAAAATGATCCCGAACCACAACAAGGATCCAAAATTATCGAATTCTTATTTACGCCAACAACCTTAGCCATAAAATCTGTAATGTGGTCTGGAGTAAACGCTTGATTTTTATCGTCTTTCCCTACATATTTATTAAATGTTACAAAAAACAAATTTAATAAATCTTGTCCTGCGGTACTTTTATCATTAATAAAGGGCAAAATATTATTCTCAATATACGTCAAAATTTCCCGTAAATCATTTGCCTCCATTGCTCTTATATCCTGGCTATGCAAAACCTTAGTATCAAGCAATGATAATTTAGCTGCCTTATTCAAATCATCCGTAAGCATATCGCTCAATACATCTTTTATTCCGGCAATAATCTGTGAAGTCTTAAAAGATGATTCCTTATAAATTAATCCTTTTTTTAAGGCAAGTAAGCACGTGCCTACAAACTGACTTCTTAGTTTTTCAGAAACGCCATGTTTATGAAGTAGCTCATTTAAATGATATGTGTTTTGCATTACCTTCTCTTTATCATTTATCTTTGAAGTGTATAAATCTGCATATTCTTGCATACTCTTTATGTTTTTTGATTCGCCCAAAAAATTATCATCAGAGATAGCGCCTCTCCATGTACAAACATAATCATTTGAAGTATTAGCCAATATAGCAACTACTCTATTTCCAGTCAATTTCTTCTCATATTCTACGTATGCCGCAAGTTGTCTTTTATACTCATTAATTTTCCTTCGATAATTTGCTTTGGTTTCAATTAAGACCGTAACACCATCTTTTTCAAATCTCAAATCAACAGTCTCATATTTTCTTTTTTTGGTGGTGCTATAAATTGCATAAAACACTAAATGTTGTACCTTATATGCTTTTGGATAACTGTACTCCTCATTTTCAACATTTGAAGTCAAATATTCTATTCCAATCCTATTTACCATCTCTGTACGTTTCATATTTTCTTTCCTCTCAACCTTTTCTCTTTCAGTTAAGTAGTATATAGCATAATCAAAATGGGTATAAAATATATCATCATTGATATAATATCATATTCCCAAATCTCTATAAACCTTAATTTGATTTTTTCTCCATATTGCTACGATTTTAAAGTTATCGCCCAAAGTATAATTTGAAATGTGATATCCAGTAAAATATCGTTTAATCCCCCAGAGAAAGAAAACGTTATGTCACGCAAAAAACAATCATACTAAACAGTTCAAGTTAAATGCTATCAACCATCTCCAAAAGGTCCTAATTTACTTCTATTTGACGTTACTAAAAAAACAATATAATATTAGCTCCCGACTGACTAAGTAATCCTATTTTAACATAATTAAGGTTACACTCTACATGTTTATTATATCATCATCATTGATATATTCCAATGTAAAATCAATCTCACAAAAAACGAAACCCATCTTCCTGTAAGGAGACTGAGAGCAGCCATGCCCCTCATCTTACCGCCTGCGCTACCGCTTACTCCCTCCTCAGCTCGATTCCGCTTCGCTCCATCTCGCTGTATGTTGTCGCCAAATATATAAATTCAAATACAGCATTCGGCCTATCAGCCGAATGTCTCTATACAACAAAAGAGAGGATACTCACATGCAAGCATATGTATCCTCTCTTTGTTGTATGACATCTGCTTCGCAGATGCTGTATTTGATTTTATGTGCTTGGCTCGTTATCACTCAAACTCAATCGTTCCAGGCGGTTTACTCGTCAGATCATACATTACACGGTTTACGCCTTTTACCTCGTTTATAATTCTTGTCATAACCTTCTGCAGTACTTCGAATGGGATCTCGGAGCAATCAGCAGTCATGAAGTCGCTGGTGTTGACTGCACGAAGTGCGATTGCGTAGTCATAGGTACGCTCGTCGCCCATAACACCGACACTACGCATATTGGTCAATGCTGCGAAATACTGTCCGAGGTTCTTGGCAAGTCCTGCCTTGGCGATCTCCTCGCGGTAGATGTAATCGGCATCCTGTACGATACGAACCTTGTCTGCGGTTACTTCACCGATGATACGGATACCAAGTCCCGGTCCCGGGAATGGCTGACGGTATACCAGATATTCCGGGATGCCAAGCTCCAATCCGGCTTTTCTTACTTCATCCTTGAAAAGCAGGCGCAACGGCTCAATGATTTCTTTGAAATCAACATGATCCGGAAGTCCACCTACATTGTGGTGACTCTTGATTACTGCGGACTTTCCAAGTCCGGACTCGATCACGTCTGGGTAAATCGTTCCCTGTACTAAGAAGTCAACCGCGCCGATCTTCTTTGCCTCTTCCTCGAATACGCGGATAAATTCTTCGCCGATAATCTTACGTTTTGCTTCTGGCTCGGTAACACCGGCTAATTTCTTATAATAACGCTCCTGTGCATTGACACGGATAAAGTTCAGCTCGTATGGACCATCCGGGCCAAATACTGCCTCGACCTCATCGCCCTCGTTCTTACGAAGTAAGCCGTGATCAACGAATACACAGGTAAGCTGCTTTCCTACTGCTTTTGAGAGAAGAACGGCTGCTACGGAGGAATCGACACCACCGGACAGGGCACATAATACCTTTCCGTCTCCAACCTTCTCACGGATCTCACGGATTGTTGTCTCAACAAATGAATCCATCTTCCAGTCGCCGGAGCATCCACATACGTTATAAACGAAGTTTGACAGCATCTTCTGTCCTTCTTCAGTATGCATAACCTCTGGATGGAACTGTGTCGCATACAGCTTGCGCTCCGGGCACTCCATCGCTGCAACTGGGCAAACTGGTGTCTTTGCAACAACCTTAAATCCCTCTGGTGCCTTTGAAATATAATCTGTGTGACTCATCCAGCAGATTGTCTGTGGCTTTACGCCCTGGAAGATAGCACTGCTGTTATCTACATCCACTTCGGTTCTGCCATACTCACTGACTGGCGCAGTTTCCACGGTACCTCCAAGCATATATGCCATCAACTGCGAGCCATAGCAGATTCCGAGAATCGGAATTCCCAAATCAAATATTTCCTTCTGATAGCGTGGTGACTCCTCGCCATACACACTATTTGGACCACCCGTGAAAATGATTCCCTTTGGATTCATTTCCTTGATCTTGTCGAGCGACAAGGTGTACGGATGTACCTCTGCATACACATTACATTCACGGACACGACGTGCAATCAACTGGTTGTACTGACCACCAAAATCAAGCACGATAATCATTTCCTTATTCATGTGCGTCTCCCTTCTTCTCTTAATTTATTGTTATATTCTATAAGAAAATAAGCAAGAGTCCTATCTTTCGATAAAACCCCTGCTTATTATACTAATTATTTAGCATCTCTGCAATAACTTCCTGCGCTTTTTGTAACTGCGTATCATCTGCACGATCAATATTGACGGCGGATGTCTGTCCATCTGGAAGTTCTACCTCATAATCTGGTGTAATGCCCTTCTTATGAATGTCATTTCCATTTGGTGTAAAATACTTTGCAACCGTAAGCTTCACAGCTGTTCCATCGGAAAGTGGAATAACCGACTGAACAATACCCTTACCGAATGTTGTTGTACCAACCAGCTTCGCCTTACCGGAATCCTGCATTGCTCCGGAGAAAATCTCAGATGCACTGGCACTGTTGCCATTTACAAGTACAACCAATGGAATATCTACGCTGTGCTTTCCCGTATCTTTGTACTCACCAAGCACATTTCCATCACGATCCTTCGTAGATACGATAACACCATCGTCCATGATATAATCGCACATATCAACAACGGCTGTCAGAAGTCCACCCGGATTATCACGCAGATCAATAATTGCTGCCTTGGCACCATTTGCCTGCACCTCATCGATAGCATCTTCAAATTCCTGTGCTGTATTGTCGTTGAACTGTGTAACTGCGATATAACCAACCTGATCATCCAGCATCTCGCTTTCTACCGTGTAATTCTCCACAGTACGACGCTCTACATCAAACTCCAGATAATCGGATTCGCCCTGACGGTAAATCTTCAGATGTGCCTTCGTTCCTTCTTCGCCACGGATCATATCTACTACCACAGAAAGCTCCTGATCGGTAATCTCCGTGTCATCTACCTGAACTAAAATATCGCCTGCCTTCAGTCCAGCCTGCTCAGCCGGGCTGTTCTTGATCGGACGTACGATTTCGACACGCATATCGGAATTCATCGTCACAACTGCACCGATACCCACATATTCACCCGAAGTATCTTCCTGCAGTTCTGCATACTCTTCCTTTGTATAATAGACAGAGTACGGATCATCCAAACCATCCATGATTCCGTCATACAACGCTTCTTCCTGCTTATCCCGGTCAACATCGAAATAATAATACTTGTCAATCAGGGAATTGATCTCATCGACCTTCTTTGCAACTGAACTGTCCTGCCACAGATCCGATGCAACTACTGGTTCTGACGTATCTGCCTGTGTTGCATCCGAATCCGTCTGTACATCAATGGATTCCCGTGTATTCTTCTTTGACTCTGTCTGATTTCCACAACCGATACATGCAACAGATAACGCGGTTGCCAACGCCAAAGCCCATAGTTTTTTCATGTTCTTTTTCACGTCTACTTTTACTCTCCTTTAACCTTGCGCTTTCATCTTATTGTAAATACGGCCATGGATCAACATAGCTGCCATTGATTCTTAATCCAAGATGACAATGTGGACCTGTCGAATTTCCGGTACTTCCAGCAAGCGCAATGACCTGTCCACGCGATACCGTCTGTCCCACGCTGACACACAAGCTTGAATTATGCATATATGTAGTTGACATAGACGAACTGTGTGCAACCGTTACATAATTACCCATCGAGCTTGAGTAAGACGCCGCAATTACCGTTCCAGCCTCGCATGCTACAATCGGTGTTCCTGTCGGACATCCAATATCCAATCCCTGATGATATCTCGAACCAATACCTCCAGGACTCTCTCTCGGTCCAAATCTGGAAGTAACCGTTCCTCCAGTTGATACTGGCCACTGCAGGCTTCCACCTGTATATGTGATATTTACATCTGTCGGTGCCGTTGTTGTGCTTCCTGCAGCTGCTGCCGCGGCCGCTGCGGCTGCCTGCTGCTGTCTATATGCTTCCTCTGCGGCTGCGATTGCCTGATTGGTTGCCTCGATATCCTGCTCCAGCTCTGCAATCGTTGCCTCGTAATCACCGATGGATGATTCGTAGTTTGCTACCTGTACCTGCTTACCCTCGATCATAACCTCGACAGCAGCCTTGTTGTCTTCCACTTCCAGTTTGATATCCTCAACATCCTTCAGATCTTTTTCCAGACCGGCCTTTGTATCTGCGATCGTCTGTCGTGTCTCTACCAGATCATCAAACATATTCTTATCGTAAGAATAAATCTGATCTGCATATTCTGCCTGATTTACGATATCCGAGATATCGGAGGTTGAGAAAAGTACATCCAGATACGATGGATTACCATTTTCGTATGAGTATTTGATTCGCTCTTTCATCGCCTCATACTGTTCCTGTTCCTTCTCCTGTGCAGCCGTAAGCTCGGTCTGCTTCGTCTCAATATCTGCTTCGAGCTGAGTCTGCTGCGCCTCCAGATCCGTAATTTCATTTGTATATTCCGTTACCTGCGCATCCAGTTCTGCAATCGCATCCAGAATCGAATTCTGTTCTTTCTCCAACTGGGCAAGAACGGCTTCTGCTTCTTCCTTCTTACTTTCCTTCTGATCCTTCTGATCTTTCAGGTCCGAAATACTCGTCGCATTTACCGTCATACTCATGCTTCCAGCCACAGCAAATGCAATGATTGCTCTCACAAGCTTTTTACACTTCATATGCTTCCCTCCTAAACTTTCAAATGTTTCCGTGTTGTCAATAAACTACCAATCAAACCAAGTCCGATACCAATACCCGCAGATAATGGAATCAGAACTGCAAATATCTCCTTTGCCGGTACAAATGCAAATAAGCTCTGTACAACGGAGAACCGGCCGATGATGTACTGAACCACTGTATCATACATATAGTAGATCAAGATCAATGGAATCAATGATCCCACAAGTCCGATCACAACACCCTCTACAATGAATGGCGCACGTACGAAGAAGTTTGTCGCACCAATCAGCTTCATAATACCAATTTCTTCCTTACGCACAGTAATACCGATTGTAATCGTATTACTGATCAGGAAGATCGATACGAGCAACAGGATCACAATAATTCCGATGGATGCATAGCTGACAACGCTGTTCAGTGCTGCCACACCGTCTGCAGTTACCTCGGAGCTAAGTACCTTACGTACACCGGTCAATCCCTTTAAGTACTGTACAAATTCTGCCTGATTTGACAGATCCTTCAATGTGATCTTATATGATGCACTGTTCTTCAATGGGTTGTCCCCCTGGAATGCATCAATCGCTGCCTGCGGATCATCAAACTTCTCTTCTGCATACTGCTTCCATGCCTCATCTGCGGAAATGAAATCCAGCGTATTGACCTCATCACGCAGTCGAATCTGCTGACCGATCATCGTGATATTCTCATCTGTTACACCTTCATCAAAGAATACAGAGATCGTAACTGTATTCTCCAGATCCGTCATTGCTGTACGGAAATTCACGATCACACAATAAAATAAACCAAATAAGAACAGACAGGAAACAATTGTTCCGATTGATGCCAATGAGAACAAAAGGTTTCGTTTAATATTTTTAATACCCTGTCTGATACTATACATGAATGAACTAATCCTCATCGATATACCCACCTTTTTGCTCATCGCTGATTATTTCGCCATGCTTCAACGTGATTACACGTTTCTTCATCATATTGACGATCTCTTTGTTATGCGTTACAACGACAACCGTTGTTCCTTTCTTGTTGACATCCTCCAGAAGGCGCATAATTTCCCATGAATTTTTCGGGTCCAAGTTACCAGTCGGCTCATCCGCAAGCAGGATCTCTGGCTTATTTACCAGTGCTCTCGCAAGTGCAACTCTCTGCTGCTCACCACCGGACAACTGCTTTGGAAATGACTTATATTTATCCGCAAGTCCAACCAATGTCAACATCGCTGGTACCTGCCGGCGAATGTAGCGGCTTGGCGTCTCAATGACACGCTGCGCAAATGCAACATTCTCATATACCGTACGATCCTTGAGCAACCGGAAGTTCTGGAATACAACACCGATCTTACGACGGATCTTCGGAATATTTTTCCTCTTTAATTTACTGTAATCTGTGTCTGCAACCTTGATCTTTCCAGAGGTTGGATCTAACTCCTTTAACAACAGCTTAATCAGCGTCGTCTTACCAGATCCGGAAGAACCTACGATAAACACAAACTCGCCTTTTTCTATCTTCAAACTTACATCGTTCAAGGCATACGTCTTACTCGCCGGATACCTCATCTTCACGTGACTCAGTTCTAACATCTTATTATCTCCTTTTGAGCGTATCTTTTAATACTCTAACGATTCCATGTACTTCATATATTTCACAACCATAAGGGCAATCTTGAAGGTAATGGCATCCTCGAATACCCGGAGGTCAAGTCCGGTACTCTTCTGAAGCTTATCCAGACGGTAAACCAAAGTATTACGGTGAATGTAAAGCTGACGGGATGTCTCAGATACATTCAGGCTGTTCTCGAAGAACTTGTTGATTGTTGTCAATGTCTCCTCGTCGAACTCGTCTGGTGATTTACCATCAAAAATCTCCTTGATAAACATCTTGCAAAGTGGAAGTGGCAACTGATAGATCAATCGACCGATTCCAAGATTGCTGTATGCGATAATCTTTCTGTCGCTGTAAAAGATCTTCCCTACGTCCAGTGCAAGCTTTGCTTCCTTATAAGAACGGGACACTTCTTTGATTTCGTTGACGATTGTACCGTATGCAACATTGACCGATGACATGGCTTCTGTATTCAGCATATCCACAATTACTTTTGCCGTCTTGCGCATGTCCTCGTAAGTCTCACTCGGCTTTATTTCCTTGACAAGAATAATATTCTTCTCGTCAACTGCCGTAATGAAATCCTTTGTCTTGCTGGAGAACAAGGTTCTGACTGTCTCCAATGCATTGGTATCCTTCTCCGTCTTTGTCTCGATAATAAACACGATACGTTTTACATCTGTCTCAATGTGCAGCTTCTTCGCACGGTTGTAAATATCCACCAAAAGCAGGTTGTCAAGCAACAGGTTCTTGATAAAGTTGTCCTTATCAAAACGCTCCTTATATGCCACCAGAAGATTCTGAATCTGGAAAGTTGCCATCTTTCCGATCATATAGACATCCTCGGCATCCCCTTTTGCCAGTATGACATATTCCAGTTCATTCTCATCATACACCTTAAAAAACTGGAAGCCACGAATCACCTGACTGTCCGCTGCTGATTCAGAGAATTTCACAACCTCATCCTCATACTCTTCCATTCCGCGCATAGTTGTCGCAAGTATCTTACCTTCGGTATCCATCACACAGAGTTCTACACGTGTAATTGACTTAATTCCAGTAACCGTATCCTGCAGTATCTGATTCGAAATCATTCGTCCACCCCTATTCTTTGTTGTGAATTTTTAAAAATTCTGTAACAAAATTGTAACATTTATATATTCTTCTGTCAATGTCAAATACTTTCCAATTATTCGACATTGCCTATACTCATACAAAGTACATTCTACACGAAAAATGCAAAAAAAAAAAGAGGAAACGCATAATTTTTATGCATTTCCTCTGAAAAATCACACTTTGTTCAAATTTTAGAACCAAGCACCTGACTAGTTGATGATGATCTCCTCTGTCTCCTTATCGAAGATGTGGATCTTGCTCAGGTCAAATGCGAACTGAACTGTATCACCAGGTCTTGCTGTTGTACGTGCATTTACTCTTGCTGTGATATCGAACTGATCGATTGTGAAGTACAGATATACTTCAGCACCAAGCATTTCGTAAATATTGATTCTTGCATCGATAACACTCTCAGGTGAAGACTCGATGAAGAGCTGCTCATCATGAATATCCTCTGGACGGATACCAAGAACAACTTCCTTATCAAGGAAATCACCGCTGATAAGCTTCTGAGCCTTAGCATCAGGAACCTTGATTGAGTGAGAACCGAACATAAGTAATACGTCTGCTCCAGACTTAACAACCTTACAATCGATGAAGTTCATAGGTGGCATACCCATGAATCCAGCTACGAACAGGTTGCATGGCTTGTCATACAGATTCTGAGGTGTATCAACCTGCTGGATGATACCATCCTTCATAACTACGATTCTTGTACCAAGAGTCATAGCCTCTGTCTGGTCATGTGTTACGTAAATGATAGTTGTCTGCAGTCTCTGGTGAAGCTTAGAGATCTCAACACGCATCTGAACACGAAGCTTAGCATCCAAGTTTGAAAGAGGCTCGTCCATAAGGAATACCTTAGGCTCACGAACGATTGCACGTCCCATAGCCACACGCTGTCTCTGACCACCTGACAAAGCCTTTGGCTTTCTGTCAAGCAGATGCTCGATATCAAGAATCTTAGCAGCCTCATGTACCTGCTTATCAATCTTCTCCTTTGGTACCTTTCTAAGCTTCAGACCGAATGCCATGTTATCATAAACTGACATATGTGGGTACAAAGCGTAGTTCTGGAATACCATCGCAATATCTCTGTCCTTAGGCTCTACATCGTTAACCATCTTGTCACCGATCCAAAGCTCACCGGAACTGATATCCTCAAGACCTGCGATCATACGAAGTGTTGTTGACTTACCACATCCTGAAGGTCCAACGAAGATGATGAACTCTTTATCTTCAATATCCAAGTTGAAGTCCTTTACAGCGTTGAAGCCATTTGGATAAATTTTATAAACATTCTTAAGTTGTAAACTAGCCATTTTGATTTTTCCTCCTTAGATTTTAGCTATAATCATCTGACTCATGATGTTTGTATGATACACCAAATGGCCCGAAGTTGCCATATTACTATTCAACAAATAAGGCTGAAAAATATTGTGTAATTTGTATATGAAAATTTTTTTCATGATTTTTTTGTGGATTTTTCACAAACTTTACCGAATTCTAACTAGCTATATTTTGTGAAACCTTCACCATAAGCCTCCCGAATATCCCCCACAAAACAGATTGCCCGGTCATCCAGCTCATAAATTTTCCGCTTGACATTTACCATTTCTTTTGAACTAAGTGCACAGAGCAGCATCTGCTTCGGGCAGCCGGTATATCCACCCTGTGCCGGAACCCGCGTAACGCCCCGTCCCAGTTGTCCGGTAATGTATTCCGCAAGGGCTTTTTCTTCATTCGAAATAATATACATAAGTTTTGCATGGTTTGGTCCCTCCAGCACCAGATCAGAGACCTTTGTCATGACAAACAGGACAATCAGTGCATAAATTCCATTGCGAAGCCCAAACACGCCGATTCCGAACAGAATAATGATGCCATCCACGATTGCCATCAGCTTTGGAACGGATACATGCGGAATACGCCGATTGATGATCTGTGCTGTCATATCCGCACCACCCGAGGACGCATTTTGCAGGAAGATCAAACCAAGTCCGCCACCCATGATCACGCCGCCACACAGCCCATCTACCAGTACATCACCTGTCAGAAGCGGCAGTGGACGGATCAATCCGAGAAACACAGACAGACACACCGTCGCATAGACTGTCCGGTAAAATATCAGCTTCCCAAGTACCTTATATCCTATGATAAACAACGGAATATTGACCGCCGCATTAACCAGCCACAGTGGGATATGAAACAAATGCTCCAGTAAGATTGCCAGTCCGGTCACACCTCCAGTTACCAGTTCCAGCGGATTAAAATAGACAACGACCGAGAAAGCCATCAAAAATGCCCCCACAGTCATCAGACCATACCTCTTTGCAATCATCACACAAACCTCCATACGAAAAAAGACTCCATACTAACCTCTAGTATGGAGTCCGCCATTGATTTTTATTCGCTTTTAATGATTGCTGTCAGATGCACCGATAATGATCACGACATCGTAACCGTCTGTGGATTCTGTCACATTGCTTGTCACAGTTCCAACTTCATAGCTGGCATTTGCAAAATACTGTACCAGTTCTTTGCCCACGCCATCTTCTCTTGCTACAATCTTTGTATCAGCGAGTGCTTCTGTGTAATCCGATGCATTTGTGTTTGCATATCCATTTGCATTTAATGTATCACACCAGCGTCCTGCAAGTCCAGCAATATCGGTACTGTTCAGCACCAGGATCTTCCTATCCGTTGCACTGACTGTCTCAGCCTCCTGTGCAGCTTCGGTTGTCTCAGCCTCTGTGGATGGTGTGATCTGAAGATCATCCACCTGAGAATCCGTCAATGCATTCTCATCGAGGGTTGTCGCAGGCGTATCCTTCGCTGTGTTCCCCTTTAATGCCTGCATTACAAAAAATGCGCCAAATGCCACAATGGCAAGTCCTAATATAATAACGGCTGCGCGAAGCAACATTGAAAAGAACAATCCTGCTGCCGTCTGCTGTTTTTTTCCACTCATAATTTTCTCCTATCTACGTCATACGTTGTTTCCATCTTTTTCTATTCGTATCTACCGTCGCTCATTCTAGTCTTTTTTTCAATACATTTTTCAAGTATAGCAAATGTTGTTGTTTTTTTCAACCATTTATAGCATAATCGTAGTATGGATTTTTTGTGAAAAAGTTGCATCCTGCTATAGATATTTCAAGAATAACAAGGAGGTCCCAATCCCATGAAAACAGCTCTTATTACCGGTGCTTCCCGCGGAATCGGCGAAGCCACCGCCTATCAGTTAGCAAAAGAATACGACTGTGTTGCCATTATGAGCCGGAATACCGACGGAAAATTAAATGCCGTCGCGAATCAGATTCACACCACTACCAATTGCGAATGCATTCCATTTACCGGAGATGTGTCTGACTTTGCATTTGTCGAAGATTGCGTCCGGTCACTTGCCACATCCGGCCATCCGGTCGATACACTCGTCAACAACGCAGGCATCTCGCTCGTCGGGCTTTTTCAGGACATGACACCGGAGGAATTCGACCGCATCCTGCGCATCAATGTAACTTCCGTCTACAACACCTGCCATGCTGTGATTCCCGATATGGTGCGAAACCAGCATGGACGTATCTTGAATATCTCCTCGGTCTGGGGACTCGTCGGTGCCTCCTGCGAAGTCGCCTATTCGGCAACGAAGGGTGCCATCAACAGCCTGACGATGGCACTTGCAAAGGAACTTGCCCCAAGCCATATCGCGGTCAATGCGATTGCTTTCGGTGCCGTGGACACGACCATGAACGGTCATCTGTCTGTCGAGGAGAAGAAGACGCTCTGCGAGGAAATCCCGGCAGAAAAAATGGCGGCTCCCGAAGAAGCCGCCGCCTGTATCTCTCATATTTTGGCAATGCCGGATTATATGACCGGCGAAATATTGAAATTCGATGGTGGCTGGATCTAGCCACCATTTTCCTTTTCCGAATTCTTTTCTGAATTCGTTATGAATCCTTCTTACGCAGGTTTTTGATTGCTGTTGTAAGCTTGATCGGATTTCCGTAACGCAATGTCGAACTCCGGAAGATTTTACCGCCGATCACACCCATAAGCGCAACAGAAATATACAGAATGACCGCAGATACGATGATCTCCCATGTCTGCACATGTCCCATCGCCACACGCGCAAACATGGCGCTGTAAGAGCTAAACGGCAGGAAGGAACAGACTTTCATCGGTACGCCGTCCACCTTGTCAAGCTGAAGCAGCACAACAAAATATACAATCATGATAATCATCTGTGCTGATCCGGCGGACTTATTCAGATCCTCAATCTTTGACACCAGTGCCCCGAGCGCACCGTATAGGAACGCATAGAACAGGAATCCGCCAATACCGAATACTGCAAATACAACCAATACATTGGCCGGGATATCCAGGAACATGCCAAGGTCAATGCCCCAGAAATCTTTATTGTACTGGTACGAACCAAGCAGACAGACAGCAATGATTCCGACCTGAAATACCGTTGCCACGGCACCTGCAAATACCTTGCCGAACAACAGCGCCGTTGAATCGGTACTGGTAACCAGAATCTCGATGGAACGATTGCTCTTCTCATTTGTAACAGAGGACGCAATACTCATGCCATACATGATGATGAGCATAAATATCAGGATCACCAGCACATAGCAGTACCAGAAATTCTGTGTGCTGTCCTTGCCAAGCACATACTCGTCATGGGTAATCTCCTTATAGGATGCCTCCATGAATTCATTCAGATCCAGGTCATGCTTCTCACAGTAATCCAGTTTGACAAGCATCCCCAGATAGCTGTCAAAGACAGCTGCATCGGAATTATCCATGCTCTTGTTATATACATAATAATCGTAGTCTGACAGCGAATGAACCGCGAATCCGGCGGCTGCTTCTTCCTCTTCAACCGCTTTTTTCAAAGCATCCTCACTGTCAAAGCTGACCAGATTTATTCCTGTTTCCATAGAACCCCATACCGAGCCATCCACGTCAATGATCAATATTCCTTCCGGATCGTAGACCCCGTATGTATGCTCTGCATCCGCCTCTGCGGAAGAATCCTCCTTTGATGCGCTGTCCTGAACGGTAGAATCCTTCTTATCTCCCGTAATTGCATCCTTGACACGCGGAACAAACATGATGCCTGCCGCTAAAACAGCAATCAGGATTGTGGATATCACATATGACTTGCTCTTAAAATAGTTGTCCAGCTCAAACTTTAATATCGTGAAAAACTGCTTCATGCTATACCGCCTCCTTTGCTGCTTCTGTGTCCGGTTCTTCATCCCCGACACAAGAGATAAAGATATCATTCAAGGATGGCTCATAGGCTCCAAACTGGTGAATTTCAACACCTGTCTGTTTACAAATATCAAGGATCTGCCACATATCAGCCTGGGTTTTCAGTTCAAGCACCACGTACTTTTTAGTCACACGCTCAACAACTGCATAAGAAGACAGCTTCTCCCTGCAGATATCAGCCAGTTCCTGCGGGCTGTAATTATCCGCTGATATCGTCTTTCTGCCACATCCGTACGTATCCTTGATATCATCAAGATGTCCGGCTAATACGACGTCGCCATGATTGATGATCGCGATATCCTCGCAGAATTCTTCCACATAGCTCATCTGATGGCTGGAGAAAATAACGATGCGGCCTTCACGGATCAATTCCCGGATGACGTCCTTTAACACCTGTGCATTGACCGGATCTAACCCGGAAAACGGCTCGTCTAATATTACCAGTTGTGGCTCACCGACCAGAGTTGCCGCAAGCTGTACCTTCTGCTGGTTTCCTTTTGATAATGTCTCTAAATTCCGGTCAATATATTCAGATACATGAAGACGATCCAGCCATTTTACAGTGCTCTCATTCGCCTGTTTCTTATTCATGCCACGGAGCATAGCAAGATACACCATCTGGTCACGTACTTTCTTCTTCGGGTAAAGCCCCCGTTCCTCCGGCAGATATCCAACCTGGCTTGCCGTCGGGTGAAATATTTCTCCATCAAGCATAATCTCACCGGAATTCGCATGGAATACATCCATGATAATCCGGATCGTCGTCGTCTTGCCTGCGCCATTTCGACCAAGCAGTCCGAGTGCCCGTCCGCTCTCCACCGCGAAGCTGACCCCATGCAGGATTTCTTTTTCCCCGAAGCTTTTTCTTATATCTTTTAATTCGAGCTTCATAACCTCTTCCTTCTTTCCTGTCTACCGATTTTGTTATTCCCGCTTACCGCGTATTATACAAATCCAAAAATCTGTATAAAAATAACATGTCCCCAATATAGCATAATTAATTGTCGTTTACAACTATCTGCCCCTGCATTTCATCTGTCCGCCAGATAAAATACAGGTCTATTGAAAACATGTTATGTCCGTCACCATGTATCCGCATGATGACCGGCATGCACATCCGTGCATATCTTTCTATTATTATCAACTGTTATGGCAGTGCATACTTCTGTTCATATGCGCGGTACTGTTCGTCGTACCACTTCGCATCCTGCTCCTTCACTTCTTTGCGGTGCTCATGTGCATCGAGTTCATCATCCTCCACCTGAATTACACAGGTAGCAATATTCGAGCAGTGATCGGAGATACGCTCGTAAGTATCCGAGATATCTGACAGACTAAGTCCAAGCTCAATCGTACATTTGCCTTTGCGGAGACGCTTGACATGACGTTTCTTGAGTTCTTTGTTCATATCGTCCATCAATTCTTCCAAAGGCTGTACAAGCGCTGCCTTATAACGGTCATTTTGCTCAAATGCATCGACTGTCATTGTCAGGATATCTTTGAGCGCCTTGCTGTAGACAGCAAGCTCATCCATCGCCTTCTTCGAGAAGATCAGTTCTTTCTTATGCATCTGTTCCACTGCCAACAGTATATTCACCGCCAGATCCGAGATACGCTCAATATCTCCCAGCGAATGAAGCATCAGTGACAGGCGGTGTCCATCTTCCTTCGAAAGATCTTTCGTGGAGAGCCGGAGCAGATATGTGCCAAGCTGATCCTCGTATTTGTCGACGGTATCTTCTTCCTTGCGGATCCGTTCCGCTATTTCCTCGTCGTATGCGGTAAGCAATCCGACTGCACGTCCAACAGATTTCATGGAGAGCTCTGCCATCTCAGAAGCTACCTTCCGACACTGCATGATTGCGAAACCAGGTCTCTCTAAGAATACAGGATCCAAAAGCTGCAGTACCTTGTCATGCTTGCTAAGCTCATCCTCTTCCTCGTCGTCATCCTTGATGGTCTTGACAGCAAGAAACTCCAGGAATCCGGAAAGCGGAAGCAGCACAATCGTTGCGGCAATATTAAAGATCGAATGGATCGTTGCAATTCCTACCTCATTTGCCGCCTGCGGCAGGAATGCATAATGTACAAATGCATTGGAGATATAAAATACTAACATGAATACAACCGTTCCGATTACATTAAAGTAAAAATGAACCGCTGCCGCGCGTTTTGCATCCTTACTTGCTCCCACACTTGAGATCATCGCAGTCGTACAGCTGCCGATATTCTGTCCCATAATGATAGGGAGAGCAAGTGCATAGGAGACAGCGCCCGTGGAACAAAGTGCCTGCAAAATACCTACGGACACAGAGGAAGACTGCATGATTGTCGTCAATACAAAACCTGCAATAACTCCGAGAAGCGGATTCTCAAACTTCGTCAGAATCTGTGTGAACTGCGGAACATCCTTAAGCGGTTCCACTGCCGAACTCATTGCGGTCATACCATACATCAGAATCGCAAAACCAAGTAAGATCGTTCCGATGTTATGTTTCTTCTCACTCTTGCAAAATACAACTAAAATCGCTCCAATCACAGCCAGAATCGGCGTAAAAGAGGTCGGCTTCAGCATCTGAAGGAAGAAGCTTCCTCCGTCAATACCGGACAGTGACAGCAGCCACGAGGTTGCCGTTGTACCGATATTCGCGCCCATGATAATACCGACTGCCTGATTGAGCTTCATGATACCGGAGTTAACAAAACCAACGACCATAACCGTCGTCGCTCCGGATGACTGGATGACTGCCGTTACACCTGCGCCAAGCAACACAGCAGACCACTTATTGGAGGTAAGGCGTTCGAGAACCTTTTCCAGCTTACCACCTGACATCTTCGCTAATGCGTCTCCCATTATATGCATACCGTACAGAAACAATGCGAGACCACCAACCATGGATAGAACGTCAAAAATATCCATCTTTTTCTCCTATTCTCTTTATTGACATTTTATAAGCCGGTCTGCTGGATTTTACCCAAAATTCACCTAATTTTTACAGTTTCCGGTCTTTAACAATAATACAACCTTGAAGAGGTCTCCGTCAATCATTATTTCCACTTTGCCGTTCTGTAATTCCATCAGGCTCTGCGCAATGGATAGTCCGAGTCCATTGCCCTCTGTATTTCTTGAACGGTCGCCACGGACAAACCGTTCCTTTAATTCATCGCCAGAGATGTTGAGTGGTTCCTTCGAAATGTTCTTGAAGGTCACTGTAATCTCTCCCGGTTCTGCCTCGTCAATATCGATGTATACCCGGCTGTTTGGCTGGGCGTACTTGATGATATTTCCGATCAGATTGTCGAACACGCGCCACAGATGTCTGCCATCTGCCATGACATGGCAGTCTGCCTGCGCACCATATTTCTTCGTCAGATAATTCGTCACTACCGGCTGCAGCTTACATGCCGCAAGCCGCTCTTCGAATTCTCCGAGCGCCTGTTCTAAAAGCATTTCCACGTCGGTCGGTTCCATATGCACTTCCAGATTACCCGTAGACGCCTTGCTCGCTTCGATCAGATCCTCGATCAGCTTCTTGAGCCTTTCAGACTGTCGCTGCAGCACCCCCAGATATTCTGCTTCCTTGTCACTTAAATCGCCCTCCTTGGAGAGGATATCCACGTAATTGATAATAGACGTAAGCGGTGTCTTGATATCATGGGAAACGTTCGTGATAAGCTCCGTCTTCATCCGCTCGCTCTTCATCCGTTCTGCCACTGCCACGCGCACGCTGTCCTGAATACAGTTTAATGTCTCGCCATGTGCCGCAAATTCCGGCAGCATATGTGTCGTGTCGATCTTATAATCGGTCTCGCCGTCCGCAATCTTCTTCGCACCATCCTTCAGCCGATACATCTGCACGATCACGCGGATCAGGAATACCGCAAGCAAAGCCGCACATACCAGATCCAGCATGATTGCCAGTCCGGCAGAACCACTTGCAGCCACGAGGATCAACCGGAGCAGTGCGATTCCTGCCAATCCGCCAATCCATTTCCAATAGAGGTTAAAATGTCTTCCAAGGAAACGGAATAAATCCCGAAGCTTGCCAAACGCCCACTTTACAACCCGCACAAGCAGTTTACAAAGCCGCCAGATCAATGTGTTTGCAAACATTGCCCAGCCGGAAGCCTTCAGTCTGGTTGATGTCGTCATCAGAAGCGGTGGAATCAGAAACGCCACAACCGCCGTACAGATGGATGCTAGGAAGATTTCATCCCGTGTGGAATAGCTATACCACGTAAGCAAATTAATTCCACAAGCAACAAGTCCGACCGCGATTGCAATGAATAAATCATATGGTATCCGGTCAAATACATTGCAGGTGATTGTCTCCTGCCCTTTCCGGTGTCCAGACGCTGCAATCAGAAATCCGCCCATAAAAAGAATCATAATCAGCGAAATCGCAAGCACATAAGGTGCCATATTCACAATTGGCTTGCAATACCGCAGCACGATCGACTCTGCATAGATATCACGTGCAGTCAGGTCGGATCTGACATAGGCATACAGCGTGTAAGAAACCGGTGTATACATATCAATGCCCTGCGTCAGGCTGCCGTCATAATCCAGCGTCAGGCTCTCATTGTATATCTGCACATCACCGGCTTTCTTCGTCGCACGTGCAACTGCCTTCTGATAAGCGGAATTGTTCGAGAGATAATAAATAAAATTTGTGTTGTCAAGCTGAATATACGGATCCGCATTGCCTTCGTCATCTACGGCACTGTCAACCACGGTCATATCCGCAAAGGAAATATTGCTCCAATCCCAGTACACGTCACGGATTGACATAGGAACTTCCCCGGATGTTGCAAATACAGTTTCGTCCGCTTCATAGCTGCTGTAATCCTCATCATATTCGTCCGGTACATAATTGTTCTTCCAGAAATCAATGATATCCTCCAGAGAAAGCTTACAGGTGATCGTCGTCTGTCCGGTATAGGTCATTATCCGCCTGGATCTTACGTCATGATACTGATACTCTTCTGCCTTATAATTCGACAAGGTTGGATACTTCTTTGCATCATCCGGTACGACCTCGAAGTAGAAATTGCTGTTTTTCTCATTGAAATAATCCTTATAATACCGTATCGTATGATTCTCCTGCGTATCATCCTGACTTTCCACATATGCCTTGTAGTATTCGTCCACCTGATACGAGGAATTATCCACGAGATTTCCCATATAGCCATCGTAAATCGCCTCCGCCTGCATCTGGCTGGAACCGCCGTAGGAAATCGCCGCAACTACCACACAGCTGGAAACCGCTGCCATAAAAAGCGATACAGAAAGCAGGATTGCAGCAACCACCTTTGCCACTGCACTTTTCTTTAATTTGTCCATTTTATCATTCCTTCCCAAACATATACCCTTGTCCCCAGACTACCTTGATGTAGCGCGGTTCCGAAGGGTCTGCCTCGATTTTCTCACGCAAGTGGCGAATATGTACCGCAACGGTGCCCTCCTGTCCGAACGGTGCATCCTCCCAGACAGCCCGGTAGATATCCTTCGGTGCATAGACCGTATTCGGATGTTCCATCAGGAATTTCAGGATTGCATACTCTGTTTTGGTGAGGTTTACCATATCTCCGTCAATCGTAACCTTCTTCGCCCTGTCATCCAGACAGACGCCGCCGATGGTAAGCGTATCCGCTTCCGGTTCCTTCGGAACATTTCCGCCAAGCATCATGTAACGGCGCAGCTGTGCTTTTACTCTTGCGATCATAACAACCGGGTTAAATGGTTTGGTAATATAGTCGTCGGCACCGACGGAAAGACCGAGAATCTTATCTGTATCTTCACTTTTCGCTGTGAGCAGAATGACCGGAACATTGGACATCTTGCGAATCTCGTTCATCGCTGTGATACCATCCATCACCGGCATCATGATGTCCATCAGTACAAGCTGTACATCCCCGGTTTTCAGCTTCTCACATGCCTCCTGTCCGTTGTACGCTTTCGTCACCTGGTACCCTTCTGCAGACAGGTAAATACCAAGTGCCTCCACGATATCCTTCTCATCATCACAGACTAAAATGTTATACATATTGTTCTCCTCTTCCTTATCGGTAATCTCCGACCATACAGGTATCCCTGTTGTTATGATACCTGTATTATCGCAAAATGAATTTTAAGATACTAGATTTCATATATTTAAGATTTTATTAAGAACATTTCATTTCTTTTCGATCCTGCAACACAGGAAATGCATCCCGGATCTTTGTCACATCGTTTTGTATATCATACACAAGTAGTTTTTCTTCCTTGCAGGAATCATCTGCAAGCCGGATTTCCCTCATCGGCACAAGCAGGCTGCCATCCGGAGCATACACCCCCGAATCCCCGGAATAATACTGTCCGTCCATATCACCGCAACAGTTCACCCCTGCCACATAGCACTGATTCTCGATGGCTCGTGCCGCAAGTAATGTCTTCCAATGCGACGTACGTGCCTCCGGCCAGTTTGCAGGCACAATAAAAATCTCAGCCTCCGGCACCATCGTCCGGAACTGTTCCGGGAAGCGGAGATCATAGCAGATTGCAAGACCTACCTGAAATTCTCCGAGTTTTCCGGTACAAATCTTCTCTCCACCCCGGAAATGTGCATGTTCTTCACCGTAGGAAAACGGATGGATCTTAGCATAGTCCATTGCAATTTTACCATCCGGCGTCACGATCGAATAATGATTCTCACAGAGTGGTTCTGTCTTTTTTACCCAGCCGATGCCGATTGTCTTGTGGTGCCGCCTTGCAAGCGACGATACCTGTTCAATCGTCCAGCCAGTTGTTGGTTGGTTCGTCATGTCCGGAGTGCGATCCATTTGCGCACGCGACTGTATCTCAGCATCCGGTTGACAAATTTCTGCCGTCACATCGGTATGCATCGAGAATCCCGTCAGGCTCATCTCCGGGAACAATACGATCTCCGCGTCCGCGGCTATCACAAATTCCTCTGCCCGGACGAGATTCGCCTGTTTGTCTTCCCATAGGATATTCGTTTGTGCCAGTGCAATCCGCATACGCTCTCTACCTCCACACGCTTACCACTGTCCCATCACTTTATGCATAAATGTGCCCACCTCTTCCCAGGCGCGCTTTGACTCCGGTATCACTGTGCCGCTCATCTGAAACACATGAAACATTCCTTCATATACTGTGAATCGTACCGGAACGCCTTGTTCTTTTGCCTTCTTCGCAACCGATGCCGCATCATCATACAGCATCTCGTGTGTCCCGACCTGAATCAGCATCGGCGGAAATCCGGTAAAGTTTCCGTACATGGGTGAAATCAAAGGGTTCTTCGCATCATTTTCCCCGATATAAGGGCTGTGCAACAGCATCTCTCCACCGCCATCTGCACCAAAGACCGGATCGATCTCCCGGTTCTTCGTGTACGATTCTCCCGTGATCGCCAGATCCGTCCACGGCGACATCGCAACTAATCCCGCCGGCATCGGCTCGCCATTTGTGCGCAGTTCCATACAGAGTGCCATCGCCAGACCGCCGCCCGCCGAATCGCCGACTACGATGATTCGATCGGATTCATAGCCTTTATCGCGCAGCCATTTATATGCGGCAACCGCATCTTCTAATGCCGCCGGAAATGGGTACTCCGGTGCCAGCCGGTAATCCACAGAAAGCACTGCCGCTCCACTGCTGATCTCGGCGTAAAGCCCTGCCATCTTCCGGTACTGTCCCTGCAACCCGGACATGTAACCACCACCATGAAGCTGTAGGATCACGTATGGATTCTCCGAGCCGTTCCATGTCAGATATTCCATCTTGAACAGTCCCATGTCGATATGTTCTACGGAAAGGTGCTCCGGGTATTCAAATTCTGTGTTCTGAATAGATTTTTCCTTTTTTCTCTGCCATGCCTGCTTTAAAACCGGGTTCTGGTTGACCATGGCTACGATATCACGCATCAGTTCTGCGCGGTGACTTGTCTTGTCGTTCTCCTTCATACATACCTCTCTTTTGATAATGATACTACACACGGAAGCGGCGGTTTAGTTCGAGCGTAGTGCTTCGCCCGCCAATCACGAAAATTCCGAAGAGCTGGACGAGTACGGTAAATACTGCAACCAGTGTCAGAAGCTTCCATGTGACAACTTCCAGGCTGACTAACAGCAGCTCAACGGCTGCGATCAGTGTCAGTTCGAGCTGCGGCATAATATAACTTCGCCAGTCGCGGCGTCGCACCATCATGAATACGAAGATTGTAATATTCGTCGCAATCACGACAACCGGAATTCCGATATTGACGGACCAGCCTGCATAGCCAAGAGAAAAATCGACTGCAAGCACAAGTGCCGCACTGATTACTCCCTGAAATATGATTTTCTGCTGTTCATCTGCAAGTGGCTGTGCGGTAAACGTAAATGTAAAGTACAGATACGCTATTCCTGCAAGACTTACCAGTGACCAGCGAACACCATGATAGGTCATATAATTTACGATGCCAAGCACGACCACACCGACAACCACGCAGAACGTCACGATGCGGATTGCGAGACGCATCCGCTGCTGCTTCGGGAGCATGTCCGGATAGACCGGCTGCACATGCTCTGTCTCCGACAGCGCGCCCTTGCAAAGTGGGCAGATCAGGCTGTCATCCTTCACTTTTATATTACAGCGATTACATTTACTCATAATACACTCCATTCGTCTCTACCGAGACATCAATTCCATCTTCTGCAAGCTTGCGGAAGAATACCTTCTGCACATCGACTTCCCGCACTGCCGAGCTGAATGTGAACACCAGCGTATCCTTATACGACACAACCGCTGCCTTCAGGTTCTGATTCTTCGACATGGACAAGGTTGCATACAGCGACTCCACATACGCGTCGTACGGGCTTGCAAGCTTCACCAGACCAAGGTTCGTCACACAGCCGGAGTTCGCCTTTGCAGACATCTGATAGATAATCTTCATCGCAATATTCTTGATAAAGAGCGGCGTTGCACGCAATGCCTTGTTCTTCTCGTTTGACACATTGTATGCCATGATCTCTTCTAGGTGTTCCTTCGTGATCTGGCTTTTCAGGCTCTCTGCCACCTGTGCCAGCACTTCTTCAAATGTATAATCTTCCCGCTCCGCCCGGAACATTGCCGACACGACCGCGAAGAAATTCTTCGTTGTCGCAGACCCATAATATGGCCGCAGATTTACCGGCACGCATACCGCAAGCGGACGCCGGTGCGGGATACTGTGCATATAGCCCTTATATACCGACCATGCAAATACACCGAGCAGATACTGATTGACAGTCACGCCATACTGCTTCGCCACGCGCTTGACATCCGGCAGATGCAGATAGCCGTGCATGATTCCGAAATATTCCCGCGGGAACATTTCCCCACGGATCACAAGTGCCTTCTCCGTCTTATAGCTCTTCTTCGCCGGACGCTTATAATGCTTCAGATAGCTGTCCTCCCGGTCGACAGTCGTCTCTTCATGCAATTCCATCCGGTCGCCCTTGCCGATCTCCGGATGCACCAGACGCAGATACTGGTACACGAGTTCTTTTAAGAACATCAGCGCACCATTGCCATCGGTCAATGCATGAAAGACTTCTAAGCTGATTCTTCGTTCATAATATAACACCCGGAACAGATACTCCCGGTTTAACAGCGGATTGATATACTGGCAAGGTCCCATGTCCTCCTGCATCACACGCGGCGCCGGGTTCGGATTATCCTCGAAATAATACCAGAATACACCAGTCTTCATACGCACATGCATGACGTCAAAATACGGAAGCACCATGTCGAGCGCCTGCTGCAATTTCTCCGGCTGGATCTCCTCGGTCAGTGTTGCCGCGATCCGGTAGACATTGCTTGATTTGCGGCTGGCAATCACCGGGAAGAGATTCGCGGTATTATCCAGCTTGTCAAATCGCGCTTCACGGATTCGTTTTGGCTGTCTCTTTACAGATTTCATCTTCGAATCCGTCGGTTTCACTTCCAGCTTTGTGTCCGATTTTTTCTGCGTATTCTGCGCTGTTTTTTTATTTGTCGTTTTCTGTCTTTTCTTACTCATTTTATTCAGTCCCAACTTCATCATGTACCTGCATGCGTCATTTTGTATCTATATCCTGCATAAATCTATACAATTTCATACATTCCCGCTCGCAGAACTTACACTAAGAAAAAAGCGGGCTGACGTATCGTCAACCCGCATATCTCCAAGCTACTGATCGGATTCGAACCGACGACCTATTCATTACGAGTGAATCGCTCTACCAACTGAGCCACAGTAGCATGACAACCATCTTTCTATTCGCATAGAAATCCCAGCTGCATGTGATACTCTACCACACTAACTCAGATTTGTCAAAGCATAAGTTGACTTTGTATCCTTTATTTTTGACACCAACTGTTTATCATCCGTCAGAATCAAAATCTGCTCGGATGGAATCTCCTCTATACTCGCAAAAAATCCCTGCATCTGCGTATTGTTCATCTGCGGCAAGCCGTCGATCACAACTGGCATATGCTCTTTGCATAACCGTGTTGCAATTCCTACCCTCACTGCCATCCGCACCAATGGGAAATCCGTCGCATCAATCTGTGTAATATCCGTAAATGCGCCATTTTTCTTAATCACCAGTCGAAGCTTTTCATCAATCTTCGCGTCCTCATACAATCCACCTGTCACGCGCTGCATAATATCCGTCATGTGATCATTGATAATATAATTCCACTCTTCTACATAGCTTCTGGAAAGCTCCTGAATCGTATTGATAGCAAGCGTCGTCGCATAAATCTCTCGTTCAATTGCCTGTTTTCTGCCTTCGCACACACGGATTTCATCCTCCAGCTGTGCTTTCTGCTTCTTTCGCTCCAGAATCTCTGCCTCCGTTGCCCGCAGATCTTCCTTGAGATCCATATATTTCCGCGCGAAACTCATGTCGATCTCGACATCCTCATACGCCTCATTTTTACGTTCCAGTTCATAGACAATCTTCTTGAATTCTTCCTCCGAAGGTGCCTGATTTTCTCCATCCAGCGCGCCTTTTCTGTGCAAGCCGTCCACGATCGTCATAACTACAAACAATGCTGTACACACAACAAAGAGCTGCCGCACACCATCATCAAATGGAAGGATATATACAAGTGCGGCAATTACACCAATGACTAGCAATCCCGTCAAGGCAATCATCCACCAACGATCTGTCAGCTTCTTCGGTGCCTTATAATCCTTCAGCAAATCGGCATCCAGAAACACACTGTTTTCCTGCAAGGAATCCAGATGCTCGTTTAACTCATCGTCTTCCTCATACTTCGTGCCTTTTTCTGTATCAATTAACCGTCTGGCTTCGCGTTTCCGCTTCGCCGTCTCGATTGCAAACTCCTCATCATTGTCCGCAATCTTCTTACGGACTTCCTTCAGCGCTTCTTCGTCACCATCGTATTGTTTCAGTTCTTCTTTCAGCTCTGCAATCTGCTGCTCCGTCTCCGTCACATCCAGTGCATTTTTCTGGTCGCGCAGGATTGCCAGCGCCCGTCTTTTATCCAGATTGGAAGAACCGGTGGTTGCCAGATTGGTAACAAATGTATTGAGTTCTTCTGCTTCATTTTCTGTATCTTTTTGCTGACGAATATAGAGTGCATCACTATATGTCTTTTTGTCTACACCTGTCAGCGACTCATACAAGCTGTTCTTGTGCTTGAGCTTGCCAACACGACCATTCTTCACATTTAAGACCTGCGTCGTCATATTGTGCTTGCGGAAGCTGCGCTCCACCAGATACTCGTCTCCATCCTTTATCACATATGCCTTTCCAGAAAAGCCGTGTCCATCCATCGGCTTATGATGCGCCAGATCATCGTCCTCCGTCTCTGGAAATGTACCGATACCGTACAGCGTTGCATATTCAAAATCCGCGACCGTACTCTTGCCCGCATTTCGCGTGCCATACACAACATTCACACCCGGCTTCAAATTAATATCGCGGTTATGAAATTTTCCAAAATCTTTTAATAATAATTTACTGAAATACATCGTTATTTCTCTCCTGCTCCAAGCAGGGCTTCCATACAATAATGCAATGCCTTATCCCGAATCGCCTTATCGCCGCCTTTTTTATCGTCTGTCAGTTCGTCTATCAGTCTGCCAAGCAGATTGTCATGATTCGACACGTGCAGCTCGTCCATGTCGTAGTCGCATTCTGTCTTATCGATCACTTCGTTGATGCAATAGCGGCGTGTCAGTTCGCTTAAGTTGATCTCCATATTCTGAGCGGCACGTCCACGCAGCAAAATCCGGTAAATGTTATCCGCCCCCAGCTCCTGCATCTTTCCTTCTACAAGATTGCAGATATCTCCATTTGTATAGGTCGAATTGATATCCATCGCCATATTCACATATTTTCTGCATGCAAATGGCACAAATGTGATCGTCGTCTCACCTGAAGTTGACACCTCGCCTAAAATATAGCCGTGCTTTCCAGTCTCTGTATAAGAAAGCGGCTCCAGGGTTCCGGCAAATGCCATATGATTTTTCAATATATGTGCCGGCTTGTGCATATGTCCAAGTGCCACATACTGGAACCCCAGCTTCGCGACATGTTCTTTCGAAAATGGCATATGTTCCATGTCTCCGCCATGTCCAAGCAGAATATTGTATGCATCCGGCTTACCCGGTCGCATGCGTTCCAGAATCCGTCCAGTGTACGTCGCATGTCCATAGCTGTATCCGCTGACACAGACATTCAGATCCTCAAAATACACGCTTGCCGCCTGATCCCGTGGCATCACGATCGTATTACTCTCAAATGTATATGTCTCCCATGCGGAACCCGGATCAATATAGTCCTGATCGCCAGCAATAATTATCGTCTTTGTATTTGGAATCTTCCGAAGCTGGAAATCCAGTTCCTTCAAATCCTGTTCCGTCGGCTTTGTGTAAAACAGATTTCCCGCAATCAAAAGCAATTCAATTTTCTGTTCTTCGCATACCTCAATCACACGGTGAAAGGTACTGTAAATCTCCTTTGCCCGCACATCACTCCAGATTCTTCCGCGGTCTGGTTGCGCACCCAGATTGACGTCTGCTATATGTATGAATTTCATAGTGTTACCTTGCCTCCATGCAGGCTCTCATGTTCCTGCACCAGTTCCTGATATAAATCCAACACATTCCAGTGAATGTTATGTTCTGTCACAACTGCCCGATAATCGATCTGCGGCATGCCATCTTCTTTACATGCCGCAAGAAAACGATTCAACAACCCACCCGAAAACTCTGAAAATAATATCATCGGATCAGGCAGATCTTTTCCTTCGTACCAATCCCCGTTCTGTTCAAATCCCGGCAATCCGGCATGACAGCCGATTGGCTGTAAAAAGCGCTTGCGCGCAATCTTCTTGCAGGAATATCCAAGACGCATGCCAAGTGCTTCTAATTGTCTGTGCTGTTCCGCTGGAACACTGTATAAAAGTATCGTTGGCATCGCATCCGCCTCCATTCCCACATTACATACTTCTGATTATTTTATCGCATCGGTACATTGAAATCAAGCTTTTCCAGAAATTCACGAGAGTTTCACAAAAGAAAGGACTGTCCACCCTTTTCGCGAACAGCCCTTCTTAATTCGATCCATCACCCATGGATTTTCCTTTATTCATTTAACTCATGAATGTTCTTTGAAAGTTTCCGCAACGAGTCCACAATCTGGGAACTTGCCTGGCTCATACCATCTGCCAGCTTCTGCACTTCCGATGCAACTACTGTAAAACCACGCCCGGCTTCCCCTGCACGTGCCGCTTCTATCGCGGCATTTAAAGCAAGAATTCTCTGACGGCCGCTGAATTCCTCGATTTTCTGTGTCTTCTCACTTGCATCATCAATGTATTCCACGCACTCCTGGATCCCCGTCTGCAGTTTATCCAGCAAACGCTTATTCACTGCAGAAGTATAAGATGCGCGCACAAACATATTAATCACATCGCCAAGCAGCGTCGCTGCTGCCTCGATTTCTTCCCTTGTCTTAACATTCACCTTGTGCAATGCCCGAACATAGGCCTCTGCATCGATACCAAGCTCTCCCGCAGTCTTCCGGAATGCATCATCATCCGGATGCTCCGGCAGCACCTGTCCGCCAATTACACTTCCCAGCACCGTTCCATCATCTAGGGTAATCGGTATTCCAAAATCCACGAGTCCTGCATGGCAGGAATACACGCCCTTTCCTTCCCGGTCACACTTCTCGCAGCGTCTGCGTCCTTCTGCACTTCCACGAGTCAGATCAATACAAAACTCTGTAAAGTTGTAGCACTCACTGATGTACTTTCCATCTGCCCCAACAGCCACTGTTGCAAGTCCGGTACTCATCGCCCAGTTCTTCATGATGTCCTCAAACTTCTTCATGTCACAAAAATCTTCGATACGAATCATATACTTCCACCCCATCTCTCATGGCTTCGCCATTTCGTAATATTATACAAATTAGTATATCATTTTTGGTGGTTTTTTACAATCTTAATCAATGTTCCATATGTGCATATTTTTCTTTCGTCGCAAGTCCACCCCGGATATGACGCTCGGACTTGTTGACATCTAACACCTTCCTTGCCTCGTGTGCAAGACGCAGGTTGATCTGCTCTAAGCGTTCCGTGACGTCTTTATGTACGGTTGACTTCGAAATACCGAACTTCCGCGCAGCCTGTCTGACCGTTGCCCCCTCCTCAATGATGTATTCACCAATTTCAAGTGCCCGTTCTTCAATGTAATCTCTCAACTATACAAACCTCTGTTTGACTGTTTGTACAGTGTATGAAGATGGTTACGGTAATATGATACCGATTGCGGTTACATTATTTTGTTGTAATGTTCTATCATCTTGTCATATCCGAAAACAATATCAAAATATTTATATGGTGTCCGGCGAAACTGATTATCAAGAAAAAACAGTTGGTAGCAACTATCATATTATGTTATAATTTAATATAAGCAAGGAACAAATGACTACATATTGTATATATGATGGTTTGTCGCTACTAGATGTAATAGGTTGAACACCCCTCCAAAAATAGTGTATCGTTCAACATAATGATTTAGTATCAGGAAAGGAGCGATAACTTATGTCTAATTATAAGGATTATAAAGATGCCTATATGGTGTGTTTACGTGCATTGTTTGGCGATGTCTTGACACTAGACGAAGAAACGTTTGTGTTATTAGATGCCAGTTTTGCATTGGTGGAAAATGATGGCGATTATATTTGTTCAAAAGGTTTTGAACGTTGGCTGCAGGTGCAGTTACCATATATTTATGGTGCTTTCTTATCCAGAGAAGATTTTACAAAGAATGTATATGATGTAATGTATCATTTTGTAGCAACTGGGAAAGAATCGGCTTTAGAAAAATTAAAGGCAAAGCCTGTTAATGAAAAGATGGCTGACCGTGTTTATACAGTAACATTTCAGAATTTTAGTCAGAATGTATATATGCAATGGCTTGATTTGATTCAAACATGTATTACGTATTTGAATGGTTTGTCTGAATGGATTGATGAACAGGCATCAAATATGAGCGCGTCACATAGATATATGCTTACATTTATTTTGTTCAATTTTCCTGTTTTTGTACAGTTATTAATGCGTGATGAGGATTTTTTACAGGCATTTGAAATTGGTACAGAATATATGGCTGATAGATACCAATATGTTCATTATGAATTGCATGGTGATATGTTTGAACTGGCTGATGACGAAAAATGTTAAATGGATGAAAAGTTACATGTTATTACACAGAATCTTTAACCTCTATTCGAATAACTACTACTTTTTCATTACAACAGTTTCTCAATCTTCTTTATTAACGCCGCCAAATTGATCGTTAACCTGCCACCATACAAACCGACCGGGATATTCGCATCAATTCCATAAATCACAGGGAAGATTTCCTTGTTGAACTCATACACCATAATGCGCTTCTGGTATGGGTCCACAATCCAGTATTCCTTCACACCGGCATCCATGTATTTGGAAAGCTTCTTTCCATAGTCGCGAAGCCGGGTAGATTTGGAGATTACCTCCAGCACAAAGTCCGGCGCACCATATATGCAACGCACCTTCATCCGGTCAATGTCGCACAAAATGACGACGTCCGGCTGCAGCATCGTCTTATCATCACAGTCAAGCTGTACATCCACCGGCGAGATAAACGGCATGCACGGTCCATCATGCTCCAGAATAAAATTTGATATCTGCCTGTGAACTTCCCCTGCAATCAACTGGTGAATCGTCGAAGGTGCCGCCATATCATAGATACAGCCATCAATCAGCTCTACCCGGCGATCCTCCGGCAGCGCATAATAATCATCCAGCGTATACTGTCCCTGAACCTTTGCCGCGTATGCTGTTCCGGAATCCTCTACCATATCCGCATACAGGTAATCACGGTCGCCATTTTCAAAGATACGTGCCAATGCCTCAAGCGTATCATAGCGCGGCGATTTCGTCTCACCCGTAAAAATCTTCTGCACGGTTCCAAGCGGAACTCCCGACATCTGCGACATCATGTTATACGTGTACCCATGTTCCCGCTTCTTTTCTTTCATTTCTTCGATTGTCATATGCATCACTCCTTTGAAAAATTCTTTCATTACCGATACCTTTATATTTAGTATAATACTCTTCTATGTATAAATCAACCGTTTTTTACCCTTTTTATATCCAAATATTTGATTTTTTTATTCTATGTTACATCCGTTAAGTATCCGTTTTTATTCAGTTAAGAACTCGTTTCTACTAAAAATGCAACTTATAATTGACATTTTTTCTCGGATAGTGATAGTTTAATAATGAATAAATGGACATACTACAGAAAAATGGTGAAAAATATGAATGAGAACATAAAATCTGCCAATCCACTTGGCACACAGAAAGAATCCAAATTACTTGTCAAATTCGCAATTCCATGCATCATTTCGATGCTGGTAACTGCCCTTTATAACATTGTCGACCAGATCTTCATCGGGCAGGGGATTGGAATCAACGGAAATGCAGCGACAAACATTACCTTTCCACTGTCTACGACATGTACAGCAATTTCCCTGTTGCTCGGAATCGGAAGTGCGACCAATGTCTCCCTGAAGCTTGGCGCAAAAGAGGAGGAAGAAGCTGCCAATTACGCTGGTTGTGGTATCTGCCTGATGACGATCTTCGGCCTTGCATTATTCGCATTTACCTCGATCCTGCTTACACCCATGCTGAAATTCTTCGGAGCAACAGCGGAAGTTCTGCCGTATGCACAGGAATATACCCGCATTGTTGCGATTGGATTTCCATTTCTGATTGCAAACACTGGTATGAGCAAGCTGATCCTCGCCGACGGAAGTCCGCGTTATTCAATGATTTCCATGCTGATCGGTGCCATTGTAAATACGATTCTTGATCCAATCTTCATCTTTACATTGGACATGGGAATGCGTGGTGCCGCACTTGCAACGATTCTTGGACAGATTGTATCCTTCTGCATCAGTTTGCGATACATGTTTCATTTCAAGACTATCCGGTTGCGCAGACGGTGTTTCCGCATCCGTGGAAATAATTTTGCAAACATCATGCGCCTTGGTGCCAGTGCGTGTTTCAACCAGATTGCTATGACTGTCGTGCAGATCGTGATGAACAACGTCCTGTCACATTACGGTGCATCATCCGTCTATGGAAGTAATATTCCACTTGCCTGTGCCGGTATTATCACAAAGGTCAACATGATCTTCATGTCGTTCGTCATCGGTATCTCACAGGGCATCCAGCCGGTCATCGGATTTAATTACGGTGCAAAGAAATACAACCGTGTGAAGAAAACATATCTTCTGGCACTTGCTACCGCAACCTTCCTGTCGCTGATTGCATTTGCATGTTTCCAGCTTTTCCCAAGACAGATCATCCGTGTCTTCGGAGAAGGAAGTGAGCTGTACTATCAGTTCTCCGAACGGTATTTCCGGATTTATATGTTCTTCACCTTAATCAACGGCATCCAGCCTGTAACTGCGAATTTCTTCAATTCCATCGGCAAATCGCAGCTTGGTATTTTCATGTCACTGACGAGACAGATTCTCTTCCTGCTGCCGCTCATCGTGATCTTCCCGATCTTCATGGGAATCGACGGTGTCATGTATGCTGGCCCGATTGCAGATGTCGCAGCCGCTGTGGTCTGTGGTGTATTTACGATCAAGGAATTGCGCGAGCTGTCGCGGCTGAATTCACAACAAACTGTATAAATTACAAAAGCCGTGCATGGGTATTTCTACAACCCATGCACGGCTTGTTTTTTATTTTGTAATCCGATCGATCTTCTCGCGTTCTTCCTGTGTAAATGTCATATTTGCGAGCATGCCGATGTTGTCTAAGATCTGGGATGGTCTGGATGCACCAATCAACACACTTGTAATGTCGTTATCACGCAGAATCCATGCAAGTGCCATCTCTGCCAATGTCTGACCACGGTTTTCTGCAATCACGTTGAGTGCACGAACCTTTGCAATCGTCTCCTCATTGATAGCAGTCTCCTTCAGGAATCTGCCATCGGTACGGATACGGCTATCCTCCGGGATACCATTTAAGTAACGATTTGTAAGTAAACCCTGTGCCAATGGACAGAATGTGATGATACCGATGCCGTTTGCGGCTGCGTAATCTTTTAATCCATCCTCTTCCATCTCACGGTCAAACATATTGTACCGTCTCTGGTTGATAATAAATGGCGTTTTCATCTCCTTGAAAAGCTTTGCAATCTCGATTGTCTGCTCTTTATTGTAGTTGGAGATTCCGACATACAACGCTTTTCCGCTTCGTACAATGCCATCCAAAGCGCAGGCAGTCTCTTCCAGCGGGGTATTCGGATCCGGTCTGTGGTGATAGAAGATATCCACATAGTCAAGTCCCATCCGCTTCAGGCTCTGATCGAGGCTTGCTACCAGATATTTCTTGCTGCCCCAGTCGCCGTAAGGGCCCGGCCACATCGTATATCCGGCCTTCGTAGAGATGATCATCTCGTCCCGATATGGACGCAGACTCTTATCTAAGATCTTGCCAAAATTCTCCTCAGCAGCGCCATCATATGGGCCATAATTATTCGCCAGATCGAAATGTGTGATACCGTTATCAAAGGCTGTCTCGCACATATCCATCATCGTATCAAAATTTCCGTTCGAACCAAAGTTGTGCCAAAGCCCAAGCGATACCGCAGGAAGCTTCAAGCCACTTGCGCCACAGTAATTGTACTTCATATTGTCATATCTTGTTTCTTTTGCAATATACATGTTGTACCCTCCTCGTATACCCAACTAATTTTTTGCGAAGCAGAAAGTCCCATGTATATGATATATTCCGACACTGGCTTCGTGTTATATGAATATGTTTGAAGCTTAGAGATTCTTAATGTTCTGTAAGTTATCAGCAATGTTTGAACACGATGTTCAAACAAGCCGCCACTGAGCCACGGATGGCGAATTGGCGGCGTTTGCGTACGTTTTCGATGTTTTCAACAGAACATTTAGCATCTCTTAGCTTCAATATATCACATATTACACGAAGCCAGTGTCAGAATATATCTATAAAAACCTCGTCTGCTTCGCAATTATTATAAACAAAAGGAAAATCGAAAAGAATATAATTTCTTACGATTTTCCTTTAAAATTTTACCCTGAACGAATTCTTGGAGTATTCTTACAGCCTCAACTTTTACTTCTTCAAATATTTCTTGAGATACTGCCCCGTATAACTCTTCTTGCACTTGGCAATCTCTTCCGGCGTTCCGGTTGCAACAACTGTTCCTCCGCCTTCGCCGCCTTCCGGTCCGATATCAATGATATAATCGGCGGTTTTAATGACATCTAAGTTGTGCTCAATAACTACAACCGTATTTCCACCCTCACACAACCGACGCAGAATATCGACCAGACGATGTACATCCGCAAAATGAAGTCCCGTTGTCGGCTCATCTAAGACATAGATCGTCCTGCCTGTGCTGCGGCGTGAAAGCTCTGTCGCAAGCTTGATTCGCTGTGCTTCTCCACCGGATAATGTCGTCGATGGCTGACCAAGCTTGATATAGCCAAGTCCAACCTCCTGTAAGGTCGAAATCTTGCGCAGGACAGATGGCACATGCGCGAAGAACTCGCACGCTTCATCGACTGTCATATCAAGTACATCGTAGATACTCTTGCCTTTGTATTTCACTTCCAATGTCTCCCGGTTGTACCGCTTTCCATGGCAGACCTCACATGGTACATATACATCTGCTAAGAAATGCATCTCAATCTTGATGATACCATCACCACGGCACGCCTCACATCGGCCACCGGCAACGTTGAATGAGAATCGTCCTTTTGTGTAACCCATTGCCTTTGCATCCTTTGTATTCGCAAACAAGTCACGGATCAGATCAAAGACACCCGTATAAGTCGCCGGGTTCGAACGTGGGCTTCTGCCGATTGGAGACTGGTCAATGTTGATAATCTTGTCCAACTGGTCAAGTCCTGTGATATCGTCATGCTTGCCCGGTTTTACCTTCGCGCGGTTCAGCGTTCTAGCAAGATGCTTATATAAGATTTCATTGACGAGGGAACTCTTTCCAGAGCCTGATACACCTGTCACGCAGGTCATCACGCCAAGTGGGAACTTCACATCAATATTCTTCAAATTGTTCTGTCTGGCGCCAAGTACCTCGATATATCCGGTTGGCGTTCTCCGCTCTTCCGGTACCGGAATCTTGATTCTGCCGCTTAAGTAGGCACCCGTGATAGACTCCGGACACTGCATGATCTCCTCTGCGGTTCCCTGAGCCACGACTTCACCGCCGTTCGCACCTGCGCCCGGTCCGATATCAATGACGTGATCTGCCGCAAGCATCGTATCCTCGTCATGCTCTACCACAAGCAATGTATTTCCCAGATCCCGCAAACGCTTCAGTGCCGCAATCAGCTTATCGTTGTCTCGCTGATGCAGTCCGATACTTGGCTCATCCAGAATATACGCAACCCCAACCAGACCGGAACCGATCTGGGTTGCCAGACGGATACGCTGCGCTTCTCCACCGGACAAGGTTCCTGTCGCACGCGATAATGTCAGGTAATCCAGACCAACATTGATCATGAATCCAAGTCTCGCCTGAATCTCTTTTAACACCTGTGCGCCGATCATCTTCTGCCGGTCGGTAAGCTCTAATTTCGAGATAAAATCATGCAAGGCTACCACAGACAGATCTGTGACATCCGCAATGTTCTTTCCACCGATCGTAACTGCCAGCGACTCCGGCTTCAATCTCTTACCATGACACACCTCACATGGTGTCACAGTCATATAGGTCTCATAGTCCTGCTTGACCGATTCTGCAGTCGTCTCTCTGTACCGGCGCTGCAGATTCCGAAGCAGTCCTTCGTAATTTGCATAGAATGCATCTTTTCCGTTATACGCACTCTTATAGTGTACATAGATTTTCTCGCCTTCAGTTCCGTATAGGATCACATGCTTTGCCTCTTCCGGCAGATCCTTAAACGGCACATCCAGAGAGAATTTGTATTCTTCTGCGAGTGCTTCGAGGCATGCATGTGCATAACTCTTCTTATCACCACTCGACTGCCAGCCCGGTACGGCGATTGCACCCTCATTCAGAGTCAGACTGTCATCCGGAATAATCAGGTCAATATCAAATTCTGTCTTGAATCCAAGTCCCGTACAGCAAGGACATGCGCCAAATGGGTTGTTGAACGAGAAGCTTCGCGGCTCGATCTCCTCGATGCTGATGCCACAATCCGGGCAGGAAAAGCTATCCGAAAATAACATCGTTTCTCCGCCGATCACATCAACCTTCACCAAGCCTTCTGCCAGCTTCAGGACAGTCTCAATGGAATCCGTCAGACGGCTTTCAATGCCTTCTTTGACTGCGAGTCGGTCCACAACAATATCGATATTATGCTTCTTGTTCTTATCAAGCTTGATCTCCTCTGACAGATCATACATACTGTCATCCACGATCACGCGCACATAACCGCTTTTCTTTGCCTGCTGCAGCAGCTTGACATGCTCGCCCTTCCGTCCACGCACAACAGGCGCAAGCAACTGGAATTTCGTACCCGCAGGCAGCTCCATAATCTCATCGACCATCTGATCGACGGTCTGTCTGGCAATCTCTTTGCCACACTTCGGGCAATGCGGGATTCCGATACGTGCGTACAGCAGACGCAGATAATCGTAGATCTCAGTCACCGTTCCAACCGTGGAACGCGGGTTCCGGTTCGTTGATTTCTGATCGATGGAAATGGACGGAGAAAGTCCCTCAATCGAGTCAATATCCGGCTTGTCCGCAAGTCCTAAGAACTGCCGTGCATAGGACGACAGAGACTCCATATATTTCCGCTGTCCTTCCGCATAGATCGTATCAAAAGCAAGAGAGGACTTACCGGAACCGGAAAGTCCTGTCAATACTACAAACTGATCACGCGGAATCTGGATGTCAATGTTTTTTAAATTATGCTCTCTTGCACCTTTGATGGTGATATACTTATGTTCACTCATGACGTCTGTTTCCGCTTACTCCTTTTTCTAGCTAAATTTCTTAACCTTATCCATATACTTGTCTGTATATTTCTTCACGTTATCTTTCACCATGTCCTCTAAATCTGACATGCTGATCTTCTCCTTCTTGTCAAGGACAAAAAGTGCACACACTGCACCTGCAAGGAATATTGTGATTGTTCCAAGCATGCACATCTTCTTTCTTCTCTTCTTTTTCTTCATCTGCTGTACAAATTTTTCTTCCTCTTCGAGGCAGATTGCATCCTCCTCATCTAAGATTTCTGCAACCTCTTCCATCGCAATTCCTTTTCTTCTTGAGATCTCCTCAATCAATTCATCTCTTTCCATCGCAAGCTCCTCCTTATTCATTTTATTTAAGACTTAGTATAACTAAAATAATTGTAAACTAATCATCATAATCCCGCAAGGCAATCTTTAATTCTTTCAACTCATCACGAAGCACGGCTGCCTCCTCGAAGTTAAGCTCCATCGCCGCCTTGTTCATCTTCTTCGTCAGACGTGCAATCTCGGCGTTCAATTCCTTCTTCGTCATGGATTCCGGATCTTTCTCGCGTTCCTTCTTCGCTGTCACGCTCTCACCCGTATCCAGACTGATCAGATCGCGGATATCCTTCTTGATACTCTGCGGTGTAATGCCATGTTCCTTGTTGTAGGCGTCCTGAATCTTCCGCCTGCGGTTCGTCTCGTCGATTGCATGCCGCATCGAATCCGTGATTGTATCGGCATACATGATCACATGTCCATCCACGTTACGCGCAGCACGTCCAATCGTCTGCACGAGTGATGTTTCTGATCGTAAAAATCCTTCCTTGTCCGCATCGAGAATTGCAACAAGTGTGATCTCCGGGATATCGAGTCCCTCACGGAGCAGGTTGATTCCGACCAGCACATCAAATACACCCATTCGAAGATCACGTACAATCTCCAATCGTTCCAATGTATCAATATCGGAATGCAAATATTTGACCTTGATATCAAGCTGCTTCATATAGTCGGTCAGATCTTCTGCCATACGCTTCGTCAGTGTCGTAACTAATATCTTATTGCCCTTTGCAACCTCTTTGTTGACTTCTGATACGAGATCATCCACCTGTCCTTCGATCGGTCGTACTTCTACTTCCGGGTCTAACAAACCGGTCGGACGGATAATCTGCTCGACGCGGTTCTCCTCGTGTTCCTTCTCATAATCGGACGGTGTCGCAGATACATATAAGATCTTATCGATCTTAGACTCAAACTCCTGAAAATTCAGCGGACGGTTATCCAGCGCTGACGGCAGACGGAATCCATAATCAACCAATGTCGTCTTTCTGGAACGGTCACCCGCATACATGCCTCGTACCTGTGGCAATGTGATATGCGACTCATCCACGATAATCAGATAATCGCCATCGAAGAAATTGAGCAGTGTGTTCGGTGTGGCACCCGGTTTCATACCCGCCAGTATCCGGGAATAATTCTCGATGCCCGAACAAAATCCTGTCTCCTGCAGCATCTCCATATCGAACTCTGTCCGCTCACGGATACGCTGTGCTTCCAGCAGCTTGTCATTCTCCTTGAAATATGCCACCTGCTGCTTTAGTTCCTCTTCTATCTCCACGATCGCATGCTTCATCTTCTCCGGTGCAACAACATAGTGCGATGCCGGGAAGATACAGGCAAAGGAAAGTGCACGCTTGATCTCACCGGTCAATGGATCAAACTCCACGATCCGGTCAATCTCGTCGCCGAAAAACTCAATCCGGATACCATCCTCAAACGTCGATACCGGAAGGATATCTACGATATCGCCCTTCACACGGAAAGTTCCTCGCGTGAAATCCATCTCATTCCGTGTGTACTGAATATCAATCAACTGCCGGATCAGTTCATCCCGGTCCTTCTCCATACCCGGGCGGAGCGAGAGCATCATGTTCTTATATTCTTCCGGATCACCCAAACCATAGATGCAGGATACGGAAGATACGACGACTACATCCTTCCGTTCGATCAGGGCTGATGTCGCGCTGTGCCGCATCTTATCGATCTCATCATTGATGGCAGAATCCTTCGCAATATACGTGTCCGTCGACGGCACATATGCCTCAGGCTGGTAATAATCGTAATACGATACAAAATACTCCACCGCATTGTGCGGAAAGAACGCCTTAAACTCACTGTAAAGCTGTGCCGCCAATGTCTTGTTGTGCGATATGATGATCGTCGGTTTATTTAATTGGGCGATGACATTCGCCATCGTAAATGTCTTTCCGGAACCTGTGACACCGAGCAGTGTCTGGCATTTCTTTCCTTCCTGAAAGCCCTTTACCAGTCCTTCGATCGCCTCCGGCTGATCGCCGGTCGGTGCATATTCCGATACTAATTCAAAATGATCCATGCTATTCTCCAGTTTCTAATCAATCAAATCTGCTATACGGTTCATTTTACCACATCTTTTTTTATTTGTATAGAACAAACGTTCTTTTCTTGATGAAATGCAACCCACAAAAATAACGGGAATGCCCTGCACTCCCGTTATCCTCTGCGTTTTCCATTCTTTTTATTCGTTACACTTCGTAATCCATGCACATACGCACATCTGTATATGGACGCACATACGTATTTGCAACTTCTACATGCGCCGGATGCTTCTGGTAGCCCTTCAGCATTTCCTCGTTTTCCAGCGTTGTGTCAAGCATAACCTCTGCATTCGAAGATGCAAGCGGATTTGTTCTTACATGCACCTCAAGAAGTCCAGGCACCTTACCTGCCAAGCCTTCCAGATGCTCCTTCATATTTGCAAGGATCTCTGCCTTCTTGTCCGCGTCTGTCTCTTTCAATGTCCACAAAATAATATGTTTAACCATAATTGCCTCCTTGATCGTATCGCTTATCTGTATAAGAAATAGCACAGGATGTCCCGGCTGTCAACCAATTTTATCGTTCTGCTCATATGCTTTGCGCATCTCCCGGATTCCCTCGATCATTTTCACAAGATAATTCATTTCCTCTATGGAGAAATCACGTGTCATCGTCTCAATCCGCATCTGACTGCTGGCGACATCATCTTCCTCCAGAATATAATCTGCATTTACATGCAGATATTTACACATATTCCGAAATATCTCACACGAGAAACCTTTTCTTCCGCTCTCAATCTCATACAGGAATTTGGAGGAAATGTTGATCTGCTCCGCCATATGCTCTCTGGTTATCTTCTGCCGTTCCCGTTCACTCTGAAATTTTGCTCCTATGCGCTCATAAAAAGCACGATCCTGCATGTTTTTACACCTCGTTTTCCACTGTGTCTATATATATTGGCAAACTACTCAGGACTTCTTCCCCCGCTTTCGTTCCTGAAGCATCATATATATCAAAATACCTAAAATCAAAACGACAAGCGTCAGGCATCCCCATGCAAGATATAGTTTTAACGACATTAGCACCACTTTATGCATACCCTCGCTTTTCGCAACAATCTGTTTTTATTCTCACATATTGGGTTTTTGCATAAAACTAGCTAAAGTTCCTTTTGATGCAACTATGGGTATAAAAAATCCCTGTTCCGTTTTCGAAACAGGGACTCAAATTATATATCATTTTTAATTTATACAGAAGGCTCTGTATATTTCAGTACAACCGCTGAAATCGGTCCAACTGTAATTTTCAACTTGTTATTTGCAACGACATATTCTGTCTCATCCATCTGATAGCCACTCTCCGTCGTCGTGATACAGGCTTTCATCACCGCACCATCCTGTACACCAAGTCTGCGCACATGCAGGTTCAGCTCATGTGGTTCGTAATCGTTGTTCAAAATCACAACCACTGCCTCGCCCGGCAGGAACCGCCCATAGCTGACTACCTTATATTCACCATGCAGGAACATCACAGATCCCTTCATCAGCGCCGCACTGTCTTTGTGTACCTTGATGACATCACGGTGGAACTGAATCAGCTCCTGATCCTCTCTGCCCCACGGATATCCACGCCGGTTATCCGGATCGGTCCAGCCGCAAAGTCCGGCTTCATCACCATAATAGATTGTCGGTGCACCCGGCCACGTCATCTGGAATACAACTGCCTCACGGAATACACCCTTGTTGATGTTCTCACCAGCGGCTTCCGGTCCCATCGTATGGATTCGTCCAACACGGCGATTTGTACGTGTCAGGAATCGTGAATGATCATGATTGGACAGCTCATTCATCGCGATTTCCAGAGAGTTCTGATTAAACCGCGACATATGGTGGCGCAACGCACCAGTAAATGCATCTGGATTTCCAAGCAGGTCACCGCGGAACTCATCACTGTGCTTCTCCACACCGGTCAAAAACCATGTAATCGGCTCCATAAATGCATCGTAGTTCATAACGGTATCCCACTGATCGCCCAAAAGCCATGCCTTTGGGTCACCATAATGCTCCGCAAGGATCAGTGCATCTGGATTTGCTTTCTTCACTCTTGTCCGGAAATCACGCCAGAAACGATGGTTAAACTCTTCAGTATAACCAAGGTCGGCAGCCACGTCCAGACGCCAGCCATCCACGTTGTACGGCGGAGAAACCCATTTTTCACCGATACGCATAATATATTCATATAATTTCTCAGATTCTTCGTAATTTAATTTCGGAAGAGTATCATGTCCCCACCAGCCATTGTATGTGCCGTTGTATGGCCACTGCCAAGGGTCCTGGAACTTGAAGAAACTTCTGTACGGGCTCTGATAATCCACATAAGCGCCCTTCTCATAGCCCTCCTGATTCTCGTAAATACATTCTCGATCCAGCCATTTGTTAAAAGAACCACAATGGTTAAATACACCGTCCAAGATTACACGCATGCCGCGCTTATGAATCTCCTCCACAAGCTGTGCGAACAACTCGTTGCTGGCCTCCAGATTCGCCTTATCTGTCACACGCATAATATACTTGCTGGCTTCCTTATTGACCTTGCAGCCCTCCGGCAGACATTCTCCGCCATCCTTGACGATCTTTCCAAAATGAGGATCTACATAATCGTAATCCTGAATATCATATTTATGATTGGATGGAGAAACAAAAATCGGATTCAGATAAATGACATCCACGCCAAGTCCCTGCAGATAATCAAGCTTATCCATAACACCCTGCAGATCACCACCATAGAAGCTGCGGACATCCATATTGTCCGGATACTTAAACCAGTCCTTGACCTTGCGCGTGCCTTCCCCGATATAGCAGTACTCGTTGTCCTCGACATCATTGGACGGATCTCCATTGTAGAAACGATCCACGAAAATCTGATAGAACACAGCACCTCTCGCCCATTTCGGAACCGAGAATCCCGGCGCAATCTGGAAATTATAATCTAGATTCAAATCCTTCTGTGTGCCAAGCTTGTTATAATAGCAGATAACATTCCCGGCAAGCACCATATAATAATAGTCTATGTCATCCGTTACCTCAGAAATGGTATATGCATAATAATCAAATAACTCGTCACTGCTTTCCACCTGCATGTTACAACGCTCCCCATTGTAAACCAGATAGACAGCATCTACATTGTTTCTTCCTGTACGGAACCGCAATGTCACCGAATCTCCAATCTTTAACTCTGCCGGATGCCGGTAGCTATCCGTTCCGTCCGCAAACAATGCACCGAAATTCAATGCAGTCTTTGTATTATATACATACTGTAATACTTTGAGAGCCTGTCTCTGATTCTCCACCATCAAGAGTATCCTCCCTAATTCTTTTTTGACGACTATCTATTATTTTAATACAGGACAGGAATTTACACAATAAAAAATTAAAAATAGAAAGGGAAAAGGACAGCCAACGATCGGCTGTCCTTTTCGGAGAAGGTATTTTGTTACTTTGGGGTGTAGCAAAAAACTATATAATGTATTGGGGGGTTACAAGTATTATTATACATATAAACCCTAAAAAGTCTGCCCAAACATTTAATTTTTTTCAGATTTTTTTTGTGCATATTCTCTTGAATCATGTCGCAAAAATTCGTTTTTTGTCGTCTTTTTGTGCATCTTGCACAATTCCATAGTTTCTATCACTACATTTTTCACAATCGATTACAGATTCAATCCGGTTGTATCCAGTCCATCCGGATAAGTTTCTGTTGGACTGACTTCAAAAAGTGCTTCAAATTCTGCACGGTTGATACGTTCTTTCTCCAGCAAAGCAGCTGCACAACGATGCAATACGTCAATATGACTCTCGATGATAAGCTTTGCTTCCTGATAACACTCATCCATGATCCGGCGCACTTCCTTATCGATCATCGCGGCGACCTTCTCGCTGTAATTTCTTGCATGCCCGAGATCTCTGCCGAGAAATACTTCTTCCTCACTGTTTACCTCGTAGTTAATCAGCCCAACCTTCTCAGACATACCATACTTGACAACCATCGCCTGTGCGGTCTGGGTTGCCTGCTTGATGTCTGCAGAAGCACCGGTTGTGATATCGCCGAAGATCAGTTCCTCTGCGATTCGTCCACCAAAGCTGACCATGATATCCTGCAGCATATGCTTCTTCGTCATAAACACATTATCATTCTCCGGCAATGGCATCGTATATCCGCCAGCACCACGTCCATTTGGAATAATGGATACAAGATGCACCGGTCCAACCTCGCTCAGTAAATGGAACAAGATCGCATGTCCACTCTCGTGGTAAGCGGTAATCTTCCGCTCCTTCTCCGGTACAAGACGGCTCTTCTTTTCACCGCCAATTCCAATCTTGACAAAACACTTGTCAACATCTTCCTTCTTGATAAACTGCCGATTCTGTTTAGCTGCACAGATAGCTGCCTCATTCATCAGGTTCTCCAGATCCGCACCAGCAAAGCCTGCAGTTGTTCTTGCGATCTCATGCAGATCGACATCATCAGACAACGGCTTGTTTCTGACATGGACACGAAGGATCTCCTCACGTCCCTTAACATCCGGTCTGCCGACCATAACCTTACGGTCAAAACGTCCCGGTCTTAAAATAGCCGGATCCAGAATATCCACACGGTTTGTCGCCGCAAGCACAATGATACCTTCGTTCGTACCGAAACCATCCATCTCAACAAGCATCTGGTTCAATGTCTGCTCACGCTCATCATGACCGCCACCAAGACCAGAGCCACGCTTTCTGGCAACCGCATCAATCTCATCGATAAACACGATACATGGTGCATTCTTCTTTGCATCCTCAAACAGATCACGCACACGGCTCGCACCAACACCGACGAACATCTCGACGAAATCCGAACCGGAAATCGAGAAGAACGGAACACCAGCTTCTCCGGCAACTGCCTTTGCAAGCAGTGTCTTACCTGTTCCCGGAGGTCCCTCTAACAGAACGCCCTTCGGAATACGTGCACCCAGCGTGTTATATTTCTTTGGATTCCGCAGGAAATCTACGATCTCCGCCATATCCTCTTTTTCTTCTTCCAGACCAGCGACATCCTTGAATGTATACTTCTGATCGTTCTCGTTTGACATATGTGCCCGGCTCTTGCCAAAGTTCATCATCTTGCCGCCACCGGCACCACCACCGCCACCGGCACCAGACATATTTGCCATGAATATCATAACAACGACCAGCAATACCACAATAAGCACGACTGTCGGCAACCATGTCCAGACGTTGCTCTGACCACTGACATCATGCAGCTCCAGGCGGATATTTCCGTTTCCTTTGCTCATGATAATCTGCTGTACCTTATTGACATCCGACACATAGAATTCTTTTTCTTCGTTTGTCTGACGATACGTGATGTATACCGTTCCTGTCGGTATCTCCTTATTCTGATAGATCTCAACGGAGCCTATCAAATCCTCGGATACTTCTGCCTGAAAATCGACGATCGTATAACCGGAATCTGTCTTTGAGTTTTTGTTCATGTACCAAATAATGCCACAGAACATCGCAAAGAACAGAATCAGGTAGATTCCGAGTCCTTTTTTTAATCCCTTCATGCTATGCTCCCTTCTGGATAAATTTATGTATTACTCAGAAATCACACCAATATATGGAAGATTTCTGTATTTCTGTGCACAATCAAGACCATATCCTACAACGAAGCGGTCTGGAATCACAAATCCGGTGATGTCCGGCTCCAACTCTACAACACGGCGATCCGGCTTATCCAGTAATGTGACTACCTTAAAGCTTGCCGGTTTGCGCTCCTTCAATATATTGATGAGATAAGAAAGTGTACGACCGGAATCCATAATATCCTCAATCAGTACCACGTCTCTTCCCTCGATACTCTCATCGAGATCCTTGATCATCTTTACAACACCGGAAGACTTGGTATCATTTCCATAGCTGGAAACAGACATGAAATCCATCGTCACTGGTACAGTCAGACGCTTTGCAAGCTCACACATGAAGAACACGCTTCCCTTTAAAACACCAATAATATGAATCGTCTTTCCCTCATATTCCTTGCTTAACTGCTGTGCGATCTCTGCAATTCTTGCCTCCACAGCTGCCTCATCAATCATAACATCAATCTTTTGTTCCATTCTGATCTCCTTTGCTTTCATACTGTATTTTCATAATTTTGTTTGTCTGCTCATCCACATGATACGCTGGCGAAAACCGCAGTCCAACTACCCATACGATTTCCTGTCCGCATGCAAGCACCGGCCATCCTGCCCGTTTGGTCCGGTCGATCTTCGCATCGATAAATACACGCGACAGTTTCTTCGTATTTCCAGCTGTATCAATCACGATATAATCTCCGTCTTCCGGTGTCCGGACACACAGAGTATCTTTTATTTTAGCATAGTCAATGAATTTCGTATAGTTTTTTTTCGGAATTGGTTCCTTAAATATAAAATCCTCGATAGATACCGAAAGTGTTCCCTGATCTGGGATTTCATAATCACCGGTCTGTGCAATCGCAAATCGGTAATCCGTCATTGCCTGCACCTTATCCGACAGGATCAGCTCCCCATAATTTCTTCTCGCATGGATACCATATGGAAGCTGTACACTGCTTCCAGAATCCTGATAGATCAGTGCCACAACCGCCTGTATATGCCGTCTCGTGATATCCTTCTTGCGCTGTGCGACCTGCCCAATTGCTTCCCAGACAATATGCTCCTGCAGCACCGGTCCTACCTTATACAGTTCTGCAATCGGAAGCGTCACCGTTCTGCCAAAGGCATCCTCATCCTCTGTTGTATCGCATTGTTCCATCGCCTGCGTATGAATATAGTCATAGCATTGTGCCGCATCCTGCGCCAGCTGGCAGATATGCTCCACTGCCCGGTCATTTAATTCCTTCATCACTGGCAATATACTGTGACGGATCTTATTCCGTGCATACGCAAGCTCGGCATTTGTCGAATCCTGACAGAAATCCTGTCCACATTCTTCCAGATATGCTTCAATTTCCGCACGCGACACGCCAAGCAGCGGACGAATGATATTTCCCCTGCTCGCCGCAATTCCGGCAAGTCCGTTCAAACCACTGCCGCGAAGCATATGGAACAACACCGTCTCCGCAACATCATCCTGGTTGTGCGCGACTGCGATCTTATCGAATTTCAGCTGCATGACCAGCTCTTCCATACACTGATAACGGTACTCCCGTCCCGCTTCCTCAACGGTCATATTTTGTTGCTTTGCATACGCCGGAATGTCTTTGCGATATTCCTGATACAGAAAGCCAAACTTTACACACAAATCTTTTGTAAATGCCGCATCATGCTCTGCCTCCGCGCCCCGGATGCCATGATGCACATGCACCACAACGATGCCCTGCGAAGGGATATGCAAAACTGGCATAAGCGCCTTTAACACGCGTAACAGGCACACAGAATCCGCACCACCCGACACACCAACTACCAACCGATTTCCCGGTTCGATCAGTCCGTGTGTCTGTATATAATTGTAGACTTTTTGCTCAAAATAATTCATACATACTCCGTCATTTGTCAGTTTTTACCATCCTTATATTAGCACAAACGATACCTTTCGTATAGCGATTCACAGATTTTTCATGACCTTGCACACAATAATCGTTGCATCATCCTTCAATCGTTTTCCACAGACGCTTCGGATATCCTGGATGACCGCCTCCACCACAGTCTCTGGCTCCTCATCCTTTAACGCTTCCAGCAGTGTATGCATATAGTCGTCTTTATTTTCAAACAAAATACTGTCCAGCACGCCATCACTCACCATGACAATCAGATCGCCGGCATAATATTTCTTACTGCTGCACTCGCATCCAGCATCCTCCATCACCCCAACCGGAAGCGATGTCGATTTGATACACTCCATCCAGTTTCCCCGGCACACATAAGTCGTTGCGGCGCCGTATTTTACCAGATGTCCAACTCCTGTGTACAGATCCAGCAACAACATATCCAGTGTTGTAAAATGCTCCCCCTTATTCTTCTCTGCCAGATACGCATTCACAAGCCGCACTGCCATCTCCTGTTCAAATCCGGTCATGACAAGTTCCTCGACCGCAGAGAGCAGCGCTTCACTGTCTTTCGCCGCCTGCACACCGTTTCCCATGCCATCAGCAATCATCAAAAGCGCCTGTCCATTCTTCAGATTCCCAATATAAAAATTGTCTCCCGATATCACATCTTCCTGACAGGAAAGTCGACGGGCGGCAGTCTGAATGCGGAACGCAGGCTTCTGATTTAATATAACAAGGTCATAGCTCCGTCCAACCATCTGGCGGCTGTCCTCCCCGATTTCAAACGGGATTCCCGTCTCCTTGCTTGCAATCTTGCGCACCGCCTCTGCACCGACCAGTCTGCCACGTCCCACGCGGGCATCCGCATAGAGCTGGTATCTGCCATTCTGCGCCTTTAAGAGCGTCAGCGATTTCACATGTACGCCCATCCTGCCCAATTCCGACACGATCGCCGTCTCCGCATCCTTACGCATCGCAACAGGGCTGTCCAACTGCTTTGTAAAATCCTCCAGCATCGTTCCGATCTGTGAAAACCCAATCCGCTGCCCCTCCGTCCCTGCAAACGTATAATCAATCCGTTTCAACGCATCCGAGAAGCTGCGCACGCGTGAAAGCGTAAGCTTGCCCCATTCTGCCCCGGAAAGTGCCATGGCATCCCCCTGCGTACGCACTTGCACGAACAGGCGTCCCGGTAAAAAAAACAGCACAAACACCGCAGTCGCAATCGCCTTGATGCCAGCCTCAGAGAGCATCTGCGGAAACGCAAAATATCCAAGCAGGCAATCGCTCGCTACAAAAATCAGAATGCTTCCGTATCGTCCTATATGCAGAAATTCGGTCAAACCATTTACAAGTACTGCGAGAAATACCCACGCAGCAAGCATCTGCATATCGTCTGCCCGGAGGGCATAGATGGCTCCGGAGATTGCCGCCCAGGAAACGCCAGCCGAAAATCCAAACCGATACGATATATAAAAGATTGTAAACAGGCACACGCTCGCAAGCACCTCGACGACTCCGCCAAGCTGAACCGGCATCCCGGCAAGTACGGTTGTTGCAAGAATCAGCACTGCAAGCATCGTCTGGGTGTCTGTTAAAAAAAGGAGCTTATCCCCACTCAGATTCCGATAAGAAAAGCAATACGCTAACATAAAAGAAAAAACGAGCGCACCTTCTGCGCACGCCAGAGGGATTCCGATTGCCCCTGGCAGCCAGAACGCCGCACCGATCTGGAGAACGATCGTCTCCAGTCCGACAAGGACAGACAACAGAAACGAACGCGGATATAATAGCTGCAACTTTCTGACGCGTACAAGCACAGCTGCCATCACCCAGATCAGTGGATAGATCATCTGTCCCTGTTTCTCAAAACCACCCTGCTCAAAAAATGCGCCGAGCAATCCGAGCAGCAACATCCACGGACTTCTCCCGCAGGCGCTGCCCGCACCAATGATTGCCGTCCCAAATGGTGCTGTGCCAAGCAGACTGCAATGTCCCACACAATATGCAATCAGAATATCTGCAATACCAGAAAAAAGCTTCGCCACTTTCATTTTCTCAATCCCCTCTACCCGATGGTTTCCGTCTGTTTCAAATTTGCCATACAAGTTTATACAATTCTTCCGACTGTGTATGTCTAACAGTGACAGCTGGGAGATAAAATTTATAGACATTTTTACGCAAAAAAGCTTCCGGCAATCTACCGGAAGCTTTCTGTCTTCTTATCTCTGATTCATTTATTCTGCCGGACGGATAACCAGCTCATCTGGTTTCACTAACCCGAGCTTGTCCTTTGCCACGTCCTCTATATATTCATTCGTCTGCATATATTTTTCCTGTGCATCGAGGTTCGCCTGCTCCTGCTTTGCCTCTTCGACCTTCAACTCCATCGTTTTCTCGGTCTCTGCCAGCTGCTTACTCTTCGTGTGCAGACTTGTCGCACGCACAATCGAAGTCACACATATAAATATAACCGCCGCAACAACCAGAAATGTGATCACCGGCGACTGACGATATCGAACTGATTTTTTTGTACTGCTTTTTGCCATTTCCATACCCACTTTTCATACCTAAAGATATTTACATTTTACCCTTATTATCGCTATTTTTCAACAATTTCTTGTGCTTTTTCGCGGATTTTTTTACCTTGTACAAGATGTTGTTTACAGATTTTAACAAGGTACAACTTATAGTGTAATGGAACAATACAACGCCAAACAAAATGCCAACCGCCATATACCAGTGCAGCACACCATCCCCATATACGTGGATGCACTCCAACGTCACATAGGTCCAGATCAGCCAGAAGCAGACATCTTCCATTGCTATTAAAATTGAATTATGAGATACCACGCGTCGAAATACACGCAAAAGATCATACGACAGTGTGAGGGCGATTCCCACGGCAACACTCATGATAAACATGGCACCCTGTCGTATCAATACATCTGTCAATTATCGAAACAGCCGTTTGGCGATCGCCGCGGCTTTCTTCTTTCCCTTTTTGTCCGAATAAAGCATCCCCTGTATCGTTCCGGTCAACTGGAGTTCACCCTTCTCCATATCCAGCTTCTCTGCGTGCAGATTCTGCCCCTTGATGGCAAGATGATCTGCTGTTGTTTCTACCTCAACAAGCTCCGGTTCCATCGATATCACCTTTTCCAGTCCGGTGAGGCTCATATGTGCGCGTTGTGTAATATGTATCATATGACTTTCCATGTATGCTCCTGCACACTTGTTATAGCATAAATATATGCAGGCACTCTGCGATTTATGAGCCTTCTACCATCCATCAGAGATATTCAAACATCTCTTTTGCATCTTCCTTTTTCGTAGAATCCGCGATCATTGTCACCTTAACCTTCACGGATTTATTACCAAACGATATCTCGATCACATCGCCAAGCTTCACATCATAGGATGCTTTCACGACTTTATCATTGACCATGACTCTGCCTGCATCGCATGCATCATTTGCTACGGTACGACGCTTGATCAGACGCGATACTTTTAAATATTTGTCCAAACGCATAGCACGTTCCTCCTTACTTTCCTCTCATATGAAAAAGCTGCCGCAGCATGCGACAGCTTTTCACTCTTTATCGAAAAATCTTTTCGGATAAGAATCAGATTAGTTTAAAGAATCCTTTAAAGCCTTACCAGCCTTGAACTTAGGAGACTTAGAAGCAGCGATCTTCATTGTCTCGCCTGTTCTTGGGTTACGTCCCTCACGAGCAGGTCTCTCAGCTACTTCAAATGTACCAAATCCAACTAACTGGATCTTCTCACCATTCTTTAACTCTTCTGCTACTGTCTCTGTGAAAGCCTTAAGTGCCTTCTCAGCTTCTGTCTTCTTAAGTCCAGCCTTCTCAGCCATCTTTGCAACTAATTCATTCTTGTTCATCGAAATTTCCTCCTATAATAAAACGATGTTTCCTGACCACATCCCCCGCGGTCGAATCTTGTTTTTATCAGCTTTGCCAACAAAGCCCTACGCATATTTATACCTTGTTGCCCTTTGTTTGTCAAGGAAAAAAGCCAAGTTTTTGGCACTTTTTGGGAATTTCGATGTCAATTTTACCCTTCCATCTGTTTCCCAAGGAATTTCGCTGCAATCGCCGCCGCTTTCACCTCAGATTCGCCGATTTGCCTGCTTCCTTCCCGGCTGAGCAAAATTACCGCGCCAATAGCATCGCCCTCGCAGATGATCGTCTGCACGATCTCTCCATCATACTCATTATCTCCGTGCCCGAGAATCCGGATAAACTTCTTTTCACCTTTCCGCGCCAGAATCGCTTCCCGGTCATTGATCGCATCCTCCAGTTCCCGGTGCAGGGATTTGCCGAGCAGATCCTTCTTGGAGATTCCCGCGACCGCGATGATCTGATCCCGGTCACAGACGCACACGCCACAACCGAGACTTGCTGCGATCGCATCAACATACTCCTGCGCAAATGCAGAAAGCTCTCCGATTGGTGAATATTTTTTCAGGACGATTTCACCATCCTTGTCGGTAAATATTTCCAATGGATCGCCTTCCCGAATCCGTAACACGCGCCGGATCTCCTTGGGAACGACAATTCTGCCAAGCTCATCGATCCGTCTGACAATTCCTGTTGCTTTCATTTGATTATTTCCTCCTGTTCTCCTGACATACTTCCATTTTTGTACTGTATGGGTAGTATGTGGAAAATCGAAAGAAATATTCGATTCTTATTTGAACAAATTAATAAACTTTTTTATAATACCTTGATTAACATTTTCCGAAGTTTTGCCATAGATTCCTCTTTATTTTACTGCAGTTTACGGATTGCATTCACAGTAATGTCATACTGCTCCTTTACTTTTTCAAACATCACATCTGTACCATCTAACTCTTTTGCACGAAGCTTCTCCGTCAGCGCTGAACTTACCTCATACAGCTTGTCAAATCCGAGATTGACACAGACACCTTTGAGCGTGTGTGCTGCACGAAATGCACTGTCCACATCCTTCTCCTTAAGTGCTGCCTCCAATGTCTCATAGGACTTGTCGTTCAAAAATCTGATTGCAAACCGCTGCACCATCTGCTCGCTGCCGAGACGGCTCAATACCTCATCGAAATTTGATCCCATCTCCTCATAGCATGCTCTTACTTCCATTCCTGTACTCCTTTCATGTCACTAAATGCTGTCTCTGGATTTAACCCGTATTTCTCTATAATCTTCCTTGTTGTTCCATCTTCCTGCATCTCATTCAATGCCTGTGCCAATTTCCCAATCACTTCGTTATCGCTTCCCTTTATAAACGCGATTCCAAGTTCTGAATTATACAAACTCTCGTCCAGAATCCGGTAAGCATCCGGATCGGTCTCTACAAATGTACGAAGCGCACTTTCATGCCCGGCAATCGCATCCACATATCCTTTTCTGAGACTCGCGTAAATCTCATCCATAGAAGAAAAGCTGAACAGATCCCCCACCTGTGGTGTCGCCGGATTATCCTGATTTAAAAATTCCCGTTCTGGTTTACTCGTCGCCTGTACTGCTACACGCGTTCCTTCAAGATCGGATAGTTGAAAAATATCACTGTCCGCATGCACCACAACAACCTGCCGACTGTTCAGATACGGTCCAACCCATGTATACTCTTCTTCCCGACCAGTCATCGTGAAGCTACCCCACAGACAATCCACGCTTCCTTCCTCCAGATATTCGTCCTTGTCCTCCCACACGATCTGTGTAAAGACCGGCTCGTATCCGATGCGGCGGCATGCCTCCTGCGCAAGCTCGACATCCACGCCTGCAAATTCACCATCCTCGTTGATATAATTAAACGGTTCATAGCTGTCACTGCCAATCACCAACTGCGGCAGTTTTGACGACTGCTGTGTGCCTTCTGTCGCGGTTGATCCACAGCCCGCAAGCAGTACACACCCCGTCATACATGCAGCTATAATCTGACGAAGTTTCTTCATTCTCATTGGTTCTCCCCCTCTTTTTTCTCCCTACAATATTTTCTTATCATCGCGAACATCTTCTGCTCATCGAGTGGCTTTGACAAATGTTCACTCATCCCCGCTTCTTTGCTCTGCTGGATATCGTCCGCAAATGCATTTGCTGTCATCGCTATGATCGGAATCGTCGCTACATCTGGTCGATGCATCGCACGGATCTGCTGCGTTCCCTGAAAATCCTGCATTGTATTATCTTTACTATTATCCCCTTTTTCTGTCTCTGGCGCAAGTAAAAATCGAAACTCGATTGTAAAGGTCGTCCCCACGCCCTCTTCACTTGTAAAAGAAATCGTTCCACCAGCTCTTTCGCGATGGAAAGTCACACCGGCTGCGGTTGCCTGCGTCTCAACAAGCTCTCCCATCGTCTCTCCGCCATGCAGATGAACTCCAACACTCTCTGGAATGATCTGATATTATTTTTCTATGTATTCGGTGTTTTTTCGTGCATATCGATAATGAATCATATGAAAAAATGATACAAACAGCAAATACAACAAAACCGCGTACACCATTGTCGTTGTACGATATGTAAACATTTCGCCCGACGTATAAAATACATACAAATGATTGTCCTTGTAGCTCCGACGCATGACATACCATGTCTGTCCGTCCGACTTTATCTTCTGCATCGTATTATCCGTCCCAGCCCTGTTTTTCCGCTGTCTCTACGACTGTTCCTGAAATGGATTTATTTTTCTTTGTTTCATCATTGCTATTTATGATAGAAGCGCCATCAGTGATAATGATGGTCGCCTCCATCGTAAAGTTATTTCCTGATAATAACGTATCTAACGATAATTCGTTATCTACTCCCTTATAGCCGGTGACATCCTCATAACAAAGCACCAATCCCGGCTGATCTTTCCGCGCCACAACCGCATACGCATAGGTTTTCCCATCCATCTCCGCATGCGAGAGCACCGATTTATTTTTTTATGTAAGAATTTCCCGAACTTCCGTGGTTGACAAATAATCCTTCCACATGGAATACTGGTTCGTGTCCGACTCTCCGACCGCATTAAGGTTCTTATCTTACATGTTGCATTACAGTATAAACATCAAATCTCCATAAGAAGGCATTGGCCACATCTCCTTATCGACGATCATCTCCAATGCGTCGACTGGAGTACGAAGTTCTGTCATGGCTGGCATGATCACATCCAGACAATATCTTGCACGTTCCGGACCTTCTTCCTTCTTCTCGATCTCAGCTGTTACCTCTGCCAGATGATTAAGTGCCTCGTAGCTTTCTGCAAGCAGGGCTGATGTCTTCTCCAGAAGCTTCTCCTGTACGCTTACATTGTAAGTCTTGCCAGCTGCACGTACCTGGTTGACAGATTCTGCAAGTACGGTTGTGTATTTGACAACCGCTGGAATGATCTGCTTCGTTGCCATATCGATCATCGTTCTTGCCTCAATGTTGATTGCCTTCGCATAAATCTCATACTGGATCTCCGCTCTTGCCTCAAGCTCTGCCTTTGTAAATACCTTGAAATGCTCAAACATATCAATGGCTGCATCCGTCGTAAGCGCCGGGATTGCATCGACCATTGTCGGAAGGTTTGGAAGTCCTCTGCGCTTTGCTTCCTCCTGCCACTCCTTGGAATATCCATTTCCGCTGAAGATGATACGCTTATGCTTTTCTGTATATTCTACAATCAGCGCGTTTAACTCTTTGTCGAAATCCTCTGCCTTCTCCAGTCTGTCGCAGGCTTCTTCAAATGCCTCCGCTGCGATCGTGTTTAAAACGACGTTGCAGTTTGACAGAGAATCCTGGGAACCAAGCATACGGAACTCGAACTTATTTCCTGTAAAAGCAAACGGTGATGTACGGTTACGGTCAGTTGCGTCCTTGCGGAAATCTGGAAGCGTTGTAACACCCGTTGCAAACTTCTCACCCTTGATACTATGGGTTGCCTCTCCATTCTTCAGAATCTGGTCAAGCACATCCTCGAGCTGGTCGCCAAGGAATACGGAGATGACCGCTGGTGGTGCTTCATTGCCACCCAGTCTCTGATCGTTTCCGACATCGGCTGCAGATACACGAAGCAGATCTGCATGCTCATCAACCGCCTTTAAGATACATGCAAGTACAAGAAGGAACATTTTATTCTCATGTGGATTCTTGCCTGGATCAAGCAGATTAACTCCATCGTCAGAAGTGAGTGACCAGTTGTTGTGCTTACCGGAACCGTTTACCCCTGCAAACGGCTTCTCGTGAAGCAGGCAGCGCATACCATGACGACTTGCAACCTTCTTCAAAATACGCATCATGATCTGGTTGTGATCCTGTGCGATATTGACCGGTGCATAGATTGGAGCCAGCTCGTGCTGTGCCGGAGCAACCTCGTTGTGCTGTGTCTTCGCAGCGACGCCAAGCTTCCAGCACTCCTCATTGACTTCCTTCATATATGCACTGACACGCTGACGGATCGTACCAAGATAATGGTCATCCATCTCCTGTCCCTTTGGTGGCATCGCACCAAACAATGTACGTCCAGTGTAGATCAGGTCCTTACGCTTTAACCATTTTTCTTTATCAACAAGGAAATATTCCTGTTCGGCACCAACGGATGGTGTCACACGTTTTGCAGTTGTATTTCCAAATAATCTTAAGATACGGAGTGCCTGCTTATTAACTGCCTCCATCGAACGAAGCAATGGTGTCTTCTGATCGAGTGCCTCGCCAGTGTACGAACAGAATGCGGTTGGAATACAAAGGATCCCGCCTGCAGAGTCATGACGTACAAACGCTGGAGATGTACAATCCCATGTCGTATAACCTCTTGCCTCAAATGTCGCACGAAGTCCGCCGGATGGGAATGAAGATGCATCTGGCTCTCCCTGGATCAGTTCCTTACCGGAGAACGATAACAATACCTTTCCATTTTCCTTCGGTGCTGTAATAAATGCATCATGCTTTTCAGCAGTCACACCGGTCATCGGCTGGAACCAGTGACTGAAATGTGTTGCCCCCTTCTCGATCGCCCACTCCTTCATCTCGTGGGCTACCACATCCGCGATCTCCAATGACAATTCCTTGCCCTCTTCAATCGTCTCCTTGAGTTCTTTGTAAACCTTCTTCGGAAGTCGTTCTTCCATGACCGCGTCGTTAAATACGTCACAGCCAAACAGCTCTGTTACGTTTACATTTTCTTCCATGTTGTCTTCTAAACCTGTCCTTTCACGTTTCCTTAATTAATTTTGAAAGTTCTCCCCTTGTATTATTATTTTTTTTATAGTATATTTTATGAAGTTTGCTTTGTCAAACAATATAATAGGTAATATGCCGCTATTTTGAATCATCTGGCGGCATTTTTATTCAGGAGGGAAAATATATATGCAGCGAGAATCTTTCAAATCCCGCCTTGGTTTTCTGCTTGTATCGGCAGGATGCGCCATCGGTATTGGAAATGTGTGGCGTTTTCCATATGTTGCAGGGGAAAACGGAGGCGGTCTTTTTGTGCTCTTTTACCTGATCTTTCTGGTAATTATGGGGCTCCCGGTTTTAACAATGGAGTTTGCAGTCGGACGTGCGAGCCGCAAGAGTGCGGTGCTTGGATACAAGGCACTCGAAAAGCCCGGCAGCAAATGGCATATCCACGGCTGGTTTGCCATGGCTGGATGCTATCTGCTGATGATGTATTACACAACCGTATCCGGCTGGATGCTTTCTTATTTTTATAAGTTTGCCACAGGTGCTTTCCATTCTGGTATGGACACCGACGCGACATCTTCCGTATTCACAGATTTGCTCGGTGATCCGCTTCAGATGACGATCTGGATGGTCATTATCGTGGTCGCAGGATTTCTCATCTGCAGCCGCGGCTTGCAGAACGGATTGGAACGGATCAGTAAGTTCATGATGCTGGCATTGCTTGCACTGATCGTGATCTTAGTTGTACATAGTCTGACATTATCCGGTGCAAAGGAAGGCCTGAAGTTCTACCTTGTACCAAATGCAAAAACCGTATCCGAGGTCGGTCTTCGAAATGTGATCTCTGCGGCTATGAACCAGTCGTTCTTCACTCTGAGTCTGGGTGTTGCGGCAATGGAGATCTTCGGAAGCTACATGAGCAAAGACAATACGCTTGCCGGGGAGGGCGTCCGTATCTGTGCTCTCGATACATTTGTTGCAATCATGGCAGGACTGATCATCTTCCCGGCATGCTTCAGCTATGGCGTGGAAGTCGGTGCCGGTCCAAGTCTGATCTTCGTCACACTGCCAAATGTATTTGTAAATATGGCAGGCGGAAGAATCTGGGGAACACTGTTCTTCCTGTTCATGACATTTGCCAGCTTCTCAACGGTTATCGCTGTATTTGAGAACATCATTTCGTTCTGTATGGATATGTTCCATATCAGCCGGAACAAAGCGTCACTCATCAACTGCATCATCATCCTGATCGCGAGCATGCCTTGTGTCCTCGGTTACAATGTCTGGAGCAGTGTGCATCTGATCGGCGGTCGTGACGTACTCGACACGGAAGACTTCTTAGTTAGCAACCTGCTGTTGCCGCTTGGTTCACTCGTCTATCTGTTGTTCTGTGTTACCAAATGGGGATTTGGATTTGATAACTACATCGAAGAGGCAAATACCGGAAAAGGGCTTAAAATCAGCCGGAAATTAAAGCCGTATTTCCAGTTTATACTTCCGGTTTTGATTCTGATCATTCTGATTCAGGGATTGCTGTAGCCGGATCCGGGGAGATCGTTATACTACATTTTAAATAAAGCGAAAAGGATTTTACTGACATGGAAAAGCTCAAATATATAAAACCGAAACTTTTTAGCACTATGAAAACATATACAAAGGAACAGTTTGTGAAGGATATCGTCGCAGGTATCATCGTGGCGATCATCGCATTGCCTTTGTCGATTGCACTTGCCATTGCCTCCGGTGTCAATCCGGAGCAGGGTCTGTACACAGCCATCATCGCAGGATTCTTCATCTCCCTGCTCGGTGGCAGCCGCGTGCAGATCGGCGGTCCGACCGCAGCATTCGTTGTTATCATCTACGGCATCATCGCCCAATATGGCATGACCGGACTTACAATCGCTACTTTTTTGTCCGGTATCATCATGATCATCATGGGACTGTGCCATTTCGGCAATCTGATCAAATTTATCCCGAAGACGATCACGGTCGGCTTTACATTTGGTATTGCCATCGGCATCTTCGCCGGACAGCTCAAGGACTTCTTCGGTCTGTCCATGGGAGCTGTGGCCATCCGAATTTGTTGATAAATGCGCTGCCTATGCGAAAGCATTTCACACGATTGACTGGATGACGTTCGGTATCGGTATGCTCGCGCTGCTGATCCAGATCTTCTGGCCGAAGGTATCTGCGAAGATTCCGGGCAGCCTGATTGCAATTCTCGTAACCACACTGATTGTCCAGCTTGGCAAGCTTCCGGTTGCTACGATCGGCGATCTGTACACAATTAAGGCAGGCTTCCCGAAATTCGCCGCCCCGCAGCTTTCGTTCGCCCTCGTAAAAGAACTGATCTCACCGGCATTTACAATTGCAATTTTAGCTTCAATTGAATCGCTGCTTTCCTGTGTTGTATCCGATGGTATGATCGGTGGACATCACCGTTCGAATGCGGAGTTAGTCGGTCAGGGTGTCGGTAATATCATGTCATCTCTCTTCGGCGGCATCCCGGCAACCGGAGCGATTGCCAGAACCGCAGCCAATGTCAAAAACGGCGGACGTACCCCGATTGCCGGTATCGTCCATGCGATCACCCTGCTGTTGATCCTGCTGTTCCTGATGCCGTATGCATCTATGATTCCGATGACCTGTCTTGCCGCAATCCTGATCATGGTTGCCTACAACATGAGCGGCTTCAAGACATTTGGCCACATGATCAAAACCGCACCGAAAAGCGATATTCTCGTCCTGATCACCACTCTGCTTCTGACGGTATTCTTCGATCTGGTTGTGGCTATCGAGATCGGTATGGTCATGGCCGCATTCCTGTTCATGAAGCGAATGTCCGATGTCGGTGAAGTGAAACCATGAATCTACAAAGAAGATCTGGACAAAAACGAGATCTCCGAGCACACGGACCTGAAGAATGTGCCGCGTAACACAATGGTATATGAAATTCTCGGTCCGATGTTCTTTGCGGAGACAAATGACTACCTTGCATTTACACACGAAAAACACAAGAATGTTCTGATTCTTCGTATGCGTGATGTTCCGGCGATGGATATCACCGGGCTGGAATCACTCGAAGAGGCATACAAGACATGCCAGAAGAAGGGCATCCACTTACTGCTCTCCCACGTGAACGAACAGCCACGTCATGTAATGGAGAAGGCCGGTTTCGTAGAGAAGCTCGGCGAAGAGAACTTCTGTGAGAACATTGATGTTGCATTAGCAAAAGCGGCAACGTTTGATAATTAAACATTCTGCTTACCATAACAAAAAGCCCCGATTGCGTCCGTGGATATATTTCCAATCACACCGGACTGCAACAGGGGCTTTTGTATTATATAATTGCTTTGGTCTTCTCCATCACATCCTGCAGGATTTTCAGATTCTGCATGGTATCGCTTGTCTCCAGTGAATGGTTGGCGTTCTCGTAGACGTGCATCGGAACGCCCTGCGCTTCACTCATCTGAATCACCGCAGGCACATCACTCCACGGATCAGCCGTTCCGATAAATGCAACCGCATGCTTCGGTGCGAAGGTGTAGGTTGCCTCAAGCGGCGTGTATAAGATATGTCGAATATCTGCTGCCATTCCCGCTTCTTCAAGCTTCTGTGCATAGGCAGATGCGATAATCGTGCCAACGCTCTTCGATACAAACAGTACTTCTGCATACGGTGTAAAATCGACCTCGGCAAGCTGTTCTTCCGCCTGCGCATACAATGCATGGAAAGCTGCCTCCATCTTCTCTTTGTTCCCACGGATATTCCCCGCCTGATAATCGTATTTCAAAGCGATCTGCTCGTAGCCTGCCTCTCCCGCCAGCTTCCGGCTGTAATATAGGAGCGGCTTGTCCGCATGGTATCCGATTCCCGGAAAAAATATTGCTAATTTCTTCATAGATTTGTTCCTCGTTTTTCATTTTGATTTGGTATTAGAATTTCCCATCCGCATCCGGTTTTGGACCACTATCCGTGTTCATATAGGAATTATCATCATATAAGGTCTTCCAGCTTGTCTTATATATATTTAAACCATCACCCAAGTCTTCATTTACCGTCGGTTTTATATATATTTCTGGCGCAGAATCAACAAGATTCTGCACTGCCGAAAAACCTGTTTCAACTGTGTTATCAAACATGCTTAATGCCTTTTCATCATGAATAAAAATTATTTGATATGCACTTCTGCCTTCCCCATCTGCACTATATGTAATCTTTGCAATATCAAAGTTACAGGTTCCGCCTGCAATTCTCCATCTGATATTATAAACATATTTACACTCCAAAGCCTGTTCATTTTCAAAATTTATCTTTTCTGCATTTTCATATATGATTCCATCATTATAAAGAACCGCGCTCTGACCATTGTCTCCATACCCATAATTGCAGGTGAAAATCTTTACAACGTTTCCGTCACGCATCGTAAATACATCCCCAATATCCATTCCTCCAATCACCGCGTTCCACTGACCAATTATTAACTCATCCGTTCCATCCCCATCGAAATCATCAATCACATAAAACGCATCTTTATTTTTACTCTTATCTGTAAAATTCTCGCTGGCTTCATAGGTTGTTCCCTGTTCAATGCACTGTTTTAAGTCCGCTAACACCGCTTCATAGGAAGTATACTTCGTAATAATTTCGTTTTCTGAAGCATCTCCCATTGTCGACACAGCCGTCTTTTCGGTAGTCGACTGATTTTCTGTCACAACGTGATGCACACCAACGCCGATTGCTGCTACCATTGCAGTCCCAACGATACCGATTGCAATTTTTCCACCAATTGTACCAAAGATTGCTGCCACACCTCCACTCGTACCAGAAGCTCCGACACTTCCAGCCGCTGCACCCGTTGCTTCTCCCGCGGGCACACCAGCTCCAACTGAGAACGCACCATTTGACACAGCTCCGGTTGCAGTTCCTTCTGCATCCATTCCGCTTACTGCTATCCCACTTCCTACTATCTGTCCAAATATGTCGGCCAACCATCCTGCAATGCTAATCGTATCAATCCCAAGTGTATATGCAAGGAAATTCTGATATGCAATCCACATCCATGGCACTTCTGCCAAACGATATCTTCTGATATTGGAATTTCCATTTTCCGAATCATCCACAGGCGCCAGTGCGATTGTCTGCAAAATAGCTGTCCGTGTCTGACTCAGTGTATATCTGATATCCGAATCTTTACATCCTGTCTTCACTGCAATCTCTGGCACACTAACACCAAAATAATAATAGTCCTGAAAAACGACACGATCCATCGGTGACAACGTAGTTACAATTTCCTGCACTCTTGTAACAAAAGAAGTATCCAAAACTGCATCTTCCGTTATAGTTAACGCCTCATCTTCCACCGCATAATCATAAAATTTCCCGTCTACCGCCTGTTCATAAGTATTCTCAACAGAATCATTATGAATCTCTGTCCATCCATTTTCCTTCAGATATCCCAGTGCCTCCTCATTTGCAAGCTCTGCAGCCCATTGGTAAAATCCGTTGGTCTGTTCCAGGCTTGTCACATTCTGGTAGATTTTATCGTATACCTGTGGCACCAACGATGTCGCTACATTTGAATCATGGACAACTGTATGAAGCATCGTGTAGACCGTGCTTACTGTCTCATTATAAAAGCTTTCATACCCTCCAAAATCTCCATTTTTAAATTTGTTAAGTTGCTCTGTAATGATTGGATTCATTTACTCCCTCTGATTGTTCACTTAAATGTTTTTTTATTTAGAATTTCCCATCCGCATCCGGGATTGATGGATCATCGTTCAAAATTGTTTCGTCCTCAAACATTGGTTTCCACGATAGTTTCTTATATGAATGTGCTTCTTCCTGCCCTGCCCATGTTGATTCATCAATTTCCGTATACTGTAGACTTTGATAATCATCGTCTAATTGCTGAAGGAATGTATCATATGTAACCTCTATCGGTCCACTGAAATAATCTGGTTGAGCACCATAACCTAATTCATAATATCTAATTACGCCATCTCTTCCACGCAATTCTAATAAACATGTACAAGAATAATCATCCTCCAACGACGAATCATAATATACCAAATCATAATTTTGATCATCGGAGGCATGTACCGACATAACATTTCCTTCACTATAATAGCAATTCCCATATCTGGCTTCTGGATGATATTCCCAATTACAGATATCTCGGATTTCTACCATCCTCTTCTCCGAATTCCAACAACCAAACAAAAGCTCATCTTCTCCATCCTCGTCAATATCTTCCAGTGCATAAAAACTGTTTTCCTTACTGTACGTTGTAATTGTGTAATAATCTGAATACTCACTTTTCCCGGTTGTAGCATAATCTTCCATCCCCGTTCTCGCCTGTTCCAGCATTACTTCTAATTGTGACTTTACCTGCTGCTCATCTTCGTTCTCCGGCATTGTCTCCTCTTCCGTTTGTTCTGTCTCAACTTCAGGTGCCGGTCCATCCTCCCACATAAGCGCACCATTGCCATCCTCTTCTTCTATTGCTACAATGTGTCTTTCCGGTTCGGACGATGCATGATGGATTCCCAGACCGATGCCGACAACCGCTGCAACTCCGACAACTCCAACTGCCACTTTTCCGCCAACCGTACCAAGGAATTTTGCAATCCCATGTGCGGATGCTTTCGCTGCTGCACCTGTAGCTCCGCCTGCCTGTCCGGTTACCGCTGCACTTGCAGCACTCCCTGCCTGTCCTGCCGTGGTTCCTGCAATACCTCCTGCCTGTCCGATTACCGCAGATGTTCCTGCCACGCCACCTGCCTGTCCGACCATCGCGATTGCACCAACCGCACTTCCTGTGATTCCGACATGCGCGATGCCCGTCACCTTTCCAATATAATTCTGGAACAAAATATACATCCAAGGTGTATCCTTCAAGCCGAATTTATGCGACTTCTCCTGCTGTACCGCATATGCAGGTGCCTGTCCATACGCGGTGATTGCAGAAAGCAAGGCTGTCCGTGTCTGTCCGATGGTATGCTTTACCGCCCGCGTTGTACATCCCGTTTTTTCTACGATCGCAGGTACGCTCTCGCCAAAATAATAATACGACTGGAATACGACCTTTTCCATCGGTGATAACGCCTCGATCACAGCCTGCACATGCTCTGTAAATACGCGATCCTCAGATAAATCCTCCGTAATCGCAAGGGCTTCATCCTCCGCTGCATAATCATAGAACGGCATATCCGAACTGCTGTCTGCCGATTCCATAGTCTGTGCATTTACAGAATCCGTGTCTGGCTGCATGTCAGAATTTCCTATCGATACAGCATTTCCCTTTAAGTACTCCAAAGCTTCCTCATTTGCAAGCTTTGCGCTCCACGCATAAAATGCCTCTGTCTGTGGAAGCGTCTGCACATTCGCATAGATTTTCTCATATACCTTCGGCATCAGCTCTGCCGCAGTGTTCTCATCCGGAATAATCGTATGCAGCATCGTATAGACCGTCTGCGATGTCGCATAATAAAAGCTCTCATATCCGCTGAAATCTCCGGACTGAAATTTCTCAATTTGTTCTGTAATAATTGGTTCCATCTGTACTCCCTTTACTTCCCATCACCTTCAACGGTCCGATCACATAGGTAAGCGCACCCATATAGATCACCATCCCGTGTTCACATTCTACCACACTTCCCGGCTCCGGGTCTGCTAACTTCATCCGGATATCCCCATCCACGATCAGGAATTTGCTGCAGCCTCGCGAATCCATCGCCCGCCACGGCGCATCATAGTACCGCGTCCGGAAGAACGCCCACACCGTTGCCGGACTTACGACCGCATCCTCGCCGCCACCGAAGACGAACACATCCCCCGGCGAAACCATCACCGGCTTGACGCGCCCATGCAGCCCGGAAGATAATTTCTTCCAATTGCGGATCGTACCATTCTTCGGGTTTTCATCCATGTAAAACCAGATACCGTCCATATTCTGAAACCGCCCATGCCTACGGCTGATTGTCGTTGCATGCATCGGGATATCCGGTGTATGCTCCTTCGACATCCGTCCAACCTCCCAGACAACCTGATTGTCCAGCAAATAGATATTCAATTGTCCATTTTCAATTACGATTAAATTATTTTCCATCCTACCATATATCCGTATCGAGATCCGGAAGCTCCGCGAGAAATGCGTCGATCTCCGGCAGGTCAAGCTCCAGCAGCACCTTACGCGCATAGCGGCATAACTCATCTGGATCAAACTCCTCCGATTCCGTATCAAGCATATTGTTCAACTCCGCATCATCCAGAATAAACAGGATCACACTTTCGAACAGGTTCTTCGCACACAAAGGTTCCATATGTGCCAGCGTGAGCATCTCGTCGATCTGCTCATGATCCATGCTCAGATGCAGTCCCAGCGAGATGATCTTGTTCCGCGTCGGATACCATTTGTTCTGTCGTATCGCGGACACACACTGCCGCAGCGATGAAGACCAGCCCTGTCCCTCTGCCAGATTCGCCACACTCGACGAATACCGCTGGTAATTGATCGTCACATACATTTTCACATAGGCATAGAACTTCTGATATGCTGAGGAAAAGGTTGCGATATTGTCATAGATAAACTGCGTCAGGGCATCTGCATCCTCTACCTGTGATAGCCGTTCTGCAAACTGTGCCGTATTGATATCCGGGATTTCCATATCCGCATCCGCCGCCATGTTCTCCTTAATCTGCGACAATATGTAATCATAGGCGGTCAGTCCATACGCTTCCTCGCACTTCTCCGACTCGCGATTATCTACGCAGTCCATATCAAACCTGTGATTTAAAACGTAGATACACACACAGTCTTCCAAGCTCTTCGAATAAAGCTCCGGGTACTGCCCGTACCGTCGCAGAAGCTGGTTCATCTTCTCTAAGTCATACTCCGCCGCCATGCCGATTCGAAGAAATGTCTCGCGGTTCTTCGGGATCGCTCCCTTGCACCATTTGTCGACTGACACCCGGCTCACGCGGCACCGCTTCGCAAATGCAGACTTCGTGAGTCCGCTCTCCGCAAGGATTTCCTGCATCTTCTGCATCCACAGCTCCTGCTGTGACTGCAGCAACGGAAAGATCCGCGCTTTCAGTTCTTCGAGGTCCTCACATCTTCCGATCTCTTCTCTTATAAATCTTGTCTCATAATCATTTTCTTCCATACATCATCCTGTGAGATGCCTGTCACAGGCATCCGTTTACTCCATCGACTGTTCCTTGTACGCCTTACGGATCGGAATAATTGGCAACGCCATAAATACGAAAATCGAAATAAAAAATGCAACCAGACCGGTCACGATATCATACGGAAACGGCAGAATGATCCAGCCCCATTTTGCAATCTTTCCCGCCATCTTCACTGCGGTTTTGATTCCGCCGAAGAAGTATGAGATCAATCCGATCATCACACCATATCCACACATCGTTATGCTCCATCTGCTCTGTGTGGCGAGGTTGATTACGAACCCCAATACTGTCATACAAGTTGCTCCAAGTGCAATATACTGCGCAATTTCCAATCTTTTCATTTTTACCTCTCCTTTGTTCGTTTGTTTTTCAGCTCTTGCTGATGTCCTTATATTACACGAACAAAGGAAAGGCGTTTTCAGGCAAAGTTTACACTTGCCTATGCATTTCTTCCAAACTCAAATGCTTTGTGGTTTAAAGCACGGAACTTCTCCGCAACGATTGCGTCGATTGCTTCCTCCCATGCTGCTTCCGGAATCTCCGGAAAATACTTCGAAAGTCTTCCCATGAGTGCGATATTTACCGCCTTGGCAGAACCTGCCTCCTCTGCGATAGCAAGGAAATCCTTCGCATCGACATTCGCACCGGCTGCCTCCATCTTGGAGACAAGCTCCTGTGGATACTCCGCAGCGCCTGTGATGACCGGCATCGGCTCTACCTCCTGTGTATTCACGATGATCTGTCCACCCTTCTTCAGGTAGGAAATCCATCTTGCCGCTTCGAGCTTCTCAAATGCGACAATCGCATCTGCCTCGCCCTTGTCAATGACCGGTGAATACACCTTCTCACCATATCTTACATATGTGACAACGCTTCCGCCACGCTGGCTCATACCATGCACCTCGGAAACCTTCACATCAAAATTCTGTGAGAGCAGCACATGTCCTAATATCTTGCTGGCAAGCAACGTACCCTGTCCGCCGACACCGACGATCATAATATTCTTTGTTTCCATCTTACCTGCCCTCCTTTGCTGCCGGACACAATGCGCCGAATTTACACATCTGTGTACATACTTCACAACCGATACACAACGTTGTATCGATCACTGCCTTCTTATCCCGCACGGAAATCGCAGGACATCCGATCTTCATACACATCTTACAGCCGACACATTTATCGGTATCCACCTTGATTGGCGGCTTATGTACCGTACCCTTGATCATAACACACGGACGGCGGCTGATAATGATACTTGGCTCCTCTGCGGCAAGCTCTTCCTTCACGACACGCTCCACCTCTGCGAGATCGTACGGATCAACAACTGTGACACGGTTGAATCCAAGTGCTGCACAGAGCGCTTCGAGATTCACCTTACCGGCCGGTTCACCACGCAGATTCTTACCGGTTGTCGGATTCTGCTGATGTCCGGTCATACCTGTGATTGAATTATCCAGGATAATCACGGTCGAATTGCTCATATTGTAAGCGATATCTGTAATACCGGTAATACCGGAATGAATGAAGGTCGAATCTCCGATTACACCGACACTCATCTTCTCGCCCTGTTCACCCATCGCTTTATTAAAGCCATGCAGACCGGAGCAAGACGCACCCATGCAGACATTTAAGTCCATCGCATTCAACGGTGCCACGGCGCCCAATGTATAACATCCGATATCACCATAGACCATACACTTTAATTTCGAAAGGATGTAGAAGATTCCACGGTGTGGACAGCCCGCACACATAACTGGTGGACGTCCCGGAATCTCATCGGCAAGTGCCAGCTCTTCCGGTGCATCTCCGCCAAGTGCCGTACGCACCAGATTCTGTGAGAATTCGCCACAGATCGGGAATGTCTCTTTGCCGACAACTTCCAGACCGAGCTTTCTACAGTGATTCTCAATAAATGGATCTAACTCTTCCAAGACTACAACCTTATCCACATGCTCTGCAAAGTCTAAAATCAGCTTCTCTGGAAGCGGCCAGATCATACCAAGCTTCAGATAGCTTGCATTATCGCCATACACTTCCTTTGCGTACTGATACGATGTGGAGCTTGTGATAAATCCGATGGATGTATCTCCCATCTCCACGCGGTTCAGATCACAATTCTCAGCAAATGCGATCAGATCCTTTGTCCGCTGCTCCACGCGCACATGCGCATCGCGGGAATTCTTCGTCATCATAACCTTTGTCGGATCCTTCTTGTAAGGAACCTGCTCTGGAACGATCCGCTCCTCCGTATTTACAACACTCTGTGAATGTGCTACACGCGTGCACATCTTAAGGAATACAGGTGTATTGAACTTCTCAGATAATTCGTACGCACGCTTTGCAAATACGCGCGCTTCCTCTGAATCTGCCGGCTCCAACATCGGCACCTTTGCAGCTTCAGCATAGTGTCTGGAATCCTGCTCATTCTGGGAAGAATGCATACCCGGATCATCTGCCACGCAGACAACCAGACCTGCATTTAATCCCTGATAAGAGATCGTGAACAATGGGTCTGCTGCCACATTCAATCCAACATGCTTCATTGCCGTTGCGCTTCTGACTCCACCCAGACTCGCGCCATGTGCCACTTCCATAGCCACCTTCTCATTTGGTGCCCACTCACAATAGATCTCATCGTATAAAGCGGCTTCCTCTGTGATCTCTGTACTCGGTGTACCCGGATAACTGGAAATCACTTTGCATCCGGCTTCGTACAGACCGCGTGCAAGTGCCTTATTCCCTAACATCAATTCTTTCATTTATAATTTACTCCTTTTGTTCTTTATGCCTCATTTTCCTTCTCTACCAGCTTGTCTGCGCCGTACATCTCACGCAGTTTCGGCTTCTCGATCTTTCCGGTCGCATTACGCGGAATCTCATGGAAAATAATCTGCTTTGGTCTCTTATATCTTGGAAGCTCCAGACAGAAGTTCTCGATTTCTTCCTCTGTGCAGGTCATGCCATCCTTGATCTCGATGATCGCAGCGGTCTTCTCGCCCAACCGGCGGTCTGGAAGTCCAATAACTGCCACGTCCTTGATCTTGTCATGCTTGCGCAGGAAATCCTCGATCTGTACCGGATAAATATTCTCGCCTCCACTGACGATGACATCCTTTTTCCGGTCAACAAGGAAATAAAATCCATCCTCATCCTGTCTTGCCATATCTCCGGTGAACAACCAGCCGTCCTTGATTGTCTCCGCGGTTGCTTCCTCATTTCTATAATAACAGGTCATCACGCCCGGTCCCTTGACACAGAGCTCTCCGACTTCGCCCTGTGGGACTGTCACACCGTTCTCGTCCACGATCTTACATTCCCAACGGTAACCCGGCACACCGATCGCACCGACCTTATGGATATTCTCCACACCCAGATGCACGCAGCCCGGTCCGGTTGACTCGGAAAGTCCATAGTTCGTATCGTACTGGTGATGTGGGAAATATTCTTTCCAGCGCTTGATCAGCGATGGCGGTACCGGCTGTGCACCGATATGCATAAGCCGCCACTGCGAAAGCTCATAATCCTCTAACTTCAGGTCCCCGCGGTCTAACGCGTCCAGAATATCCTGTGCCCACGGAACGAGCAGCCAGACGATCGTACAATGCTCACTCGACACAGCGGAGAGAATCGTCTCCGGTTTTGTGCCCTTTAAGAGCACAGCCTTGCTGCCTGCCACCAGACTTCCCATCCAGTGGAACTTCGCACCGGTATGGTACAGTGGCGGGATACACAGGAACGTATCATCCCGGCTCGTGCCGTGATGCTTCTGCTCCATCTGTGCGGCCTGTGTTAAGCTCTGGTGTTTATGTAAAATTGCCTTCGGGAATCCTGTCGTTCCGGATGAAAAATAAATCGCTCCAAAATCATCGTCTGTGATCTCCACATTTGGTGCATGGCTCGAACAATCTGCTACGAGCTGATGATAGCTCTCTGCGAATTCCGGACAGTTATCCCCGACATAGATCAACAGTCTTCCCTTGGAAAGCCGCTCTGCATTTGTCTCGATTCGTCCGATGAACGCCGGGCCAAACACGATCATATCAACCTCTGCGAGCTCTGCACAATATAAAATCTCTTCTGCATCATACCGGAAATTAAACGGCACGGCGATGGCTCCTGTCTTCAGAACGCCGAAATAAATCGGCAGCCATTCCAGACAGTTATACATCAGGATTGCGACCTTATCGCCCTTCTTGATGCCTCGCCCGATCAGCATGTTGGCAAACCGGTTTGCCTTCTCATCGAAGACACTCCATGTAATCTCTCTTCGATACGGCTCAAATCTCGATGGCTGTATCAGCTCGAACTCCTTCCACGAAGTTCTTCTCGTATCCGGCTCATCCGGATTCAACTCCACCAGTGCAACCTCATCCGGGTACAATCTGGCATTTCTCTCTAGGTACTCTGTAACTGGCATTTTCTTTTGCGACTCCTTAATTTTATATATATTCGCGCACGGCTTCCATCAGTTTCCTTGCACTGACAGGTTTTTGAAGCCTTGCTTTCATTCCATATTCTTCTCCATGAAACTCATCGTCTGCATATAACCGGGAAGACAACGCAATCACCGGGACAGTCCTTCCATCCTCGCGAAGCTGTCGTATCCCCATTGTTGTTGCATAACCATCCATAAACGGCAATCCCATATCCATCAATATCAGATCATAGTAATGCGCCGGTGACCGTTCAAACATGCAGATTGCATCCTCTCCATTGATCGCACGGTCAACAACAAGTCCACGTTCTGTCAAAATCTGCTCCTCAATCGAAGCGGTAATATCATTATCATCTACAACCAGCACATGCTGTCCGGAAAACATCGTTTTCCTCTCGCGCGCAGATTCCCAATCGCTCCAGTCAAAATACTGGATCTCTCCTTCGGCATCCTTGGACTCTGTTCCATATCGCAGTTTCATTCCAACTGTAATCTTCGTCCCATGACCAGTCTTTGTCTCAACCTCAATCTCTCCATCCAGCAGACGAACCAAATTCTGCACGATCATCAACCCCAAGCCAGAGCCTTCCACACGCTCAATCCGGTCTGAATGCTCTCTTGCAAATGGCTCAAACATAATCTTCCGAAACTCCTCAGACATACCGACTCCATTGTCCTGCACATAAAATTCAAAGTATCCGGTCGTTTCGTCCATCGGTTTCTCTTTGATTCCACAAAATATCTCGCCCTGATATGGCGTATAATCAATTGCATTTTGCAATAAATTCAACAATATCTGCTGCATCTTCTCCACATCGCCAATCACATTGCGATGGTAAAGCTGTGCCATGTCCAGATGCATTGTGTGCCGCCGAAGCCGCATGGATGGCTTGACAATATCAAGCGTATTTCTCCACAGATTTTCTACAGATGTCTGCTGCATCTGCAACAGCGTCGTACCCTGCTGTATCGCGTCTGTATTGATCATCTGACGCACCATACGGAAGATTGCCTTTGCTGAAAGGGAAATCTCCTCGATACACGCGGTCACACGTTCCGGATTCGTGACAAATGTCCGCGCAACGGATGCATTTCCGACGATCATGTTGATCGGCATCTGCAATTCCTCGTTCAGCCGCTTAAGATACATATTTTTGATTGCATACGCCTGCTCACTTTGCAGGTAAGCATCCCGAATCGCCTGACGCTGCTTTAGCTCCGCAGACTTCTTGCTGTCAATATTCATGTGGAACCAGTTTAAAATCTTCGGTTCCTCATCTTTCCATTCCACTACCTTGAACACATCTCTGCGCCATACATTTTCTCCCGTGCATACAATATACTCGCATTCCGCGGTATCGCTCTGCTTCAGAAGCTTGCGCAGATTATCCCGCACACCGAAATTATAACGATATTCCTGATATTCTGGTGCAACCAGCTCCTGCATCTCGAAATTCTGCTGGCTGTAACTACAATTCCGTGGTACCGGAATCCCCTGCTTCTGCAAATTATCGTGCAGGATTTCAAATGTATCCGCTTCCAGATCAATCTCCTCAATCAACAACCATTCATCGCACATAGATGCGATGGCACGATTCAATTTGTCCTTTGACGATTCCTTAAAATCCCCGTTTTTATCCATTTCAAAATCCCCCATGTTCTCCTTTTTTCTTATGTTTTCCTGTTCTTTATTGATAAAATACTGCCCAGAAATATGTACCATCCTGCGCTCGCGCTACGCTGACGCCAAGATACGCACAATTATCCAAATCCACGGTTCCCTGATTTTCCTCGTTCATCTGTGCAATATAAGTATCCAATGCCTGTTTTACCGTCGCGACATCTTCCTTTAAAGAAAATGTATATGTCACCCATCCGGTATTCGGTATCTTATATGTGGCAATCGCCTGATTGCCAATCTCCGTTAACGCGGCATTTAATTCATCCATGCTGGTATATACCAACGCCGCGCTTTTTGCCGCTGTCTCTTTAGCAGCAACTGTAAATTCATCCCTCTGTGTCAGAGTATTCCCCTTTGATTCGTGCTGCTTCGCACATAAATCATAAAACTCCTGCGCATATGCAGTACAATCCACTTCCTCCACCGGACTCGCATCTATCTCCGTCTGTAAGATCTGCTGTGTCGTTGCTTCGGAAGCAGCCGTTGTCTCATCCCCATTTCGCGTCCTCTGAAAATATATAAAAGTTCCAATCCCCAACAACAGAACAATCCCACAGACCATACCAATCTGCTTTTTTCTATGTGCCTGCTTTTTCCGGTCTGCCTGCATATCCGCCAACATCTGAGATATTCCACTGTGCGTCATCATGGATACGCTTCCTGTTTGCTCCATCGACGTCTCGTACAATGCCTGATACAACTGTTCCGCATTTGCATACCTCTGTGCCGGATCAATTGCAAGTCCCTGCATCAAAACAGCTTCTTCCTGCGGTGCGATCACAAGTCCCATCGCAGATGGCGGCACAAGTCTGTCCTGCTTTGCCCGCTCGACGGCATGCGGCACCTTCACCCCGGTCATGCAAGTATACATCGTCGCACAAAGCGCATATACATCGGAATACGGTCCAATCTGCGCTCCCGGTGTCACCTGTTCGATTGGCGAATATCCACCCTTTTGCACGCGGAGATAATTATAATTTCCATACATTCGCGCAGCGCCAAAATCAATCAGCTTCACCTTTCGGTCATGTGTGATCATGATATTGTCCGGGCTGATATCCCGGTGGATCACACCTCGTTTATGTACACCCGCCAACGCACGGATAACCGGACGCATGATTGCCAGAGTCTCGGACACAGATAACCTGCCTCCCCGACCTTTCACATATGCATCCAGCGACTGTCCTTCCACAAAATCCATGACAAGGTAAGCTGTGTTGTTCTCTTCAATAAACGTGTAGACATTTACCACACCAGGCTGCTCTCCCAAGGCAGCCAGCACACGACCTTCCTCAATATACTGCTGTTTCATCTTCTCGAAATTCTCACGTTTTTCACCTGCCTCGGTGTAAACATTCGGATCTCCGGGATTCCGGTAGCAGTACCCTCGCATATAGAATTCTTTGATTGCAACCTTCCGCTGCAGCTTCACATCATACCCAAGATACGTGATTCCAAATCCGCCATCTCCAAGCACCCGCTCAATGTAATATTTATTCTGTTCCAGATACGTCCCCGAAGGTAACTGATGTGCTTCCATGTGCGCTCCTGTTTTTGTCGATGATCGGTTTTATTTTATCACAACAGTCCTTAGAATTCTATCCCTTTTCTGGCAGAAATTCCCTGTTCATACGGATGCTTTTCCTTTTTCATTTCCGTGACATAATCCGCAAGTGCCAGAAGCTTGTCCGATGGATTCCGTCCGGACAGAACGAATTCAATCTGCGCCTGATTGCTCGCCAGCACTTCCATCAATGTACTCTCATCAAGTAACCTATACTTTACAGCGTGCAAAACCTCATCCAAAACAACAACCGCCTCAACCGTATTTTCCTTCCGCACGTCGTCATGCTGGTTTTTCTGTTTTGCAATCCACATTTCAACCTGCGACAGCATATCTGCAAAATATGCACGCGTCTTTGCAAGCTCTTCCTCACACATCCGGCTCACAAATCCATACATCTGCGGGGCATGCAATGTCTCGACACCAAGCCTCTGCAGCATTGCAATCTCTCCGGACGTATCATCCTTCAAAAACTGTACAAACAGTACAGGAAGTCCGCTCCCCACCGCGCGCACAGCCAGTCCCACAGCCGCCGTTGTCTTTCCTTTTCCATCTCCATGATAGATCTGAATCATTTCCGTCTCCTTTATAATCTATTACTGCTTTCTGTATTTCGAGTTTATTTCCGCTTACACAGGAATTACTTTATCCCTGCTTGATTAGTCCCAGAATTTCGTAGATTTTCTCCATATCAAGACTTTCCCGCAGAACCTGTGCCAGCTTGTCAAACTGCTGTTCCCGGTATTCCTGCAAGGTCAAATGTTCACTTTCTCCCCGTGTTTTCCTTTTGCGCGCATACAACAGTTCAATAAATGCCTCACGGAATGCAATTTCATCGAAGATGCCGTGAATATAACTGCCTGCCACAGTTCCTGCCGTGTAGCCGAGTACGGTTCCTGCTGAATCGCTGACGAAAGGATAAATGGGGGTTGTAGTTTTGCCAGCAACTTCCGTCCGCCCCATGTGTATCTCATAACCGGCAATTTTCTTATTGCTGAGTGACACAAAATTCCCTTCCAGCATTCCAATCCGGTATGCGCGGTTCTCCAGTTGTTTTTCCTCTTCAAACACAGTTGTAACCGGCAGCAATCCCATACCTCGCACACTACCAAGTGCACTCTCCGTCTGCAATGGGTCCATGAGTGATTCGCCAAGCATCTGATACCCGCCACAGATTCCGAACACGATGGTGCCCTTCTTCGCCAGACGCGTAATCTTTGCTTCCAGTCCGCTTTCCCGCAGCCAGAGCAGATCCTGAATCGTATTTTTGGTACCCGGAAGTAAGATTACATCCGGTTCTCCTAGTTCTGACGGCTTTGTCACATAGCGTACTGACACATCCCGCTCCATGCTGAGCGCCTGCATATCTGTGAAATTCGAGATGCGCGGGAACCGGATCACAGCCACATCAATTTCTGCCTGTATATGCGTCTCTTCCAAACTTGACGCAAGAGAATCTTCATCCTCGATATCCACATCTGCATACGGCACCACGCCGAGCACCGGCTTACCTGCCCGTTCTTCTAACATTGTAATACCCGGATCTAAGATCTTCTTATCTCCCCGGAACTTGTTCACGATCAATCCCTTGATCCGGTCCTGTTCCTCCGGTTCCAAGAGCATCACCGTACCGATTAGCTGCGCAAATACACCCCCGCGGTCGATGTCACCAACCAGAAGCACTGGTGCATCCGCGATTTTCGCCATCCCCATATTCACGATATCATCCTGCTTCAGATTGATCTCCGCCGGACTTCCCGCGCCCTCGATCACAATGATGTCGTGATCTGCAGCAAGCTGCTCGTAGCTTTCCCTGATCACCGGAATATATTCTTTTTTCTTTGCAAAATAATCCATGGCGCGCATGTTTCCTACGACCTGTCCCTGCACGATCACCTGCGAACCCATATCGGTCGTCGGCTTAAGCAGGATCGGGTTCATCCGCACAGATGGTTCCACACCGGCCGCCATCGCCTGTACAACCTGTGCACGTCCCATCTCCAGCCCCTCACTTGTCACATAGGAGTTTAATGCCATGTTCTGGGATTTGAATGGGGCAACCTTGTAACCATCCTGTTTAAATATGCGGCAAAGTCCTGCCGCAATAAGAGATTTGCCCGCGTTGGACATGGTGCCCTGAATCATGATTGATTTTGCCATTTTGTGTCTCCTTGTCATTTAAAACTCATTTGTTCCAACGAACACTTCATATATTCTTTGATATCGATATCCTTTTTTCGAAACCGTGGAATCTGGTACAATCACATGTAAATCTACTAGCTGATCTATTATCCTTGACACAACATTCACAGATACCCCAGACAGATCCTGTATTTCTTTTTTATTAAACACAATCTGCTTCATAATCACAGGCATAATTCTATATATCGAATTTCCTTTTATCTGCTTAATTGTCTCCATATCTTCTTTGTAAATCACTTTAATTCGTTCCAGTTTGTTAGTATATGAATTGCACTGATCAATCACACACTGTAAAAAGAATTTAATATATCCTGCTACATTGCCTCTTCTACATTCCATAAGATATCTCTGATAAGATGGCTTATATAATTCGAGAATCTCTGACATGTACAAAATCGGAGTACTTTCATCCATCATTGCCATTTGTACCGGAATCAATGCCCTGCCCAGTCTTCCATTTCCATCCTTATATGCATGAATCGTCTCAAACTGCATATGGGATAAAGCAACATTTACCAACAAAGGATCTGTAAACGCATCATTCATATAATCGTATAAATTTATAAGCAATCCATAAACTTCTTCTGGAACTGGCGGAATAAATGTTGCTCCCTCAATCGTACATCCTCTTGGTCCGATCCAATTCTGTGTCGTTCGGATTTTTCCGGGCGTTCTTTGCGATCCTCTCACACTATCTAATATAATTTTATGCATTTCATTTACAAGTTCATAATTTATTTGCTTTTTCGTCTGCAAATATGTTTGCGCATATTCGATTGTTTTCTTGAGATTTTGTATTTCCTGATTATCATCTGTTTTTTCCATATATTTCAGATAAAACATTTCATCCTGAGATATCTGTGTTCCCTCAATCTGTGTCGATTTATAACTTTCATTTAATATTACGGAATCCAGGAAATAGCTGGCATCAAATTCCAACGTATTTAACAATGATTTGTATTCCCCATATTTTACATTTGCTTCTGAAATCAGTTTTAACATATCTTTATCTATTTTATAGTCCAAAGGCATACTTTTTGCTTTATATGGTTCCATATATTCACACCCCTTTTTCATTTATAGTAATATAATACCACTCAGGGTCAAAAAAATCACTGTTTTTTGAAAAAACAGTGATTTTTTTGATTTTATAATTTCTTTTTTCACTACTTTATATAAATCTAAGTTTATTTTACCACATTTTTCACATGGGCCAATCTGCGAATGAATTCCTGATTCTCACTGTGGGAACGGATTCCAATGCGGAAATATGTATCATCGAGTCCCTCAAAATCACCGCACGCACGAATCAAAACACCCACTTCAAGCATCCGCTCTTTCAAGTCCGGTTCATCGTGAAATAACAGGAAATTCCCATATCCATCATACACTTCCGCCACCAGCTCACGTAGTCTCGGCACAAGATACGCGCGTTCCGCCTGCAGATTCTCGCGTGTCTTCGCCAGATACTCTGTATCCGATAATGCCGCGATGCCTGCCATCTGTGCGGGAATCGATGTATTCCACGGCTGAAGCTTCGCACGAATCCTCGACTGCAACTCTGTATCCCCGCAAGCCAGATACCCAAGTCGAAGTCCTGCCATACAGTAAATCTTCGTGAATGCACGGAGCACTAACAACCGCGGATGTTTCGCCAGATAAGGCAGCATACTATACGAAGCTTCCTCCTCTAAAAATGGCAGGAAACATTCATCCACACAGACATACGCCTGCATTGCTTCCGCCTTCGCAAGCACGCGCAGGATCTGTTCCCGCGTAAACAATGTTCCGGTTGGATTGTTCGGATTGCACAGGAATACAAGGCGGATGGAATCGTCCAGCTTTGCAAGCAGACGTTGAATTACGGTTTCAGAATCAAACTGCAACCTATCCTGTCCGCTCATATCATCAACGCCCCCATCCGCATCCTCGCATCCTGCATAGCACATCTCACCACCGCCGGCAGCAACCGCTTCCGCATACCCGGTAAATGTCGGTGCAATTGCAAGTGCCTTCCCGGAAATCGTCTGTCCCAGTGCATACAGAAGCTCCGCTGCGCCATTTCCCGGAATAATCCGGTCTGCCGGTATATTTTGTGCTTTTGCTATCGCACGGCATAGCTGCTCCGCCCTATAGTCCGGATATCTGCCGGTCAGCACGATTCCCTCATGCGCCGCCTGAATGCTTGCAAGCGGCATGCCAAGCGGATTGACGTTAATAGAAAAATCATATTCAATTGGATTTCGGTAGACATCTCCACCGTGCGTATAGTTATATTCCATGTTTTATTCCTCGCATTTTAATAAAACAGATTATTGCTTATTATCTTATGCAGCTTTCTTCTTTTTCTCCCGTCTTACAAAGAGGAACGCACACAAGCCTGCAAAGACAATCGTCATGACTACAAGCACCGGAATCACCGGAATCGGACAGACGCTTGCGCGAACAAGCTTCAGCCCCTGATACAATGTGTACACACCGAAGATGGAGAAGATTGCAAATGCAAGCATGCTAAGCAGCCCGTCCGGCGTCTTGTTCTTCAGCAGATATCCGATCAGCATACCAAGCATATCCGCAGCGAACAGTCCGAGCGAGCAGCCAATCCATACAACGCATGCCGCACGCATGCCTTCATTTGCGCCAAATGTGATTGCGGTAAGCTGTGTCTTATCACCAAGCTCTGCCACGAAGAATGTACAAAATACCGCAAGCGGCGCAAACTTAATCTTCGTCTTACCATCTTCTTCCTCTTCTTCATCGTCACCGGCAATCGTGGATGCGGCGAAATAAAAGAATGCGAGTGCTGCAATCATCTTGATTACCCATTCCGGCACAAACTCGCTGACAAGTCCGCCTGCCAGAACCGCAAGTCCGTTCAATACAAGAATCGCAACACCGGTACCGAGTATTATGTCCCTTAATTTGTATTTCGAAGTAAGCGCGATCAGCATAAGCTGGGTTTTATCGCCCATCTCTGCTATAAACTCCGTGAAAAATACTTTGAAGAATAATATCATTTGTCCGAGCGCCCCTTTATCTTACTATGATGTAAACCGCATATGCCGCGTAAAGCGCAACCATGCAAAGCCCTTCGGCTCTTCCGATTTTCTTCTTCGTTCCTGCAAAGATCCATGCACATATGGTAAATACGATCAGTACGCACAGGTCAATGATATTTTCTGTGATAATGCTGATCGGACTGATCGCCGATGCTATACCAAGCACCATCAATATATTAAATATATTGGAACCGATTGCATTTCCAAGTGCCATATCCACTTCATTCTTTCTGGCTGCTACGATGGATGTAACAAGCTCCGGAAGCGATGTTCCGATTGAAACGATCGTAAGCCCGATCAATGTCTGGCTCATACCGAGATCGCTTGCGATTCTGGATGCGGCATCTACCGTCACATCTCCGCCGACAGCTATCGCGATTGCGCCGCCAATGATAAACAGTATACTCACAGGAACGGAAACAAGCTTGATCTCCTCGTCCGATCCACCTTCGATCTCGACCTTCTTACCTTCCTTACTTGCCTTCATCGCAGTCCGGACCATGTAGATAATGTAACATGCAAAAAGCACTATAAATATCACACCATCCAGATGTCCAAGCGTCATACCGGTCTTGTCGCCAAGTCCGACAATTCCAAGAAGCATCAGAAGTCCGGCACAAATAAGGGATAACGGGATATCTCTCCGGATTGTTTCCCTTGCAACATTGACCGTTGCCAATATCGCACACACACCAATGACGACCATCAGATTAAAAATATTGGAACCGACAACATTGCTGACTGCAAGCTCATTGTTGCCTGCAAGGGATGCCGACACACTGACTGCGGTCTCCGGAAGGGATGTTCCCATCGCAACGATGGTAAGTCCGATAATGATTGACGGCACATGCAGCCGCTTCGCCACGCTGGAACTTCCCTCCACAAAGAAGTCCGCGCCCTTGATAAGCAGTACAAAGCCTATCACAAGGAATACAAGTACAAGGGCAAATGGGGCATTGTTAATGATTTTTTCCATGGTTTCCTCCTTTTCTCGTTCAAAGCTTCCGTCAGCCGAAATCCTGCTATCGTAAGTATGGATAGCTGAAAAAAGACTCATGTATATCAATCAGCTGCCTGTGTAGATTATTGCACAGACGGTTGATCAATATACATGAGTCTCATTATTTAAGATTTGCCAGATTATACTCTCAACTTATAATCAGAATGTTGACAAACCACACTTTCGCGCTAACTACTCCCTCATGGACTGTTCAATTATCTGATAAATTTTATCAAATATAGCAACGTGTGTCAACAGGGGAATCCGGAAGAAATGCTTCTCATAACCGAAAATCACTGCGTAAACATCACCTCAAAAACCGTTCCTCCTGACGGGTTTGATCGGACAGTAATGTTTCCGTCATGTACTCTCACGATTTCATGAACGAGTGCAAGCCCGAGTCCGACGCCGCCAAGTGCACGGCTTCTGGATTTATCCACACGAAAGAACGGCTCAAAGACACGCTCCCGAAGTTCCTCCGGGATTCCGTTCCCCGTATCGGCTACCGACAGGCAAACGTGCTTTTCCTTCCGGGATGCATTTACTGTGACCTGTCCGCCCGGATGATTATATTTGATAGCATTCTCAACAAGATTATATACCAGCCTGTAGATGAGAATATCGCTTCCGACTATCGTTATAGCCTCACAGTTCCCGGTCAGTTCTACATCCTTCTCCCTGGCAAGCGGTTCTAAGTCTGCCAATACCTCATCCACAAGCGCGTCGACCATAATCGTCTCATCCCGGCCCACGGTCTGAAGCTCACTCATGTCGAGGAGCGTCTTCACCATCTTGCTGAGTCTGTCGTTTTGTTCCGTAACCATCTTGATCGTCTGTACGGTTTCGGCATCGCTGCCCGGGTGTTGCCCGGAATTATAGGAATCCAACTGCACCTGCATTAGAGCTAACGGGGTTCTCAGCTCGTGTGCCGCATTCGCGGTAAATTGCCTCTGTATCTCAAATGCATCCGAGAGACGTCCGAGCATCTTGTTGTAGGAGACGCTCAGCTGGTTCAGTTCTTTCACCTTGTTTTCTTCGAGTTTTGAATCAGCCAGATTCTGCGCCTGCACCTCTTCGATCTTATCCGAAAACTCACGAATCGGCCGGAGCGCATGTCCGCTTATAAAATAAGTCGCCACTCCGCCAAGCAGCGCCAGCACCGCCGAGATTATCAGACTGTTTTTCCTATAGTCGGCCTTGTTATTATATACCTGAACAGAAAAATCGTTCGCAAACGCATCCCAATTATCTTCCGGAATACTGATATATATTTCATCCGTATCATCCGCATTCTCATCTCCCCTGGCATCGACAGTCTCCTTCAGGGAGTCAATATAATACACACCATTTTTATAGACAAGCATAGTCAGACAGCCACATATAACCGCGATATATATGGTAATTATACAGGTCAGTCTCCACTGCAGTGACATCTTTTTCATCGATCGGACTCCTCTCGTAGTTTATATCCCTCTCCCACTTTGTTCAGGATCGGATCATATCCAAGCACCGCCTTGAGCTTTCTCCGAAGCGAAGACATATGTACCCGGATGGCTCCGCTGAAGCTGTCCACAGATGCATCCCAGACATGCTCCATCAGTTCCTCCTGGCTCACCGGTCTGCCCAGGTTGAGCAGCAGATATTCCAAAATTCCATTCTCTTTTCTTGTCAGAGGAACGATCTGCCCTTCGGCGTATGCTTCGCGCCGGATCGTATCGAACTTTATCCCGCCACATTCCAGACATACATCCTTCTGCACGAATTTTCTTCTTGTCAGGCTTCTGATACGCGCCTCAAGTTCCTGCAGATGAAACGGCTTTTCCATATAATCATTTGCCCCCGCATCCAGCCCTTCAACCTTATCCGCGATCTGTCCTCTGGCGGATAATATAAGCACCTTCGTCTCCTCGTTGCTCTGTCTTAGTTCGCGCAGAATCTCCATCCCATCCATACCGGGCAGGTTCAGATCCAGCACGATCAGATCATAATTCTCTGCCAGGATGCATTCAAGCGCCGTTTCTCCATCATAACAGGTATCCACCTCATACCCGGCATCATACAGGCTTTTCGCAACTGTGTCGCATAGTTGTTTCTCATCTTCCACTATTAATAATCTCAAAATATTTCTCCCATTTCTTAACAATAATTTTACAACTGCTATTGTATAATACCGAAGTCAGCTGGTCAACAAATACAACAAACGAAAGGAGCAATTATATCTTGAAGCGCAGAAAAATATCCCAAATTGTTTTGCTCATCACAGGTATCGCCATGATCAGCTATGGTGCAGTCAGAGGAGAAGCTGCTACCGTGCTGGGCAAAGCTATAAAATTATGTCTGGAGTGTGTCGGAATTGGATAAGAAAAAGAAATCACTATCACAAAAAACTGCCCGGATGCGCGGATGGATACAGGCGGCCGCCACACTGCTTACCAATATCCATATCCCCAATCTGTTTAAGGGCAAAATATACCAGGGCAAAGCAAAAACCGTCTGTGTGCCGGGATTAAACTGCTATTCCTGTCCCGCCGCAACGGGTGCCTGCCCGATCGGTGCCTTTCAGGCAGTGGTCGGATCGTCCAAATTTAAATTCACCTATTACATAACCGGGTTTTTTATTCTGCTCGGTGTGTTACTCGGAAGATTCATATGCGGGTTCCTGTGTCCGTTTGGATGGTTTCAGGATTTACTTCATAAAATCCCCGGGAAGAAATTCTCCACAGCCAGACTGAAACCGCTAAGATACCTCAAATATGTTATCCTCGTTGTTTTCGTTATACTTCTGCCGATGCTTGTAACGAACTCCATCGGAATGGGTGACCCATTCTTCTGCAAATATATTTGTCCGCAAGGTGTCTTAGAGGGGGCCATCCCGCTGTCGATTGGAAACCCGGCTATACGATCTGCATTGGGAAAACTGTTTTCCTTTAAATGCCTGATCTTAATTACAGTTATAGTACTAAGTATTTTGTTTTACAGGCCCTTCTGTAAATGGATCTGTCCGCTTGGGGCAATCTACTCCCTGTTTAACAAGGTGAGCCTTCTAAGCATCCGGGTGGATGGAAGTAAATGTGTGGGCTGTAATCAATGTGCGAAGGCATGTAAAATGGATGTTGACGTATGCAAGACGCCAAACCATCCGGAATGCATCCGGTGCGGCGCCTGCATAAAGGCTTGTCCAAAAGACGCAATCCATTACCAGTTTCTAAGCGGTGCCTGTCAGAAAAAGGAGGACAGCAGGAAGCCGCAATCAACCGATAACAATTAAATTTTAATATAATTCAAAGGAGCAATAATCATGAAAACGAAAAAAACTTTTATTCCTATTGTAACACTCTGTGCAGCATTATTCCTTACGGCATGCACCGGAAAGAACGCTGCAACCACGGAAAAACCACAGGATTCCCAGACTGAAGCAAGTACAGAAGCCACAGGGGATTCCAGCACAACACTGGATGATTTATATCAGCAGGAAAACCAGATCTTCGCCGATCATGAGGATGTATGGAACAAAGCGTTCGGCATGATGAACAAAAGCACTGCCGATCCAAGCGGAAATTATGCGGATTTTCTAGCCAGCACCGTTGAATCAAACAAGGATGCTTTTACAAAAGACGAATTGAACACACTTACGACTGATATTGAGACTATACGGAAGATCGAAGAACAGATCGCCGAAATCGAGAAGAAAGACACAACCTCCGAGAGTGCTGACGCAAACGACAATTCCGGATCCACATCTCCGTTTCGCAATTTCTCCGGTCAGGATTATGACGGTAATACGGTTGATGAAAGCCTGTTTTCCGGAAATGCAGTCACAGTCATCAATTTCTGGTTTACCGGCTGTAAGCCTTGTGTTGCAGAGTTATCGAAGCTTAATGAATTAAACGATGCCATCAAGTCCATGGGCGGCGAAGTGATCGGCATCAACACAGAAACCTTCGACGGAAACGAAACTGCGATCAAAGAAGCCGCAGCAGTTCTTGAAAGCCAGGGTGCCAAATACCGCAATCTCTCCATCGACGCATCTTCCGATGCAGGAAAATACGCTTCCGATATTATGGCATTTCCTACAACCATACTCGTTGACAGAAACGGTAATATTGTCGGAGATCCGATGCTTGGAGGAATTGATAACCAGGACAACTATGATACTCTGATGAAGCAGATCCAATCTGTAATTGATGCAGATAGCGCAAATAAATAATTGAATCAGGGACAGGCTGAAAGACAATTGTTTTCCAGCCTGCCCCTGATTTACTTTATATCTCTTTGTTCTGTTTCCGCTAATTCTCCGGCTGAAATTTGAGATTCAGAACTATTGTCTATTATTTCTTCTGTTTTCAACATATTTATCATCCTCCATATGCAAAATTTCTTGTAAATACACTAACAATCGTATATGATATAAATATCATACAACCTAAAGTTGGCTTTAGGTTAAGCATAATTTTGAAAGAAGGTTTATTATGTATACAATCGGTCAGGTCTCTGCAATGTTTAATCTCCCTGTTTCTACTTTAAGATATTATGACAAGGAAGGTTTTTTCCCTAATCTGGAACGCAAGGGAAATATCCGTTATTTCAGCGATAATGAATTAGAAGCACTTCGTATCATTGAATGTCTGAAGAAATCCGGTCTTGAGATCAAAGATATAAAGCAATTTTTTATCTGGGTATCTGAAGGCAGCTCCAGCTATGAAAAAAGGAAAGAATTATTTGAAGCCAGAAAATCAGCTGTTGAAACCGAAATCCTGGAACTTCAAAAAACTCTCTCCCTCTTAAAATTCAAGTGCTGGTATTACGAAACAGCATTGGAAAATGGTAACGAAGATGCTATAAATGCCATGTTACCTGACAAGCTTCCTAAGAATATACAAAAACTATATGACAAAGGACATGCATGATTTTTGTTTTCTCACCAGACTGGAAGTTATTTATTCATAATAATGGGGCACAATCCTTACAATTCCATCGTCATACATGAATCCGATGCCTGAAACCCTAATGCTTCATACAAAGGTCTTCCCATCTTTGTTGCATCCAGACTTATCTCTGTCACACCATTTTCCTTTGCCTCTTCAATCAGAATCTCAACCATCTTCTTAGAGATGCCTCTTCTTCTGTGATCTGCACGGGTATAAACATTCATCAAATGCGCCCGATTGCCTGTCGGGTGCGAGAATGTCGGCATAATCCATATATAGGATAGGCTTGCACAGCCTACGGGAGTTTGCCCATCAAGTGCAATAACCGTTGTTTGCTCACCTGACTCAAAATACCGCCTGCTCTCAGAGATAAATTTCTCATCATATTCATACTCACCGGACAGATCATTTACCTCTCTAAGCATTTCAAGTCTCAGCTTCATGAGGATTTCCATATCATCTTTTGTAGTCTTTCTGTATAAAATCTCGTTCATTTCCTACTCCCTTAACAATCTATCGAGCAACATCTGCCCACAGTCAGTCGTTTTGTATTCTCCAAGTTTCATGTTTTATCCTCATAAACTGGAATTTGCGCGTTTCTACAAGCGGTGCACAGGCAGGACGAAATCAGCCATGGGAGCTTGCTCACAATCGGCTGATTTTCGGACTGGATGTATAGCGCGCCAGCGCGACATGAGCATGAAGCGCAGCGTAATGCGAATGGCACCGCATTACGATAACATTTTCTCCTGCATTGGGTGTTTTTTTGTCATTCCAAATATTCACCCAATCCTTCCCTACACATTCATCCGCAATTGGGGAATTTTTTCATATTTCAACAATTTCCCCATCGTCCTCTGAACTTCTTCCCATTTTGATTGGGTGATTTTTTCATATTGGAATTTTTCACCCAATATGCATCTATATATCCCTTCAACATTGGGTAATTTATGTCTATTTCAAAAATTTAATCAATATTCGTTGCCACACTTTTTCTGGCATCTTCACGAAACGAATTTCACTATAACCAACAAACTGGAATTGTATATTAATTTTTCTTATTTAGTCTAATATGGAAATCGTTGGCTTTAGAACATTCTTCATATGTAAAATTTGTTTCATTCCCTAAAAACTCAACGGCTTCCTCCTTTGTATTGTAATTAGATTTTTCTTTCATATATCTTAACAAATTGGTCATATATATTCTTCCGTACTTCTTCTGACAAACCGGCGTATTTTGTATCCAACACCTTTTTTACGGCTTCGTACTTCCTATTTTTATCTTCTATATCCGGACCACGGTCATAATTAAACCTCACATCATAAAAAATGTGTTTCATATCGTTACTTAAAGCTTGTAACACTCGAAATCCTTTCATAGAAAACTTTCCTTCTTTTATACCATTCTCCACACAGGGCTGTATCGCCCAATCCATCATAAACCAATTCTCCATCGGCATATTTACACCATATCCGGAATCTGACAAAAAGTCATTTATCTCATTCCAATTTATCTGTAACGGCAAATCGTTTTCTTTCGCAAATAAATAGTCATCACGCTGTAATTCCTGTTTTTTTCGCTTTCTTGTATTTCTTTCATAAACAATCCAGTATATTACCATTGCTGCTATAATACACACGCTAAATATCTTCGTAATCATGGTATTTCCTTTATAAATAATCAAGTATACTACGGTTACTACCGCAATACTTATGCTGAGTACCTTTATAATCAAACCATTCATTGTGTATCTCCCTATCACTAAAAATTGGAAATTAACAAGTCGACAAATTCCGATTGAGATTTCACCTGTTTTAGGGAATTTAATAACTGTTATATTTTGTTATT
>OFSD01000034.1_pt1 | contig 116141 bp, 159 predicted proteins | sample 1543191 | NCBI WGS metagenome assembly OFSD01 (sample SAMN04209221, study PRJEB22552) | human gut metagenome | biome: gut; material: feces | host: Homo sapiens | place: USA: Oklahoma
CGGCGGCGGCGCTTCCCTGGAGTTCCTGGAAGGCAAAGAGCTTCCCGGCGTAGCAGCAGCAGACGACAAAGAGTAAACAAAGGAGACCAATTTATCATGGCAAGAAGAAAGATCGTAGCCGGCAACTGGAAGATGAACATGACTCCCAGCCAGGCTGTAGAACTGTGCAATACCTTAAAAGACCTTGTAAAATCTGACGATGTAGACGTAGTTTACTGCGTACCTGCAATCGACATCGTACCTGTAGTAGAAGCTGTAAAAGGCACAAACGTTGAAGTTGGTGCTGAGAACATGTACTTCGAAGAAAAGGGTGCTTACACCGGAGAAATCTCTGCAGATATGCTGCTGGATGCTGGCGTAAAATACGTTATCATCGGTCATTCCGAGAGACGTGACTACTTCAAAGAGTGTGACTGCCTGCTGAACAAGAAGGTGAAGAAGGCTCTGGAAAAAGGTCTGATCCCGATCCTTTGCTGCGGCGAGACTCTGGAGCAGAGAGAAATGGGCGTTACCATGGACTGGATCCGTCTGCAGATCAAATCTGATCTGGCTGACGTTACCGCAGATCAGGTTAAGGGCATGGTTATTGCATACGAGCCTATCTGGGCAATCGGTACCGGCAAGACTGCTACCACCGAGCAGGCAGAAGAAGTCTGCAAAGGTATCCGTGAGTGCATCGCTGAGATGTATGATACCGATACTGCAGAAGCTGTTCGTATTCAGTACGGCGGTTCTGTAAATGCCGGCAATGCAGCAGAGCTGTTTGCACAGCCTGATATCGATGGCGGTCTGGTTGGCGGTGCATCTCTGAAGGCTGATTTTGGCAAAATTGTAAATTACAAATAAGCCTGTTCTAACCGTATATTTTAGGCAATAAAACACAACGAAACGCCACTAAATACATCAGAAATTGGAAAATACATCCAATTGAAATGTGTTTGGTGGCGTTTTATAATTATATTACTATCACTTTTAACTATCACTTTTAACCCATTTCCTATTCCTTGTTTTAAAAAGTGATACTTGTAAAAATGGAGGATATAATTATGATTCGAAAAAAGGGAGAGGGCAGTGTACGAAAGATAAACGACAGTGCGTGGGAATGCATCACAACATCCCAGTATCTGAATCCTAAAACCGGCAAGCCGAAACGATTCAAGAGGGTAGCACCGTCCGAAAAAGAAGCCATCGAAAAGGCTAAAATGGCAAAGGATGCTTGGGAAAAAGAATTTATAAGAGGAAAAGATGTAAAGGTAGACCGCAAAAAGACATTTGGCGAATATATGGATGAATTCATTGAGACAGAAGTAAAGCCAGGTTTAACCGCAAGTGGATATCATTCATATATAAGCACAATGAAGAATAATTTTTTTCCATTCCCGATTTCAAAATTACAGCTTCACATGTTGAATGTAGTTGAATTTGAAAGTTATTACAACACAATTTTAGCGTTAAAAAGCAAGAAGACGTGCAATCTGCCAAGACAATTATGTTCAAGATGTTGTAAATGGCTCGTAAATAAAAGTCTTTTAAAAGAAAATTATGCCGCTCAAGCAAAAACGAAAAAAGAAGTAGCAGATGAGTATGATCATAAGAGAGAAGAAGAATTAAAAAACAAGAAGGAAGTATTCTCTTATGATGATATTCAAAAGTTCTATCATGCTTACAAAAACAATATAGGACAATATGCAGTTGTAGCATTATTTCTCCTTGAAACCGGAATGAGAGCCGGTGAGTTTGCAGCTTTAAGAAATAGCAACATAGATATAGCGAGAAGAAGAATTGATATTGTGGAAACAAATTCTTTGCGATTCAAAGAGAACGATAAAAATAATGGCGTAGAATACTACACAAAAGTCCCTAAGAACAAAGAATCCCGTTTTGTGATGATGTCTGATTTATGTGTGGAATGTGTCTTATACATGCAAGAACAGACTAAACTGCGTTGCGAAAGCAATCCAAACGATCTGTTGTATCCGGTGTTTTCCAGCGGAAGAATCAGGCAAACGTCTGCTATGGAAGTTGGATTCAAATCGCTATGCGACAAGATTGGCGTAGACAGAGATGTTAGGCTAACTAAGACAGGACAACAAAAAGGATTATGCCTGCATTCTCTTAGGCATACGGCGGATTCAATTGCGAATTCAGCGAAAGGGGCCAACGTTGTAAATACGGCTCTTGCAATGGGACATAAAGCCATCGCGACAGAAAATATATATACGCATCCAACAGAGGAAGCTCTGCGCACCATTACGACGCCATCTCAGGCTGTTTTGGATGGATACAAAAAGGACGAAAACGATAAAAAAGGATCTCTTGACGACGAGAAATTGCTGCAAATGTATTTGCAGTTAAAAGAAAAATTCGAACCCAAAACGAATTGATTATTTTGCAATAAAGATGTATAATCATTTTGGACATCCGTGAATCCTAAAATGATTTTGTTACGAAAAAGAGTGGTTTTGTTGCCACTCTTTTTTGTAAGAATCCATAAATTATGTACGATATATAATGTAAGAAAGATGTCAAAATGGAAGAGCGTATGTGGCAGACGTAAACTTCTTCATCTAAAATACGCGGAACGCGAAATTGGACAAAAATCTAAAGTAATTAACGTACTAAAATTGCTCATTTGAAATCCAGATTTCATCTTAAAAACAGCAGGGCTTAATTAGATAAGTAATAATTTGGGCGCTGTCCCGGAATTTGTAATTGATAAAAGTACGGGTAAAATTACGGGATATAAGACAAAGGCTGGTGCGGATACAGTATTCCCTTTTAGTAGTACCCCGTTGTTAAACATGGCATTTTCTCAAATGCCAAAAACGGATTACTATACGAGTACCAATCTTGTATTTGAAAATCCGGGTTATAGCCGTCTAAAAGTGACGGATTGCAATGCAAACTATTGGTGGGTATATAATTCTCCGCGGTTCGCTGTTAATAATTGGGGGAATGAACTGGAGAAAAAATATCAAATCGGCAATAGAAATGATACCGTGTTTGATATAACAAATGTTAAATATGTATTAATTCACACCAAGCAGTCTCAAAATAATAATAGTGGATTTGGCGCATGTACATTTAACTTGTACAATGAATAAGTCAAAATATGTGCTTATGCCACACCTCAAATAATTATGTATCGCTATAAATCAGACGTATTTCCTGTTTATACTAAAGATGTGGTAACTATTAACTACTCGCCTTTCAAGTCTGGTGTAGGAAACAAGACCACGAGAGTTGTAATAGCTTATTTTTGACATAACCACGATGCTTATCTAGCATATATTGTCGTTCCAGAGCCAGTGTAATTTGTCCCTCCAACATAGCAAGCCAGCAACCGGCAAGATGTTTTTGAAATTTCCCATTCGCACTGCGCTCCAGTTCCAGCAGTATATCCGCCGTTGCACACTTGTATTTTATTTTCGCCCAGTGTAACAACTGGTATTTTGGCGGTATAAATCAATTTTGTGTTTCCAGCGCATGTTGTCGCAAGGTATACTTCGTCATATTTTGAAAAATCAATTGTTTTCTGCGCGGTTCCAGACAGTGAATCGATTTGCTGCCAGGTTAAATGATCCTCCACGGCTTTCATATTATTACTTAGCTTATCTAATTTGGAGATATTGCATTCGCATAAGTCTTGACAACTTGCCAAAAAGAATGTAATTTAAAGATGTAATATTTTCGTTGTGTAAAAGCAACGTGGATTGAAAAGATTTAGATTCTGAAAATGCCACCGAGATCACAAAGACCACAGGGCAAAAAGTCGTAAAGAGGACAGATTTTTCTGCCCTTTTTACATAATAAATATTATATAAAATACGGAGACGATGAACATGACTTCTACAGACACCATATTAAATGCATATAAGGAAACCCAAACAATAACCGGAACAAAAAAGAGAACAGGATATAGTTGGCAAAGGGTTGCAAAGGCGTTAAGCACGGAAGGAATTATCGCAAACGAGACGCAGAGAATAATCCTGGATCTGTACGACAAATGCACTCCTGTTGATGTGATTGCAAAAACCGTTGGTTGTTCGGAAAGCACGATTAATTCGTATTTGCCAAGACACAGACCAATTTATAATGAAAATCCATCTGAGAATGCAGTCCGTATAAAGAGATGTCGGGCAAAGAAACAATCGAACTAAAAAAGCTTGACAAAAGAACAAATTCGAGAAATAATTATAAAAGAGGCACAGGGTGTATTGAAATATAGATAGAGTCTAAAAGTTCCTATATTTCAGGCTTTAAAATGATGAATATAAACACGTGCCGAAAAAAAGGAGAGATTAAATCTCTCCTTTTTTGTGTGTAGGGATGAGAGAGCATAAAAATGCTTGACAAAACAAACAATATGAACAATAATTATATAAATGGTGCAGAGGTGTATTGAAATGTAAATAAAGTCTAAATCTGATTTCTTACATTTCAGACTTTGGAATTGATGAATATAAACACGATGCACCAAGGAAAAAGGAGAGATTTAATCTCTCCTTTTTTATTGAAATCGATTGACAAAATAAAAAATATGGAAGATAATAATATCGTATTCAATACAAACGCAGGGCGTATTGAAATATAAACAGAATTTTTAAAGATTCTGGGATGATGAATAAAAACACATGGTGTTTTGAAAAAAAGGATAGGCTAATGTCTATCTTTTTTCTTTTTGTACAGGAGTTATCTAAAGAGGATATTTATAATGAGCCACAATAAGACCGATTTTAAGGGGACGAGCCAACGCTTTTTGATTCAAGACACTTCCTTTTAGCACATTCCGTTACCCTTTTTATGAATTCCTCTCTGTTTCTGCCGTAGTATTCGGTAAAATTTTCTTGCATATTCTTTTTCCTGCCAATTCTGGCACATTCATCAGAACAGTATACATTTCGAATTGTATAAAATGTATTACCGCATACCGGGCAGATCTTGATTTCTGGTATTCCAGACAGCCTATGATAGCGCCTATAATTTCCACGCTTATCCTGCTCTCGTTTTCTTTCGATGCGACATTTATCCGAGCAGCAAGTGTTTCCATTATGAGATAAAAACTCTGCTCCGCAAATACAACATTTTCTTAGTCTTGGCATACTTTTATATCTCCCCTGTTTTGCATAGAAGAGATTGACAGATATTATAATTTCAATACACTCCATGTTCTTATAAGTATTATTGCGCAAAATGTTCATGTTGTCAAATTTTCATCGGTGCAAAGCCGTTATTTCTTTATTCGAAAATGACGGAAAGTTTCTAGCTAAAAAGTAAAAAAATAGGGATAAAATGCCGAAGCAAATTATCCCTAAAATTTTAATATTCCCGATACCAGATGTCATTGGTATTCGCTGTGGGTTCTGTGGAAGCAACAATGAATTTGGTTGTAATTCCATCAATCTTGGATTTGTCAGAAGCTGACATCAAGCCGTTCGCAGAAGCAGTTGCAACAGCAGTAGTCGTTGCGTTTACACCGGGATCTCCCTTGTCACCTTTTTGACCTTTCAGGTAGTTGAAAGTAAAGGTTGTGGTTGTCCCACTCGTAGCGGCGGTAACGGACGGAGTTCCAACGGCAGCAATTTTGGTTCCGCTCGCAACCTTGACAGTAGGAGTAGTGCCAGCGCTACCTTTGGAACCATTCTTTACGGTAATCGTAGAACCGTCGGAAAATGTGTACACATTGGAGCCGCCATCCGCAGAAGATGTAGATGTCTGAGATCCGCCAGTAAGAACAGTTCCAAGATCAACGACACCAGAAGTTCCCTTGCTTGCACCATTCATCTTAATACCCGTAAGAGTACCAGTGTCGGTGAACTTTGCATCGGCAGGCACATTTGTTTTAACCGTGAATCCGCCAACCGTATCTGAGTTTCCTCCGTTTGCCGGAAGAGAGGATGGAAAATCGGAAATGTCTGCCTTGGTATGCTTATGTCCAACCAAAGAAAAAACCGTCTTGAGATTTTTTAGTACAGTTTTAAGCCCATCCGGGTTTAAATATTTATTTTCCATATTTAATTTAGGTTCTCCTTTCTAAAATGTTAATCCGAAACACATCGCTCGGATATTCAGCGAGGAGTTTCACTTTACAAATATTTGGTTTATTGACTTTAAATGATTAAAATTATGATTAAAATCGTAATTTAATAGGATAAGTAATAACATGGGAGGCAAACTCCCTGTATTAAACTACAATATTACATTATCGGATGATGCAAGTGTGCATGCCCAAAAGGCTTTGAGATATCTCTTTACAGACGCAGAGGCAATAAAACATACATCATTTATGTTTAATATCCTCGTAAATAACGCAGACTTTTATTCTGGAACTTGTTACACAGACGGCGGAAATACCGCTTGGGGCGACATAAACAAACGCGGCTCAGAAGCAGATCCCGGATCTGTTTGGAAATGGGTTACGTATAATTTTAAAACCGGAGGTGCTGATCCAGTATTAAAAAAATTGGGTAGGTCTGGAACCATTGCGGGGGTTGGCGGGTATTGGATGGATCCTCCCGCTGGACAAAATGCAGAGTGGACTACTGGATGCGTTAGATGGGATGGGGATAATCTCCTAGTAACCGTAGAGGATGATTATGCACAAGGGCATCTGACTGTTGGAGTTAAAGTTGGTAGTAAGAGCAGACCCAGTCAATGGGGCGATAAAACAGGCGGGCTAATTACATTAAAATATTAATTTATTGTATGTAGAGTTCCAAAAGGACGAACATTGGGGGAAGATGTTTTTGGCGTATATGTAGAAGTCGAAGTTGATAAATCTACGATTCTTAGTACGCGCCAGAGAGATGTTGTAGACAGTATATTTATTAAGATAACTTCAAACGAACGTGTATGTTGTTACGGTTCCAGCCTCATAACTGTGTCCGCCGTTTCCCGAGTGTCTTGCAGTGACTACCAGCTTAATGTGATCGTATCCGGAAAATGGAACTAATGTATCCGTATCTACGGCGGTTACTGTGTCTATTTTTTCATAAACATTTGTACCAGTCTTTGTTCCAAACACCTGAATTGAGCCACCGCTCGCGCCATTTGCAGGAGAGTGCATTTTTAACATGACACCTCTACATTCGGAAGTTGCGTTAAAAACATAATTTCTGCTCATGGTAGTTCGATCTTTTGTAGCAACAGTTTCCAATGTTCCGCTCATGCCTTTTGTACTAAAATTACCGAGTGAATAGTCGACAATATAGTAAATATCCGCAACGATTTTTACATATAGCGCGTTTACTGTAATCACTCCAGTGTCGGCATTATACGTAATACTTCCTCCGTTATACAAGTTATTGTTGGCGGAACCAGAAGCGGGTATTATCATAGGAACGATAAAGATAGACTGCCACAAAACCTTTCCTTTGATACCGGTGTCGAATTTACAATAACCAGGAATTGAAGTGGATGATGGATTTACATTGCTTACCTTTTTAAAAATCGGTTCACCCAATTTTTTTCTCACTGAATCAGCACCTGTGATATAGAAATCATTTCCTTCCTGTTCAAGCGTACATCCACCAAACTTATTGTCAGTTACTTCTAAATTATTACTTATCTAATTGGCAAAATGCCTAAAAAAAATTAAAGTTTCTGCTCATCTACAAGGGTTGCAATCTTTTTGTTGTCCTGAAGCATCTTACGCATTTCTTCTAGCGCCTGATCTACCATAGTAGAGAATGCTTCAAAAGTTATACATTTCGCAGCAACTGGGAATTTATCAATAAACATGTTGTAGACATAGTGCAGTTTAGCTTGACCGGTTCCTGAACCAAACTCTGCCTCTGCTTTTGTAACCGCATAAAGCAGCCATGCCATTATTTTTTCTTTCTGTTCGGCAGTCGGCAAACCTGCGAACTTGTAAACCGAGAATCCAATTACCGCCAAAACAGCAACAACGGCAACGATTAAATACCAATTTTGAATCAAGAAATCCATTCAGACTCCCTTCTGTTTCCGTTCTGGAAACTTTAAAAACACCTTGCCGCCAACCTTGTAATAGGGACAAGGATCAATTTTAAAAGCATAATAATTCATGGCATCACAATAAAAAATGCCAATGATACACAATGCAATCCATGCAAAAACGAAAAACACGTTGCATTGCCCAAAAAAGAACGTGAGTGGAAGATTGGAATAATCCCAAACATTCCACCCTTTGTAGATATTCACATACAATCCACACAATCCTTCTGATAATGTGCATAACCCTGTGGATATCATTACTTGTACACGAAAGTCGAGGTCAAAAGACATGTAATTGTTGATGTGGTCAATACAAAATACGCCGCAAAACATCGCCAGCACAAACATGCTCCAGTGCGAATATCCGCGATAACAAATTTCTACCACAAAATAAATCAACCCACAGCTACATCCAAGCAGAAAATCTCGAATAATATGTAAGATAGGTTTCATAACGACCCTCCGTCACAAAATCAGTTTTGTTTCTACTGGAACAACTGGGAGATGTTCCATACAATAATTATATTTGGCATCGCCCATATGATTACCGCCAAGACCCTTGTATGCAAAATGAAGATTGGTAAACTCATCTACTTCATCTTCCGGAACGCCGCCAATGGAGATGTAGTGTTTGTATTTTTGACTGATGCGATCTGCAAGCTGTTCCTTCTGAGATAAAACTAAGGCTTGAACCTGCGAATCCTCATCCGTCAATTTCTGGCTTAACGTAGCAATAGAATTGCTCAAGTTTGTCTGAATCTCTCTTGATTTTTCACGATCACTAACTCGGTTACTTGCGAACTCTTGAATGCTTAATTGGGTTTGCTCATTAGTTTTTCGCATCTCGTTGGTCAAATCTTGGAAATCTTTTCTAATCTCAATATCGTTCTGCATCAGCTTATTAATGTCTTGAGTATGTTTGTCCTGAAAATCCGTAAGAGATTTAGATGTTTTTAGCAGCAAGTCATGCTCTTCGCGTTTTTTTCTCATAAATTTGAATTCAAATCCTAGTTTGGCAGCTAATCCACCAACCAAATCAATACCCTTTTCGAGTGCGAAAAGAATTGCGAATCCCGTAATAAACCACGTCGTCCAATTGACTGTAAATAATTCAGCTATCTCACTCATTTCAGCCCCCTTTTTTACGTTGTAGTAATATAAGAACAAGAAACGTACCCTGCGACACCATCTTTTTCCGCGTAATACCAGTTTCCCGTTTTAGAAAGAATATTCAGTTTTTCACCGCATTTCAGCGTCTTTAAAATTTTAGAAGATGTATTGGATTCCGATCTAAAATTTAACAAATTACAGTTTACAACTGTCCCCTTTGTTGGTACAATGTATTTATAAGAACACCATTGCTCATCCGAAGAAATTTTACACCATCCATTATCAAGTGTTGTGACGTTAATCGCGAGATCACCGGTTAAGTGTCCAACGACTTTTCCGCTCAGCGAGGGTTTATTCCTGACATTTAAACTCGTTTTTACATTGACGCGGCAATAACAATAAGAATTGTCTTCGGGTGACGATGGTGTTTTTGTGTTATCAGAATATTTCTTATAAACCTTATTTATATCCACGGCAGAAGATGAACCAGGAACAATTTGTGAACCACATTGCCAAATGTCGTATTTGGGAATCGTCGGTGCAGAATCACTGTATCTTGCGCACCAAATCTCATACTCCTTTAATTTGCCAAAATCCACCATAGATTTAAACCAACTGTCCGAAGCGTAAACTCCTGCCTGATAACCGCAAGACTTAATACGCTCGCAAAAAGCGATTATATTCTTCGTGCGAACATCTTTCGATAGACTATCTGCGCGTCCATTATGATTCGCATTGGAGTATTCCGAATCGATAAAAACCGGATAGGAGATCGGCAACGCCTTGATTAAACCAATAACGAAGTCGGCCTGTTGAATAGCCTCAGATTCGTTTAGCGATTGATCGTAAAAATAGACTCCGATTTTCATTCCGGCAGCAAGCGCATTTTTCGCATGATCTACAAATTTCGGATCAAGAGTCAATTCGCCCTTTGCATAAGAACGATATCCAACTCTAATCATCACGCCGGGATAACCTCCGGCAGCCTTTGCGAAATCAACCGTATTGTATTTAGAAACATCTAAAATAGTTTCAAGAACCTTCATGGAAGATCCGGATGCAGACGAAGGATTCCCAGTATTCGCTTCCGATGAGACACAGCTCCAATCGGGACGTCCATACCCATCAATTCTAGCGTTGGAGAGAAGATAACTCTTTTTGAATACACCTCCGCCATTTTCAATAACTGCAGCGCCGGAACTCGTATTCCCCTCAATAGTATACACTTTTATGGAATCGACTTTATAAACAATACCCGTATGACAAATTCGAAGAGCATTTTTGAAGAAAATTTGATCGCCAATTTCAGGCGTTTTGAAATAACGCTTCTTGTTTTTGTACCTGGCAGCGGCAGCAACGGTGTAGTCGTCGATGTCGCCACACATGAGCTGTTTCGCCTTGTCCATTCCGAACGCCTTGTACAAAATCCACGAAACGAAAGCACAGCACCACGCAGCCGGATAATCCATCACTTTCGGATAAAGATTATGCATCTCATATCCGTATTTTGTGTAATTCGCAGATCCGGCATTTGCAGTCTTGTGATCTAAGTTGCTTCCGTTTTTCTTTTCGAGGTATCCGACCTCATTTTCTGCAATGGTCAAAACCTTTTGGATTGCTTCATTTTTAGTCATAAACACACCTCCTTATCCAACCGCAGAAGAATCGTCTGGATTATCTGTCGCATCTCCTTTGTTCATGTTTGAATTAAACTGTTCTTTTTTGAATTCAAGATCCTTTTCCCATTTTGTTTCGAACAGTGACTTAGCAAAATATGGAAGCATTACGAAGATAACGCCGGTAACAACAGTAGAAGACAGACTTTCCGCGATATCAGTCATTCCCATAAAAGCAAGGACATAACTCAAACTGATCCAGACGATAGATGCGCACATAAGGCGCGATACCCACTTTTTCGAGAAAGTCATGATATCACGCCTTTTCTTTTTGCGCTTCATAATTATTCACCTTTTGTTGAATTTGCAGAAATAGTCTTTGCAACAACGGCATCGAAAATTTTCTTAGCCTGTGCCATAGCAGCGTTATATGTTTCCAGATATTTTCCGGTCAGTTTGGTTACACCGAAGGAAATTTTTGTAACTTCTTCTTTGGTTTCCAAAGTTCCAATATAACCTCTAAGCTGGTTAAAGTAAGTTTCCTGAGAGGTTTTATTTAACGCGCAGCTACCATAAAGATTAAAGATCTGTTCCGGCGTGTACAGCTTACAATCGCCACCATCGCAGTGATAGAATACAGCAAGACCGGTAGTTGCAACGGTATCAAATAATTCCTTAATATTAGACTGATCTTCGCTGGACTTGTAACTAAAGTGCTCGGTAACACCGTCTACTTCGATATCAACGCCGTTTTCGATTGCAGCCTGACAAGCAGAAGACAGTTCGACAATTTTGCTTGTTTTCACTTCGTCAAGAGTAGGAACATATTCGAATATTGCGGTAAAGTTTTTACCTGCTGCATCAACTTCTCCAGATTTCGGAATCTCAGGTGTCCATCCTACAAACTTATAGTTTTCGTCAGGAGTAGGAGTAGGCACAATCAGCTCAGAAAAATCGTTTACGCTCTGAGTAATATCACCTTTTAAAGTTCCACCGATTCCACAGTAAAACTTAACAATAGGCTTCACGGGTTCCGGCTCTACATAGACGGTTCCATCGTTGGAAACTTCAACAGTGAGAGGTTTGTCCTTGTAGGCACGGTAAAGAGTGTTAAAATCTTCGTATGTACCTTCTACGATATTGTTATTTTTATTGAGCTGATAAAATCCAGCCAGGTAATTTTCGGGAATCTTCTTTTCGAATTCCATAGACAGAACATGTTCGCTTACCACAGTAAGATTAACAGCATAAATTCCGTCATCGTTTTTAAATCTGATAAATTCCATAAAAATCCTCCTTAAATTAAATAAGTCCGCCATATTTCAGGCGGACATGAATCTTTTATGATTTTGTTTTACCTGCTCGCGGTTTACGGAGCAGTAAATTCTAGTTGTTTCAATTTTGGTATGCCCAAGAACATCCTGTACCTGTTCGATTGGCATACCCATATTTAATAGTTCCGTAGCAACAGTTCTACGAAATCTGTGTGGATGCACATTTTCTACGCCAGAATTCTTGCCAATTTTGCGGCACACATCCTCAATTCCGGCCTTTTTAAGCCTTTGAAAAGGTACTCGTTTACTTACAAACAAAGCATCTTCATTGTCTGTTCTGCTTTCCAAATATTCTCGCAGATAAATTGTGGAGCTTGCATTTAAATATACATAGCGTTCTTTGTTTCCTTTGCCAAGAACAATTACTTCGTTGTCTTCCCAGCTAATATCCTCTTTGTTTAATGCCGCCAGTTCCGAAACTCTTACGCCGGTGCTATACAAGAACTCGACCATAGCTTTTTCACGCAGACCCATTTCAGTCGCAGATTCCCGAATTTTTACCATTTCAGACGGAGTGAATGGCTTTTTCACCTTTTTCTTTTCCTTAATCGAATCCATCGCATCCGCCGGATTAGACGGAATAACCTTTCGGTTTACCAGAAATTTGAAAAAGCTTCTGAACGCAAGACGGATATCGTTAAGATATCCATTTGAAACTTTGCGCACTCGCCTATACTTGTCAATGTAATCTACCACATCGTTGTCCGTAATATCTTCAACGTTTTTGCACAGATAAGATAGAAACCTTCGAATGTGTCCGTCATATTGCTCGATCGTTCTCGGAGATCTTCCAGCACTTGTAAGGTACATACCGAATTTCTGCAACCAGTTAAACCCGTTGTTATCCAAGCAAACCAGAGATGTTTCTCGCTCCTTAATTTCGTACTTACTCAAATGCGCTCGAAGCGCCTGCTTTAAAGCGCTAAGTGCTTCGCTGTTTATTTCGGACATCATGTCCAATAACACGCCGTCAATAATTTCCTGTTCCATTTTATAAACCCTCCCAGTTTCCTGATAAAGATTTATTCTCTAAATACAATTGGAACTTTTTGGAAATACACGAAATATAGACATGTCGATATTCGGATAAGTTATCGAAAAAAAGAAGATAAAGAAAAATTACTTAGCCAACTAAGTAATAATTTGGGCGGTCTGTCTTTTGGTCAGGATGCTGATGGCAACTGGGGATTCAAGATCGGAGGTGCTGATCCAGTAGTCCCTTTTAAAGGTGAGCCGGACTTCGATTACGAACACAACATATCAATTCCGTATATTGTTGTGGCTGGCAATCCAAATGTTCTTCACTACTACACCATGACAGAAAAGGACGCTGAATATTCCTACTTGGCATTATTCGCAGTTACTGCGGGCAGCGTTGTTTCCATAGAATTAAGCGGTGCTAGTGGGCCATCGTTCGTGTGCAACAAACCAGGCGGATCTTATTCCTTTGCCATTATTAAAGATCCGATTTTAAACGGGAAAGTTAATTTTAGACACGGAGGAACAGGAGACGGACATGTTTTTAAACTTATGATTAAGTAATATTAGCGATACCACACTCGCACAATCTCAGATCCATACGCATGTCCGCTATTGTTTGAAGTGCTAAAAGTGATTGTTACGGATTCTGTTGTATATGTCACATTAAGAGCGTTCCAACCTTCCCATCCACGAGATACGAGACCGGCGCAAACAATCTCGCCAGCATCTGTAATATCTGAAAGCAAAATATTTTTAGTCGCAGTCCCAGATGCAATCGTGAAATCGACCGATTTAAGAAAAGAAGACGGTGCTGGTCTTGTAAAATCGACGGCATAATATATACGCACATTCAGACTATGCAATCCATTAACTGACGTCATTACAAGTTCTGAATCGCTGTGTTTCACATAAGAAACACCGATTCCGGCGTTTAACTGTTCCGTGCCACCATTATATACTTCGATGAAAAAATCTTTTCCGTGAATCATGGAACCAAAATTAGGTATTTCAGAAACTTTGGTAAAATGATAACCGTGATGCCACTGTCCGAATTCGTCTGCCGTCCATGCTACGCCACCGCAATCCAGAGCGGCAAACTCTTGATCACCCAATTTTTTTCGCACTGAATCAGCACCTACTACATAAAAAGCGTTTCCGTTCTGTTCAAATGAGCAACCGCCAAGTTTGTTATTCGTTGTCTCTAAATTATTACTTAGTTCATTACATCTCGTATTTACAAGATTCGCGCTTGCGGCAATATCTGTACTGTTTGCCGTAGTAGAACTCGTAATTCCGTTAATTGCGCCAACCTTTGTCTCCATGTTTTTCCCATCATCTGCTTCCACAGTATTAGCATTAGACCATAAGCTCTGCAGCTGGAATCCAGAAGATGTCTTAATATACTTCTTAAACTTTTTGTAACCGCTTAAAATACTCATAAGTAAACTCCTTTCAAATATTAATAGGTTTGTTCCCAGAAATATTTTCCATCCATAGAACCAGAAGTCGGCTCTGTATCCGATACTTCTGTTGTAAAAATTGGCTCTTTCCCGTCAAAAGCAGATTCAAGAAAGACGATTTTTTCCTCGAATGTATTAAAAAGAGACGCAGTAAGCGCCTCTGAATCTGGGTTATTTTTTAATAGGGCAGTAGCCCCTTCATAATCACCGCCTGCTAAAAGTCTTGCATGTCGATCTCGGATATTCTTATCCCGGAGACGCGGTGTGTTATGCGGTTTAAAAATAAAATCAGAACTGTCCATGAAACACCTCCTAAAATTCTGCGTACCATTCGGTCATAAGAGGATAATTTCCGATCGGCTCCGTCTGATCCTCGGTAATAACTACCGTTTGAGAGGACGATGCAATCTGCCAAAGATCCATAATCCCCTGTTCAATTTTATTTAGACTGTTCGCATCGATTCGATACGGTTTTAATGCTTCCGCGTTTTCTTTCAAGACCAGCGCGGCATTTTTATAGTCATTGGCATTCAAAAACTGATAGTATTGATAGATGATGGATGCCACCGAATCGTCGATGTCTTTATAGTGTGATAACTGGTAAGCCATAAATCCACCGCCTTTCAATATGGAATTTCATAATCATAGTACAATGGATGAAATCTGTACATTGTGATCGTCGTTGTGGGAACTGTGCTGCTCAGACTATGAGAAATACTTTGAATGACGTATTCATTCAAATCGTCAGAATTTGCTTTTCTCCAAGAAACTTTTTCGTATACATCCAGCCACGGAACACACATTGTTGTGAGTGTGACTACATCGTTCCAGCTTGAAGTCTTGATATTCTCATAGATTGCATTTTCGATAGCTACGGTATCAGATTTTATATCATCGTACCGATCGCCGGTTTTAACATCCAGTACAATTCCTATTTTCTGAATTGTAAATGGAGAGTCCGGCTCGATTCTTAGCACAACGTTCTTGCAATTGTATCTGTCGCAGAAGTATTGCTTCGTATAGATGGGATCGCTGTCGGTATCCGTGAGAACACAAATTGCATGCGGCTGGTATTGTCCGAGCCAATAAAATCTCCATGCGTCGTCCACTTTTTTTAGTTGCAGCACGTAAGTTTGAGTGGCGAGCATCGTGTTTGCAGTCACACCACGTTCTGTGTTTTCGAAATAAATAGGAACCGGATCGAGAGAATTTATCCGTAGCTTCATATTGTCAACGTTGTTCACATTAGCAATAAAAGCAATGTATTCTCCGATTGTATATTTATCGTACTCGTCCAAAGTGAGAGAGTAGATATCGCCGTTCGAAGTGCATTGTTCAGCCTCTGCCATACGATCTACTTCGTAAGTTGTCCCAAAAACTTCTGTTACATTCTTGATATTTTCGATATCATATGTGACGCTTTCTGCGTTATCTGACAACACAATTTCCTGAAGAAAGTCGTCTGAGAGAGCAACAGGATCGTTTTCGCACGATGGAATCATGTTACAGCAGAAGATATCATACACATCGAAATACTTCTGAATGTTCGGATATAAACCGGTGATCTCGTCTACTTGATCTCCAACTGTGCAGCCTGCGTCAAATTCAAGGTCATATGGCAACACGTTCCATTCGGGATTATTCTTGCGATACTCTTCGTAATCAGCGTTGTTACTCTCCATACCATAAAATTCGCCAATGTCATCGATAATCATGTTCTCAACGCCGCCCTGTTGACGAAGAACTGTGGATAATGCTTCGCGCAAAATCGTCTTTTTGCCGCTATCATTGTCTACAGGGATTTTTATCAGTGGAGCACCGCCAACCTGACCGTTTCGAGTGCCGTCTAACTGCGCAAAATGGTCAGAAAGTGATATTGTAAGCGTATTTGTGGCGGAATTATAAGTTGTATTTGCCGCTGTAATGACATAAGTGCCAGCCGGATACCAAATGAAATCGTTGTTTCGTATGCTGTAAATTCCGATCTCAAACTTGAAATCCAATCCATACCAGCCCTCAATCTTGTCCTCTATGTCAATTGCGAACTCATCGAAATCAATTGTTGCGTCCAATGTGCGGCGAATGTTTGATTCTCCGTTAATTCCATAGGTTCCAACCTGTAAAATGCAATACAAAACATCGATGATAGCGCCAGACTTATTCATGACACTGAGACGATATTTGTACTCAAGCGTTCCCTGACTGAACAGCGTCTTGTCTTCTTCGGTAACTGTATACTTCATGCCATCACCACCATTCAGGAGGGACGTCGTTCAGTCCGTTCAGATACAATGTTTTCGGGTCGTTCCAATTGCCGATTTCTGCAAACTGAAAGCTTATCTTTCGCAGATTTGTGCCTTCCTGCTCTTGAGAATCGGTAGGAGAGCCGGTGACTGCGATAAGCCAAATTCGCCCATCATTCCATTTCAGAATCTTCGGTTTTCCATTCATCAGGAAGTCCATGACATCCATACGAATCTCGTAGCTATCGTCGATGTCAATATTACAGGAGTTTTCACCGTTATGATACATCTTTAGGAATACGCCAGAAGCAGTGCCAGTATCATAATTGGAAATATTATTTTTGATAACCTTTGCGTACCTATTATTCAAAAGCACAGTTGCCTCACCTGCGGCATTGCGCTGTGTATCTCCACCATCCAGATTGAAGAATGTTCCATAAGAATTGTTTTGGTCTACTACGAAAAATCCGTCAAACTGAGAGTAGACTTCCTTTAGTACATAGCTATTTTCGATTCCATTACACACAGAGCATAGTACGTATTCGTAATTTGTGTTACTTCTAGCATAGCGATCAAAGTGGATCAATTTAAAATCATCAATGGTTTTGATCGGTTTTACATAAATGGTTGTCCAGTCAATCTGTCCCTTTTCCCGGCGTTTAATAATAACCGTATCGGTATTTCGAAGGCTGAACCCAGAGTTTCCGGCGTCCAGATTTTCATCAAACGGCGCACTAAGTAGTGTGTTTTCCGTCCACTCATTGTTCGTTACGTCAACTTCTTCATCCACACTTTTGCCGACATACAAATGGTCGTAAACACCATTGGTCAGGGAAATTTCCGTTATTGGCGAAACATTTGCAGCAGGAGGATCAATTGTGTATGCTCCGCTGAAAAAAGTTGTTCCTAAGAAAAGCATGTTCAATCATCCTCCTTTCAAACATCTTCAACTAACTTATCGGTTTCGAAGTACGTTTTAAGGTCGTACCAACCTTTTTTATATTCAATGTCGTATACGCATGTCAGATGATCCATATAATCGTTGCTTGACATCATCAGAACATTATCATCTGTATCAGTAATCAAATTTCCATCCGCATCTGTTAAATAGGGATTCGGAATTTCAGAAAATACATTATAATAGCCCATTCCGTTCCCATATGGTATGGTTAAAACTCCATAGTATTTTCCATAGTAATTCCTGACTTCTAGCCATAAAAATTCTCCAGTGTCCGGACACGTCATTTTAAAAACAGCAGTGTTTAATGGAAGTTTTCGTGCTTTCAAAAATACCTGAAATTCATCATCAATTTTGAAACCGTTGTAATAAGTAAGAACGTTGTCCGCGCCAATCGTCAGCTCTCCGTTTTTAATGGTGTAGTTGTCATTTGTGGTTCGATATTCAATGTCGATGACGCCACTTTCCAAGGAGATTCTGCCATCTATAGACTGATTCTTAACTTGGAATAATACGTTTGTGGGAATGGTAATATATTTGACCGTAAATGGAATCAAACCGGTATCAAAAGACATATCATGCTTTGTAATACCGACCGCTTTTACATAATATTCATGTTCATTTTTCAACTGATTAAAAGAACAAGTCATGTTGGAAGCATCGTAAAGATTCCCAGATGTGGTTAATAGAATTTTGTTGTAATCATACAGTTGGACCTGATATTCTTTCAGCGTATCATTTTCAGCTTGCGAATAAAACAGATTCAGCGTCAAGTTTGCCGTCCGAACAATTTCACCGCTGGTTAGATTAGAAAATCCGAAAGACGGAGTGGAATAGCAGTAAAACAGAGTTGGTGCGGAAAAATCAGACTCGTTGCCATAAGTATCAAAGACTTTGACTTTGATCTGATAAGATTTTCCCGGAGTAAATGTCCCTTTCGGGAATACATGATCCAGCCTCATGCGATACTGCTCATTGTCGTATACAGTCTGATAAGTAGATGTGTCGATTACAACAGCGCGGTTTCGATTGATCTGATTCCCCGTATATAGAAAATCGACCGTCATATCGGCTGTTGGATCAAACGTTGTGATGCGAGGAATGATCGGAGTAGTTAATTTTGCCATTGCTCAAACCTCCTAGTATTCCTGCATCCAATAATTGATGCTGTTTACATTTTCAGTTGGCTCGTCAGAACTATTTACCTCTTTCACATATGGCAGCTCCAAAGTGGATAATGTACTGCCGGTTGGCGAAACAAGATTTACAGAATAACCAGAAAGAGACAAGGATGATCCATAAACAGATTTCAGGCCGTTCAACTCTGTATTGACCGCCTTTTGCGTCATAGCACCATCCGTATTTTCACCAGTGGAAGAGTAGAGCTTGCTAATTCCGGCAGTATCTTCTGTGCCGATTTTATAAGCCGCTGATCCGCTACCGGTTCCTGGAGTGTATCCGAGAGCGTTTACCACGTCGTCAGTCGTGATACTTAGTTCGCCGTCTTTTATCGTCATATTTTTGCCGATTTTTATGCCGCCTTTAATTTCGGTGGTTGCATCAGGAAGAATGTATTTATTTGCTCCAGATTCTATGCTGGAAAGTTTGGTTGTGTTTTTAGAAACAGCATTTTCCAGACTTTTCCCGGACGCACCGTCGTATACGGTATTTTCTACTTTTCCAAAATTGATTTGAGCCGCTGGAACCTTGCCGTTTTCATCCAGAGTTGCAACTCCATTTCTGTTGCCGATTAAGTCGGAATGGGCAAAATAAGAATTAATCTCTGTGTGATTTTTGATATATTTTACAAGCTGATAAATTGTTGCTTTGCGAGTTGTATTGTCATCTTCGGCAACAATAATATCAGTATCCTTAAAATCCAACATTGCCGTCAGATTTTTCAGACGTTTAAAGGGCAGTGCCAATTTGCCACCTCCTTTATTTTATAGTTTTGCAATAATAATTTTGTTGTTAAATTTTCCTGAAATGCAATGCACCAAACATCTATCCCCGGCTTTAAACGATACCGCAGAACCATTCTTGACTTCATATTCCTGCTGATTGATTACAACTGTGCAATAATCAGGCTTCTTCCCGACTTCTTTTACAAAACCCGTATAATCATACTTTGGAATCATGGATTCTATTTTGGACTTAATATCCTTACAAATTCTTGTCACAATAACTTCCTCTTCGTTTTTTGCTTTCATGAATTAAAATAGGGACGTACTTTTATACGTCCCGCTCCTTTCCTAAATATTAAACCTGTTTCATAATCGTTCCAAAACGCGTTTTCATTGCACGCGCAAAATCATCCGTATTCTGTACATCGTGTAAATGGATGTCTCCGAACGTATTACTGTAAGTCACGGCATTACTCTTATTTATCTTCTGGATTTCCTGAATCGTCCGCGCATTCTGCTCATAGATTTTTTTGGTGTTATCCCTGATCTGCATCTGTGTCAACAGCGATTCATCTTTGTTCATCATGGAAGCAAAACCAGCTTCCAGCTTTGCCATACGATCCATGACCTCCTGAGACGGCAGAATGTATTCTTTTGGCAAACCGTTCACGTTTCCGCCTGCAAAAGCCTTACCTCTGGAATTTGTGTGACCATTTTCCAAAATGTCCTGCGTCTGCTTATGGTTGAAGATGATGTCACCCTTCTTATGATGGAACAGTTCTGCGCCATTATCACCAACCGTAAAGAATTTTCCATCACGAACAACCATTTCACGTCCAAGCTCGCCGCCAAGTGCAACACCGTTGTCAGAAACCTTTCCTAACGTACCTGATGCAAATGCGGTTCCATCCACACCGGCACCACCTACGATTTTAATGCCGCCAATTGCACTTAATCCGCTTAAATCCATATTGGAAATCTCGTTGATTAAAGTTTTGATTGCATCCAGATTCTCCTTGATGCTGCCCAGCGTCTCATTCAGACCGTCCCAAGCTTGTGTCTGTTTCGGAATACCTTCTTCTTCGTCAACCGCAGCTTCAACCTGAGTTTTGATTGCTCCCTGTAAGGACTCATCTTCCTCACCGCCGGAATCCTTACCGGAACTGATCGCCTTAGATGCTTTCTGCGCGCTTCCCGCAACGCTTGTTCCTGTATCCTCGCCTTCTTCACTGCCAGCGAAAGCGTTTGCAACTTCGTTGATTTTAGGAACACTTTCTTCGGACATCGTTTTAATTCCACCGTTAAGACTATCTCCGGAACCAGAAGAACTTTGCCCGTTTTCGCCTTGTGCTCCATTTTTATTTCCGGAAGAATTAGCAGAAGTAGTAGCGGCACCTCCGATGACTGCTCCGGTTGCCAACTTTGCGTTATTAGCAATCTCTGTAAATCCATCAATAACGCCGCCAAGAGAAGAATCCAACGCGGTAAAATCAATGCCCTGACCGAGCATATCAATATATTTCTGCGTTTCCTCGAAGATGTCTGGAAGATTTCCAATATCAACACCTGAAATTTGACTCAAAGAATCAATGAAAGACTGGTTGCCCTGATTCATTCCGGCGATGTATTGCAAATACCTATTCTTGAACTCAGCAAACTGTTCGTCCGTCAAAGCTAGAACTTCATCAATGCCACCTTCATAACCAATAGATCTAAGATCCATCTCCAGTTCTGCATTCTCTTGCAGTTCCTGAAGCTCCTCCCATTTCGTCTTGGTTTCTTCCATGCCTTTGATGATTTCGTCCCAGTACGCTTCGGTATTAGCGATTAGTTCTTCGTAATAATCGGAGATAGCGTCAATCTGATCGTCAATCGCATTTTGCTGTTCTTCTAGGGCAGACTTACGCTTTTCGAGGGCAGAAATTTCTTTCTCGATATTGGCAATACGGATTTCGCGCTTCTTATCATCGACTTCCTGTTCCTGATCGCGAATAGCTTTATCGTCGGTCTTATAGATGAATCCTTTTTCTTTACCAGAATACTCGTAGATGGTTTTCTGATTTCTCAGACGATCCAGTTCATACTGCGCCTTGTCCAGATCGTAGGCACGCTGTTTTGCATCTGCTTCGTCGTTGATGGAATCAATCAACTCTTGTTTTGAGCTAATCTGCTTGTCAATCGCGTCGATTTCTACTTGAAGAGCTTCCTTTTGGGCTTCGAGGGTCTTTTTAGCCGCTTTTTCTTCGGCTTCCAACGCGCTAACAGCAGCGTCTTTTTGATCGTTCAACGCACTGATTCGCTTATCAATCTTAGAGATGATGCCGGAGATTACAGTGTCGTAAAGCTCCTTCATGCCCTTTGCATATTCCTGCTCGATTTCTGCAAGTTTGTCTGCATACTTTTCTCGGTCTTTCAGGTATTTTTCGGCAAGCGCACGAAGAGCATCGTAATACTGCTTTGTAGTGATTTTGCCCTGATCGTAGAGATCTTTGAGCTTGTCTTGCATTTTCTCAAAGCTTTCAAGATATTCGTCTGTTTCGGATTTAGATCCACCGGAAGATTTGCCGCCACCGCCGCCAAGCGTTTTAGAAATATTCGTATTTTGAACAGTGTTAATCAGATCGAGTTTCTTTTGGAGATTATCCATTACCGTTTGGATATCCTCTTCCGAAACACCAGAATCTTTCGCACCGTCAAGTGCAGCGTTTAAACCGCCAATAACTTCCGTTCCGAGAGCTGCCTGTCCAATTACAGTAGCAAGGCTCTGGCTGTAATTGCTCAAATGGGTTATCTGATCTTCGAATGCTTGTCCATTATTCTCTGCGGCAGTTTGTTCCGCTTTTAAAGTAAGTTGACCGAGTTCAGCAATAGCCTGGGCGACCGCTTGTGCTCGCGCATCGTTAAGTCTCTGATTGGCCAAAGCCTCGACTGCCGATTGGTTAAGCTGTAACTGCCCGTTTTCATCGACAAGGCATGACAGATAATCTGGTTCCATTGCAAGAAGCGTCTGCAACTGATCAAATGTAATATAACCTGTTTCATTGTAGTTCTCTATGATTTCCGTCAGGCTACTATATGCACTCTGTAAAGAATCAATCGCAGAGTTTACATTATCAAGTTCTGCGGAGGCTTTTCTTGCATTAACAATGTTGTCGGCAAGTAGCTTTCCAAATTTACTATCGGTATCAATTCCAGCATCAGTTAAAATACTGTTTGCATACTTCTTTGAAATACTTTCAATGACACGACCAAGTGTTTCCGCATTATCAATAAAATCCCAGTTTAAATCTGCCCCCATATCTTTGAGCGCAGAAGTAATTGACATGATAGAAGACAGCATATCAGAGGACGACACGTTTACACCTGTCAATGTCTTATACGCTTCATAGGCGCTATTTACAGAAGTTTCAAATTTGTCGATAGCATCCTTGGACGCATATATTTTTTCGGTCAACGTAGTAGGCTGAACATTAGTTTCTTGCTGAGAATTTTTCAGCTCCTGTAGAGCATTCGAATAGTCTTCCGCCGAAACAGTCGCCTCGTCCATCGCTGCAGATTCTTCGTCGATAGATTGTTTCGCAAGCGGAACAGCGCCGAAGTTTCCAACAAAATGCATAAGAAGGCCAACAATCTTTGCCCAGTTTCCACCTTTGCTATAATCCATACTGTCGTCAACTCCAGCATAAATCCCTTTAACAAAAGTGTCTCCGACCATTCTACCTTGCGCGTCGAGATCTTTTAGTTCATCGTCGGTTACTTTGCCGTCGTCCGCATAAGCATCTTTTAAAATGCTTTCAATATAATCATATACGGTGTCGCTTGACAGAAATCTGCCGTCTGGCAAAATGGGTGTAAATGCAACTTCCCACCCAGTACCGTTTAAATCCGTTCCAAACCGTGCGGAACCGCCGAATACAGTATCAATACTTCCAACAACAGGATTGTAGTCCCAGCTTGCTAATTCATCTTTATATGTTTGCTTTAACTCGTTAGACCATTTAATAATGGTGCGCTTGTCCATATCGACATTGCCGAATTTCGTCTGAATTGAACCGTCTTGTATCTTTGAAGCGTATTCATCAAGATCCCAATCAAAAATCTTAGTATATTCTTCCTCAAGATTTTCCTTGGCTGATTGAAGGGCGGCAGACGCCTTGTTTGTCCGCTCGTCTGCATCCTTTTGCATTTGTTCTATCTTGTCGATAAATTCAGAAGAATTTGCCAACTCCTTATCATCATCGGGCAGGTCGTCGTACCAACTTTCTGCGATCGTTTGATTTGCATTTACAGATCCGCTTCGCTTTTTCATATGTTGAAATTTTTCAACAAAATCTAGCTGATCCTGCGTTCCCATTCCATACATTTCTATAAGAAATTTTGCAAGCAACTCTAAATTTCCGTCAAAATATTTGGTAGCAATTGCAACAGCCTTTTCATAGGCGGTGTTCAAATTTTGATCAGTAGATGCGTCCTCATTGAAATTGATAAGATCATCAGATATCTGAAATTTATCTACAATATCTTTTAGGTCGATATCTGTTTTGGAGTCATAATTCGGATTATCAGACCCATCAGAAAATACGGGAGTGATTTTTGCTTTGAAATTCCAAGATTGAACGATAGCTTCCAATTCGGGATACATAGAAGAGAAGTAATCGATAACGGCCTGCCCGTTTTCATCGTTTGCAAAAGCAGAAGAGAATCCGGATATGAGTTGAGCATATTCCTCCTTTGCGGATTCGGCAGCCTTCTCATTTCCGTTTATTACGGCCTGATTATATTTTTCATATGCATCGTTCGCTTCTTTAAAAGCACTCGCATATTTATCATTTCCCGCGCCGAAGATAATATCATTCAGAACGTGTTGATTATAAATGTCTTTGTAATCATCAAGCTTGCTTTTCGTCTTATTGATTGCATCCGTTAAATCGGCAGTCCAGTCAATGTCATAACTTTTCGCTAGTGATTTAATAGCTAAGAGCTTATCATACACTTCGTCAAGATTCCCATCGATGGTAATATTGGAAACGCCATGATCCGTCATGGTATATTCAGCGTTATAAAGTTCTTTCAGCTTGTCGATAAATTCCTTATACTTATCAGTATTTTCCGCCATGAGACTGAAAGTAGTAGAAGCGTTTTCAACCTCATCAATCATTCTTTCGAAATTGCTGCCGTTGTAATTTCTGTTCAAGAAATTATCTACGATTAACCCTTTATAACCGTCGTGTTTATCGAATTCGATTTTAGTTTCATCCCATGATTGAGCAGTTAGTTTTTCGAATGCATTGATATTTCCGTTTATTGCTTCCGTTACAAGATCAATGGAATCTGATTCAGAACCGTATTTCTCAATCATTTCATTTTGAATGGAAAGAACCTCTTTCCTAGCATCTACGACATCCGAATAAGAAGAAGTCTGGGTTTCAATGGTTTTCCTGCATTCTTCAATACGTTTCTGATAGCCTTCGATTTCAGATTTTGTGCTTTTAAACTCGGAACCAAGTTTAGAGGATTTTTCTGCCAATGCATTTTCTGCGTTCGCAAAATCATAAATCAGAGAAATGCCTTCGCTGATCATGAAAGATACAAACATATTCCCGGCTACTGCCAACGCTTTCATTCCTAGTTCGGCGGCTTTTGCCCCCAACGTAGTTTTCTGCAATCCGGCGTTAAATGAGATAGCACTTTGCCTCGCTTCTTGATAAGCTTTTGTCAAACCTGCTTCAGTACGAATAGTTCCCTCGGTGGCCTGTCCGAACTCTGCAATCCATTTTTGACTATTCTCCAATTCGTCTGAATATTCCTGCCATGTTTTGGTACCTAATTTTGCATTTTTATCCATATCACTGAGACTTTTTATCCAGTAAGAAAAATCGAAATTAGAATCCAATTTTTCAGTCGGAAACAACTCTTCAATGTTTAACGGTTTAATATTTGAAGATGAGTACAATCTCTCGAATATACTGTCAGAATTATTGAATGCATCTAATAAATTATCTGTCAATTGAAAATTTTTGTTGATATCATTAATTCTTCCGAAAATAGCGCTTCCAATATCAGCAAATGACTTGCCAAATACACCCCATTTAGAACTCATTTTATCAATGTCGCTGTCAAACGTTTTGAATATCATACTGTTTTTTTGGGGGGGTTTAAACCTTGTACTGTATTATAATATATGATAAAATGATTAAAATTGAGGGGAGGTATAATTATGATTTTTTATTGTAAAAAATGCGGAAGAACCATTATGACTCATTCAACAAAAGAGGAAGAACATACATGTGATTATTGTAGATCTAAAATGTATAAGCTTCCTACAGACATGTACGAGAGCGATTTGGATATAGTAGGAAAGGATACTCCATTAAAACAGAGGATTTACGAAGAACTTGTTAAACCGTCACCAGAATTTGATCAGAAACTTTTTGATTCAAGAGATGGAGATCTCGCTCGGCGCAATGCAGAAATCAGTCGTCAAATGAAAATGGCAAGTGCGTTCAGTAAAGGCGCTGATATGAAAATGATTCTGAAAAACGATGGTGAGAATTTGCCGACTTGTCCGACTTGTGGCAGTCTAAATGTAAAGAAAATTAGCGGAGCAGAACGTATTGCGTCGGTTGGATTTTGGGGTCTTTTGAGCGGGAAAATCAACAAAAGCTTCAAGTGTAACAATTGTGGATATACTTGGTAAGCTAACGTTTCGGCTATATTAGATTAAATCAGAGTAGAAGAGTAATAAAACATATGTTCCGACTACGCCAGAATGAATTAGAATAGAAGAGCAAGTGTGAATACGTTTGCTCTTCATTTTTTACAAAACAAAAGAGACATCGTAATGATGTCTCTTTTATCAATATAAAACTCATAGGCGGGATTATGCCATCCCAATTCAAACTTGTCATAAGCAAACGAACAATGACTCTTTGAGAATAACTGTAAAGCAGATTGCCTATAGGTACAATCATTAAGTCAAAGGAATGCGATATATATAGTGATTTTATATTTTATGAACATATTATACCATCTGTGATTAAAGTTGTAAAGTTCTTTTTAATCTTTTCTTTATCTCACCTAAATCTTCTGGATCAATTTTCATAATAAACTTGCCCATTCTTGATTTTGATACACATCTTAAGTCTTCACACTGAACTACTGAATCATATGTTAATTTGCTATATTTTGCCTTTTGTAGAACATAATGCCACGGATAAGCCAATTCCGTAGCAGAATCTTTTTTATATTTAATTTCCTTAGACAATGGGACAATAATAACATTAGAACTCTTTTTATTAATTTCATCTGTAGAAACAATTAAGCAAGGTCTTGCTTCAAGACGACTTTTTTCATGTCCTATATTTACACCCATATAGCAAGTATAGACTGCACCACGAGGATATTTAATGTGTATTTGATTATTCCGTTCAAAATTTTCTTGTATCTTCATTTTGTGGCAGGACCATCTATATAGCGCTTCGTATTTATTCATTATCTTCATAGTATTCCCCAATCATTAGTATTTAATATTACCATTATATACCAATAATCGACAGAATACTATCAGAACGTATGTTTAATAAAACCAATGAAACACAACGTTCCGGATACCAATATCTTTCAATAAACGGCAAATAGGATAGGAGAGTAGAAGACTTGTCGGATGACAGGTCTTTTATTCCTTGGATCAGAAGAGTGATGAGAATATATAATAAAGAGCAGGAGATTAACCCTCTCTATTATATTTTTCAACAGTTTTGAGAGGCTCTCTCGTAATCAATTTTTTATCATTTTCGATTAAGCATGACAGAGCTTTTACAACTTCGTCTGCTTCAACGATCGAAAAATTCCGCTCTTTTAATAAGGAATATATTTCCGATACGAAGGTATCCACTTTAACCGGATTATTCACTCCATTCGATTTCAGATAATCATGTCGGATACTTATCCGAATTTTTTCGTTATCCATCAGTTTTTATTCACCTCGATTCATTTTAATGCTGCCGCATTGAGATTCATTCTTTTTCTATACGCGTCTTTTAATTTGATGTTGTTGTCTCGCATCTGCTGTTCATCCACATAGAATTCTTTTGCTAGATCACAAAAGAAATATGACGCCTCATAATCGACTAAACTATTTTTAAATGTGGTATGGTCCATAACAAGAACGGTTTTCACTACATGTTCTTCCATACAGCATGGGCAGATTCTCTTTTCGCTTTTAACGACTTTCATATCCACGAAACACCTCCGAATATTCCAATATCCATCTTTTTTTTGACGACAAAAAAGCTCCGTATGAAAATACGAAGCCTTTCGGTGCATTTTTAGTTTCGTCCAGATTAGAGCTTACTTCCAACGAAAAAATAAGATGCAAGCACTCAACATTCATGAATTAGCCGATCATCTCTTTCAGTTTTTCGAACGAAATTCCTTTTTCCTTCATTAACTTATCCAGATCGTCAAGTTCTTTCACGCGAAGCTGATTTTCCAGATCTTTTCTTTCTGCTTTTAACGCTTTTAACGTAGATTCCATATTTTCAATTTCAGAAGTAATTTTTACAATTTTCTCCTCTAAAGTAGCTGTTTGTTTGCGACGTCCTCTTGCCATAATAAAATCCTCCTGTTCGTGATATTATTTAATTTTAAAATAGCATAAACAGAAAGATATGTCTATATACAATTTTGGAAAAATATGTGTGAAATCAGAAAATTAGAATGACGGTTTTTATTTTTGTGTTTCATCTTATCTACCCGGTGAAACAGCCAGGTCAAAACATTCCAAAGATAAGTTTGAATTGATCATTTTACAGATCAGACATTATTATTAAATGTAGTATCGAGCGCATCTTCAACGTACAGCGTTGCATCTAATACGTTGTGGGAGTTGTCGCTACAGTGAGGGCTTATCTCTAAGAGATCTGTCCCATCGGATTTTAGGAGCGTCACGTTGTTACGATCCATGTTGCGTCGCCGCAATAGGAGAGTAGTGATGCATCTGCATTACCAGATCGTTGTACCTAATTTCCCGATTATTGTCCCGATTATTTATTTATCATCGTGTATTTCACGAATAACACACTCTAAACCTTCGTATCCGAAGTAAATTATGTGTGTTGTCGGCATATTCAAAATGACAGAAGAGGGAATACGTTTTATCCCTACCGACATTTTTAAAGGAAAGAGCTGCGCCAATTCCTAAAGCAGCCGCTTTTAACAGTCCAATATTTGAGGTTACAGAACCAATTGCTTCTGAAACGGTTGTAAGAGCGTCTATAATTTTACCAAGATCTCCGCGATCAAGGATGTCCTGAGCGGTGCCAACCCAAGTTTCTTTTAATGCATTAATTTTATATTCGAGAGACTCTTTAACGGTTTCCATCTCTCTATCGCTAGATCCAGCTGCTTCATCCATTACTTCAAGAGCTTTCGTAACAGCCGAATAGTTCTGAATCAAGGCAGAACCTGCCTGCGCTTGCGTTTTGCCGAATGCTTTCTGCAAAAAGTCATTCTGCTGTTTTTGAGACATTTCATCCCAAATCTCGTTGATTTCCCCAAAGTAATCTACGAGGCTTTTAAATTCCGTAGTTGACCCATCTTTAAAAATGGATACACCCTGAGTATGTTGCGCGGTTTTTGTTAAATCTGCTAAATCGCCAGTTACAGTTTTAAGATCGTCCGACAATTCTTCTGTCGTTTCGTCATATCCGCGAATACGCATAGAAATGCTCCTGAGTGCCCTACCAGCAACCTCTGCCGACTGAAGAACTTCCTGCATACCAGAAAACATTGCGAACGCATCTTCGTAATCTGTTCCAACGGCAGCAAGAGCGGCAGCGGAACGTTCCATACCTTCTACAATATCTTGGTTACTCTCGGCCATTGCGTTTCCCAAAGCATTTATATTGTCCATAATTTCAGACTTAACTTGATCCGGATCAATATCCCATGCCTTCATGATACTTACAAGACCTTCTTGTGCAGTATCAGTATCCATTCCGGGAGAGATAGAGGAAAACTGAGAACTCAACTGCGCCATTTCGGTGGCGGCTTCTTTAGTCGAATACCCGAGACGTGACCATGCACTTGCCTGATCGATGATTTCCTGAGTTGTTACACCCATTTTCTTCGCCACGTCATTAGAATCGTAATAAAACTTTTCCAATTCCGTAGAACTCATAGAGGTTGTTTTCTTTAAATCAACCAAAGCATAATCTAATTGCTTTACAACTTCAAAAGCCTGCTTTCCGACATTGATTAAATCATAAAAACTGAAAAAGCCAGCAATCTGAGAAACGAGATGTCCTAATTTAGCACTGGAAAGCATAGTGAAAAAGCTTTTTCCTTCGCGTCCGGCAGCACGTTCTTGTTCTGCAACCTTAGTCCATGCCGTATGAATCTTTTTGACATTAACGGATGGATCTCCAGATTTTAACTGAGCCAAATAATCGTTCAACTCTCTTTTAGCTTCTTTGGACAACTTGGTATTGTCAGTTAAATATTTGCTTAACTTATCAATTTCTTTCCAACGAGAATCCTCTGTAGATCCCTTTTGGGCGGCATCTAGCAAAGTGAAAGCTTTAGCAGCACTTTGACATTTATCGGTTAATTCTTGTAAATGTTTTTTTTGTTCATTGGTAAGCTCACTTATTCCAGCAAGCGATGTTTTATAGTCTTCCAGCGCACTTATAGCCGATGCGAATTCTGACAACATCTTCTTATAATCGACACTCTGATCTTCGAAAACTGGTTTTGCAGATTTATTTTTTAACGTAGTGCGATATTTATCGATTTTGTCCTGCGTATTATCCAGTGTGGTTTCAGCAATATTTCGCTTAATGTCTTCGACAGACTGATTAATTCGATTGATTCTCTGGTTCGATTCGGTTAGTTTTTCCGGAGACAGAACATCTTCACGCTGCAATTCATGAATAGTATCAAGTAAACTTTTAGCTTCAGCTTCATCAGTGCTCAATCCGTTTCCGTTCGCAATTCTTTTTTGAAGAGTCTCGTATCTATTTAGAGCGTCATTTAATGCCTTTTGAACTTTGACTTGGCGTTCATTATCCTTTGCAGAACTCTCAAAAGATGCGGAATTATACATTTCAACATCTCTGCGCCGCTGAATTTCGACTTTGTTATTGTAGTCTTTTAATAATGCATCTCTTTGAGAAGAGTAATCGGACGGAGACAAGCCATTATTTTTTAGTTTTTTAGTTAAGATATCTACGTCATCTTTAAGCTTAATCCATTCATTATTCAGCTCTTTTGGAATTGACAGATTGTCCAACAACTTATCTGTCTCAGCGATTTTTCCATTGATTTCAGATAAATTCTTATCAAACTTCTCATTTTCCTTAATCGCGGCGTCCCAATCCGAATACATCTTTTTTTCTGCGATCCGACCAACTTCCTCATTAATTCTTTTGATAAGAGATTCGGACTCGGAAAGTTGTTCAGGAGAAATAAACGAATTCTTTTGGAGATCAGGAATTGTCTTCTCTTTTAGTTCTTTAAGAACCATTTCATCTTCAGGCAAGGACGTTCCTTTTGCTATCTCTGTAGATAACTTCTTGTACTGTTTTACAGCAGATAGCAGATCTTTCCACGCTTTTTTGTTTTCTTTTAGTTTCTCTTTTTCTTCAACGGCGGAGTTGTATACGACCTCACTTGCCTTTAAAACATTCGGATTGCTATTTTCGCCGAGATAATAAGACGTCCCATCTTTTTTAGTTGCCTTATACGAAACATCATAGCCGCCGTCTTTATTCTGATTAGATTCTTTAGTAATCTTAGAAATTTGCGACGCTTCTTCTTTTAATATCTTAAACTTAGATATAACATCGTCGAATCCTTCGGTGTTAGGAGAAAAATCAATTTTAGAAACCTGCTTTTGAGCTTCTTCAGCTGCCTTTCCCACCTGTTTCATTGCTTCTGATTCAGATTTAGTACCGGCAGACGTGTTATTAAATGCGTCATTCGTTTTCTGTCCAAGCTTATTCTGTGCATCAGCCAATTTCTCAGCTTCTTTAGCAGCATTTTGGTATGCATTACCAACTTTTTCAGCTTGTTTGGCAACTCCACTCGTATTTTCACCCATATTGCTCATGGTTTTATTAACATTTAGAATATTCTGACTCAATTTAGAAAGCGACTTATCAATATTCTTAATAGAAGAGAGTAGTGTTTTAGCGCCAGAATCATCTACTTTACCAAAAGCTTTGCTAAAATCTCTTACATCAGATGTAATACTTTCTAACTGTTTTGATAAGTTTTCAAATTGTTTAAAATCGCCAGTCCCTTTGCCAAGACTTGTAAGCATCTTATCAAGCTTTGAAATTGCACTTTCAAGCGTTTTTGTATCAATTCCTAGTTCGATTGTCCGCGGTTCATTTGTAATCTTATCAATGTTGCTTTCTGCCGATTTTAACTGATTTTGTAAATCTTTTATATCTATTTCAATTTTGGCTTGCCAACTTGCAATTCCAGCCATACACATTACCTCCCTTTAAACAAAATTTCTGGAATTTTCTTATTGATAATTCCTTGAACACGCCCTCCAAATTCGTCAAACACATCCTGATCCACGCATTGAAAAGGTGGCATACTTTGCTTCATCATCCAGCGTCCATGACCATGCTCGCCATTTAAAAACATAAAATCAAAGGCGTAGTCTGCCAGTAATGATTCGCGTACATAACCCCCATATGGCGGGTACTCAAATCCCGGATAATCGTGCATAGAAGATGCATCAACAGACATGGTCAAAATATCACCGGAGCTAACAGTTTTTGCGGTGTCAATTATTCCTAAGAAATTATTGGTCCTTTTGTACATTTTCGGATCATAACTGTCGTACCAGTCGTAGATTGCCCATCCTACAGATTCACGAAAAAGTTTATTTACTTCTGGAGCAATGGCCTTTGCCAACTCCGTATTTAATTTTTTTACGTCAGGCAAAGAAAACTTATTTTTTGCCAATTTTGTCACCTCCAAAATTTAACTATTTATTCACTAAAATAAGAGAGGGTATCACCGCTCTCCACAAGAAAAGCCCCATACGCTATGACACGTATAGAGCTTGTTTATTAAAATCCATAATATAAAACTGCATAATAAGAATCATCATCACTTCGTTTCCACGAACCAATTATTTCTACGTCTTCATTTGTATCCATAATAGTGAACACAAATCTTACACAATCGATAATTGATGTATGATTAGTTTCGTCCATACAATAATCTTTAATCTCTTGCAAAGAATGAAAATCTTTGTCATCAAGATATTCTTCTCTGCGTTTTGTATCTGAATTATATCGTTTCTTTTTTTGCTTAATGATCATATAATAGAACCTCCAAAAAATGAATTTTCTATACTTCTTTGAATGCGCCTTTCTTAGCAAAATCAACGATATTATTAATTTCTTCTTCTGGAATATTCTCGATTTTTTTGCCAATCGCTTCTAAAATAGGATTCATAGTTGCATCGAAAAGCGTTGAAAAACGATCAATTTGCTCATTGATATAGCTATGCAACTCATATTTGTTTGTCATGATATCCTGTTTCTTTAGCGACAGTAGATGCTTGAACTCAGCAATTTCCGCATACGGAATAAGCGGAGGAGTAGCATCGTTTCCAATAAGCAAAATATCAAACAAGCCGCTTTTCTTTAATGCGTCGTATTCTTCATAAAATCCTTTTGATTCTACGGTTAGATTAGTATAGTTTTCTACCAAAATCCGTGTAAGCAATACATACTCTCCAATCGAATTGACTTTTACATTTCCTGAATTTTTATCGATCATTGTAATGTTTGTCAAATTATCAATCATGGTAATTTTTGTTAGTAGCGGAAGATAATGAATGACTTCAAGATGATCTTTTAAATAGATTTTTCTCATTGAGTCTGCCATGTTTTCATATTCTTCGCAAAATTTTTTAATTGAAATCTTATCCATATTCCTTTTTCTCCTACAAATGAAATTTTTTAATTAAACCATCAATATCATAAGTATATCTGGTTCGCTTTTTTGTGCTGTCGATGCAGATCGCACCATTTTCCTGTAAATCTTTCGTGTTAAAAGACTTCTTATTTATATTCTCCATCATGTCGCAAAAATCGCCGATTTCGATGAAAAACGTTTCATTGTTTTTATTTCTAAAATTACAAATAAAGCCAGCAATCAAATTATGTGCGCTCGCATCTTTCAACATTTTTATCTGATTTTCTCTAATCATTGAAAGAGGAAGGCTCGTTCCTTGCGTGGATTTTAATTCCCACAAATACAAGGTTTTTGTCTTGTCGTCAAGACATAAGTAGTCGCAAATATTTTTGCTGGCAAATCGTGTATTGTTTCCGCCGCCAAAAGAAGCAGCGTTGTCTCTAAGCCTATATAGCCAACATGTGTCTGGCACAGATTCTTTTATAGACTGTTCGAAAATTTTTCCTGGGTTCTGTGGTATACTAACACTTCCTTTACCCTACATGCCATAAGATCGCAAAATGCTAATTTCACTTCTTAATTTTTTACAAAAATCATCAAGTTCTTCTTTCGTTTCTTTTCCGGACAGAGTAATCCTGATGCAGCTATGCAGATCCTCTCCATTCATCTGAATCGCCTGTAAAGTAGGAGATGGTGCTAACGACCCGCTACTGCAAGCAGAACCAGTAGACACCTGATATCCATTCGTATCCAGTAGAATAGTAAGAGCCTCGCCATCCACATTTTTTACGCACAGATACAGATTTAGCGGAAGTCTATTTTTTAGCGCACCAATAAGTTCTACACCGGCAATATTCTCTCTGATATTTTTGTAAAGGTAATCTCTGTTTTCAGACGTAATGGAAGAGTAGTCGTATTCTTCAACCGCTTTTCCTAGTGACGCAATGCCAAGAATATTTTCTGTTCCGCCAACATAGCCGAACTCTTGAGATCCATAGACTAGCGGAGATAGATTGATATGGGGCTTCTTATACAGGACGCCGCATCCTTTTAATGCGCCGAGCTTATGCGCGGAAAATCCGCCCATGTCAACATCCAAAGATTTCACATCCAGCGGAATCTGAGGAATAGATCCTGTGCAATCTAAATAAACGGTTCCTCCGTAAAAATGAACAATCTCAATAATTTTCTTGACATCTTGAATTGTTCCGATTTCAGAATTTGCATAGTCAATTGCGACCAAATATTTTTCCTGCCGATCACGAACCCAATCCTTCAAATCATTTAAGTCGATGTTTCCGGCGTTATCAACTTTTAGCTTATATGCTTTTGGCTCATATTTTTCATATTCTAAAATTGATTTGTGGGCAATAGGAGAGTATAAAAGAGCAGCTTCATTTGCTTCCATATATCCTCGAATTGCCAATGTATTACTTGCAGATCCTGAACTTGTAAATATAATATTTTTCGGATCGGCATTGATAAATTGCGCAACGTTTCTGCGTGCACATGTAACAATCTGTTTCGTTTCATCACCCAGTCTATATAGACTAGATGGGTTCCCAAATTTGTCTAAAATCGAAATAACATATTCTTTAACCGAGTCAGTTAAAGGAGTAGTAGCAGCATTATCTAAATACATAAACCCTCCTATTAATCGTAATATTCATTATTAACATAAAAATTTTTTAACTCTTCGAATAGTTCCGGCGTCTTTTTGTATTTCCAAGTGGTAATTCCCTCTGGAGATGTTTTAACAAATGTATACCGGATTCCTCGACTCCTTAAATATTGGAACTCATCAGGAAACTGAGTGGAATATTCTTTATCATATTTCATAATCTTCCTTTCACTCCAAAAAGGTAAAAAATAGGGATACAAGCCCAATTTATATGTGGAGTTGTATCCCTAAAATCAATCACACATATCAACCGTCTCTGTATTTTGCACCGCTTCATCTTTCAAAATAGCGGGCTTTTTCTTTCTTACAACAATTGTCTCTTCCCTCATAATTTCATTAACATCATTTCTGATGCTATCGTTCCATTCGTCCTTGCGAGATAAATCGCATTCGGACAGTCTTTCTTTTGCAACCATTTTGGTGATTGCGTTCTGTTTGTAATTGCTTACAACATCAAATACTTTTCTGCAATTATCTTCGTCGAACAAATTCTTCCAAACAGGATGATTTACAAATTCGAAACATGATCTACAGAATTCATATTCTTTGCCGCAAACCAAGCATTTTCTATTCGGTCTTCCCATGCAGCCTCCTTAAAAATAGGAGAGCGGTTTCCCACTCTCCACACATTTTTAATTACTCACCGTCAACTTCGTCAGCGCTGTAAACGTTGTACAGAACACGATCGGTTCCACAGTAATCAATTTCCAGATCACCAGAGAAGTCCATGGTTGCAGAATCTGCGGACACAGGGAAAGAAGTCTCAGGAGAAACCTGGAAGGAAGGAAACTCAATGTAGTCAGCCTTCAGCTCATTCTTCTTGCAAGGATTGTAGTAAGTTGCCTTCATAATTGCACGAACAGAAGCAGGGAACTCATCTGCCTTGTTGGAAATCTTAGATCCAACCTCTACTTCTCTTTCATACTTAACGAAGTATGCATCAGCTTCTGGATCGGTAGGCAGAGTCAGTTCTTTGGTTTCACTTGCAATTGCAAACTGTGTTTCGCTTGCAGTTGTATTCAGTTCGTAAGTCTTGCCGATTGCGCCCTCTCCGAAATACTGACAAACCTTTACGCTGCCTTCAACGTAGTCGCCAAGCTTAACTTTTGTTCCTGCGGCAACGTGGAACATCTTAGGCATTACAACCTTATTGTCCTTAGAAGCAAAGATAGGTGTAGACCCAGAACTTGCTGCAATAATATTGGTGTTTACAAATGCATTTGTAGCGCTGAAAGTACCAGCTTTGGACTTCCAAATCTTCTTAACCAGATTGCCATTCTTATCGGTTACTTCAGTAGACTCTGCTGTAATTTCTACGGTAGCCTCACTTAACTGAGTAAGAACGTATAAGGGCAGTTCGCTTGTTAAATCTTCTGTGTAAAAATAAAGAATTTCTTTATAAATACGGTCTCCAAGCTTAAAACTCATAATCTTAATCCTCCTTATTTTGTACAATAAAAAATCATGCGTTTTCTGTTCCGTCTGTTGGAACGCGCATGAAATTAAATCGCTCTTTGTCTTTAATTTTTGAAGTATCTACAAATCCGCTGTTCATGCCAATATACAAAGCATGAGTAGATTCGTAAACTAAAAGTCTTTGAACACTGTCGATGAATTCGTTAAAATTCACCTCTCTCAATTCGTCTTTTTTATACTTAAATCCGGGATGATTTACACAAAAAGAAATCTGAGACAATAAAACAGTGCCGGTCTGATTTGACAACTCTTTTTTTCGAAGCATCTGCTTCTGTCTGTCATTGTTAATCAAATCCATTTTCAACTGTTTGCCACTTACAAATTCTTCCTGCGGAGGATACATGCCAAACATATACTGGATGTATTTGGACATTTTTTCCTGCGTTTCCTCAGTGATTTCAATATCCTGCTCTGGACTGTATAAACTCAAAATATCTGATCCATCTTCACGAACACCAATTTTCTGTAGGATAAATTTTGAGAAATCAATTTCACCGAATAATTTAATAGAATACGGAGAATTGATATTTTTTAGAAGAATAAGAAACAATTCCTGATTGGATATCTTATTCCAATCAATGCCCATATCCCATAGCTGAACTCTGTATTTTGTCGTATTAGAAATGAACGGTTCAAGAGTTCGATAAAGGTCAACTTCGCCATAATCGATAATGTCCTGAATTGAAATTGTATGTATCGTTATCTTGTCCGTAACCTGAAAATCATCTCCGAAATAGATTTTTAAAGGGCTGAATCCGAGCTGATCTTGCTCGATGACTTGTTCATTGACTTGTTGTTCGATGGCGTTTTGTACTAAAGCATTATTCCCTAGCAATCAATCACCACCTTTTGTTTTTGTAAAAAGTTCTTCCGTTCGACGTCTCAACGAGATCGTTCGGAAGAGTACATTCATATTTTAATGTCCGCACGACATAATTATTGTCCGTCGTAGACTCCTTATTATAAACCGGTGTAGTCGTAGAGATATCCAATCCGATCCACGCGAATTTTTCTCTAATAATACCAGCAATCAAATCATGCCGAGCAATTCCGGTAAGAGGATCAACTCGATTGCCTTCGTGTACGAAGATCGTAAAAACGATCTGCAAAACCTTTTCGCTTGGATTGTATCGAATGTTTTCATCGGTACTAACCTGATAGCATAAAAAATTCTCTACATCAGTTTGTGTATTTGGAATAAACAAAAACGGACGAATAGGAGCATCAGATCCTTCATACCGATCCCATTCTCCTAACGGTTCAAATTCTTCCTTTTCTGCATTCCACTCCCAGTTAATAGACCCATCTTTGCTAAACAACTCGGATTCAAGATCTTTAACATGGAGCGCATATAATAGTTCTGGACTACGCAGCAGAATATGTCTAATCTGTTTTTTTATCCTTATAACATCGTCGTCCGGATTTTTCCCATACGCCCTGAGCTTATTAAGAACATCGTCCTTTGTTAAAAGCTGTTCTGCCATAAAATCTCCTTCTATTCCGATATATTCAAAAGTAACGGCTCTGAAACAATTTCAACGTCTCCACATTTGATCGTACAACTAATAGTTAGAACTTTACCAAGCTGCGAAGCGTCGCTAGGAAACTTTAATTTCGTTTGGTCGAAATCAGTACATTTCCGCCATGTTACTTTATCTGTCCAATCATTGTTTTCTACATTACAAGTCCAGGTAAATGTTGCGTCAGAATATTCAGACGTGACATCTTCTCCTGATTTGTCATACATGTTGACCGTGAGCAATTTATAGCTTCCGCCAGCCTTGATGAAAGTAGTAGAAGCGGAGAGTTTTGCGGAAATAGGAGAGGGGGCATAATCAGGAATCTCAGGGTCTGTCGGCGGAACATTTGCATCAAAATAATCTGCCCACATTCCAACAACTTTGCCATTTTCTTCTTCAATAAAATCCGTGTGTGAATTCCAGTAATTCTGATAAAATGTTATAGTTTGCGTTCCGATAGGTTGAAGATTTTCTACTTTGGTCACTTTCCAAACAATAGGATGTTTGGTTTTAGCAGAAACGACCATACGCATATTTTTACTATCATCATCTGTATACCAAATATTTTCCGTGATATCGTTCAGTGGAAGAATACATTTTGTTTGGTTATCGGGACGAGTGAATTTTTGATCGGTATATACGCCAATAGTATCTTTGTGTTACTCTATCAGGTCGTTAATCTGATAAAGATAGGAATAATCCCATTTTCTCTGGTTTATCACCAGAAGTTCAGAGCACATCAACGCCATATCCATGAGGACTTAGGCGGCTTCCTTTAACCCACTTGGGTACATGCTCGTTGAACCTTACTCTATTCGAGTTTTGGCAGCTGATTATTACTTGTTAGCGGCACTTAGCACGTCTTGCGACGCTTTTATTGCAGCATATGCCATCCAATTACTTCTTTCAGCCTTTCAGCAACATTCACGTCTAAGCATATTTCATCTTTACGTTGTAGTGTAATTGGCATTGTAAACTTCCAGCGTTAGAAAGCTTTCGACACATTGTTTCCGATGTGAAGCGCATACATTTTACGACTTTTGGCTTCTACCGGTTCCCCACATTTTCCTCTTGTAAATGTGAGAACCATTCTTTTCAATCCACATAAACTGATAATCAATCGGCAGAATTAAATATTTCGGAAACTGATTCGCAATTTCCTTTCCGCAGATTAGCCACTTACGGTAAATACCGCGATCGTCTGGCAAATCCAAAAACAATCCAATCGGAAATTCTACGCCATACTTCTCACGGTAATCCGTTTCGAAATAATACAGATCGTCGCCCTGGTCAAATTCCAATTTCTGAGATGGTTTGAACTGACAATAAAACTCTGGTTGGTCTTGATCCAATGAATAATTTGACTTTACAATAAGTTTCACATCAATTATTGTTTTAGTTGTATGTTCATATGTCATATGATCTCTAAGATTTGGTTGATCGTCATGCTTATAATCGTAGATATAACCGATTTTAGACTGAATATCACCATCCCATACTAACTCCATAATCCGATCAGAATCTTCCTTATAAAGTTGCCCCAACGTTCTCGAATTATTTGTTTTGGCGGTAGCAACACGCCTTGCTGTTGACAGACTTGGCACTGCTTACACCTCCTTGATTTTCAAACATTTGCTTGATGTAGCCATGACTATCTAAAATAGCCTTACGAAATGTAGTGTAGTCAAAATGATCGCTTACAGCTTCGTCATAAGCGGCCTGCAATGTTGACATCAAAGCGACCATAATTCCGTTATTGTTAAACAACGTTTTTGTTCCACCAAATTTATATAGAACCTTCTGAAAAAATGTGAGAAAGTCATCGTCGTTTTCAAATATTTTCTGATCGACGTGGTTATCCTTATGCAGAAGCAATCTATGGATATCAGTATGCATTGCAAGAGCGGCTTCTTTAATTTGTTTATTGGTAAATTTCCCGTATATATATTTCATATCAAACCCTCTCGTTTATATAAGAGTTATACATATATCCGCGATCACAAATCCTCTTGTATAATTCTGTTTTTAGAGAATCAAGTTGTTCAATCATTTCTTTATAATTGTCGAGCAATTTCTTTTCTCTGTCAGTACCAATCACGAAAGAAGTTCGTCTAATGGAATTCACTTGCGGCTTTAGCCACTCGATCGTCATTCCTATAGTAAAAATACCAACAACATAATCAGAATCAGATGCATCGTCAACGGGGTTGTTCAGCGTAAAATCAATTGTTTGAATTTCATCGTCAAATGTAATGGATGAAAATATTCTTCGAACTCTTGGATCTCCAACTACATTGTGCAACCTCTCTGTGTTTATCTCGATCTGATCATTTATATCCAAAGATAATTCCTTTGGATCATCAATAAGTCCTCTTGATCTCGAAAATATTTTTTCATATGGAAGTAACATTTAGCCACCTCCATTATTTAACAAATAAACTACTCAAAAGATTAAAATCCGAGTTAAATAAATTGCTTAAAGTTCGAACTTTCGAGATACTGTCGAGACTCCCATTTGCGATTTCTTCGCCGATCATTTTTTCGAGAACATTCTGCGTTGCCTCTGGAAGTTCCGAAATGGCAGCTTTCATCTGAGATGTAGGAAGCGCAAGAATTTCCAGCAGATCCTTTCTCGTGTATGCAACTTCGTAAGCTCTCTTGATAGTGGGGAAATCGTCCAATAGATCTTCGTCAAGAATGATAAAACGCGGCAAAAATATGTGATCAGAGCCTTTTCGAATAAGAGAAACCAAATCTCTGTAATTGATTTCACATTCGGAGCCATAGTCTCTGAATTCATACATATTTCCGGATTGCCCGCCGATATATAATCCGCCATAAGTAATAGAGCGGCACAATACATAATCGGAATCTGTGAATACCTTTTTTTCTTTTACAGGTTCCATTTTAGTAGCTGCCGATTCAACTTTTTGTTCTACGGCAGTGTTAGCTGGTTTTACAGATCCAGCAACAGTTTCCTTTTTCGTTCTAGCTGTCGCCATAACTTTCCTCCAACATAATAGGAGAGCGCATTAGCACTCTCCCGTATCAATCATTTAAAATTAATCTTCGGTAATTGTCCACGCACCAAAGTAACGTCCCAGTCTAGTTGCAACACCCAGCTCACGCTGAACTTCATACTTCATCAGGTCAGCGATGTTGCTATTTGCGGTTCCACGATCTGTAATCTCTTCGATCAGTGTCTCGCCAACATCAAACATGTCAACCATCTTATTATCGCCGGAAGCGAAGAAGAAGAGAGTGTCATCCTTATACATATCTCTTGTAACGTCATTTCTAGCGAATCTCTGAGGGATTTCAACTAAAGTATAAGGACCATAATTTCCGAGTCTACCCATCTCGGCAACCTGTTCTTTCTGGGAGTTTGCGATCCACTTAATATCAATGAGTCCTTCAAGTTCCTGCAGACCAACTCTCGTGCCCATAATAACGACTTCTGCGTTATCGTTTGCAACAGATACGTTCTGAAGAATCTTGTTAAATTTCTTTCTATTTGCTTCGTTCAGAGCACCGGTACCAACAAACTGAGCCTGTGCAGGAAGCTTCTTCGGAGCCTCCATAATTTCAGTAAGAATAAGCTCCTGTGTCATAACAACAAATGCATTTGTAATGGCGTCAATTAACTTTGTCCAGTCTTCCTGACCGATCAAATATCTATCGATATCTGCGCCGACTGCTGCACCATAAACGTCGGTTTCAACGGAGTAGGTGGTTCCTTCAGGCAATCTCTGGAGCATCGTGTCATGATGTCTCTTACCCATTCTTGCAACGGACAGAATTACTTCATCGTGTTCCTGATAGAAGATGTTATCATCACCGGCTTTTCTATTCTTGTAATTAACCAGAACATTAAACCATTCATTTTCTTTCAGACCGGTTGTAACAGTCCAGTCAGTTACTTCCTCGATCACATCGAAGAACTGACGACCATAATTTTCGTATGCTCTTTTACGTTCTCTCAGAGAAGAATCTTTTGTTAATCCGAAGATTTTCCGATTCAGTTCGCGGAGCTTGTCCTCAGCAGCTCTCTTGGAAAGACCATCCTCAAGCTCCCCTCTGTATAAATCAAACATTAAATTTTTAACTTCATCATAGGAAGTCTTCATTTCTGTAAACACATTCATAATATGTGCGCTAAAATTCATAGTTTTCATATATTACCTCCTTCCTTACTCGCCAATTTTGTGCTTCTGGCTTCCAGCCTCGATTGTTACTTTCTTGCCCGCTTCGGGTGTACCATCGAAAGCGTCTTCGCTCAGTTCATACACATCGGTTACTCCAAGAACTAATCCTCTAACCGTCTTCGTTCTAGCGGCAGAAGCTTCATTGAAAAAGTTAGAAGTCTTGGTGAACATATGATTGTAGTTCTCGGCAATTTCAGGAACCTCATAAATTAAAATAGCGGGTTCGTTCGGATCTACCTTCTTTACTTCTACATACCAATTTCCATCAGAAGCCTGCTCAAGAATTACTCCCTCAAAAGCAGCAGGTGCATCAGCAACTTCATACTGATCGAAACTTACATACTTGCCCTTTCCACAAACAGTACCGTTATCTGTATCTTTGTTGATAACCATGTTTAAAACTCTGCCAACCTTGTCAGAAAGAACCTTGGTCGGGAAGCAGACATGATGCTGCTCAATATTCATTCGAATAGCCATATTGTTTAATCCTCCTTATAATTGTTTGGACATAATAAAAAGACTGCCGAAGCAGTCTTGTCTTTGTGATTAACTAGATTTTATTCAGAAAATAATTTTCCGTATCTACTTGTTTTGGTGTTTTTAGACTCTGGATTGGTAAACAGCTTCTTAGACGCCGTGGGCTTCTCAATCTGAGTTTCTTTTGCGGCGAAAGAAGAGTGTTCAGCCATAAAATCAGAATGCAGAACCTTTACTTTTGTTTCAAATTCTTCAACAGAATAATCGTTCATAGACGCAACTAATTCCGCAAAATCTGCGTTCATATAATTTCCATTCGAATCCTTTTTGGATAAAACAGAATATTTTTTTGCGTTGATAATGTCCTCTTTTTTAGCGCGACGCGCGTTGTCTTCAGTGACATCTTTAAACGATTTTAATTCTGCATAATTAGAACGCATAGATTCTAATTCTGCCTTTTCACTTGCAGTCAATAATTCCCGGAATAATTCAATTCGTTCGCCTTCAAATTCGACGCTGTCTTCATCTTTTATATAATTCTGACGATAGATTTTATCTACACAATATCCTTCATACACAAAATAAGAATCGTACACATTTGATATGTAGTAATATTCATTATCTGCATCTTCAAACGGCGCCAGCAACTTATAAAGAGCGTATCTTACATCCTCATGAGAAATCTCGTAGGTACGAACAAGATTTTCATATTGCTGAGACTCGCCGCCCTCCTTAACGTTATTATTCGAGTTGATTCCGGTTTGGTCCGCATTATCAGATCCAAACATTTCCATAAATTTCTCTTCAAGTTCAGCGTCTGACATTCCTTCATAATCAAACGTTACATCTTCAGCGGTTTTCCCGTATTTATCAAGAAGTTCTTCAAACTTTTTCATCTTGCCTTCGTTTCCTCCTTTCTTTGTTTTTTCCTGAACATAATTTGGTTTGCTATCAAAATTGGAAATAGCCTTATTAAGATTTTCTAAGACTTCGATCAATTTTTCATCTCGATCATATTTAATCGAATTGTTTTCTACGCTAAAATCAACAATGTCTGCGCGAGAGCCTTCCATTCCCTCTCTGATTTCCGTACCATCATCTTCACTTCCTAGCAGCGTAGAGCCGTTTACATAAAAGTCGTTTAATTCAAGGTATTTTTCCTTGGCGTTGTACGATAGATCATTAATGAAAAGTTCGCAGCTGTTCTTTGTTCCCTGTTTAGCACGAATAATTTCGCATGTCTTTGTATAGTTTTCGCTCACATAGGCGTAAGCGCATACATAATCTTTGTCCAAATCATCGTCGTGTTCCCAAAAGGCGGGAGTAGAAGAAAAAGACCCGACCTGAGATTCAATATATCTCAACTCTTCGCTTCCTTTATCATTTTTAACAATTTCCACTTCATGCCCTTTGAAATCCCATGTTCCATCGTCAAGCTGATGAATGGCAGCCAATACAGGTCTATCTGCGATGGTGTTCATTGCTTTTTCAGCCGATGCTTTCGAAACATAACTTTTATTTCGATTAAGTCCGGTGTGAAAAATTCTGATCTTTAGCTTCATCATTCCGCGATGATTATCATCTACAGCGTTGTCAATTTCAAAAGTGGTTGGCACTTTCAGCGCCAACTGATACCCAGCGTCTTCCGAATTAAATTTCGTAAACCTTTGCTCTTGACAGAACCTCAGTAGATCATCTTCAGTTAAAATCCGCTTGTTAATAATTTTAGACATTTATTCGATTACCTCCTCCTTTCTATTGAAATTTTATTTTTTACATAAAATAAAACCGCTTCGGTTAGGAGAGCGGCTAAAAAGTAAGCACATTGCTATATAGTATTTTTGACTCATCTACACCATTAGAGAAAAGCAGTGTTTTGTTATTCAAAAATGTGTAGATTCCATTTGATTCATCGACCTTCTGGAATCCGAGGGACAATAATTTCTCGGAGGTGGTTTTATCAAACGTTTTTATAAAATTTTCATTCATCCAATATATCCTCGTTATGCGTTGTTATCACGCTTCTCTCGGCTAGCCTCGCCATCTCCACTAATTTCTGTGTCGCTTTTAGTGGGTGCTCCATTTCCATCCATATGAGACACGGTTGCAGCAGAAGTCAATGGTTTGAATTTTTCTGTCAAACCAAGCACATCGTTTTCTAAGAAATTCATGGACAACGTATCGAGTTCGCTCATTCCATTTAAACTATTGATAGCCAGGATGTTCGGATAACCGTATTGCAAATCTTTTTGCATAGACTCCTTAAAAGCATCTCTGGTATAAGTGGACACATTAAAGAATTTAACCTTGGCAGGATTCGAAACATGATACGATAGCATCCTGTTTACCCATCCTTGAATTTGTCCTAACAAAGCAGTAATCGCAAAGACGCTATCAGCTTTATTAGCGGAACGAACTTCTTCTGCGTTGCTTAAAGAAGCCGAGTTAAGTATCTGAGATCCGCCAGATGTATTTAAGAGTTCTTTCGTTGCTTTCTGAACCTTTGTTGTGTCAGTAGATTGATCGTCCGAAAAAGAAATAGTATCGAGTGGAATAGGAGTAATTGCGGCTCCAACATAATCAGGCAAACCGTCAACTAGCTTATTATAATAATCGACGGCAAGATCAATATTGACCGCCCACTCATCTGGATCTTTTGCTCCAGAAATCGTCGGAATGGTAGCTGTAATCAATTTATAAATCTGCTGTTCATCAGCGACCGCCTGAACATCAGCCAAATTTAACAAACCAATTAAATCTATGAATAATCCGCTGTAAATAGGAACGACAGTTTCCCACGATTCCATTCTTGATTTAGTGCACAAGGCATATTCGTCTGGCATAGGCTGCCATTTATTTTTACTATTTCCTCCATACGCTTTATACATTGACAACAGGGGGTCTCCTAAGAATTCAAGAACATCCTCGAGCTTTTTATAATTACTCATGTCCACGCTAAACGAGAAATCGCCGGTAAAATATTTGCCGGAAATTTTGCAATATTCTGGTGGAATTTTTAAAATGAAAATTCCAGTGTCGTCAAGCCAACAGCATCCATAAAAAACATCTTCTATGAAATTGTTTATACGCATCGGCAACAGGCTGTTTTGCAAATCCATCTTATCCAAAACTTGCAATGTTTCAAAGTACGATTTAAGAATTGAATCTTTATCATTATCGGCGGTTGGATCGTAAGCAGGAACGACGTAGCGGGAGTTTAAATCAAACATCGTGGCGTTATACATGATCAATCTAAAATACACCTGAGAACGATAAAAAAGGTAGCGAGAAAGTCCACGAAGCTCAGATTCGTAGCTGTCGATATTTTGAAGATATGTAATAACATTTTGCTTATTATACGAACTAATTGTTGTTTGCCGAACCGTTTTGGTTACGTCCCGAACTTGTTTGAACGCCTGATTACTTTTCGTGGTCTTCCGCTTTTGCTGTTCGTACTTTTCCATAAATTGTTTTCGCTCCGCAGCAGTAGTTCGCTTTTTAGAAACAGCATTTTCAGGAGATGTTTCAGACATCTCTTTTTTTGTTTGTGGCATTTATATATGAAACACCTCCTTTTTATTAAATTGAATTTTATCCATTGAAAAACTAAATCGATTTTTTTAGAAACGAAGAATTATGAGACGGCTGACGAATGGGAAGTCGATTGACAAAAGATTTGTTGTCCTGAGTTACTTTTTTCTTTTGAACAATGGCTTTTCTGCGCTCACACATGAGAGCGTAAGATACCATGCTTGCCGTGTATGAACGGTCGTCATGAAGTTTATTGGCTTTCTCTGGTGTAAGTTCGAATGAATCCTTACCAGAATCCCTTTTCTTACGAACCATATTTACAAGCTCTTCTTTTAGGGCGTCAATATTTGCAAGCGCAATTTCATCTTGCCAATCGAGCTTTACAGTTTTTGTTTTGACGGACTCAATTTTACCTAATTCCTCGTTCAGCTTAGCTTCAAACTCCTTTTCATTAAGTTTTTGTTTTCTAAGTTCGGCAGAAATTTTTTCTTTTTCTTTTGTTAATTTTGTTTCGTCAAGATCAAAAACTGTTAAATATCCCTTATGATCATATTGAGCCGTAAAACTGATTTTATCCTGATTCATCAATTCAATCATTGCCTCATACATTTCCGACTTATAACCGGCAGGAGACATAAGACGAATCTTGTCTACTGCATTAGGGAATTTTTTAATATATTCAGCAGAATACTCTTTATCGATCAGTCCTCTATGAACAATACCGGCGGAATCTGTCCAATCCGGCATTAAGTAATCCGCAATATTAACTCCAGATCCACCAGAACCAGCATCGATATATACGCCAACAATGTTTCCATATGCGTCAGCTCCGGCATTATAGTCCAATATTACCTTTTTCAAATACTCAATCTGGTCAGGAGTCTGCATGGGTGATTTAATTTTCTTTCCAACGTCAATTAAATTTATACAGTTGACCAATCTTAGGCGTATATCCTTGCTTCCGTCTACTTGCTCAAAATCATACAATTGTCCGACTAAAATAACCGAATTGTCTCGACTTCGTGCTGGGTCGTATGCAATAACGAACTTTTTATCACCGGTATCGTTGTAAAGGAGTGGCTTCCTGACCTCCTCATTTCTAGTGATAACTCCACGCCTAATAATGGCATCGCTGCCAGCATCAGTAGTAAACTCACAATAATACTCGCGTCTTGCCTTTTCTGGATTTGTTTTCATATCGGAGTCAATAGTGGATTTTTCAAAAAGCGGAGCCATGACCTGTCCGTGAATTGTAGGACGCAGAGGAATTTCGCAAGTTATGTTGGCAACAAAATAATCCTTGTCGCCCATCAACATTCTCTTTGAAAATTCTCTGTACAAAGAATAGTATTTCGTAGATGTATCTGAAGCAGAAGATATGTAGAATTTTTGGTTTGGTATTTCTTTTGGAATAGCTCTTAATCGTATTTCGTCAATACGATTCCCATCTCGATCTTTACCGGATTTAAAACTCTTATTTACGATTGCGAAAGCGGAATACACGGACATCATTTCGTCCGAAAGGAATCCGCATTCATCAAAAATTACGTTACCACGCATTCCACGTTTTTTATCAACGTTGGAATTCAACGTCTGCGTAAAACTTCCATTATAAGTCGAATATGAAAACCCGTTGCTTCCATGTGAAAATCCATCACCGGCTGCGTTTTTTATTTCAACTTCGGATTTAAATATATATCCCGTAGAACCCATCATTGTATCAATATTATCATTTGCAAGTCGCTCCAAAGTAGTAAAGGTTTGCTCTGCCTGACTACCTGAACCAGAAGCAATATAGGTCCAATAATTATTGAATAGCATATCCTTTGACATAATAATAATGTCAATCAGAGTTGATTTACCAAATCCACGGCTGCACACAAGTAAAACGTTTGGGCATGTCCAGCTTTGCTGAACAATCCATGCCTGTGCATCGAGCAGTTCTATGTTGAAAAAATCGTTGATGAATCTAACGGGGTTGCATTGATAATATTTCTGCAAATGCGCTATTTTAACCAATGCTTCTATTTTCCGGGTGGACATTGCATAAACCCCTGGTTTTACATAAACGATGTCTTCTTGGATACATTGATCGTCGTAGTTGATTAAACCTAAAGAATCATCTATATCCTTAAATCTCATCGGGCGGCACCTCCTCTGACGTGTCGCATTCCTCGAATTGATCATCATGTTCCAGCTCTGAGAAACACGAATACAAATCGTTGAGATTCACTAGATTCATATTCAAAGAAACGCTATTATCCCTTAGGTAGTCTTTTATATCAAGATTCTCCCTCAGCAAAATACGGGATATTTCTATGTATTTATCCAATTTATACTGTAAATCGGTAATCATTTTTCTTTGTTCCGCTACCATATCAGACCACTCTGATTCATCCAGATTAAGCGTTTTCATAATAGAAGCGTTACTAAGATCCATGACCTGTCTCATGGCTTTACATGTTTCCATGTCAAAACCATTAACTTCGCCTTCTCTAAGGTTGAGTTCTTTTATTTTTTTGATCTTACCAGTCCATGTGTTTTCACCTTTTTTTGCATTTTTGTTATGCTTTAAGGAAATACAGCTATCTTGCGCAAGACTTGTAATTACAGATGTGATTTTTGCCTTGCTTTCCTGTAATGATTTTATTGTCGCCGAATTTGTTCCGATATTGTTAATGTCAGACATCAGCTTTGCTATGTTGTCATCTATTTTTGCCAACTGTAAAAATCCACGAACAATTGAAATAGCTGAAGACGTGCGCATCATATCCTCGTTGCCGTCCTCACCAGAATCCAGCAGGCCCAATAGCTGAGAATACAGAAAAGGCTGATCAATTACGTCTTCCTTTTCGAACGGGTCGTAATTAAGCAGTCTGATAACGTCGTTTTTGTTTTTTAAAAAACTATCATATGTATCCATTCCAACGTGAGATTCAACGAGTTCATCCGCTGTTATGTCGTTACTTGAACTTTCGTTATTTGATTCGTTCGATGTTAAACCATCGGAATCAAAATAGGTCATTCCGATATAATTTGGCATAGAAATCTGGCGTATATAGGCCGCCCAAACATTCGACTTCACCTTTCCAGATGCAAGATTTTCTACCTCCTGAATACTTGAATCCCATACTCTTTCAAGAAATGGTTTGTTCAGATATCTAAGAGCTAGTCGAACGGAATCTTTTGTAGCTCCCTGTTCTTTACCATTGACTACGCGTAAAGCAATTTTTCTGGCGCATTCCTTGCAAATAGGTGTTAATCCGCTTTTACTCATTGGGTCTGTACTGGAATAGAAACTATCTTTTATTTTGTGGCTGTCGCACAGATAACACCATGCACCAGCCTTCAAAGATTTAACCTTTTCGTCTAGTGTTTCAACTTTTCTTTTTAATTGTGCAGCCGTCAATTTCACAGGCTGATCATCTTTCACTGTAGCCAAATCAACGACCACCTCCTTTTAATTCCAATAAAAAAGAAGAGTAGTAGCGCAATGTACACTCTTCTAAATACGTTTATATTATTTTTTTACGCTAGCATTTAAGAGCCTCATCTTTTCCAATGAAACGACTCTTTCAGCGCCGCAATAGGGACTCGAACCCCAAAGCCTTTTACAGCCCACAGTTTTCAAGACTGCTTCCTCATCCAGCCGGATTTGCGGCGTGGCGCAGCGTATAAGATTCGAACTTATAAGCCGTAATAACGACCGACGGGATAGCAACCCGCTCCAATGCCAATTATGGGAACGCTGCGTATACGAGCCGCCAACAGGACTCGAACCCGTAGTCCACTGATTACAAATCAGTTGCGTTGCCGATTACGCTATGGCGGCATAGGAGAGTCACCTCTCCATTTATTTAAAGACTGCACTGAAAACATCTTTGATTTCGGTGTCAGTAATAGCGGTAGCATCCAGCTCCGCTTTTGCGTAGGAGAGGGCAGTCCATTTAGATGCGCCATCTCCTACTTTGTGTTTTCCAGCATTTGCTCCGTCTGTGGTGAATCCTAATTCGCCAGACATCAAAACTGGATTTATCTTAGTCCAATTAGACTCTGTATCATGTTTTTGCACATGAATAACGTCTAAAATTTTGTTAGCCATTTACAGCATCCTCCAATCAAAAGGAGAAGCTGTATCAAGCTCCTCCGCCGTTTAAAATCAGAGTATTAACACCCTGAACAACATAGTCCGTAGACACGTTTGCCACAACAGGCACGCCATTAGCAAAATAAACGGGCTGAGTTGCAGAACCGGCATTTGTTCCCAGTTTTGCCGCTGTTGTAGCATTCGTAGCTTTATCAGCAGTGCCAGCGGATGTTGCTTTGCCATCAAGCGATCCTTTGAACTTTGTAGCAACCAAAGCGCCTGCCTCTGTATCCAGATATACGCCTGTGTCAAATACCTGAGATCCAGTATTTGTCGTCGCAGAAGTAGTACCAGTTACATAAGCTTTTGCGGTTGGGTTAAGAGTATTTGTAACCTTAGTGTCAGTGTTGGTATCTACATTGATATCGCCAACGAACTCGAAATTCGTTCCGTCATAAACGAACTCATAAACGCGTCCAGCTGCAAGATATCCTGCGGCAATTGCAGATCCACGATAGAAAATACTCTTCGCGCCAGCACCATTTATATTTAATGTCGGGTTGGCAGCAGTGTTAGTAACAGTAAACTTAACCATTACTCTTGCGCCAGCAACCAGGTTAAATCCAGTCAGAGAAACTGTTTTTGCGGCGGTTGCAGCAGCAGTAGAACATGTTCCAAAATGACTGATATCTGCGGCACCATCGAACGCAACGCCGTCAACCTTGCGAGCTGTCTGCAACTTGGTTGCGCTTCCTGCATTTCCAGGAACAGTGGTAGGAGTTGCAGGCATGGTCATAGTTGTGCTGCCCTTGCCGGTGATATGGCCCTGAGCATCATAAGAAACGCTCGGGATTGTGAATGTTCCGCCAAATGCTAAGGTCTTATTCGCATCTCCGGCAGCTGTTCCAGCGGCAACAGAGTTAGAGTGGTTAATTGCTGTTCCAGAAACGGTAATTCCGGTTCCGCCAGTATAAGTCGTATCTTTTGCCGCAATGGTGATTTTATCATTATCTGCGTCCGGAGTAATTGTTACATTCGCTCCAGCTTCGAGTGTTAAAGTGTCGGTAGTAGAATCTGCCGCTACGGTCTTATCTCCAACTTTAACACTGCTAAATGCATTCTGGTTTGCCTGAGCAGCATTCCACTTTGTTCTTTCCGCAGCTGTAATATGGGAAGTGGCGTCATTCTTGTGGTTGGTAATCGTGGTGTTGACGCCAGAAATTTTACCATCAACATAAGACGCAACCGCACCAGTTGTAGGCAGCTTTGTAGATCCAGAAGCTACTGTGGTGTCAACCTGTTTCGTAGCAGCCTCACCCAGAGTGATACTGCCAGTCTGAGCAGACGTTGTCAAATTCTGAGTAGTAGTGCTGTATTTAATCGTGGTTTCATTTTCGTTACCAGAAGGAACGTATGCCCAGTTATCGGTGTTCGCTTCAACGTTTCCACTTGCAAGCGCAATAATCAGGTCGCCAACTTTACATGCAGAACCCGCAAAAGTGCCAGCAGTGATAATTTTATATGTATCACCCTTTACGACATTTGTTGTCGGAACAGCAGTCACAGTTCCGTTTGTGCCCAAAGTGCCTTTAAATACCATTGCGTCAGACGCTGAAATTTTATTTGTGATCTGAGTGTCTACATACTGTTTTGTTGCAGCGCCTAAATTCGCAGTAGGATCAGCACTCAGAGTTACCGCTCCGGTAAATGTTCCGCCGGCTTTAGGCATTGCATTATCTGCTTTTGTGCCCTGTGCAGCAGTCGCATACGCATTGGAATTTGTATACGCAGCAGAACCCAATCCTTTCACTGCAATGTTGTCTGTTGCCGTACCATTGACAGTTAATTTTAAAGTACCGTTGTTTGTGCCGGTTGCCAGAGATACACTTGCAACCTTGCTATCCGCAGCACTCTTAGCGTTTGCAGCGGCTGTTTTTGCTGCGTTTGCCAAATCATATGCGCTCTTAACGCTGTTGGGTGTGGCGGCGGTTGTAGTAGAGGTAGAAGATGTGCTATCTGTAAGCTGTACAACGCCTTTTGCGGCAGTGGTTCCATCGGCGACGCCGATTGTGATCTTGTCGTTTGTTGCGTCTGGTGTGATAGACACGTTAGAACCAGCGGCCAGTGTTAATGTGTCGGTTTTGGTGTCAGCTTCTACGGTTGTACTGCCAACTAAAACCTTGCTAAAAGCATTCTGGTTCACTTCAGCGCCAGGTGCAATTCCATTTAACTTATTTAATAAGGCGGTAGTAAAAGATGCGGTGGTAGCATCCAAAATGTCCTTATTACCGTGAGTGTGTTTTGCACCCTCGACTGCCGCACTAATAGCCGCAGTAATTTCAGCCGGTGTCATGGTAATATAAGCAAGATCTACATACTTATTTACGCCGTCACCAATCTTCACCTTTGGTACGCCATCGGTTAATTCGATACCAAGTTCTCCCTTTAAGAGAACTTTCTCCGATGTGCTCCAATTTAATGATGTATCATTACATAGAATAATACGAGTATTCAATGTATTGTTTGCCATGTGTCCTCCAAATAAAAAGAAACTCTACACGCTCGTAGAGTCTCCGCATACAATCAAGTTGATATCGTTATAATCACTACCAATGCAATAATATTTTAAATTTTCATCATCCCATCGATAAGTCTTGTTTGCCAGAGTATCTATATACACATTGCCGGGCTTCCCAACAGAGGGGAAATTAACAATTCCAGCATATGACTGTTTTTCTGCTAGAGAATTTAAGATATTATCTAAGTTTGCAATATCGGAGGTATTATGGATATGTCCATTTTCGGAAAACAGGTCTTTGCTATTCTCAATGACCCGTTTCAGACCATCTAAGTCCAGATATTTTCTTTCCACGGTGTCCCCTCCTAATATCAGCGGGGCACTAAGGCCCCACCGGATAGATCACATTGTATCACTCTTTCTTAGCGGCGAAGTAACCATCAATTTCTTCGTTTGTGATGGCGGTATACTTGACATCTTCGAGAGCCTGAATTCTTGCTTTTGCAGCAGTGATATCAGAGGCATTGGTTGCAATATTAGTTTTGTTAGTTGCGACCTGTCCTGCTTCCAGAGCGGCTACAGCGCCAGCCTTTTCATAGTCGGTTGCAGGAGTAAACGCAGCACTTCCAAGACCCTTGATGGGAACGTCTGTTCCTTTTACGGAAACAGAACCATTTGTAGAGCCAGTCTCAATATCAGCCTTCTGCAGAGCGTCATCTGCTTTCTTACCCTGTGCTGCGGTTGCATAATTCTTTGCTAATCCGTCGGCATAAGCCTTAGCATCGGTGAGAGCCTGTCCAGCTTTGGTTGTTGCATCGGTAGCGGCAGCTGTGATCGCTTCCTGTTTTGCAGTTGCGATTGCAGCAGAGAAGTCTACGTTATTAACCTTCTTATCGATATATTCGATGATGGTCTTGGAATCTTCTCCTTCAGGCAGTGTTCCAACTAATGCAGCAAGAGCGTCGATAGATGCCTTATTAGCCTTGATGCTGCTGTTCATAGTCGCAGCGTCACTGCTGTGACCAGAAATCCAATCAGCGATCTCTTTTAATGTATCAAAAGATTCCGGTGCTTCCGCAACGATGCCAGCAATAGCGTCAGCCACAGTCTTAGAAACAGATCCTGCACCAGTTCCGTTCAGAGTAGCAATAGCAGTTTCGTTAGCAGAAATACGGCTCTTCAGAGCACTATCGTCATATCCACTAGCTGTAATCTCTTTACGCAGAGCGGTTTTAGCATCTTCAATCTGTTTCTTTACAGAGCCTTCGACATCTGCGCCGCCATCCAGCTTTGCAATAGCTTCCTTATTCAGTTTGACCTGGCCATCTTCCAGAGCCTTTACGAGTTCAGCCGCTTTGCCAGCAGGATCGTAATTGTCAGCCAGACCATTAGCATAGGTTTTCGCAGAAGCTAATACTGTGGCGTCCTTTTGATCTTCTCTAACGCCTAACTTCTCAATTAAGTGCTCCAGAGCAGCTTGGTCTACATATTTCTTAATTGTTTCAGCCATGTAGTTTAAATCCCCCCTTTAAAATAATTTATCAATATCCTCATTTGTGACGAGATCAGCCGCCTCTCCAACGATTATGTAAGAGCTGGTATTTTCGTCCCAAACAGAAATATTTCGTTTTCTTTTGTTTACATATAAGGTGTTTGCCTTACCCAATTCAGGAACTTCCGTACCAAAGAAAACAACTTCTTCCGGCGCAGTAGTTACCTGTATCCATTTGTCTTGATAAAACCAAAGAACGGCAGTTTTTATGACAAAATAAAAGCACCCATTGATGGGCGCTAGTAAATCCAAACGTTCTTGATCTTCTTCAAATGTAACGATTTCGTTATAAAAGGTTCTCTTCCCATTTAGGTCAAGCGCAACCTTTTTCTTGTCTTTTACAAAAATAATTTGTCCGTCTTTGATTGGCAAATCCGGCAACTTATTTGCCACAGTGCCAATCACAGAAATAACTCTATCTGCCATGTGCACCTCGCTTAAAATTCAATTAAAGTGATAGCAGAGTCAACATACTTTTTCGCCTCGTCAACGGCTTCGGTTTTAGCGGTTTCTACGTCGCTTCGCACAATCTGAGTTGCAAGGTTCAATCCAAGGGCTTGAGCAGATTCCGCATCTACGACGTTCGCCCTGTATTCGCCAGAAACATGAGTAGAAGCATCGTAGTCTTCTGAATTATTTAATCCTTTGCTCAGTTTTTGAATAGTTCCACCATTAAGATGTAACTCTGTGTGTCCGAACGATCCGGTAGCTTCACCTCCAGGTTCAACGCCTGCGTATACGGCAGTTATTGTTCCTGCATTGATCGTGATTTTTGCCCGTCCAACAATTCCGCGATTAACGCCTTGTACGCACTGTACAGTTCCGCCATTCACTTCAACAGAAGAATCAGAAGTATACCCGTTAGAACCGCCAGCGGTAATATATGTAAAATTGCCGTTGTTCACAATGATTTCAGACGTTCCGACAGTGGAATACGAATATCCGCCGCCAAAAATCTGAGGGGTTCCAGACACATTATTTACGATAATTCTGGCGTGCCCAACATGGTTCGCATAACCAGATTCTTTTACTTGTGGCATACCGCCGCCGTAAATCGCCTCTAAAGTTCCACCGTTCACAACGATGTTGACGTCTGCAACGTCGCCGTCACCATAAGATCCACCATGAATAATCGCCACGTTTCCACTATTCATGACAATAGAAGAGGAGTGGCAATTGTCATTCTTGGCGCCGCCAATAATTACGCCGCCAGTTTTAAACGTGATCTCTTTTTTCTGACCACTGAGATAATAAATCGCCTTATTTGTATTTTCATCTACAGATTCAACAGTTAGACCATGGCCATTTGCGTATAGATAGTTTCCTTCCGCATATGGCTCAGTATGAATCAGTCTATTGCAAACTTCTTCGTATACGGCACTAATAGTATCTTCAGACTCCTGAAGGATCTCATCCTGCGTTTTTGTAAAGGAGTCGAGAATATCTTTATTTGCATGTTCATGCGCTTTATTGATTGCGTCTTCCAGTGCGTCAACGTTGATTCCGGAATTTTTAATTGATTTTCCGGATACGCCTGAAAAGATAACCAGTTCGCCATCGGCAGAAGACTCTGCGCCAGTAACCGCACCATCAATATTGCCCTGAACTACAACGAAATCGTCATCAGAATACGCATCTTTGCAATCATTTACACAAATAATCAAATCGCCGGATTCGCATTTCTGTCCTGCATATGTTCCATCTTCTGTAATATACCAGATTTGCCCAGCTTTATATCCGGTCAATGGCAACCCATCTGTTAAATTGACTTTCCCAGTCGTGAAGGATGAAACACCGGCTACCAGTTTCTCGACGTAGGATTTCAGGGCGACTTCTTCGCCGTTTACAGAAAGAATGCCTGTGAAGTCTGGATTCTCAACGTTTGCCTTCTTGTCTAATTTTTCTTCAATAGAAGAAACATCCTCAAAGATTACTTTCCATTCCGATCCAGTCCAAATTTTGCCAACAGAACCGACAATGTAGATTACGCCTTCTTCCTGTCCGGAAGTGGGGAATGCGTCAGAAACCTGTACATACTGTTTTGAACCGGAAGTTCCGGACTCTATGTCTTCAATCGTATAGCCGGACTCTGCAGCCTGTAGTCTATATGTTTTCTGTTTTCCGCCGACTAACACGGCGATCAATTCACCTGCATATGCTGACTTGTCGGACGCGGCATAATCCTTTGCGTCCTGAACAGAATCAAAAGAGAGTAGTTTGCTTTTTAAAAAGTGTATTGATTCAGTGCTTGGATCGATAAATGCGATTCGCTTAGTATCTTTCGTAACAACGAGATCGCCGCCATCTAGCAATCCGCTGCTAATGGCAGAAGAGATTTTACTTTCATCACCCCAACCAAGCTTGTATTTTTTCTTTGCCATACGACCACCCTCCAATTAAAATTCAACCAACGTATAATCGTCGTCATCCGAATCGGCGTCGGAATTGCCACCGAATTCAACTACTTCAAATTCTTTCTGCTGATCAAGAATATGACTCGTGCCAATCTTTTTGCCATTTGCAAGCAGCTGAATAGTGTTGCCCTCGTAGGAGATGTCGTCAGCTTTTGTATCAATAACAGCGTCTTGTGTATCAGCCAACTGATTCGCAATTGCATCAAGTTTTAAAATTCGCTGATCAATTGCTGCAAGTTCCGCATCTGGAACCATATTGCTCCATGCGGCAACTGGAATAATATTCAAAAAACAAGGGCTGATTTTTCTTGAATACTGAGTAATACTGCCGTCTGCATTCATCTCATTTTTTAGAAAAGTAAGTTGGATCTCAACATTACCAGCTTCCTTTGTGAGATAGGTATCAAGAGGCAGTGTATATTCCAGATTTTCTTTATACAGTTCGTCGGAAAGAGAGAGAATTTCGGAACGAGCTTCTTGACTTACTGGCAATTTGTATTCCATCAAAACAGTGCAATCAGACATGCTGATTCCGTTGTATGTAGGAGCTACAAGAATATGAAGTGTATCCACTAATTTGCTGCGCTGCATAATTCGCTGATCCGGTGTGCTAACAATGGCTTCGTTATTAGTTGTAACTAAAATTGTATACATTCCGTTTATTCCTCCTTTCCTTTGATATAATTTAATTCGTCATTAGATATTTTTTTTGATTCTAAAAGTCTTTTTAAAACTGCGTCTGCTATCATCCGATCTTTATACAAACGCTTTAAGCTTTCGATAAATTCTGTCATAGCAACCCGCTTTCTAGCAGTGATAAAGTGTAAGCATCAATAATCTCCTGCGGAGTTTTTCCGTTCAACGCTTTTAACTGCTCGTATTCTGTTTTTGTGATTTCAACCAAAGATACAGTTTCGAATTCGCGAGAAGTTTTGCGTAAAGTATCTACGTGCCAAATAGTATTTTGGTTTGAAGATAAGATTGCCTGCGCATTGTCTTCATCGCAATGAACCATAATATTGTGTTTCGGTTGGAATTTTAAAAAGACAAGCCTATCTAAAATATCTACGACCTTTCCGTTTTGCATTACTTTGTAAAACAATGCGACCTCCTCGTATAAGAAGAGAGCCGCAAACCAAATTGCGACTCTCCGATATTTTAGATTGAAAACATAATTCTTAGATATGCCTGATTATATGCGTAATAATAGCCATACATAGAACCAGTTTCTTGAACATGGTAGTAATAATCCGTGTAGCTTGCGTTTGGAGATCTTGTAAGATATTCATGCGCAACGCCGTCCTCAGTCGTACATATTCTGGATGCGTTTGTGGTAAAATATTCGATTCCAGATCCTTCGTAGCAGTACGGCTCTTCTGTCATAGTAGGATTCAACTCTATAGCACAGGGAATATAAATATAACTGTCAGCGCTGCCTATCTCCGTAGACATATTGCCAACAGAAGAGTTTACTTTGACTTGCTTAATAAGTTGTCTCCATTGAACAGGAACAGCCCTTAACAATCTGGAGTCTAAGAATGATTTAAGAATCGACGCATTCCACCCTCCGGTGTTCGACGTGCTGCGACCAATAGACTTCGAAACGGATAACAGCTGAGAAGCTAGAAGTGTCAGAGACGATCTTTTTCCGCTATTATTACTAAGATAATATTTCTTGAATCCAGAAATCTCCAACTTCAAATCTTCATGCGGCCACATTGCAATGTTTTTACAAGCATCCTCACCAAGATCAAAATACCATAGTTTTGACCAGTAAATTGTTCCAAGACCGTAGTTTTCATAAGCACCATCATCTGCTTTGGCGCAACCAAAAACTAGAGTGGAATCTGCAAGAGTAGACCTCGTTTTACTTAATTCAACAACTGTAGGAGCATCGCCGTCTCCAATCAGGTTAGAGTTGTAAATATAGAGAGAGTTGTCTCCCTTTTTATGTCTTACGACAAGAATTTCTCTATTTTCTACGGTACCGGCAGAAGTAGCAGCAGTTCCCCACGCCGCCTTAATTCCATCGTTATACCATAGCCGGAATCCGTTCATTCCGTCCGCCTGGAAACATTGTGCCAACACATTCGTATTCTTAGAATTGTTCGAAAACTTGTAATCAATCGCCAACACAAAATCACGATCTTCGTCGAAGAGTTTTACACCGGTATCAACGTAATTTTTACCCGTAAATTCTGTTTTGGAATCGATCAGAATATTCTCTGTTACGTCTGCGTAAGAATAATCGTTTCCGAGCTGTATAGTTAAAGAATCTTTTGCGGATAAATAATTTGATTCTACACCGACTTTCAGCATAGCGTACAGCTCAACAGGACGAAGTTGATTTAGTTCTTTGCCATCAAAATATCCCGTAGAGTATTCGAATGAGTCATACACCGCCTTAATATCCTTATCTCCATCTACAAGACCAGATTTATCCCAGCCTTTAAACAAATAGTATTTAAAAGCTGCCTCTTCCGATGTGTAAGTAGGAATATCACCATCGTACAACACAACAGTTCCATATTCGCTCGTTGTCTCTTTTAGTACCTGTGTATTGTTCATGTACCGAATGGTATATCTGCGAATAGAAGATGTGTACGTTGCCGTATAAACAAGATCTTGGAAAACTGCAACTAAATTTGAATCCCATCCATTAAATGTAAAATCAAATTCTACGCTGCTTTCCTTTGTAGGAGTGCTAATAGGATTTTCTTCTCGTGAAATAGGGTCCACCGGCTTTGAGCCTTTATCAACATATTGAACGTCAAGAATGTCTCCGTTATCATTTTTAAATGTTACAGCGAACTGTTCAACAAGTGTGTTGTAAGTAATCACAAGATCTGGCCACGCCTCGTTATAGCGTTCCAGCTCCTTTTGTCTCATAACGGGAACATGAACTTTGCCCGTAAGAACAGACCGATCGGTGTTGTAGCCATTTTTGTCAATACCGCCCATCTTATACAGTCGAGACAGAATAGAAGTATCACTTAAATCCCACGCAACCCCCATAATGCGAACGCGGCTCACTTTTGAAGCTTTGTTCAGCATGTCGAGACAATCGATTGTGTTGCAATTTTCAACAATCATCGTCGTAATCTTGTCGTATCCGGCAATGGATAAATTGTTAAGATATTTTAAGCTACGCATGTTGATAGATGTCAACGTGTCGGCCAATAGTGCAGTCTGAATTTTGCCACCATTTGCAAATAAAACGCCAGTCAATCCAGAACCTGTCGCATACAACTCTTTTAAATTTAGACATTTGGAAAAATCTAAGCTAGTTGTAAGATTAGGGGTGTTTCTGATATCTAATTTTTCAAGCAGCTTATTATTCCCGATAACAAGATTTGTTAGAAAAGCATTGGAGTATCCTTTAGTCGTGTTACCAATGATAAGCTCTTTTAGCCTTTCAGCTTTAGAGAAGTCGTTGTCATGAATGTAACACGTAGATACATCTCCCATAGACTGAATACGAGATGCCGCATATACAAGAACAGCTGTGTCGTCCATGCTATCATATGGACATGCAATATCATATGTCTGTCCTGCTTTAGCACGAATCTGTTTAGCCGAAGAATTTCCAAACATAACAGATAGATACATATCTGAATACGGAGTAAGATGAAGAGTATAATCGGGTTTCACAGCGGCTCCAACAGGAGTGTTACATCTGAACATAATCTGATCAGAGGTGGCTGTAGTTCCTAAAAACTTTGTTGCCATATAAACTTCCTGATCGCGCTCAAACTGTCTGCGCTGATACTTCTTCTTCCCGTTCATCATTTGCTCTAAGAAACGTGTATTACCTTTTCTATAAGGGCGTTCATATTTTCTTACGTAGTCTAATCTCCATAGTTCTTCACACCATTCATTTTGCTTTTCATCAAACTGATTGATAAGAGATGTTGCACTCCAACAGTTTTTAGATTCACAAGTCTGATACATGATACGAAGTTGACTCTGCATAAGGTCACGAATCCTACAGAAAAATACAGAATCAGCAGCGTTGAAAATATACCCAGAAGACGGATCACCATCTGTGCGATAGTCGGTGTCTTCTTTGCCATAAGTCATAGTAAGTTCGCCAGAATTATTGATTCCAAGTTGAGTGTCCATATCATAAGCCCAGAAATCAAATCGGTATCCATTATTGATCCCAGAAGCTTCATCATCAATTGTATAATATTTTGCTTTATCACCCATCTCAGCGGCTTCGGACGTGCTGATATAATGTTTTGCCCAATGCCAGAATGTATTCTTAGCTCTGTTATCAATCATCGTATATCTAAGAGTGAATAAGTAAAAATATGTAGCAGAATCTACAATGAACCAATTTTTCAAATTATTCACAAACTCTTCATTGCTCGATGTAATTACAAACTCATAGAAACTTCTCCAGATCTGACGATTATTTGCTCTAATCTGTTCTTTAATTTCATCAGTAGATGTAGGATCACCATCTTTAGAATCGCCGCAACAATCATACCTAAATTCAAATGATCCGTCCCAATCATTATAAAGTGCATCATAAGCAACATTTCCGGTTGCCCATTCTGATTTGCTGATTGGATATTTCATTGATCCATCTGAATTATTAACACCGGTCTGAAATGTGGAGTTTGCAAGAGTATTGTCGCTTATTTCGACACAAAATTCTTTCATGTCATCTGGATCATAAGCTCTTGTTACGTCTGTCTTTTTTGAATCTCCGATGTTACCGAGTGCGTAATAATGCCATTCGCAATCCTGAAATTCCCTATGCGTAGATACATCTGGATCGCTCTCTTTAATGAATAAAACACAGTTTACAAATTCCATAGAATTTTTAATTTTCGAATCTCTCCTAGTAGCAGGAGTTGAATATGGAAGATAAGTGTTATATCTATTCTGCCCGTATGCATTATTTACCATTTCAGAGGAGGCGACGTTCACTTTTACATTGAACCACTTATTCGGAACAGAAGTCCTAGTCAATGAAACCGTACCAGTACCATCTTCGTATTTTGTTCCGTCTCCAAGAGTTAAAATTGTTTTATAATCTGGATCTAGTGGAATTTTACTTGTGGCTTGATGAATTCCATCAAAACAGCAAATAAGGTCAATATTTCTTCCTGAATCACCGTACTCGTTTGAAGTAGTACCTTGTCCGCTGTGATAAGCATTTTCAAATTTCCAGTTATCCAAAACTGGATCTCCATTTTTATAAATACATTCAATGGACGTATTTTTTACAAAATCCTTTTTGTTATTTGTAAAGTGTGGAGCTTCCAGCATGATAATTCTCATATCAGGACATGCTTCTGCAAGATGCTCGGGAGTAAGCGCCTGATTCTCATCGTAAATCTGGTTTCTTTTATAACGATCAATCATCTCAGTTGCTGTTCTAGCATCTGCAATAAAATTGTTCAAAATGGCTTTTGAGTCTAAACTCTTATTGTAAGCTTTCATGCGATAAATTCTTACATCGCAATCATTAGAACCAATTGTAATACCAACGGGATTTTCCTGCGTAAAAGAATAATCCTTTGTGTAGCTCATCGGTCTGCAAGGCGTTCCGTCCTCGTAGGACATTACGATAGGAGTAGATTCGCTATTGTCAATATTGAATTCCCACTCAATGATGTCTTCTTCGCTATATGGAACATACAGAGACTTTGCGCTTGACTTGATATAGGCTTCGTGTACGTTCATCTGCAAACCAATGCTGCCAGATTCGCAGCTTAGGAATGTAGCATCGCTTTTTGCAACGTTCTCTGTTTTAAAAATAAATTTAAACTCTTTACCGTTTCTTCTGGCATCGTCCGCAAACAAATTATAGGAAATGGCAGCAGTAGTGCCAGCTTTTACGCCAAAATACTGATCGCCATTTTCATCCAGCTGATATCCGCCATTTTCCCAGTCAAAGTTGTCAGAAACAGTCATTTTGATATCAGAATTACCTTCGTACACCCATAACCTATTTGAATCGTTATTCGATCTGCCGATGGGATTAAAGTCGAATTGTAATCCAGCGGTAACAGGCTCTATGTCAATGTCCAGTTTTTCTACGGTAACGTTGATTATTTTTTCGACGCCTCTGCACACGATCTTCAAAACATGAGATCCTACATCAGTCGGCTTATACTGCCAAGTCTGAGTATTGGAATCGAGATGAAGCGTAGAAACTTCTTTGTTATCAACATATAATGTTACAGTGGGAGATTCCGTCTTCGGATCATATACAGTATAAACGATATTCTCTGTGTCGTATTGCTGAACGGTAATATTCTTCGAAATACAACCGATAACCGGAATGTCGGAATTAGGGTCATACCAAATTACATCTTTGTAAATATGATTAGATTCCACCGTGGAACCGTTAATTTCCGCCGTGATATATACTTCAACAAGATGCGCCCCATGTTCTTTTGGCTGAATATTGTAAGCCATAGGGATACCGGAAGAAGTAGTAGTAATCTTATTAACTTCTTCGCCGTCAACTTTGAAATGGACGTCTTTTGAAATAGCACCGAAAGGCGTGTAATCAAACGACACAACATCTATGGGGTACGTCAATTTATCATTAAAAGAAGATTCAATTCGGATGTCTACCAGCTGGACAGACCAGCTTTTTGTTACCAAACTGCCTGCGTCATCTGTAATGGTAAGCAGTAGTTTTTGCGTTCCAGTGGAAATAAAATTCGTTGCGTCAAAAGAATTTTCGCCGTTGATCGCCGTGCCAGTTGCAATTACTCTATTTCCAATTTTCCAAGTATACGATCCTTCTGTGATCGCATCTCCAGAAGAATCTAATCCAGAAAAATTATATTTGATGATGGCTTTATCATTTGCCGTCACAACGAACGGAGACTTGGTTATATATTCGATCTTCAGAGTGCTTGTAGTAGCGCTTCCGCCGCCTCCGCCAACGATTTTAAACTGGGCCTTAACTGTGCTTACTTCGCCATCTTTTCCCTCGTTTTCAATTTCGTAGAGGGTATACAGCCCGTCTTCGCTGTTATATGTTGCGTTATATGTTTTGCCAGGATCGGTCTCAATATTTCTGACCAGATCCTCTAATTCAGCCACCTTTGTGCCAACAGATGAAATACTTGTTTTGTTGGTGTTCGCAGTCTGTTCAACTGTGTCTATTTTGCTGGAAATGCTTGTGATTTCAGCAGAATTCGCTTTGGATTGCAGAAGAGTATCTACAGAATTTTTGTCGTAGTACCGTGTTTTAAGTGTTTCTGGAAGGTCGTCGATGTTCTTATGAATTTCCGCAAGATCTGCATCCACCTTTCCCTTGTATTCACTGATTGATTCGGTGATCGGAGTAGTAGCAGTCGAAATCTTGCTGTCTACGATCTGCCCATAAGATGACACCCATTCTGCGGATGGATCGGTATTTAATTTAATCGCCTCGATAACCGTGGTGTCGTTATAAAACGTGATTGTTTTATTTACGGAATCGTATTCTACTTTAAATTTTGCCAATCCGTCGATTGCATCAATCTTTTTATAAACATCTGTCAGGTCAACATTTTTTAGCAACTCATCAACCTGCGCAGAAGTGTAGTAAGGCTCCAACTTAGAAGCAATAGAAGAGTCAACTGTGCTCGCCAATTCATTCTTCGCGTCAACAACGATATTTCCTGCACTTGCGGCAGACTGAGCTGCATCATTCGCGTATTTCTTTGCTTGGGTTGCGGCTTCCTGTGCTTCTCCAACCTTTTCAGTTACCTGAGATAGAAAAGATGTGATCCATGACTCGTCCGGCTCGATAACACCATTTCCGGCAAGAGACTTCAGAATGTTCAGTTTACCGTTCGGCTTTGTTTTCCAGATATACTCGTCACCTTTCGAGTTTGTACCTATAGCCTGAATTTCAAATTGCAGATCGCCCTCGTGTGCGGTCGCATTTTTGCTGACTAGCCAACCAAACCTAATTTTTTCGTTATTGTAACTTACGTTTATCGGCGTCGCGTTATCTTCATATCCTTGCGCCGTAACAAAATGGACCATGATGGTCATTTTCATTAAGTCCATTCCGTCGTAGTATCGATTCATCTGGAATGGAACAAACTGAGAATTAGATTCTTGCGTAATATTAATCTGATTCTCGTTTACTGTGATGTTCTTTTTAGCGTCAACCGTGGATAATTCGTCATCACTATAATCGTCATACCATAAGTATTTATTACTAACCGAAAAATCATCGACAGCTAAAACATTCACAGCATTGCTTTCGTATAAAGCGATGTCACTATCTAAACTCACTGTAGACACTTCATTTTCTACATTTTTTAATAATTTCTGCTTATTAACAGAATCCTGAAATGACAATGCCATTGCAAAATTCCACTCCTTTCTTTTGATTTTAATAGCTGACCCGGTGAGACTTGAACTCACAACCTCACGATTAACAGTCGTGCGCTCTAACCAATTGGGCGACGGGTCAATAGGGCGAGAGAGCGTGATGAACACTCAGAATCAGAGCCAGTATGCATCCCAGCTAGGATTTTCGACGTCAGGCTTCTCGCACAGAAATAGACGGTGACGAGCCGTCTAGTCCATATGTTGTCATCATATGGGTAGTTGGTGTTGCAACAAATATCAGCATGAAGCACTAACTAGTTGACTTGCGCTATACTTGCGCAGTTGTTTAGAATAGGATACTTATGGCCTTGTGTAGTATCCCATTCATGCTTATTGAGTAAAAGTCTGCCAACGAATCGACAGGCCGTCTTGAACCAATGTTGTCATCATTGGTGTGCAGGTGTCTTACCCGCTTCTGGTTCCTAACTTGCGAAATTCGCCGAAGTACATCGTATGTATACCAGAAACCGTTTACTATATATTTTCGATTTATTGGAAATTTTTGACAGAGTTTTGAGCGGTGTGTTTACCGCCTACATAATTCGCCTTGTTGATAAATTGACGCACAAAAATAACCGCCCAGATCAATAAGCGGTTACTTTTGTTGTGTTAATATGTTTTTCTATTAGCTAATACGACCAAATATTGACTCAAAACCGTCTAACGGGAATTGCCTGTCTTTTCTTAGAAAAATATATCACATATAAATATTATTTATAAGTCAAAATTGAAACAGTCGTGCAGACATTGTCTACATTGACTGCTTTAGAAAATAGAAAACGCCATTGGCATAGTTGCCAAATACGTTCTAGCACACCCTTTCACATCATGGTGAGCGATTGATGCAGAAAGCGCCATGTATTACACATGACGCCTTCAGGAACTCCTCCTACACCTGGCAGGCGAGCTATTGTCTATAGGTTATCAACTATATCGACGATTTCAAAATCTGATTCTTCGATATAGTCAATAAGCAGATTAAAAATGTCCGACTTCATATTACCTATTACCATATATGAAATCTTATCCTTTGAAAAATAATACCACTGATCGGCTTTTATGTAACCGCTTTTCCCATTGTTAGGATCGGTATCAACGTCTTCCGAAGTCAGCGGGAAATTGCCCGGATAATTTAATTTTCTACGCTTTTGTTCTTCGTTTTTAAAAGGAGGAGAGGACATTCGCCACGAAATCATAGGACAGTCCATGTATTTCTCCGTTCTCATCGCTGACAACAACGAAAGAGTGTGACCGTATAGATTTTCCGTGATCTTTATACTTATCAACGATGATAATATCACCTATTTTGCACATAAGAAATTCCTTGTTTGCTTATCAAAACTTTTTTTTCGCCAGTATAAACTTCTGGATTCCATCCCATAGGAGATACGCTGCGAAGAGCGTCCGAAGTCGAGATGGTTCCATGTTTACGAGATGCCAGCTTCGCAATATCAAGTTTTCTGTAAGAATCGCCCATAATTCGACCTCCTTCTCACAATACTTTGCAAGAGTATTATATCATATGCAATTTTAATATACAATATACATCGTAATAAAGCAACCCAGAATTATCCAATCGGCTTTTGATTGATTCCTCTATGGGGTATGATCCTCTAATATGATTGAACTACTATTGTTTGAGGGGTTAATATACGTTCGTCCCCTATGAGGATTGAGATACTAGAGGGTTTTGATATATTATATCACGAAAAGTGGGAGAAGATAAGGGAAAGCGAACAAAAGTCGATTTCTGCAATCTTATTTGCTTTACAGATCAGAAATCGACGCTTGTTCTACTTTTCTTATTTCACCATCTACGAAATATTTTTCAAATTGTTCGTCAGGTGTCAGGTCTTTGTAGACCGACACCATATCTAAAGACTGCCAGCCAACTAGCATTTGAATAACGTCATCTGGCAATCCGCTGCGAGAACATGCAGTTGTAAAATAATGTCTCAAAGAGTGCCAATAGAAATCAACGCCAAGCAAACTGCTAAATGTTTCTGCCCAACTATCGAGAGTTGTTTTATCAATTGGCTCGTCTACATATTTACCGGCAGTTTTCTTAGGGAACAACCATTCTGAATCAATTTTATTTTCTTTCCTGTAATTCATCCACAAATCAAGATATGGTTTAAATGGCTTTGAAAGTGTATATGCAGTAAGATATTTGCCTCTACTGCCCCTACCTTTCGTTTTTATCTGTTCCGGTGTTTTATATAAAGAGCCATAAATAATGTTTTCATCGTCAAAATAGGAAACTTTGAATCTAGGCAACTCACTTTTCCTTCTACCGTTATTCATAGCCAAAGATAGCATACATGCTTGATCATACCTACCCTTTTCAACTAATATTTTAAGTAAATTCTCTAGCTGAGAGTCTTCCAAAACGGTTTTTGTAAACACCTTTTCATTTGTTGGATTTTCAATTTTCCTAATTATAGGTCGGAACCCATCATATTCATCATCCAGCATATTTTCAACATAGTTTGAAAGCGATGATAGAGTTGATTTAACCCTGCGCATCCTCGCCGGACTCCATTTATATTCTGTAAGACAATAACTTTGATACTTCGAAATATCTCTTTTAGATAGATCGACAAAAAACTTATTATTACAATGTTGAAAAAGATACACCCAGAAAATTCGCAAATCATTGGCATATGCTTCAATAGTATTTGGGGATCTGTCAACCGAACGAAGGTAATCCAAAAAATCATTCCCTAATTCTATATTCTCTTTGTTACATTGCAACAGCAATTCTTCTGTTACAATATTATTGTGCTGTATTTTTCTTCCCATTATACCTCACTTCCCTTCAAAAAATAAAAAGAAGTAAGATAGTAATAAATACTAAGCCACCTCTTTCAGATATCTATCCAATATTTTTTCATAAGTTTCTTCGTTCATTTCATCCGGCAACAATATGTAATAGTCTAAATGATTTCACTCGAAAATTTCTCGTTACGGACGTATATTTTTTAGTTCAGTGGGCAGGAGAGGAATCGAACCTCTGATGTTTCTTTGTGGGGGATTTACAGTCCCTTGCCCTCGCCGCTAGGCATACCTGCCCATACAAAAAGAGTGCGCAACTCACAGCCACGCACTCAATTCATCATCTTAGAACATCCGCCAAAATATCCAGCAGATCATTTGTGTCGATCTCGATCTCAAACGATTTTAACGGAGCGCAGCCTTCGCAATATCCGCATCCATCGCAATCATCCTCATCATCCTCTAAATCGAAATCAATAATTTCTTTCGCAAAATTCTTATTCTTAATATAAAATCTGGAATTTACATCGCCGTGAACGAATACAATATCATTGTAGCAATACACATAATCGCCTTCTGGATGAGGAACGCTATTTACAAAACATCTCTCGACAGAAACTTCGCAATCCGGCGAAATCGTCAAAACATACTCTTTGTCATATCCATCCACTTTAGCATTGAGCAGTTCCAAATTTCCAATGGCAAAATCAGTAATTTCCAGCATCACTTTCAGAACCTGCCGCATAATGTCATATCCAGCAACGACACACACGAATGGCATATCGCCATCTGAATTTTTGTCATGTTTATCTTCTTCGTAGGAAAATCTGTCTACAACTGCATCTACCAAATCATAAACATCATCAAAATGCATACTCGTTACCTCATAGTTCCTTGATGGCGGAATCAACTTTAAAAGTCAGTTCGTCATGTTCAGGTTTTTCCCAAGCAACACCCTTCATCACGCCAGCTCTGGCATTAACATGTCTCTTGGTAAAATAACCTAATCCCGGAACAGGCACCTTGTCGCCTTTTGCCTCTGTTACAAGCTCTTCAAAAGCTGCGAAAAACGCTGCGACATCTCTCCTATGAAACTTGTCCTTATCAGTGAGCTTTCCTTCGGCTTCCAGCATTTCGTTGTATTTTTCATTTGTTCTAGCAGTCATTTCCTGAATAACATCTTTTCTTGTCATAATATATTTTCTCCTTTTAATCCTTTTATTTTTAAAAATGGGAGAGTAGCATATTTCAGCCGCTCTCCGTAAAAATGGGCATAAAAATAACAGCCACTAAAGAGCTGTTCATCAACCAGATAATCTGTTTATCAAATTTTCTCTCGCTTTCATCATGTCATCCCTTGACAACCAAGGAAGAACAGGAGATGCTGTCGGATAAATTACATCGAAAGAAGCAATTAGCATTTTGACTCTTTCAACGATTGACATATCCAACTTTAAATAAATCATGTTCTGTTTCTGCAAAAATGCCAGTTTTTCGTTGTAATCCTTTTGAAGACTATCACGAGTTAATTCGTTCTGACTGTTTAATCCAAAATAGTTTCGTATTGACTGTGCCTCAGAACCACAAGAGATTATATTTAAGATGTTCGCCTCACGCGAATAATCATATTTATCAGCCGGTCTAGCGCTATGCTTAAATATGTTATCCGAGAGCGATTCGCACATATTTTTATAATCTTTTCTTTCTGGATTTCTCGTCTCTAGCCAATCTTTATGGTCTTTCGCAATCCGTTCCATAAGGATAAAATATCTTCTTGCGATAAAACCAGATTCTTTCTTGTCAATCATGGCCAACTGTTTTGCCATATCAACAGATAACGTGTACTCTTTTGAGATCGTATAACCACCATTTGCAGTTGGACATTTTTGTCCAAATGCAGTAAAATCGACGTTTTCTACGAATCCATAAGGCTTAAATTTTCTCTCAACCCATTTATTGAACTGACCCTGCGGACATTCCAATTCTTCCCATAGCTGCCTAGCATCAATGCAGAACTTCTCAATATTATCTTCGTTGTCTAAGATGATCGGAAACCGTTTTTGGTAATCCATAATCAGTTTTATTTCATCATCATTACAACAAATTCTTTGTAATTCTTTTCTGGTGAATTTAGTAACCATTTATACTCCCTATATGTTTGCAAAGCGTCTCACCTTTACTTCTTCCTCGCTGTCATACACGCGTCTCACCGTGTATCTCATTCGCTGTCATATAAGGCAGAGGACTATTCTCACTTTCCTCAAGTTTTCTCTGTTATATTTCATCATTTAATTTAATGAAACAAGCTTAGTTTTTTCTTCAATTACATGCCCATCTTTGTCCAAGCAGACAACAATATAGCCCTCCTTTTGAGAGTTAATCAGTTGCCCGTCGTTGTATCTCATTCTGCTCGTATCACAGCAACATCCCTGTTCATAAATCATGGAATTTCCAATCTTATAGGAACCAAGGCGGTGCGTGTGGCTCATTATGAGCGCTCGAAAAACATGACCCTCATTTCGAAACCAATAAAGAGCCTTTTCAGCCGTTTTCATCGGATTGCTACAAAAGGCTTTAGGATGACAGAAGATCACATCTTTATACTGCGAATACCACGTTCCCGTATACTCAACATCGATGTCGTCGAACACTTCGCACAGCGGAGCATACTTTGTCTTGGCGTGAGTTTTGCGATCATAATGAGTAAACCCGTCCATGAAAATATATTCCAGCGCGGATTCTGGCATCAGCTCCTGCAATTCGTTATCAAGGTTTTTAGCAAGAGTTGCGCCCAGTCGGATCTCGTGATTCCCGTCATTTGCGAGAACTTTTTTAGGACGAATCATCGTAATAAGATCAATCAGGTACTGACGGCACACGATCATTTCTTCAACTGGAGACACGCGGAATGTTTTTGTAAAACGAGATAACGCCATGCAGTCAATAAGATCACCATTTAACTGCAACACATCAATCTTTCCGGCATATTTTTCAAATGTTTCAAGGGGTTTTTGAAATGGGATATGTAAATCAGAAATAGATAGAATAGTAGTAGCAACACCGGAATTTCCATTAAGATAATCGTCGTATTCCGCGTAACCTACAGAAATTTTTCTCAGCTGATCCGGTGTAATATTTAGACCGAGCATGTCACGAATTTCAATCCAGTCCATGTCTGTCTCGCCGCGTTTTTTGGCAAGACAGCATCTTAATTTCCACTCAAAATCAGTTTCATTTTCACGTCTGTTTAAATCGGTCAATCAGCCACCAACTTTCTATTCTTCGTCGTCGGCTGGAATGATATCAAGCTCATCTTCAGACTTTAACTGCACAGTAAATTCAATTGGCTGATTTCTAAAAACATTCAGAAGGTCACTGATTGCAACTACCTGTTCTGTGTCATTTTCGTCCACATAAACAATACTTGCTCTGTCGTCAGATAGAGTTCCTTTGATGTTCAACTTGTCTGTTGTGCTTCTTTTAAACTGTAATTTACTTTTTGCCATAATCCTTTTAATCCTCCTGTGCGGGTTACGCACTAATTGTTTTGTTTTTCCGATAGTTTTCCAAAGTAGTCTTAATGGCTCTTGACTCAGTGGCATAATAAGTGTGGCGATTAGAGTTCGTCCGATGAATGTCGTCGCCCCATTTGAATCCCTTCCTTACCAGGAATTCCATTTCGTTTTTCGTGATCGTAAAAATAGTAAAACACATCCTTTTCTTCCATATTTTCCATGCTCTCGATGGAATTTTTAAGCCGCTATCGGGATTTGAACCCGAGTCTACTGGTTGGAAGCCAGCCATGCTAGACCAAACTACACTACAGCGGCGGGAATTGCGGAAGCAGGATTCGAACCTGCATACCTCTGATAATGAGTCAGATGAGCGTCCAATTGCTCGTCATTCCGCGATGATTTTTGAGACATGGCGACCATGCTGCACTTTGCGAACACAGCCGCCACAAAAGAAAGGAGATAATAAAAAATGAAACAAAAATAACATAAGATAGAAGTGCGGATATCCCGTGAACAAAATAGCAGGAGGACAACGGGATAAATCTGCATCTCCTTCTGAAATGAAGGCAATAATGCCAATGAGAAAACTGGAATAACATCTTTCGATTCCAACCAATTGTCATATTTGCCGAAGCAAATATAGTAGAATTGTTCTCACAATTAATTCATCAGACCGGTTCAAATCCGAAGAATTTAAACCAATATCTATTAATATGTATACGGCGAAACGATGTTAGGATGTTATGGAGTATCGGGTGGAGAAATAAAGATCTTTTGATGTGTCGGATTAACGAGAGGACGAAACGCATTCATCTTAGTATTTATAATTTCGCAATTTCCTCTTGCATTAATAGCTATGTATATTTTCAAAATTTACACTTACCATCGAAAAAGTTTTTGACCAGATATGGTTCTGTTCACACCTCGCAGCGTTACACTTCATCTGCATCTGAAGCGGTTAGCCATCAATCGACTTACTCCAATTCTCTCATCGACATTATTGGTAGGAGAGTGCCGCTTATTGCAGCACTACATCCTCCAGAGTAGAACCGATTTCATATTTCGGTTCAAAATCCACAACAGTCGTAACCATAGCCGCGTCAATCTTCATAGAAGTTTCAGAGGTTTCTCGGCGAGTTTTCTTTTCAAGCCCCTTCACGCTGTTGCGGTCGTATCGGATAGTGGTTACTTCCTTTACTGGATATTTATAAGGCTTCTGCTCGCCATTAATATCAAATTTGTAATCAGTTGCCTGACCGTCTCTTTCAGTATTCTTCATAGAACCCATAGCAGAGAGTGTATTGAGATACTTCTGCTTGAGTTTATTCATGCCTACGGCGGAATCCACGTCAAAATCCAGACCGTCTTTCGCCTTTTTAATAGCGGCGGAAACAGCGTCTTTTTCGTCAAATAACTTAGACATCAGATTCAGTAGGTCATTTGGCTCAAATTCCATTTCAGAATAAGCCGTTGAAACCTTGATTTCCTCGTCCATAGCATCTTTATTTACCTTTGTTTTCTGGTGTTTCTGAACTGTCTCAGTGATGAAGCTTCTGTTGTCCAGATAATTAGAAGCTATGGAAATAAGATTGCTGATGAAGTTCTGATATTCGAATGCTTCTTTTAATACCATAATATTTTTCTCCTTTTAATCCTTGAATTGTAGCACTTGTTACAATCTTTTATTCTCGATGTTCATACATTGCTCTGACTTTTTTTCGAAAGTTATCCGTAAACACGGAGTCCATAGATATTACAAAATCAGTGTTGATATTAAGGTTAGATCTTGATTGTTCAAGTGGTATATATCTTGAAGTTATTTTTAGCCCTGGGAATAATTTTACTTCCACGCATCCACCATCGCTAAATTTATCCTTTACCACATCGCCCAACGAATTAAGCACGCGAAAGGCATCTGTTGATGAACAACCAATCCTATCCTGTATCTCATTTGCTACATCATTTTGTGAATAATATTTTTTTTCTTGTTGAATCGCAAACCCTCCTTTGCTATAATAACAATTGCACAATTTACGATAGAGTAGGGTAGTAATCTGTGAAATAATAGGTGGAAAACTACCCTCTCCTATGTAACGTAAAAAAAGCGCTCATACGAGTGGCGAAAAACGGCCTTGATTTCCGAATTAAGCCCTTTTTTTGTAAAATTTGCGTCTGACACTTGAAATAACGCCTCTCCTATGTAACGTAAAAATAGCGCCAGTACAGGTGGTGAAATCAGTCTTCAATTTCCGAATTAACCCGTTTTTTTGTAATTTTAAATCCAATGTTGAACAATTTTATATCAGATCCGTTTTCCTCAAGTTGTGAAATTTCTTTTCTGGACTGGATGATAGCGTTATTAAAACTTGCGTTCCCGCACTGATACAAAACTTCCAATAGCAGATTTTTTATTTGCGAATTTTCTTTGTCCTCGAGCGACGAAAGCAGTCTGTATAGTGTAGAGAATCCAATTATTTCTGATTCGATATCAGAAACCAAATCAATCTTGAGTTTTTCGGTCTTTTCATTGCGTTCTTCTCTCGATTCGGATTCGCAACTATATATATTTTTTCGATCATTGATATATTTTTTTAGAACGCTATATATCTTATTAATCTGTTTTTGGTTTACGCCGGTGGTTCTAAACATAGAATTGTCCAATATGGACACAAATGGAAGCCAATCCTTTTTATATGAGTTTTTGATTTTAAATCCGTTGATGATCGTCTGTAAATAATCCATTGAGGTATGGTACTTACAATAGTTCTTTTTCTCTGGATTATAATATCCCTTTTGTTTTGAAATATGCGAGAAGAAGTGCGGCGTCTTTTTCCGTCCTCTAATCAATTCTCCAGTTTCAGTTTCCTCGTATTCACGAACAAATTCGTCGTATTTTGCACGTAGCTTGTCCAATTCCTTGCTGTTATTAATAATAAATTCCTTTTTGGCTTTATCAATTTCAATGCCAGACATAACATCTAATTGGCAAATGTCATAATACAAATCCTTAATATCATCATACGTAGCGCCGGAATACATTCTGTCCCATAACAACGAATTCAGCTCCTGCGAAAGATTGACAATTTCGCCAATTTTATTTACAGAGGTTTTAATATCAAGATCTGCCTGCTGTTCCGGTGTATAAAATCTTTTTACCTTTGTAGAACTTACGAACGATGTAGGAGTTTTAAATATATGATAGTTTCTTTTCGCGGCGCGAATCAGCTTTTCATTGTCTGTCAGCATTACAGTGTCGCTGTCAAAATCTGCGCCAGAAAGTCTTTGCAATACATTTTCTCCAATAGAGTTTATACAAACGATTTCATTCGTAAGGTTTAAGTAACAGTCTATTAACTTATTCTCCGTGTTGTATGGCAGCCAAATGTTTCCGATGGTAACATGAGGTGATCTACTCGCAAGAAGAGTCTTGTTATATTCAAAACGCGTGCTATGAATATTTCCGATTCCAATTTGACTCTTACCTTCAAATTTTCCGATCGCCTGTTGCAGCATTTCAATTGGATTGCCGAGTAGAGTAGAGTAGTTCCCATTAACGTATATATGACCATTTTTCAAATTCTTGTAGTAGGAGCGAAGCAGATCAATTAAAAACTCCTTATAATATTTCGTTTTTGTAAAATTGTCGTTTATACACATGAGATTGTAAACAACGTCATTTCTGCTGATTATAGGGCGGCTCATAGGAGACAACTCATCAATATCCGGATATTTTATGTAATACCGAACAACTTCTGGACGATCTCTTAGCATCTGTGCAAATTCAAGAGACTCCTGCAAAAAATCTTCCACTTCATCCTTAGACATCTGCAAGGTATTGAGCAGCTGATAGTGAGTTTGAACCAGCCGCCCACCAAAGAAATGTGTCTTTTTGTCGTGTTTTACAACTCCGAAATTCGGGTACAGATGATCGAGCCATTCATCCCATGTACTGAATTTCAAGTATTTGATACTGTTCGGCGTTGTGATTAACTTCACGTCTTCAATACAGGTGGCCCTTGTTTTGCCGTTAAGCTGGGAAATATCAGTTATGTTGTTATCTTTAAACCACTGTTGGATGTTACAGTTAAAACAGCAGGACTTAAACATAAGGTTTCGAAGAAGAACCATACCATATTCTGAATAATCTCCAAATAGCGAAATATCCATAAGGGACTGTCCGTCCCAAATTGTGTTTGTAATTTCACAATTTTTCTCAGTGGTTTCCAACCATCCGTCTTCGTCATGCGTTTCAATTACATCTTCTCTAAATACGCTGTCGTAATCATCAATCAGAAGAATATTCTCTGGTTTGATTGGAATCGTGTCGATAATACTGCTAGAAGGAAGTGCTATGTATCCTTCATACGCAGCCAGATCAATCGGATCTCCGTAATTGTATTTCAATCCGCCGGAACTGAACTTCAAAATTGGCTCATACAGATCTTCTCGAATGAATAAACATTTCCCAACTCTTGCGGAACCGGTAGAACGCTTCATTCTACAATATTTTACTCCATTACAAACAAATCCATTTTTGTAAAGTTCAGTTCGTAGTTCTGCATTCGTTTTAAGTGTTTTTGGTTCGCCTCTTTTGAAATACTGAGTCTGAATTTCTTTTAAAAGAGTCTTATCTTTTTTGTCATAAATACGAACTTCTTCCATCACAAAAGGCTTTGGGATCTGGACAGGACGTTCTATTCTTTCGTTTATTTTTATTCCAACAACTTCACCTTCTGCGTTTTTGGCAATTCCATCGTCGAATACCAGATCTCTGTAGTCATATCCGAGCTTCACAAAGGTATTTTTATTCATCTGATTCCATTCTTTAACGGAATACTTGAAGGTAAGATTGATTATATTTACAGAATAATCATGTTTTTTCACTCTAAAAGAAAAATCATGCTTTCTAAATTTCTTGTAGTAGATCTCTTTTAATTCTATTAGATCAAGACTGTAATCAAGCGTATTGATGAATTTTCTTAAATTGTATTGACCGTCTTTTAATTTTAGATTATATCCTTCTGGATTATCCTCTATATAATGAGATGACAGGTAAATGTCTTTTGCGTCAATACTTGGGATATATACGCCAGCATTATTTACCATATCAACATGCCTCCACAACTCTGATTTTAGAAATAGTATAGCCGTTTAAGCTTCCTCTCATTGCCATTTCTAAAAGGCCATCCATCTTTTGGGTAATAATTTCTTTTATATTAAGACGACTCATTTTAACATCTTGAACATCTATATAAATTCCAGCCTTAAATTTGTTAGCAAGGACCATATTGACATGACAACGCATTGTACGCCCATGGTCGTCAATAGAAAAATCCATATCCCATAATCTATTTTTGCAAGCTTTGATTTCTTTGCGAATTTCGTTCAATTGCGGTTTTAATTCGCTTTCAACATACAATTCTTCGTCGGCGAAACGTTTCTTGCGTGGAAGAATGTATTCTTCGTAATGTTTTTTCATGATCGGATGAAAGAAATCGTAAATTGATTGTTTTGACATTTCGTATCTAACTGGCAAACTATGATATTCTTCAGTGGTATCAGAATTGTAAAAAACGATCATGTCAGATTGTCTCCGTAGCCGTGTTTTACTCCACTTGCTATGAGAGTTATATCCGAATTCCTGATTCAGATTCCTGATGACTGTGGAAATATAATTCAAACGTGCTTTCTTATAATCTTCAAAATTCGTATAACTGCGTTCAAGCTCATATTTCAAAGAAGCATGTTTTCCTCTCATCCTGTTACATATAAATCTTTGATCATCTGGCTCCAATTGACGAAATGCATCAACCAGATCATTTAGCGTAGCATTCCAAGTGTAATAATTTCTCAATTTCAACCAAAACTGGTCCAATCGTTCCCACTGTATTTTGTAATTGACAATATCATGGCGGCTCCAATAAATTTTCCGATTGGAGATCATATCATCGTAATCTTGTCTAACGTAGCGTTTAATGTTGCATTCTCCAGTGGAGGAAGAGTAGATTAGTTTAAATTCAGGAATATCACTTGTCACTATCTTTGCAAGTTCTTCGTTTACGTCCAATTCCAGCACATCTCGCCCGAGTTCATCCCATTTTAAAATGTATTCATCCGTCTTTTTGCTGGTATAACTTATTTCAATAAAAAAATCCTTGCCACATACAGTGCTTCCCGAAATGTCTGGACGGTAATCACCAAAACTCGTATGAAACGTTTTTTCTATTTCTGCTCTAGCCACCTCATATATGGTGTCGCCTACTTTGAAGCGACTTCCCTTTTCGATCAGCCACGTCTTATACGCAAAATGAATTCTGTTTTCTTGCGAGCAAATGCTATCAATGTGATGAAAACATCTCTGCTTTTTATATGTCCTGTTTGGGTCTTGCCCATTCCAAAGTTTAACTCTTCCTGAACAGATAGGACAATATAGTACGTCGTCGCCGCTTACATTATAAACATTCTTCCAATCAGAATATTCGCCTTCAGAATCCAACGCGTACATTAACTCTGGTTCATAATCAGTCATACAAAACCTCCTCTTCATAATTCTACAAACTTATTCTCTGTTTTGTTTTTAGGGAGATGCGAGTGTCTTATCAATCACTCATCGTCCTCCATAGTTTCAATTTTATAACCGAGCCATTCCAACAATTGCCGGATGCCGGTAACACAGTCATAATGTATATATTCTCCATCGATGTTCTTTAAAAATAGTTCGCCATCCATAATCCCTTGCCCACAAATAGAGCAGTAGTGTTTTACTTTTGGCGGCGCGTAATTTGGACATCCTGGAGGGCACTTATGCTGTCTGCAAATCATACACATTAAGCAACGCCTCCTTTCGCTAGATATTCATGCGCAAAGCCGTCGTCGGTCGTATAATAAATGTTTCTGATCCCAAAATCCTTAATGGCAGCCATGCATGACGGACAAGGGCGCGAAATACCCATTGGTCGGCTATTACAAATCCTATAAATATATAAATCCACCTTGGAAAAATTGATATCCATATGACGAATAGAAGAAAGAACGTTGATTTCTGCGTGAATTTTCGGAATGAAATAGTTCGTCTTACTCGAACCGCGATAACGATTGTATTTGTCCTGCATTGGATGGGTTTTCTGCGAGTTACATCCGGCGGCGATCACAACACCTCTGTATACTGCAACGCAGCCAGTGGGAGAGTAGCTTGCATCGGATAATGCGGCGACTTGCTTTGCGCGTTCAAAAAATTTCTGTTCAGTATTTCTCATTTTAACTTATTGCTCTTATTTTTCTCTCTGTACTCGGCAAGTCTGGCAGCATTGCGCGCTTTCTGTTCTTCAGATATTTTCTTTTTCGGTGCATCTGGCTTTGCGCCTGCATTTATTTTTTCCCAACGTCTAGGAATTTTGGCACAAACAGAACCATCCTTATTCTCTGTAAAACTGATGAATTCGTCTTTGCGTTCTGTATATAACTTCTTTAACCGGTTGATCATTTTTCGTTCCGTAGCAGTAATCGTTATAAATCTCTGTCCAGTAAGCCATTCGATGCAGTTTTCGTTGTTTTTGTCAAAATTTTTCTCGATCATGCGCCATACCTCCCATTCGTCTCTAAGGCTTTGCGACATTGATCGTCAAATGCAAAGTCTGACGCAATTTTGCTTGCAATGATTGAACCTGTTGATAGATCATCACTTGGTCCATAAAAATCAAATTCTGCAACAATTCCTCCAAACCGATTACGGTTCTCCCTTAAAATAAAATCCCCTACCATAAATTCTTATCTCCTTTGTTTTAAATTTCATAGCACCACTCCTTTTGGTTAGCTGTGATTGATGGGTTACATTTATTTATTCTCCATCTGCATTTACTGATGGATGAATGTTGTAAATTTGTAGCATTTTTTGGATCGCCCATTTTACCTCTTGCTCATATCCTTTTTTGTTGAGTACATATACGTTTGGGATATTTTGAGGAATTTTTCCAATATAAGTTTTAACATCTTCAGCATTTATCTTTATTAGAATTGGCGGCTTGTCCGCAACGGCAGAAGTAAAGCATGTTATACATTGGTTGATAGTATCTTTTGACATCGATAGTTCCTTGGACATAGAATCAACGCTTTTCCAAAATGCTTCCGGTTTAGAACTTGGATTTTTCATGATTTCCTGATTCCTATTATTTCGAGGGCGGATGTAAATATAAGAGTTGATATATAAAAATGCCATCAGCAAATTCTCTTTATTTATACTCGATTCTGCCATCATGATAAAATCAAGCTGCGATGATGTAATTTTGGAGAACTTGTCCGCTACATCAAAATTTTCTGGAATAACTTTAATTTCGATTCCCGTGTCATATCCGATAGAGTCCAGGTTTTGTTTTATTTCGATCATGCGGTTATTAATCATATACTCCAACACATCCAATATCTCATGAAACACCTTTGGCTTATGCTTTGTTGTTTTGTATCCGTAAAACTCCATAACCTTTCTGATTGTTATCCAGCTATAATCTTCATAAGACCTATATCTGTCAATAAGGATATAAGTTATATAAAATTTTCTGCTAACTCCATATTTAGACCTGATATCTCCCTGAATATAATCGTTTGGGAACTTTGTGAAGTATTCAGGCTTTTGCAATAATCTACACCTCCTTTGCGTATGCGATTTTGACTTGTGTATTCATATTCTCCAATTAGAATTATATGCGTATTATTTCAAAGCCGATTTTTGCATGACGAATACTAAGTCTTAAACATGTGAGTATATCCATCGTGAAAAACCGTCGTTCGGCAAACTACACTTTTGTGTATGTCGGCTGAACCACCGTCGTTCGGCAGACGACACTTTTGTGTATGTCAACTGAACGCTAATAAGATATACATATATAAGATAGACTAATATAGATATTATATTTCGTTACACTACATATAATATCTATATAACTCACCATGTAATCTTTTGTGAAAATGTGGCCTGTGTTTAACACAGGACGCATTGACGAGCATTTGTTTCAAATGCGAAGTTTTATCTCTTAACTATTATTCTCGAAATAGTTTTTTACTTTTTCTGAACATCTCTACATACATCTACCCAAAATTCGTTCACTGCGTTCACGACCGACCCTATCAAGGGTTTATTTTCATCCAACACAAGACTCATACTATGATGACTTTACTGGAAAACTTCCATGAACTTTACCTCAATTTCGCGTTTTAGCGGCATAGATGGACAGTTGTTAGCCTAAAAGATCAAAATGGATTTTTACATATTTTTTCTTGGAATTTTTCCTATGTACCGTTTTTATAAAAATAGAAATGTAGTTTAGTTTAAATCATCTCCCCATATCTGGATCGACTAGCAGAAGAGTTGCAGACATCATCTATGGTGCGTTTTGTGGAAAAACTTCCACGTTTGATGTGTCAATTTGGCGTTCTAAGTGTCTCGGTGGACAGTTGGTAGGCTAGGAGGGCAAAGTCGATTTTCGCCATCTTTTTTAAAGTAATTAACGTATGTAGATTTTGCGCTTGTGTAAAGCTTGTTTTAATTGATTTTTTATTCTGCTAGTTAAGATGAGATTTTTCGCCGTATTACAAGGAAGTTCCATAGAAGAGTCGGAAACTGCTTGTGTAAATCTTGTGTAATCTCATCTTAGAAATAAAAGGATAGATGAGTTTCATCATTTGGTCGTAAATAATTCTTCTGTTGGATTCCAGATCAACGATTGGATCATATTCTTTGAATTATCATTTTGCCCTATATAATATTCTCCATTTTGATTTTTCGCGCTGGCATGTGTTAAACAGGTCTACCCAAATTCTTATCTGCTGGCGCAGCTAAGACCGACCCTAATCATAGGGTCTATTTTTTCGCTCTTACGAGCAGATTTGCTGTTATCGTTAAAATTATTATTTAATAAGGAAAAAGTTTAGTAGAGGGAAAAATTTTTGAATTTCAGATTTTCAATTTTTTTGAATTTTCCGGCTATTTTAAAGGAAAGACAAGGGTTTGAACGATAAGGGGTACGATAACACCTTTTTAGGGATGGATTTCCTATTTTAAAGGAAAGATCAGGGAAATGTGACGATTAGAGATGAAAATTATTTTTTGGGTGAAAATGGGAATTGGATGATGGGGAGATGAAGAATTGGGGAGATGGAAAAAATTTTGGAAAGTGTGGAATTGGACCAGCTTTAGATGATTCGGGAAAACGTTAATCAGTTTACGGTTTTAAGTAGCCCCTACACCACCGGACGGCAGACGAAAAAGGATGGAATACCTCAGAAGTAAGTTTGGACTAACTAAGGTCATATACTGACTAACTGTGATTAGAAATAGCTTTCTACCGCTTAGGTGAAAATCAGATCTGGATTAGGATAGTTACCACTAATTAAAATTAGATGGACAAACTATAGTTAGGTATAACTCACTGCCTGCGCTTGTCTGGTATCTATGCCGTGTAATATATCGCAGACAGAAGATTATTTATTAACATATGAACATATATTCAATTGTTACAAAATTATTACAAACTATTGCAATTCTTCTTTAAATATTACACGAAACCTAACATATTACAAAAGTATTACAATATTTCGAGCGCAGATATGAAATATTATAAAACTATTACAAACGAAATACTTTTGTTACAATATGTAATATCTTTGTAACATTTATTGAACAATATTAACAAATAAGATGATAATATCAGTGTATTTATTAGTAAATGTGTAGAACTTGAATAAAATCACAAATATGACTTGAAAAAGTCACAGATATGACCTATACTACAATTGTCCCGAGGGGATAGGACATAAAACAAAGTCCCCAGTGCTCAAACGGACGGTAAAGGTTTCGAAAACCTGTTTCTTCTCTCATCTGAGGAGAAGCGACAACTAAACAAGCAACACCCGTCGCATGACGGCGGGACGGCTACAACTACAGCCGCGACAAAAAGATCATATATCAAACGTAGTTGGCGCTTGCTAGCAGATAGCAAGAGGGGAATCGCGCAGAGACCGCATCAAAACGCGATTGAGCAAAGTCTAACCTTAAGACTAGCAAAGCGGGCACACTCAAACAACCGCCGTCCGTTTCAAAACGTGCGGGCGCTGAAAAAACCGTCCTATAGAACGGTTGCAATACAAGCCGACGGGATGCCGGAGTGATACAAGCCGATAAGCTACCTATATAGGATTATAGGCGGCGGCTATACAGACGCTTAGATGCGTATAGCACGAAAAACCATAGTTCCAAAAAAAACGATGTTTTCATCTTGCGCCTTGTGTTAAACGCGGGCGCTGATGATAAAAGCGTACAATCTCAATCTGCGCTTATTATATCATCTTTGCAGCTGTTAAACAACTGCACCGTGAAAACATTGTTTTTAATCGTTAGCGTCTCACGCGTCAGACGTTACTACAAAAACGATTTTAAGCATACGCGGCGCGGCGGCATAAACACACTTACAAGCGTGTTATGAAAAACTCACTTGCATCCTGTGAGCGTACATTGAAAAGAAGCATGCGAAAGTAGCCATAAACGGTGGCGAACTTCAGAAAAATAGCCGTTTTGTGCCAGGCACAGTCTACCCTTTTGGGGGGTTGAGATTCAACTCATTTAAGAGTCGGTTCAATTCCGGCGGCGGCTTTATGGCAATAGTGCCAAAAATAAAGTTTTGCACCTATGCGTTAAATAGGAGAAGTGGAGAAAAACCATGTTAAAACCTGAAAAATTCAATATCAATTCGTTTTCTGTAAAAACCGCTGAAATTGCGGGTATTTCCCTGCGCGACTGCATCAAAACAGTTGTGCGCTACAAAGAACTGTCTGTAGCGGAAAACAAAAAGTCCTTTGTGGACGGTAAAAATGCCATTGAATCCGCTCATACAGGCGTCAATGCAATGGACTGTGAAGAGTCTATTGTGAATGATGTTTTAAAACTGGATGCAGGACAGTTTCTGAAAGACCGCAAAGAGGTGTTAGATTTACGGTCTGAGGTTAGCAAGCTGCCGGAACTTGCTAAAATTACCGCCCTTTTACCGGCAGACCGTGCGCACATTGCGATGCTTGCGCATCAGGTTTATAACCGCGTAGACATTTCAGAAGTTTATCCTGAAATGTTCGACACGAAAAACGGCGGTGTATCCATGTCCGATCATGTCCGGGAATGGTACAAGTCCGGCAAACAGCCAGAAGCTTTCAAAGAACAGCTTAGAACGCTGCTTTTCAAAGTCTTTGGCACTGAGGGGGACTATTTCTATGCTGTCCGCACAAAACGTTCGGACATCAGTGGAGAAGATGTTCGTCATTTCCTTGCTAGCTTCCACAAAAAGCCCGCTATTGGCAAGAATACAGCATACAATTATGTGCTGGATCTGTCACCGGAAGCACAGACAAAAGCATTTTCTGATCTGTGCGCTGTAATCCTTGCTAATCCTAGCAAGCATACAGTTGTAAAGCCGGAAAAGCCCGCTGAAAAACCGGAGGAAAAGAAAGCGGAAACTAAGGAGGAATCCGCAAAATAACAGGGCGGCTGTAGGCAGCGCGGCAGGTTCGATTCCTGCCCGTCCTTTACTAAAAATATTCTGCACCTATGCGTTAAATAGGAGAGGGAGACATTATGTTAAAATGCGCCTGTGAACTCTGCAACGGAAACTGCATGTGCTGCATGTATTCCGACGCGTGCGATCAGTGGCTGGATCGTGCGCCATATGAACCCGCTCAGATCTGGGTGGATTCTGCCGCTATATCTCTGTGCAAGGGACGGCATGAAATCCCTGAAGCGGTTGACGGGTCAATTTTCGGAACAGAGGTTGATCCGCTGAACGTTGAGGGACTTCAGGCGCAGGCAATGGAAACGCTGTCCGCGCTGGAAATCCGTCATTTAGACCTGTACGTTACGGGGCTGACCGTGGCGCTGATTGCGGCGCTGAATGCGTGCCGTAGTCTGGGCATTGCAGTGACCCTGTGGCACTTCAACAGGGAAACCGGCAAATATTACAGTCAGGAGGTGGAAGCATGACGGGCAGCAAAGAACGGAAAGGAGGCAGAACCATGCCCAAAATTAAACACGAATCGAAATTCTACGTTCGCCTGAATCGGGCGGGCGTGTCTTATTTCCCGGAAAATTTTGCAATCTATCCGGGCGCTGTGTACGGGAGAACCAGCGACAAAAACGAAAAGCCCGTGTTCTGGGTGTGTGATAACTACGCACTCGTGAACGGAAAACTTCCGGTACACATTTACGGCGGCGGCAACTGGAAGCTGCTTTTTGTCGGCGCGAAACATCCCTGCTACCAATGGGTAAAATCCGCCATTGAACAGCTGGGATACGTTCCGAAAATCAGCAGGGAAACGCTGTTTTTTGACGATGTGCGCAACCTGATGAAAGCGAATGCACGCCATAAAAAGGGAAGTGGATCGCGAATCCACACGAACCAGATCAACGGTGTGCTTAAGTGGAATGAAGTGACTGAGGATGCACACTGGCACGGTCACGGGAACGCAAGTGTAGTAGCTGCGAATATAAGGAGGTAAAAGAGAAATGGATGCAACAAGAATCAGAAAAATGTTGAAGAATATCAACGCGGATTTTGCGGGGATGGGCAGACCGGAAACGGACGTAGACAAGGCAATTGTTGAATGCCTGTTGAGGTTCTACGACACGGAGCCAGAAATTGAATGGCAAGAAATCCGGTGGCTGTATGTAAATTATATGCAGAATGACGTTCTGGATTTCCCGGAAGCGAAACGGCGGGCAAGACTGCGCCGACATATGATCTTGACCGCGTTGAAGGCAGGTGTTGTGATTGTTGATATCTGAAAGAAAATCTGGTACACTACCTCTATATGGAGGTAGTAGAATGAAAATTGTATATCATATATTTGACCTGTTAAATGAAAGGCAGATTACGCAAAAAAAATTCCGGGAAGATCTCAATATTCCAGGTGGTTTATTGCAACGAATTAGACATAATGAAAGCGTCACAATAGATACGATAGGTAAAATCTGCGAATATTTAGGGTGCCAACCGAGCGACATAGTAGAAATTGTTTATGATGTAGATATTCAGAATAGGCAACAAGAGAAAAATAATATAGAAGCGCAGATTGAAATTCTTCAGAAGAAGCTAAAACAGATGTAGAGAGGACAAAACCATGTCGAAAATTGAAGATATGCGCCGATCCATGACCGAAGCAGGCGTTTACAGCAAGGCAGACATCGACGAAATCTGCCGTTTAGAATCCGAATATGAAAAAGAGTGTTCGGAAATCGCGCTGCAGTGCATGGAAGAGGGATATCCCAGCCACGGAGAAAACTACGAACTGCGCTGTGAAGCTGCTCGTGAATATTATGATGAGCAGATTGCAATCATCGACGAGAAATATGACGATGATTCCGAACCGGAAACGAAAGTCATAAAGTTTGAAATCTGCATGGAAGTAGAACCGGATTTCGTGGACAAAGCGAAAGTCTGGGAACATCATGCAGAGTATCTTTTAGACTTTAGATCCTACCCTGAAATTCAGGGTGTGTTTGGTTGCAAAGTAACTGCAGTGGAAGAATGAAAAAACAAACGCAAACGATAGCATCCGAAAGGGTGCTATTTTTATACCCAAAAATCAGGAGGAAAATCTATGTCTTACGAATACAAGAATAAAAATGGAGAAACTTTTGGAATCGTCACGGCGGAAAGCGGTACGATGGCTTACATTAACGGATCTTATGTTGCACAAGCCGAGACGGAAAAAGAGCTGGAAGAAATTCTGGATCATTTTTCTCACGCAGATATTTCCGAAACGCTGCGTTATATTGGCGCAGGAAAGGGAAAGACCGCCGATTAAGACGGTCTATCACTAAAGTCATTTTATTTCATAGATACAATGGCTTGATAAACTTCCTCACGGAAATCGTCGTTATTGAAAACGTCCACATCATTTTCAATCAAATCAGTTTCCTGCAAAACCTTGCAAATTGCGCGGATAGAAGAGAAACGAGCAAAATCTTCCGCTATGCGAATAATTTTGATCAGGTCGGCAGGTGTAACAACTTCTTTTCCGGCAAGGTCTAAGAATTGCGGCGCGTGAAAGAAATTTTCATCTTCACATCTGAAAGCTAATTCATAGGCAACGGTCAGTTTTTTTACAAGTTCACTTGTTTTGATTTTATCCATATGAAACCCTCCTTTGCTTTTATTATACAAACAAAGGGAAATAAATCAACAGCTTCATCGAAAGAAAGGAACGCAAAAATGAAGAGAATCGCGTACATCGCAGTAACAACGGCGCTCACACTGGGCGCTTTTTTCGTGGGCAAAACCTGTTTCCCGAAAACGGAAATCCGAACCGAAACCGTAGAAATCGTTCCGGACGGCTACGTTGACACCGGAAGCGAAGAGTTCCTGAACAACTATGTGGACATGCGCCAGGTGGTAGATTTTACCGCAAGCGAAAACGGTTTACATCTGTACATGTCGGACGGTTCCGGCTACTACTGGGAAAAATAAGGCAAAGGAGAGTGCGCCATGAAAATTTACCAGTTGGAGAATATAAAGACAAGGCAGATTGCAACAATCGCGGCGAAAAACGAAGAGGTCGCAGTGATTAAAGCATATATGTCCCTCGGCTGGGACATTCAGGACGTGGCGATTAGATAAGGAGGAAACGAAAAATGAGGGCAAGAACGAGCGAAGAACTGTACACACTGTCTGAAGCAAGGCAGATTATCTGCGCCGAGCAGGAATGCAAAAAAGAAAAGGCTGCACAGAAGATTCTGGGCATTGGTCTGGTGGCTGTCGGAATTGCAGCGGCTCCTTTGACCGGAGACGGAAGCGCAACTATTGTGCTTGTACCGGCTGGAATCGGTCTTTTTATGACCAAAGTAAACGTTTTTAAGTTAAGATAAGGAGGAAAAAGCGAAATGTGCATGACAAGAGAAGAGTTCTCAGGCACACGCTGGCGGATGAGCTATGAAGAATACCAGCGCTGTTATTGTCCAGACTGTAACAAGGCAGATTGTCCGCATCGGGATGCGTATAGAAGAGTTCCGGCGGTTGATGGCGGTCTGGGATTATGTCCGAATTTAGAGGAGGAAGCGAAATGAGTAAAAAAATGAGAAAATGGGAAATCGTTAGGGTGGCGAAACAGCTGCCGTACATCACTGAAGAGGATATCTTACGGATGAGGAAGGATGAAACGACAGAAAACGACTGCATCCGGATTATGACGCAGCGTAGAAAAGATTGGGACTGAGCATCTATCGAAAGGTAGGTGCTATTTTTATACCCAAAGAAAACTGAATAACGATAAAAATAAAACGCAAATAAAAGGAGATTAAAATTATGTGCAGAAGTTTTGAAGTAATTAGCGGTAAGGTAAACAAAGGCAACGTTGAGTTCCTGAAAGGTGTATGCAAATCTGCTCTGGATGCAGGCGAGGGCGTAACCATCCTGAAAATCCCGGTTGAGCTGATGGAAATCGACACACGTTATCAGACGGAAACCAGAACCGGCAGGGATTTACGTTACTTGACGAATGCCTGGAATGAATCGAAGCTGCTTCCTCTGGTTGGCGTGCCGCACTGGGAAGAAGGTAAGGTGTATCTGGTTGATGGTTATGGAAGATGGATTGCGAGCCAGATCGTAAACAAAGAGAAATACAAAGAACTGAAAGTCATGATTCTGTTGGATGCGCCGCAGGACAAAACGGATCGCCTGAAGTACGAGGCGGAAATGTATGCATTCCAGAATAAGCAGGTTGCAAACATGACACCGATTCAGAAGCACGGAGCCATGTTGATTATGGGCGATAAGGCAACCCTGAAACTGGAAGAGCTGCGTAAAAAATACGGCTTTGAGTTCGTTGCAACAAAAGGAGCGAGAGAAGCGCATGTGTTAGGAAGCTACACAGAAACGCTTGATCTGTGCGGAAAAGAAGGCGGAAAGGCAGCTGATTATGTTTTTGATGTGCTGTTTAAAGCTGGCTTTGATCGTAAGGCAAATGGATATGCCGCCTATATGCTGAGAGGATTGAGAGATATGTATACACTTTATCCGGACGATCGCAGAGATACAAAGAGGGCGCTTGTTGATCTGCTTAGAAGCATTGATGGCACGCACTTGAAGGCGGAAGCGGTTACGAAATATCCGGTGTTAGATACAAGAATCGCCGTATCTCTGTATTTGGAAGATAAAATTTCTGGCGAGCTGTGTCTGGACAAGATGCGTCGTGTAGAAAACGGAAAGGTTGTACATATTGCGTAAATACATAGTTAGACCATGCACCTGAGTTTATCCGGTGTATGGATGTGGCTATGTGCCGCAAATATAAAAAAGCGAAAGGAGAATATTTATGAGCAACAAGACAAGGCTGACAAAAGACGGTCGGAAAATGCAGAAGTTTCTGAAGAAGTACGGCTACGATGTTGGACGGAAACATGCCGGACATCTTATTTACGAGAAAGATGGTGTCCCATATAAGGCAAGCATCGGAAATCACAAACCGATGAACAAAGGGTTTCAGCGGCGAATCATGAAAGAAGCGGCGGCAGCTGCTGCATCAGCAAACGCATAAGTGAAAGGAGAGCACGAAAATGACAATGAGAGAAAACTTAGAATTTTTAAAGAAGGATCGTAAGGTAAATGACGCTTTTTTACGGAAACTGGAAAGCGTCGGATTCGAAATTGAATATGGAAAATTTAGCTATTGGAGCGGTCAGGAGTATATTACAGTCGGACGGCAGAGAATCTGGCTGGTAAAAGAAGATCACAGCGGAAACAACAATCTTGATTGTGTATGGCGCTACCAGAACGATGTTGTCCGTGACATTCAGGAGGCAATCAAGGAAGAGAGAGCGCTGGCAGAAACAGGAGATCAGATTGTAGAAGAGTTTTTTGAGTCGTTTGACAAAGAGAAAACGGAGCTTGAAAAAGCGGTTGATCTGCTGCGCCCGTTGCTAGAAGGCATGGCGGAAGGCAGAAACGAATCCGTGGAAGTCGTAGCGGACGAAAACGAATACGGCGAAAAAATGATTACCGTCGTGATTGATGGATACGATTATCCGGTTAATGTAACGTCGGAAAATGTTCGCAGCATGGTCAAGAGTGTTGTGGACAAAGTAGCTTTCAAGCTATAGGGAAAGGAAAGTTCATGTATAGAGTTGAGTGGCTAAATGATAATGGAGACACATGCATTAAAAGTGGATTTAAAACGAGCGAAGAAGCTCACGAATGGATTAGAAAACGCCATTTTAAGAAATTTGCTTTTCCAATGGTGTTTTATGACGAAGAGTAGAAATGCGTGTTTCATTGGAAAGGAGATGACTATTATGTTGAATGTATGTACAACAGATGGTTATGTGGTGTGTGAGTGTGACTCACTCAAAGAAGCAGCACAGTGTAAGGCAGAGCTTATTGCTATTGACAAAGCAGATGGCGTATACGAAAAGGGCTTTTACAAGATTGTAAGAGTTTAATAAATGTGTGTTCCATTGGAAGGTAGATGAGAGATATGAAAGAAAGGAAGGTGAAAATATGAGTAAATTAAGAGTATGGTGGATTCCACAAGCAGGTGCAACAGAGGATTCATTTTATGTTCCTGTAGAAACAGTTGAAGAAGGCAAAAAAGTAATGGATATGTTGGCAGCATATGATGCATATCAAAGACAGAATAGAATCAAACCTGATTATTGTAATTGTGGTGGAGTTCAGAGATGGGATGAAGATTCTCAAGACTGGGAAGATTGGTACATGGAAACAGAAGATGACTACTTTGATGACGTGGATGATTATTGTGAGCAATGTGAAAAAGCAGACGATCTTGAAGAATTTACGCATGAATTATTTAAACAGATTGATTGGGAAAATTTTAAAAATGGAAAAAATTAACCAAATTCGTGAACTGGTAAGAGAAATTAAATCTTATGATGATGTTTTGTATATGTATGAGGGAGATAAAATCGACCTTGAAGTAAAAAAACAGGAACTATGGGATTTATTACAAGAATTATAATGGTTGAAACTAAGGTTTTGGGAGGGATATTATGTGGACACCTTGCGATGAACCAATAGAAGAATTTAACGAAGAAACAGGGAAAATGGAAACACATTATCATTGTCCATTTGCAGATACTTATACAGGCTATGAAGATGAGATGTGTAGAAATTGTTGTGGAATCGGCGTAGATGAATGATTTTAAACTGAGATTTCATTACAAAGAATTAAGTCGAAACCGCCTTATTACAGGCGGTCTATGCAAGATAGTAACTTGTATACTGATGATGACAAACTAAATCTGAATGGAGGATGATATTATGGCAAATATTATGGAACAGTTAGAGGCGTTAAGTAATAAAGATTGGCAGAATTTATTTTCTGCTATAGAGGAAGATTCACGGAGACGGGTTGCAAGTCTGAAAGAAGATTTGCAGTATAGATACATTGGAGAGGTTGATTGTCCAACAGAAATGTATCAAGATTTCGCAACTGTAAAAGATGTAGAGGGAAAGGGAAAGACAAATTGGTTTGTTTGTTCTGATGGTTCATTTTTTACTTGTGATGACGCAACTGTTGATGCTCTTTATGATAGTGGCAGAGTGGTTGATTATGAATTTCCATTTGAAACAGAAAGAATGGAAAAGTATGAACGGCTTTCAAAGGATGAAAGAATTTCTTTTCGGGTAGCCCTGCAAGGAATTTTAGAATCAGAAGCAAAAGAAATTGTATGTTGGGAATTAGGTATTCCTGCTTATGATAACGTATATGTATTTGAAATTTCAGAGACTTATGTTGATAGTTCAACTAAGGAAGAAGAGATTAAAACATGTACAAGGAATATAGAAGCTGATAGTGAAGCAAATGCAAAGGAGAAACTTGATTCTGAGTTATTTAAAATTGGATCTGTTGTTAGTAGTGGAAGGAGGTTTACAGCAGAAGACAACAGAAAAATGCGTGAATCTGGTAAAATATTTGGATATAGAGGAGGCATACCATATACAATTACTTTGAAGAACAGAGAGATTGTTCTTAAAGAAATAAAAAAGAATGATTTATTTTAACAAATAAACCAAAATTTCTTTGAAAGGAGTAAAGAGAAATGTCAAGTATTGAGGAATCAAAAGAAAAAGCACGGAACTTAGATGAACTTATGGATCATCTGATTAAGTTGATTGAATCAGCTGACAAGCGGTTTGCATTTGAATTTTGTGCAGGTGGCACAATGGAAATTTATGACAAAGAAAAAGAAATCGGTTATGCGGTTCACATTGCACCGATTGAATATGATGAATATGGAAATGCAACAAATTTATAGCAACCGCAAAGGCAGTTAGGAGAATAATCTACTAGATGCCTATTTTATTATAAGGAGGAAAAACAAATGGGAAGCATGACAATTGAAATTAAAAATAATCTGGGAAAAGATGTGGATGCGTCTTTTGTAGACGGGAAAATTTGCCTGAATTGGGCGGAAACAAAACGGAAACTCGGAGATCTGAATCCGGGAGATGTTTTTAAGGGCAAAAGCGAAACCGAATATATCGTTTGTGGGCACGAGCATTTCGAAACTTATGTTGTAAGAAGGGAACTTCTTAATGAGACAATGAAATTCGGTGATACGAATAATTGGGCTGAAAGTAAGATTAGGAAGTATTTAAACGAGGATTATGTTCGGGTGATCCAGGGAGAATTTGGCAATGGAAACATCGTAGCATTTGAACGAGATTTAATCTCTTTGGATGGATATAACGACTATGCAACATGTGTCGATAAGATCAGTATGATGAATATTTTGGAATACATGAAATATCACAAATATGTTGGTAATTGTGATTCTTGTCATGCACTCATCACTCCCAGCTCAACTCCTTCAGGCTGTAGCGCTGGCATTGTTCAGTGTGTCGATGGCGGTGGCGTCGTCAGCTTCAGCTGGTGTGGCAGTGATTTTGGCGTGCGTCCGTTTTTCGTCTTAAAATCTTCAATCTTCGTATCCTGAAAATTTGATTATAAAGCGAAATGTGGGCAGCTGGAGAATAACAATCTGGCTGCCTATTTTATTACAAGAAAGCGAGGAAACGATTATGAACGAATATTTAAAACGGGCAAAAAACTTTTTAAATAAGGCGAATGCAAAGTGTGAAATTGTGTATGGTGGTATTTCACGAAATGAGAATTGGAAAGAGAAAGAAAAAAGAAATTGGTATGATGTAACAATCACAACACTAAGAGGCAAAATGACATTCACATTCTGGGATAGCATTCACAATACAGAAATTTCCACAATGACATTTGAGGAATATGCAAAAAAGAAACTCAAATATAACAGAGTTGAAGATATGTCATATGGTGAAAAGGTAAAAGCTAAAAATGATTTAGCCAGATTAAATGCAAAGGCTGTGCCAAACGAATATGATGTGCTTGCTTGTTTAGAGAAATATGATCCAGGAACTTTTGAAGATTTTTGTTCAGAGTTTGGATATGACGAAGACAGTAAAACGGCAGAGAGAATTTATATTGCAGTTATTAAGGAGTATAAAGACTTAACAAAGATTTTTACAGAAGAACAGATGGAAGAATTAAGTGAAATTCAGTAGGAGGTATGATTATGAGTTATTTGTTCTTATTCAGAAAAAAAGATTCTGATGACAGAGATTGTTGTGCATATATTGATTCAAAGAATCCGCGATTTGAATGCAATCATTATTTTGGAAGTGTCGGCTTAAATGGAGCTTGTTATACAGGACATGAATTTCCTGCTTATGAAGACATTGAAACGGTATTGACTAAGGCAGAATACAACGAATTGGTTCAGTTCAGCAAGGCAATTAATGATTTAGGATATGGAATTACAAAGGGAGATGAACGTTACAATAAAGGAATTACTCTAGCAAAGGCAGTACAGCATATTTATGATAAGCTCAAATCTGAAGAAGCAAAAGAATTTCAGCAAAAAATCATTGAAAGTGAAATCGAATATATGAAGGACGAATATTCATTGGATGATGCAGATATTGAGAAGATATTTGATGGATATTATTTGGATTACAGAGACAGGGGAATTATTGGCAGCGTGTTCAAAGACAGTTCAGACTTAGGACACGAGGAAGCATGGAGTCTTGGATATATTAAAAATGGAGATTCTATTGCAGATAGATATTTCGATTATGAAAAGTTTGGAGAGGATTTAGTCAATGAGGATGAAAATTATCTCGAACTTGATGACGGACGGGTTGTAAGTCTGAATTATTAGAAGGGAGCGAAGAATATGAAAATTACATATGATTTAGATTTAAACAGGTTCAATGCATGGGGTGGTGCAGTAGATACACTTGACAGAGTACAGAGAGAAGGTAAATGTGAAGAATTAGAAAACATTCTTGAAGATTTATATCCTGATGGAATGACAGAAGTGCAGCTTAATGATTTACTAAGGTTCGATTCTGAACAGGTGTATGAATGGCTTGGAATTAGAAGTGAAGAACAGATTAGAAAGGAAATCAAGGAGGCAGAAGATGAGCTTGCTGATATTCAAAGCGATTTGGAAGATGAACTTGACGATGAAGATCTGACGACAGAAGAGAGGGCAGAAATTATTGACAGTTATCAGCCAGACATTGACGAAATCAAAGAGAAAATTGCAGACTTGAATGAAGAACTAGAGAATATTTAAGCAAAGGAAATTGTAATTTCAGGAGGTGAGGATATGCAAGCGACAATTACAAGAAACGGAAAAAGATACAGATTATCAACGGCGGAAATGTTAGAAGCTGCTAGATGCTTACGGATTAATTTTATGCAGGATGAATTGGAAAGCCAATTCAATGTTCCAAAAAGTAAGTCGGAAGAGCTGGCGATTAAAGCTGATGAGCTTTATTGTGTGGGAAAGGTAGACCGGACAGAATATGATTGTATTAATGAGATTGCAAATAATTATGGATATTAAAGAAAGTAATTAAAGGCAGATGCAGGAATGTGTCTGCCTTTTGCAATGGAAGGAGCGAATATTATGCAGACAGTTAAATTTGTAACAGTAGAAAAAGACAAAGTTATGGTTTGGTGTACAACAAATTCGATAATCGTTTTTAGAGATTTCATGCAGTACGTTCTCGATGACATGAATCATCCTGAAGATTTTATGATTATTGATACGAGAAACGACTTGGTTTACGGAATGTATGGTGTTGCAACAAAACAGTACAAGATGCGAAAAAGAACGTTTGAAGAGCGCATGAACGATGTTCAAACTGGAAAATGGAGCAAGTTTTCTGACATAGAATTAAAGGGAATGTAGAAAGGATGGCGGAACGATGATCGCACGGAATTGTTTAGGGAAAATTGAATTACGAATAGGCGATTATTTTGTAGCCAAAAACAGTAAAGGGAAATATGAGATAATGAAAAATATGCCTTGGTATACAACTGAGGCAGTTATTTCAAATGAAGTTATGCTGTGGCTAGATATTGATCCGTTTGATTCGATGGTAAAGGCATATGCGTGGCTGAAGAAACATGTAAACGAATTGCTTTAGGAGGTAAACAAAATGGGACTTTTATATTTAAAGAATGAAGAGAAGCAGTTGTATAGTGCATACGGATTAACTGTATATGGCAGACAGGATAGATATGAATGGACTATCTTCGATGATAAACCAGATGAAAATGTATACACATCATTACGGATTGAGCGAAACAGAGATGAAATCTACAACAGAAATCTTGGTAACAGATGTATTTTTGAAGAGAATTTCAATAGGACAATTGATAATTTCTTATGGTGGATTGATAAAGATAGTCCTGATGAATACGACATTGACAATGCGGTTATCAAGAGTTTGTGTGAAACAAATTCATTATTCAATTATCTGATTGCAAACAGAAAGCGAAGAGAGCAGGCGGAATACAATGAAAAAGCAAGGGTTGAAGCAATCAGAAAAGAAGAACAGAGGCAGATCGACTTAATTAAGCAGTATTGCGAAAAGAAAAATTTGTTATTCAAACAGTATTATGAAGAGGTTTATCTGATTAAGCTGCGCAACAAAAATGTAAGGCAGATGATTGAAGATGCAGACAATGATCTGTTTGAGAGACTAAGAGATTTCATGAATGAACATCCTGATAACAAAGATGCTGTGATTGTAATGAATGGAAATATCGAAGATATGGTAAGGCAGATAGCATAGAAAGCGAGGATGATTGATATGACAATGGAAATATTAAAAGCCAGAATAGATGAAATATTAAAGAAAATGTGGGGTGTAAATGAACATGGTGGCATCGAAATTTATACTGACTATAGAGATAGAGAACTTTCTGATGGTTTTTTAAAAAAGATATTTGAGCATAATAATCCAAGCGAGGCTTTTAATGATGAATTAGTTGATTGGGCTATGGATTATGCGACGGAGTACGGAGAAGATGAGCTTGAAAAGGATATTCGTAAAGAACTGACAGATGAAGAGGAAGAGTATTTTACAGATAATTTTGATGAGATATGGGAATATGTAAAAGAAAATACATATTTTTATTACAACGCAGAGGATTTTAATAATGAAGTCAAAGTAAATATCATGGTGGATTGTGGTAATTGGAATTACGATTGCGTTTGCGATAATGTTCTGAATTGGTATGGAAATTCAGGAGATGGAAGTATTGATAAAGAATCATCTATGCTGTGGTTAGCAAAAACACAAGGTAAAGCAACTGCATTAAGAAAGGCTTGTAAACAAGTACATAGAGATGACGGATATTATGTAGATAGAGATAAAAATAAAGACAAATTTATTGAAAGCTGCATACAGGAATTTGAAAATCTTTCATCACATATGGGAACTGTAACATTTCTTGTAAAAATGCCGTTATTTGAATTGTTTGATTTAATAGAATTGCAGAACAAGGAATATGACGAAAAGGGAAAATACGATCCACGAAAGAATGAAAAATCAAAATCTTATATTGTTCTTGGGAAAGAAACAATGTGTGGGTTATATGATTCTTGGTCTGGCGGTGGTTCTGTATTAGAAGTAGAACTAGATAAGGATGTTAAACTCCCTATTAAATATGCAGTCTTTTGTGTAGAGGGATGTAAGATGCATGGATATGATATTGATGAAGTCTATGGACTGATTGATAGTTGTTGGAAAGGAACAGTAAAGAAAATAAAAGAGGTGGCTTGATATGGATAAAGTAAAAGTGATTTTCCGAAAAAATAAATATAATGATGTGATTGCATTCTTTCCAGAAGAGAGCGCAAATTACGGGAATATTATGTCATATATGCATATTGGTCAGCATGGTGAAGCAAGTTATGAATTTTATTTGACTACTCGTAAGGCAAATGAAAATGAGTATGCTGATTTATTTGCTGAGTTACGTAAGATATATGATGATTGTGAATTGATAGTAAAACAGAGAGTTAATTACAACGATTTAAGAGATAAAGCATGGAAATAAAACCAGAGGAAAGAACTGTTTCGTAGCAAAATGCGAACTATATATAGTAGCCATACAATTATATATACACTATATGTAGCAGTTAAGAGAAAAGCAAGGAGAGTGATCAGTATGAGAGATTTAAAGCCTGGTGATGTTGTTCATGTTCAAGGAATTGTTTGTGAGATTGCAGAAATTGCATGGCAAGAGCCTTGGGATTGGAGAGAGGCATATTACTTAGAGTTCAGAGATACAAACGGAATATACAGAAGTTGGAAACATAATTTCGATGGTGGTTATGCTGAGTTGAAGGGAAAGTGATTAGCATGATGACAAGATCTTCATTTCCGGTTTGCTTCGTGTAAACCGGATTTCTTTTTGCGAGAATATATTAAGAAAAATAAAAGGTTCATAGAATTATTACGCATGGAATTTTGAATAGTAGTATAGAAAGGATGAAAAATATAAATACACCAAAGTATATAATTATTACCAATAATAAAGCAATGGGAAATACTCCTGAAGATGTTGTAAATGAGCAGTACGAGAAAAGAGAAGTTTTCGGACTAAACGGATCTGATTATATCTGTCATTATTTCAACGGCGACATTTACAGAAGCGTCCCTGATATTGATGAAGCAATTCAATATTTAAACATCAAAGAGGGGTATGACATGGTCCAATTCGATAACGGAAACATCGGGTTTATTGCATACTACGATGGAGTCGAAAACGGGTTTGAGGTTATTGGATAGGTAAAAAGCGAAAAGGGAGTAATTGAAATGTTAGATATTACAAATTTATACACATACAGAATTACAGAGACTGCTGTAGGAATCGTAAAAGCAGATTCAGAAACGGAAGCAAAGGAAAAGGTTAGGGCGGCTTATTCGTGCTATTATGGCAATGAGTATGCGCCGGAAATGGATACAATCGACATAAAGAAAATCACGAATGATTCATGGTTTAGCGATCATCCTGATGTGGTTGAGATTGATGAGTTGGTGTAGAAATTTAGAATTGCGAGGTAAGAAATATGGAAGAGTACACAGTTAATTTTTTCGCAGATGTTGATGTAAAGATTGAGGCAAATTCGCCGGAAGAAGCCAGAAAGAAAGCGCTAGAAACGTTTGGCGGTGAATACTATGACAAAAAGTTTGATTATGTGTGTTTAGGAGACATTAACTTTATAACGAGGTCAGACGGAACCGAAGTTTAAGCGAAACAAAAGGCTTTAGATTTAAGAAAGGAGCTATGTTATGGATAATAAAATTACAAGAGAAAGCATGAACATGATTATAGAAGAAATCATGGGAGTAATGACAAGCGACTGGATAACTGATGATTCAAAACCGGCGGAAATTGAGCGAATTATCGTCGATAATGGTTTAGCTACTGTGATCGAAAACGAAAATTTCAACAGGAGAGAACTTGATCTGATAAAAGATATTAGAAATGCGAAACAATATGTGTTTGGCAACAATGAATTGGAGATGGATTTATGGGATGACGGATGGTATGCGTGTGAATACAACGGAGACGAATCAAGAATATTACAAAACTATTCGAATGAGCCGTTGATAACAGAGAGTGAAATTGAGAAGGAAAGCGTAGATGTGTATAAAGTGTTTAATTATTGCGGTGTAGCGTATTGCGGCTAGATAAGAGCTGCGTTGTAAAGTATATCTTGTTGGAACAGAGAGGAAAAATTATGTATACATTTGAATTTACTTATGATGAGAGCATTGATGATTTTGGATCGATCCAGTTTTGCGCAGAAACAAGAACGGAAGCGGAAACACTGTTCAAGGATTGGTGCGAAGAAAACGGTTTAAAGATCAACGAATACGATGTGAAAGTTGTGTACGACACCTACGATGCGCAAGAATACGGCGATGATTATATGCCATGTGTCGATTTAGGACTGATGAAAAACGGCGCGAATACTGTATGGTGCGACGAAGATATCAGTACGGAGCTGATGGATATTGGAATTGAGCCTAGCGCCGAGAATATTAGAAAGGTTGATACCCCAGAGTTTATTAAGGGATTTCACGATCTGATGACTCAGTACGGAAACGAAATGATTCATCAGCAAGTGAGCGAATTGTTTGACGAAAATTAAAACCAGTTAAAAACGGAAAGCGGAGGAACAATTATGAGTCACATTGTTGAGACTGTTTCGGAACGGAAAGAAATGCAGCACGTAGAATACGGAATAGAGTTTCAGGCAATCGGATGGTCAGAAGGTTGTGGATATAAATTTCCGTGCAACAAAGATGGGACGCTAATCCACAATGAATATTTCAATATATGGTCCAAAAATTATGAATATTGTCTTTCTCATCCAGAGTTATTTGAAAATCGTGGCGTCGTAAAAGAAAGCTGGTGGTATACAGAACCGGCTCATGCCATTTGCAGCTGCGGAGAAGAAATTTTACTGCAAGGAGATACAATGTGTCCGAAGTGTGGACAGTGGTACAACGCATTTGGACAGGCTTTGAAAGATCCGGATGAATGGGAAGATGATAGATTTGATGACGATTTCATTGATGATGATTTGTTTTACTGAACGGAGGCTTGAATATGAACAAATATAAATTACGGGTTTATAAAAAACAGGCGCTGATAAGGGAAATTTAGACCATGTTGATGAGAATCTGTTTGATACGGAAACTCGTAAATATATTTATGTAAGAAAGGGCGGAGTTAAAATGAAGAAAGCTATTGAATATGCAGCTTTTATGCGGGACAAATTCGACGGAGAATACAGGGAAATTGTGTCTCCTAAAAAATCTTTAGTGTTAGTGAAACAGCTACTAGAAGAATATATTAAATTTGGTTGGTCTGAACTCTGGGACACTAAAGATACGATCATCAAAAAACGAATTGTTGAGACTTACACAAGTGAATGGAATAATGTTCCCGATACAGATTGCCACGAAGCGGAAAAAGAAAGGAATGATTTTGCACATACACCTCGGCAGATGGCGGAAAAACTCATCGAATTCCAGAGAGATTTCACTGACGGTTGGGACGATGAAGATGCAATTTCCTGCGAAACAAAATGTTTGGAAAAACTGTTTGGCGAGCTGCAGGAAAGCGAAGAGTTTGAAATTCTTGCCCACCATCTAGATGATATGTTTTGTAACAGTGTTTTTGATACTTGACAATACAAAATAGCAATTTCAAATGGAGAGACTAATGGAGATTAGAGTGATTGACTATGATGCGGTAGTTGGATTTGTTGATTATGGAACTATTGATAAGGAGTGATGTAATATGACAAAAAATGAATTAAAAATGAAATTAGAAGCAGGTGCATTTCTTATAGACCTATTTGATTTGACATACGGACAGGAATGTATAATTTATAAGGGAAATTTCGAAACCTCTGATCATATTATTTATATTCCAGATGTTGATATGAACGAAATTGATACAGAATCTGTATTAGATGATGAAGAAATTGAAAATGTACTTAATAATTGCTATACGGGAAATGATTTTATGACGGAATGTAACGGTCATGAAGATTTAGCAAGAGAGTTATTTGACTTTGTTGATTGGCAACATCCAAATATTCGAGATTTGTTAGATTTGTATAGCGACGAAGAATTTGAAAGAGAGCATGGTTTTTCAATGGAAGAGTTGATCTAAAATAGGAGATTCGACGGAGAAGGCAGCATAAGATAAGAGAATATATAAGAGGTGGAGAAATCTGCCTCTTATTTTATTGGAGGGAAATATGAAAGCATATAAATTATTACGGAAATTATCAGATGGAAAATTATACCCGCTATTCATTCATAAGACATATTCAACACCGTTTAATGAATGGATGCAAGCAGAATGTTATCCGACAAAGGGATTTGCAGTTCGATGCGGCTGGCATTGTTGTTTTAAACCATTTGCACCTCATTTATCAATTCGACTTGCAAACGGAGAGCAAAGAGTCTGGGTTGAGTGCGAGGTTGAAGACTGGACAAGTTACAACAGACCGGAAAGTCAGGGAGGCAGTTGGATTCTTGCGCAGAAAATGAAAATAATTAAGGAACTTACGGAAACGGAAGTTAATGAAATATTACGAGATGCTGCATAGCGAGGAGGATAATATGTTAGATATTACAAGTTTATATGTATATAGAATTGAAGAATTGGCTGTTGGAATTGTAAAGGCAAAATCATACGAAGACGCAAGAGAAAAGGTTAAGGCGGCTTATTTTAAACATAATGATTGCTTTGATTCTGAAAGAGATGTCGTTGAGATAGAAAAAATTGTAGAGAATAATTCATGGTTTAGTGATAATCCTGATGTAGTTGAAGTCGATGAATTAATATAGAAGTGGAGTGATGATAATGGAAATTATAAACGTTGTAAATAATGGAGTGCAGATTCCGAACGAATGTACTTGTATCTGGTGCGGATCAAAAATGCGGCGTGGTGGTGCTAATAGAATGGGTGCAGGAGTTAATAGTTTTTCTTTATGGTGCGATAATTGCGGAGCTGTAGTTGTACATGCTTGTGATTTTGGAAAGAAAATTACCGGCTATGAAGTCAAATGGGATGTGAAATAGGCAAGTAAACAAGAGTTTCAAGTGATAGAATGGAGGAATAAAAATGGAATTATTAAAGGAATATTCGGAAAAATATGGATTAAAAGAAGTTGTAAACGACTATAACGAGCATAGACAAACAAAAGAAAATAGCATTGTATTCTCTAACGGATGGGTTGCTTCCATCGTAAAAAATGATGGCATTGATGTTTATCATCCAAACGGAAAACATACCAAAGAATATAAATCAGACAAAAAGTATTCAGTTGCGATGTGTGATTATAATGGATATTTTGACTGGAATTTATTGAATCAATACGGAGCAATTGAAGGTTGCATTTATTGTAATACGGAATTAGAGATTTTGATTGCTTGCGAAACAATTAGGAGACTTTAGAAAAACCACAATGAAATGAGGATTTCAAGATAGGAGGAAGTATATGGAATTTATATCAACAAACGAACACAGGGAAATTTCTTTACAAGAAGGTTTAAATCAAGTCCAATTAGGAAATACAGATAAATTATTTTCTGATGGGTTGGAAACAGATGAGTATATATACTTTGACCATAATAAAGGGTTTTGTTATGAAGATGGCTGTGTTATTGGTGGAACATATGATCAGACACTAAACATACTACATTCCCTTAAATGGTGTTTCCATCATAAATTCTATGTAAAAAAAGCATAAATAAAAGTAGATGATTTAGATATATAAATGAAACGATGATTTCTTAGTTTAGAAAGTGAGGAATAATATGAAAGCAAAAGCAAAACATGATGTAAAAGTATTAATGGAAGACAATCGCTTTAGTAATTTCAAAGAAGGAAATGAATACAGATGTATGATGCGTGGCGAAAATATGATACTTATTGATGAAAACAAATGTGGATTTACAACTGATATGGAAACATTTAATGAGGATTTTGATTTGATTAGATAGAAATGAGGTTGATAATATGAAATTATATTGGGTATCATTACTTATTCAGGATACAGAAAATAGTAAGCCTTGGGTTTCTGCAATGTCAAGTGGGTGTGCAAATCTCGGAGAAGCTATGGAGACAATTAACCGAGGTAGGAATAATTATAGAGTATTGTCTGCATGGATTGATACATTTGATGAAAGTGGAAATAAATCTACGGTATTTCATGAATGTTATGTTAATGCCATAGGCAATGTAGAATAAGAAGAAACGGAAATTTCGACTTAAAAATGAAAGGAACATAAAACTAATGAAAATGTATGTACCATTTTATTATGAAAAATGTGGAAGAATCAAAGTTGAAGCAAGCAATATTAAAGAAGCACAGGAAAAGGCGCAAGCTATTTTAGATGAAATGTCCTGGAAAGACTGCGGAAGACTTGCTGAATGTGTAGAGGATTCTGCTGTAATTGATTACGAGGGATTGGTTTTGGATGAAGATCAGAATATTATAGAAGGCTAATAAAAAGCACATTCTATGGAGGTAGAAATTATGAATGAATTATATATAAGCGACAGCAGTATTTATTTTAAAACAAACGCAAATACATATGATAAAGCAATGGACGAATTTCTTAATGCATGTGTCAATGCAGATATTGATATTGCCATTGAGAATGCATGTTTGAGAGATGAAAATGGAGCTGATGTAGAATGAATAATATAAGACGGAGAAAAGTGGATTAAGAGGTGATATAAATGCATGGAGATTTTGAACCATTAGACGAATACAATGGAGATGTTATTAGAATTGACCGTCTTATTGAATTTCTTCCAACTGAGCATTGGTCGTGGGATGAAACAGGAGAAATAAATTTGGATGATATTTCAATTGCTATTCATGAAGCAATCTCAGAAGTATCTGAACCGTATGGAGATACATGGAAACATCTTGTGTTAGAACAAAAATCAAGGGAGTGGCATATAGGAAGAATTATTTATTTTATTAACCATGTAAATGAGATTAGAGACATTGAAATTGATAATGAATGTAGTGGTGGTGTTATTCTTCCTCAACCTATTATTATAGATGGATGGCATAGATATGCAGCAGCAAGATGGTTATACGACCAAGGTAAACTGACAGAAATTCATTGTAAATATGGTGGTCGGGTGGATGTACTTGAGTATTTACAGGGCAAAACAGATAGTTTTGACATTGAACCTGTTTGAAACAATGAAACGGAATTTAGAAAGGATTAGAAAATGAAGATGACAGACTTAATTGTAACAGCAGAATCCGTGCAAGATGGAAAAAGACTGACAGGTTATGTATGTGGTTGTAAACAGTGTAGAACAGCCTTTCCAGATGAAAAATATGACCATAGTAGGCCTATTGGATTATTAACACATCCGGAAGAAAAATATGGAAATGTAAGAGTGTATACCGATACATTAGAATTTGTTAATAGTCAATGAAACGGAAAAATTTCCTCGGAGGTGATTATATGATGACAGACAAAGAATTGATTAAAGCAAAAGAAATTTTAAAAGAAAATCATATCAATGCTCGTCCTATAGAATTTTGGGAAGGAAAAGATTATTGCAAAGTTGCTTATACAACATATGCTGGAAATTTTTATATAAAAGAATTTGGCAAGTAGATGAAAAACACATTTTAAAGGATGGTGACGAATATGATTCTATTACTAGGCAAAAATGATGCGGTTGAAAGATATGCAAAAGAAATACTGAACATTGATTTGGATAACGACATTGCGTATTACCCAGATATAATAACGCATTATAGTGAATTATCACAATGGGTAGAGTTGGCTAAAGAAGAGAACCCCTATGTGGTGACAACACAGAGACTAGACATGATCGATGCATTTCTTCATTCTGATTTGGAATTTAAAGTGATAACAGCTGTTGAAGTCAATGGCAATATCAAAGGAAGAGTTCTCGAAAGTAAAGAAAAAGCTACATACGTAAAAGAAATACTTGGATTAGAACTACGATGAAAACCGCATTTCTTGCGGAATTTTGGAGGTGAAATCTTTTTGAAAGTTGTTGGAAATAAAGAAAATGTCAATCAAATAAAATTGACACATAAAGGTTTGAACATTGGATTTAATTGTTTTATGAAACCATTACCCTACACTGCTGACAATATTGATATATCTAAGCCTGAAAGAATTGAGATAACATTTAAGGATTCTTATGAAATAGATAACTTAATACATATATTGGAAAAATTCAAAAAAGAATGTTCTGAGTATATTGGAGAATGGAGATAACATTATGACAAATAAAGAGTAAAATAATTTAAGCAAATACGTGAAAAGCGAAAATACGTAGACGAATAATGGAGGTCAAGATGAAAATTGAAAAATTATCACATATACCTGGTGGTGAACATGACTGGTATGTTCAAATTGGCGGTGATCGTAAGAGCGCATTTTGTATTCTGTTAAGGTATTTTACGAAATGTGGATTTAGATTGAGTGTTAATCTTTATACAGACAGACTAATTAAGTTGTTTGGTTTTTCTCAAAAGATAATTGGAGTGTAAAGATAATGTTTAAAGGTAAATTGAGTAGGAGAGAATAAACATGAAAAGAGAAACGGCAGAAAAAATTGCAAAAGATTTTTTGAATCAGATGAACCCTGAAATGTGGGATGGCAATGGTGAAAAGCCAGAATCAGTTAATACTAAAATTTGGGAGTATGATTTATGTGAACATGATTTTCTTGATGTAAGCATTGAATATAACAATGAAGAAAAAACATGGGAACATTGTTGTGAGATTGTAGATAAGAAAAGTGGTATTATGACAGAAATATTGCATGGCTACGGAATTGACTCTTATTTCAACTTAGCAGATACAATAGAAGATATATGTCAAGGATATTAAAAAAAGAGTTTCTTTAGATGATAGGAAAATTAAAGTTATTAAGGAGTGATGATAACATGCTGGAAATGAAAAATGGGTTTGTGATAACAGACGATGATTGCATGCAGTGCCGAAAAGATCTTGGAGATAGAAAATTCTTGTTTGTACAGGCAATTTGGATGGACGGATGTGATGAGTATTGCGTTGTTGCCAATTTGGAAGATTTAAAGGAAATGTCGTTGGACGATATTGAAATGGCAATTTGTGGGTTTTACGATAACGTAAAGGCAATGGAAGAATCTTATGGTCTACCACTCGGGCAACTTGACGAACTCGTTTCGGAATGTGCTTTTGAAAATCATCCATATTGCGATTGGGATCATAAAAGCAAATTTGTTACACGAGAGCGGGCGGAAGAAATTATTCAGGAGTTCGTGGATACAAATGGTGAAGTATTTTTGGAAGAATAGAATCAGCGAAAACCGTATTTGGCAGGAGGAATGTTATGCAGAAAAATACAGCAGGGATAGAAAAAATCATTGCTAATTTAGCCGTCAAAGATTACTCTGCGTCCATAAATAGACTGACTGCGGCACAAAGAAAAAATATTGCAACTCAAAAGAAAACACTTGCGGATTATGGCGGTGTCATTTTGAGAGAAAAGACCAGAGAAGCAATGGAAATTCGGGATGACTACTTGCAAGAAAAGATAACCGAAGAGGAATTCAAAGCATGGTGTTTGAAATACAATTTAACTGCATGAAGAAGTGTTTGGAATGCAATGAAAGTTTGCTTTCGTATAAGGGAAATTGATTAGACGGATGACTGTTAGGTTGTCCGTTTTTGCGTGGAGGGATATAACATGAGAAGAGAAAATGAGAATGAAATTAGAGAAAGAACGGAAGAGTGGCTGGATGAACGCAGGATGATTGCGGAAAATTTCCCGGAGAGGCATCAAGAAAAGGCGTATTATGAAGGCGGTCTGAAAGCTGCTGAGATGCTTGGGTACTCTTGGAATTATAAAAACGGAAGGCATACACTTTATAAATAAAGCGGAGGTTTAAATATGGTTGCGATAACGGAAGAAAAGTTAAACGAGATGTTTGATCATTACATCGATCTTGAAGCAAAAGAAAGGCAAGAAAGTCATGGATCTTATAATGAAGCCTGGATATCCGGCGAATGTGAGGAAGCGCAACGATGGCTGAAGATGTTTGGCGTGGATGTGTCGTATGACAGGGTGAAACCGCTAGTTGAGGAAAGATGTAAGAAATACGGATATTAAGTTGTTTGCAAATCCTGTTTATTAGACAGGCAAAGTGATATAATATAAGCCAAATGAGGGCGAAAAGATGAATATTAGTGAATTTAGCACAAAAAGACGGGTTGAAATTTTACGGCAGCTGGATCGGCGGCTGGCAGATATGAAGGTGGTTTCCAGAGGAACAATGTGGGCACCATACGGACTTAAAGCAACTGCGGAAAAGACGCAAGAGAACTGGGAGCGAATCGCAGCAGATGACGAAGAGTTTTCGCAAGCAATTTTGTATTATGCTTTGTGTACGTTGGAGCCGTATACATTAGGACAGTTTGGTAAAATCGGATAAGGAGAAAGTCATGGGACAGCTTATTATTTTCTTAGTAATAGTTTTGATTTATTTAATTCTGCGTGGAACGAATGGTGGTAGCGGAAACGAAAGACATGGAGACGGGAATAGTATGTATGACTATTCCGATTATATAAACAAAAGAATCGACGACGAAGTGAAGAAAGGCATGAGGTAAAGGATATGTTAAACGCTTTATTGTATTTTGGTATGAGAGCAATTTGTGCGGTGGGAAATGCAATTGATAATGAGAATTCAAAGCGGCAGAGTAGAAAAATTGATGCCAACGGAAATGTAACATGCTATGGAAATGATGGTAGATATTATGTAAATGGAGAAAAAACATACACCGTAGTTCAGACGGACAAATACGATCACCAGCATTATCTTACCGTCGGTGAAAACAGTGGGAAAGTATATGAAAGTTCATTTGATAAAAAAATGCAGAGGATGCGAAAGTATGACGAAGAGGAGTATCAGAAATCATTGAAAACAGGCAAAGCTGCGTATAATAAATATGATCCCAGATTTGAAACGCCTGTAACAACGGAGATAAGCACGGGAAAAATTATAGCATGTTTGTTTAAAGATGATGGTAGAAGAACGGGAAAGGTAGAATGTCGGAAGTTTTATTGGGATGGCACTACGGGTTTTCATGGATATACACATACGGCAGACGGAGATCTTGGTGTTGTTATTTCAGAGGATGAATACAAAAGCCTGAATATTGTCTGTGGTACATTCAGCTGCATACCGTCCGATATCACTGTCTACCGTCGCCTAATGGGGATTGATTGATCATGGAAACGATTAACGAAATTCTTTTGCAAATGTATAACCAAGGAATTCAGGACGGACTTGATAGAAATATGCGATATAAAATAGATGAGTTAAGACAAAAGAAACTTACGAATTATCAAAAAAAATTGCTACATAAAATTGAAACGGAGGCGAATGAATTTGACAGAAAAGGAAATGAATAGACTCTATATAATTTTAAGCAAAATTTCTGATCCTGATGAAAAGGCAGCTCTACGACATGCAATTTTTGTACTGGAAAGCAACAGGTAAGCATGTTACACTTATTGGGAGGATAGCAACAAAGCGGAGGTATAAGATGGAAGAATATTTAGTATGTGAAATGAATTTGGTATATGGAAACCAATTGAAAAAGGCAAGGCGCTTGACAGAGGAAGAAAAAACTCATTATATGCCGTGGTTCAGAGAAATCGGATTTGTAGGAATTGGAGACAGTGTAAACTTGGAATATCTTAGTCTGTATCAAATAAGAGAAATTTTGGGTGATCGTGATAGCGACGGCAAGTTTGTTAGTTCATCCGGAGATGTTTATGTTGTCTCTCAAGACGAGTGGAATAAAATGATTAAGATGAATGAAGAACAGGGAATATTAAAAAAGAAGAAAGATCTGAAAGAAAAAATTGAGGATTTGCAATACACAATCGAGCGCTGCGAATCTGCAAAAAAATTATATACTAGAGAAGAAGCTCAGGCAGAAAGAAAAAGATATAACAATCTTTTTAACGAGGGAGGCGAGGGATTTGTTCCTCACTTTTACACGGTTGAAGAATATGAATGGGCAAAAGAAAATTTAAAAGAATACCAAAAAGAGCTGTCTGAGTTGGGTGGATGATTATGAGTCCAGAAAGTATACGGTAGCCAAAGAGAAACGAAATAATAGTTTCATGTGCAATGTTATAACAATGTATTGACAGTGATGCAAATGGAGAATATAATAATATTAAAGAAAGGAGTGATATGTATGGCAAATACAAATGTAACAATGAGAATTGATGAAACGCTGAAAGCACAATTACAGGAGCTTATGTCTAATCTTGGAATGGATATGACTACTTTTTTTACGATGGCTGCTAAACAAGCCGTAAGAGAACAGGCTTTACCATTTCGTCCTGATATGAATACTGGGATATATGGCTTGAAATCATATCAGTTAGCAATGAAAAATACAAATTACAATAAAGATGGGAAAGCGACAATATCTTCTGTTGACGATTGGTCAACTGAATCAGAATGGGATGATATGTTTGAGCAAATGAAAAAAGAAAGAGGTATTGAATAGTGAACAAAGGAGAAGTATGGTTTGTTGAATTTCCATTAGAAGAAGATCCAAGTAGAATACTGAATAGACCTGTTGTGGTGCTTGATGAGAATTTACTTGGTGTATTATCTGTCAAGATAACAAAGCATAAGGCAAGAAAAGAAGACCCTTATGATACGCCTATTATCTATTGGGAAGAAGCGAGTTTGAGATTGGCTTCAACTGCGAGAGTATCAAAAGTGACGTTGCTTACAAAAGATAGCTTTATATTCAAAATCGGTGATTTGCACAAAGATGATTTGGATAGAATTGAAAACATGTATAGAAAATTTTTAGAAGATAATGGTGCTGTATAAATTATAGCACCATTACTTATTAAAAAGAGAATATTAAAGTGACACGAAACCAAGTTTTCTTTTGAAACAGAAAGGAATTATTTTATGAAATATGCAAATAGATTAACAGATGAAGAATTAAGAGAAGTATATGGCTTATTTATTGATTCAGACGGAAAAATCAATGAATTAAATATTACAAGAGGTGTATTACAAGAGATGAATGTTCTATTGGGCTTGAAGGATATGTAGAGATTCCTGAATTTGAAGAAGAGAGACTAAAAGAAGACTCGAATGCAACTATTATCATTGATGATGATTATGAAATTACAGATTATGATGTCAAAGTGTATCACCATTCAGGTAATTGTACATCAGATTATAGAAAATGGATGTATAACAAATTTGGTGATGAATATGCAAGAGATTACTTATTTAACGACTAAGAAATCTAAGTTTCGACTGGAGGTGTTATATATGTCGGATGTTCGTGAACTATATAAAAGGATCATGAAATATGATTCGAACGCCATTGATGATATTGAAACATTGAGTCAGGCAAAAGAAATTATAAAAACGATTTTAAATAATATAATTGTAGGTCAATATAATCCATTAGACTTTATTTCAATCAATAAATTTATTGTATTAAATGGAGAAGAAAATATTATAGTTGATAAGAAAAATAATGACAATTTTATTGATGATTTGAAAAATGCGGTCAATATAATTGTAGACAATCAAGTAATGCCAGAAGAGGATGTTAAAATTTTAATGAACAAAAAGACACATAATGAATTATCGTTAATATTTAAAACAATGCCATATACTAATATATTGTTTAATTATCAAGTAGATATTGTGGAAAATATAAAAAATGGAGAACTTAAAATAGAATGTTGAAAACCGAGTTTTCTTTGGAGCGGAAAGGATAATTAGAAAATGACAAAACACAAATATAACGTGTATGGAGTTTTTCAGGCAGGAGGATCATTGTTCAGCGGTACTTGTGTATCGGACGATATTGTTAAGGTAATAGAAATGTTTAGAGAAGAGGGATATTCCATATGGAACATTGAAAGAAAAGAACAAGTACGAGCTGATGAACAAATTGGAATACGAAATACAAACATTTTAGGTGGATATTCTGCTGAAGGAAACAATAAAAACAATATATATGGTTTATACAAACAGGTAATGAAGAATAAACCAGATGCGATTGACAAAATAAATACCTTAGATGAAGCAAAGCAAATCTTAAAAATGATTACTGGAAATATATATATTAATGGGAAAATATATGAATCGTTGGACAAAATTTGCAAAAAGCAAGAGGAAATCTAGGTTTGCTATGGAAGGAGAATAGAATGTATGGAGAATGAATATAAAGCAGAAGAAACAGAATTTGGAATAAAAACAAGCCATCCTAGTTATGGTACTTTACGATTTAACAGAGCTTATGGTGGAAAGACACCATTATTCGGAAGTAGCATTGAACATAGTAATGTAATTACAATGGAACTTAGACATGCTGATATTACAAGAGGGTTAAATCGTGACGATATTTTTGGTAACAAGCCTATTGTAGAAGTTGAAATGAGTTATTCACAATTTGCTGAGGCAATTACATCTTTCGGACAAGGAACAGGAATTCCAGTAACAATTCGCTATACTGAAAAAGATGGGAAAATACCTCCGTGTGATTTTGTTAGCAAAAGAGAACAATTCACAGGAGAATTTAAAGAGCATGCTAATAATGCGATGAAAAAGTCAAATGAGTTAATAAATGAAGTTGTTGAACTGTTTTCTTCAAAAAAGACACTTACAAAGGCAGATAAAGAAAATATTTTAAAAAAGCTCAATATGTTAAATTACGATATTGGAAGCAATATTGGATTTATTGCAGATCAGTTTAATGAACAAATGGACAAAACTGTTATGGAAGCAAAGGGAGAAATTGAGTCCTTTTGCCAGAATAAAATAAATGCTATTGCAAGTGCTGCGTTGGTAGAGCATAGAGACGAGATATTAAAATTGGAAAATCCAGTTGATATTGAATCAGAATAAGGCAAGTAAATTTAATTTTACATGCAAAATAGAGGTGATTATATTGGGTAAATATTTAGATCAATGTGCAAATGATGCGTGGGAAGTTATCAGAGGTAGAAAAAAGATTATAGGAAATAAAATTATTGCTTGTAATCTTACAGATAAAAATATAGAAAGTCAGGAAGAAAATTATGGCTGGCTTGCTCCAAATGGTACATTTTATTCTGTCGAATTTGGAGAACATCAAGCATGGGCTTCTCAATATTTATTAAATGAATATAGAGAAGGAAATATTGAATTAAAATGCAGTGAAGATCCTGGCGATAAATTATGTGAAATTGGGTTTATTTTACTTCATAATCCACATGGATATAATTTTTCTATCACAAGGGATTATAAAAAGAGAATTACTAATAGACAGAAAGAATTCCTCATTAACTATTTCGAAAAAAGAAACATGAATCAGTGGCTAGAGAAATTATATCAAGAAGAAATCTAAGCTTGCTATCGAATTAAGGAGAAAAATATGTCGAAGAAAATTATATATACAGATGAATTTGGAAACAAAATAGATATTAATTCAATCGAGGGTATTCATGTTATACTTAACGATATTTTCGCAACGTGTGATACCGAAAACCGTTGTTTATGCGTTAAAGAGAATATCAAAGCAATAGCAGAAAAGTGTTGCGAAATCAGGAAACTAGAAATTAAAACTGGCAAACCTCAAGATAAAGCAAGCATTTGGTAAGGAAATTCGACTTTCAAAGGGAGAGAGGAGATATTTGTGAATATAATTCGTAATTTAAAAGTTGATTTAGATAGAATAGAACTTTTTTCAGATATGGGATATGAATATAATGTAGACGAATACAAGGACTCAATGGTAAAACATTTAAAAGAATTATTTTATAACCAAGATCCACATCAAAATAAATTGATAGTTAAAGCGGTTCTATCAAAAGAAATATTTGAAAAAATGTCAGATCAAAGCGCAGCACAAGCATTAAGAGAGATTATTTTTGCTTCTGATAATATAATTGATTGGGATAGAGCATTTGAGGCTATTCAAAAATATATGCCAGAATTGAAAATGTTTGATTAGAAACGAGGTGAAATAAATAAAAATAAGATATGCTATTGAAAAAGAAATAGAAGTTCCAGATAATTTAACAGCTATGGACGTTGATGATATCATTTCACAGAAATGTAAAGAAGAGAATGGATTTGATTATCAATGGATACATACAAGCGAAATTAATAAACAACATTTAACAGGATTATTTGAAGAGAGATGAAATGACGATTTCATGGTTATGGAGAGCAGGTGATATAAAGTGAAAATAACAAGATTTAAAGACATTCCTCAGTTTACATCGAGTGGATCTTATCAAGTAAATTATCCTCTTACAAGTCTTGTAAGGGAAATTGAAGAAGAAGTTAGTGAAATGGGATTGCAACTTAATCCGGAATTTCAAAGAGGACATGTATGGACTGAGGAGCAACAAATCGCATGGCTTGAGTATCATCTTCGTGGAGGTAAATCTGGAAATACAATTTATTTGAATAATCCATTCTGGAATTCTTATAGAGAACCGAAACCAAATGAATATTCTGATTATGTATGTGTTGATGGTTTACAAAGAATAACAGCAGCACAGAGATTCGTTCATAATGAAATTAAAGTGTTCGGTTCATATTTTAAAGAATACGAAGATAGACTTAGACTTGTAAATGATGCGACAATGATTTTAAATGTGAACAATCTCAAAAGCGAAAAAGAAGTTCTTCAGTGGTATGTTGATATGAACGCTGGTGGAACACCTCATACAAGCGAAGAAATTGAACGAGTCAAACGGATGATCGAAAATTTATAAGATAATGAAAAATTGCTTTCAAAAGGAGATGGAAATAAATGGACTTAAATAATATTAGTAAATATATTAGCCTGATTTTAAGACATAAACCTGAAGTAATTGGAATTACTCTCGATGAACACGGTTGGGCGAGTGTATCTGATTTAATAAGAGGGATAGAAAAAGACAATCCAGGTTTCAATATGGAAATATTAGAAGAAATCGTGCGTTCTGATTCAAAAGGACGGTATTCTTTTAGTAATGACAAGACCTTGATTAGAGCAAACCAAGGACATTCTATTCCTGTTGATGTGGAACTAGAAGAGAAACAGCCGCCAGAAATTTTATACCATGGAACTGGTGAAAAATATGTGGATTCGATTGATAAGATGGGTTTGATTCCAAAAAGCAGATTGTACGTTCATCTTTCAAAAGATATTAACACGGCAGAACAAGTAGGGAAACGGCATGGAAAAGAAGTTGTGTATCAGGTTGCTGCTGGACAGATGCACAAAGATGGATATAAATTCTTTTTGTCTGTAAATAGTGTTTGGCTTACTAAAAAAGTCCCTATTAAATATTTAAAACGATGAAAGATTGTTTTCGACGGAGGAATGCAAAGTGAAACTTGGAGATATTTATATAAATAAAGAGAATAAGTCCATTATTCAGATTGATAGCTTTGCGACTCATATGGCAAGACCCGGAAGAGATGTTGTAATCGTCGTCTTTAGACAGATAGAAAAGCATAACCAATTTGAAATAGGGAGTTGTCCTAGTTTTAATGGATATGGGCTTAAAGAAGAAATTGAATCTGAATATGAATTATTGGTGCCACAAGAGAAACTGAGTGAATATAGCAATTGGAATGAGATATTTGAGTTTGCAAAATGTAGTTGAAAATTTTTCTTAGAGGAGACATAAACATGTATGCGAACTTACAAAGAATGAATAGGAGGACTTATGACTATTTGCGATAGAGATTGTGAAAAGTGCAGCCGGTTAAATATAAAGGTTGACAAATTGGGCTATCCTTGGGGGTATGAGTGTCTGAAATATGGAGATTCTGTGATTCGGAAAAATTTTAAGGATGTTAAGGAGTTTCCGGATTATAAATTAAAGTGAAATCGTTTAAAGGGATGTGTGTGATGAATAAAAATAATAAAGCTATATGCAGAAAGAATGATGAACATTTTACAGAAGGAAAAGAGTATGAGTGCACGGGGGCATATTCAAGATATGAAAGTGCGGTCGTAGATATCCTTGATGACAACAAAGAACTTATTACCGTAGAAATAAATGATAAGGATTTTCAATTTATTTTCAACTAATGAAGCAGGCATTTCAAAAGGAAAAGTCATTGGAGTGAAAAGTTAATATTATATTATCTATGAGTCGTCAAATATATGAAATTTGGCGGCTATTTTTTAACAAAAAGGAAAAACATAAAAAACATGATTGACAAAACATGAAAAAGGAGATAATATGACCATGTAAGGAGGAATTCAAATGGCGAGAAAAACAATGTCGATCCAGATCGAAGAATCCTTACAAGATGCTTTTAGGAATAAATGCAAAAGCGAAAACTTGAAATATAGTGAAGTAGCAGAAGCATTGTTACAGGCGTATGTAGAAGGCAACGTGACTGTTGCAGTCGAAACAAGATACAAAGTGACACCTAAAGCCTTGTAACAAAATAGTGTAGGCTCCTCACCGACCAAAGCGAAAGCCTACACCATCTCAACTTGAACCGTTTCCAGCTCATACATATCTTATCGTATTTTCTGGACTTATTCAAGTCGAAATTTTCCTTATGCAAATTTTGCACCTTGAAAATTTCATAAAGGTTGGCTGCCAGATAAGGCTGTCGTGATGGAGTTGCGAAACTCTTAAATAGTGTGCGAGCAAATAGAGAATAAAACTATAGAACACTATTAACCTTATTTTTCAAGAAAGGAAAATCTATTATGAAAGACGAAATGAAGGTATTAGAAATGGTTGCTGAAACGGAAATCCTTGGTAAAAAGATTAAAATGTATGGATCTGTTGAGGAACCGTATTTTGTAGCGACAGATGTTGCAGAATGGCTGGACGAAAGAGATGGCTATACTGTTGCACGTAAGGTGGACGACGAAGATAAGGATACACAGATAGTGTGTACCCTTGGCGGAATGCAGAAGACGACGGTGTTTACAGAAGACGGGCTTTACGATGCGTGCATGTTGTCAAGAAAAAAGATTGCAAAACCATTGAAGAAAGAGATTAAAATGTATCTGAAAGCAATCCGCAAGACTGGTGCTGCGATTCAGCCGGGTAGAGAAGAGGAAATGGTTCAGAAATATTTCCCATCATTTTCGCCGGAAACTCAGGCAGATATGGTAAACGATCTTCTCACACAGAACAAGAAGCTTAGAGAAGAGAACTCGGAACTGCGCGAAGTGTATGATGACCTGATGGATACCAGTGACTACATGCAGATGAATACCGTCGCAAAAGAACTCGGTATTGGACATCATAAACTGATGGAATTTCTCAGAGATCATGGCGTTTTCTTCTATAATAATGATATGACCAATATTCCATATGAGAGATTCCGGAACGAAGGTAAATTCGTTGTGAAGGAAACTCGCTGCAGAGATGGCGCGTTCAGATCTGTTACGTATGCAACCAGAAAAGGTCTTGATTATGTCAGAAAGCTTTTAAAGAAGAATGGATATGATATTTCTGCTGCTGTTGAATATTACGGTACGGCAGAGCCGCCAGTCCGGTGTGGCGAGAGCCAC